>Ga0116222_1000925_pt1 | contig 17014 bp, 19 predicted proteins | sample Sb_taG_12_FD_88963 | JGI IMG/M metagenome (GOLD analysis project Ga0116222, IMG submission 88963) | Peat soil microbial communities from Weissenstadt, Germany - Sb_50d_9_AC metaG | ecosystem: Environmental > Terrestrial > Soil > Wetlands > Peat | place: Germany: Weissenstadt | collected 2010-09-21
CAACCTCGGCGTCGTGCTGACGATCTGGGATGTCCTGGCCGGCTACGCCAGGTTCCCCTGCCGCGGCGATAGCGCGGGGCGTACCGGCCTCGACAGCCGCCCGATCCCGGTCGAGCAGGACGACCCAGCGGGACCGGGCCTGCTGCTTCTCGCCGGGCAGCTCATCGAACCATTCCAGGGACGAGGCTGATTCGAAAGACTGCGAGGCTTTTATTCCGATCCTTCATGGCGCTCGTGAGCCCTTTCGTAGTCGCCGGGGCCAACAAAACGGAGCGCAGGCTGTCGAGGACGCTCGCCGGACCCAGCCCGACATCGTCCTGATGGACATCCGCATGCCCGTCATTGACGGCCTGGAAGCGACCCGCCAGATCGTAGCCGCCAAGCATCCCCCCGCGTCCTGATTCTCACCACTTACGACCGCGACGAGTACATCGTCGACGCCCTCGTCGCCGGCGCGAGCGGCTTCCTCCTCAAGGATGTCGCGCCCGAGCAGCTGCTGGCCGGAAGACGCATCATTGCCCAGGTGACTCACGGCTCTCCGCATCCGTGACCCGGCGGCTGACCGAATCCTTCGTGCACGACCACCCGCGCGCCCCGCAAGCGCCGCCAGGCCTGAAGGAGCTGACCCCGCGCGAGCCAGAGATCCTCGGACTCATCGCCCGCGGCCTGCCCAGCGCCGAGATCGCCGAACAGCTCGTCGTCTCGAGCACCGCATGGTCCCCACTGAGGTCGCCGAACTTATCAAGCGCCGCGCATTCTTCGGCTACGTCAAGCCGGACACCGACTAACGGCGCGCTTGCTCGTCTTCGGTTCGCCAGAGCACGGGACATCCTGGCTGCGGGGCTACGCTGCTGTCATGGCGGTGGTGTCGCGCCGGGCGCGGGTCGAGGACGTACACGAGCTGGCCATGGCCATGCCGCACGTCGATGCCGGGCACGGGCCGCACGGCAACCCCGTCTACCAGATTGGCGGCAAATCCTTTGTGTTCTTCCGTAACCCCCGTCCCGACGCTGTCGATCCCGGCACTGGCGAACGCTACGCGGACGTGATCGTGTTCTGGGTGCCGTCGGAGGCTGACAAGCAAGCACTGGTTCAAGGGCAGGCGTCGCCGTTCTTCACGACGTCACACTTCGATGGCCACCCATCGGTGCTGGTGCGCGGCAGCCGGATCGGCGAGCTCACCTTGCAGGAACTGACTGAGATAGTCCAGGACGCCTGGCTCACTCAGGCATCGCCCAGCAGAGCCGCGGCCTGGCTCAGCGCACATCCCGGCGAGTAACGCGGAGCCCCGGCCTCCGGCATCGGCGGCCAGCCTGCCCGGCGTCGCTGCCCAGGCGGTGGGATGGCTACCCCAGCGCGCCGGAGCCGCCAAGCGGGCACCTCCGTTTTAGTAGGCTGGCGCGGGCGTTGTGGCCGTACCGCCGGCGGGCGGGGACTCCTGCGGCTTGCCTTGTGCGCCGGTCAGGGTGCGAGGTTGGCCCAGATCCGCTGGGACACGCCCTGGATGGTGGTGATTCCGTAGTTGAGCCCGTAGGTGTCCTTGCCGGGCGGGTCCTTGGTTGTCAGGACGGCGAGAACGTAGTTGCGGCCCTGGCCATGTACCCAGCCGATACTGTTGACCTGCCAGGGACACGAGTCGTCCTGGGCGGCGCAGGTCGGCAGGAATTTCCAGCCGTTCTTGAGCGCGACCGTGACACCAGGGACTGGCTGGGCGTAGCCGGGAGGATCGCACGTGGCTCCCCACGGCCCGCAGGTGACGCCCCAGCGCTGGGCCGGGATGATGCCCTGCATGAGCTGGAGGGCATAGTGTCTGGCGTCAGCGTTCAGGACCTGACCGGGGTAGGCGATCGCGCGGACGATGGCCACCTGGTCGGCGGCGCTGGTCGTGGTATTGCCCCAGCCGTAGTAGGTCGGCGTCTGGCAGCCGACCGTGGTGTCACGGGTCGGAATCAGCGTGTTGAACCGGGTGAGCGCGGCGCAGCCGCCGCCGAAGTAGAACAGCGACGTCGCCGCCACGTTGTCGCTCGCCGTGATCATGCTCGTCATGAGATACCGGATCGAGTACGGGATGCTGGCCGGTATCGTCCCCGGTTTCCGCTGGTAGCGGCGGAGCCACAGCGCCAGGATGTCGGCCTTGACGATGCTGGCGGTGTACTGCGTGTCCGGCCCGTCCGACAGCAGGTACGTCCGGCCCGTGACCGCGTCGAAAACCGCGACCTGCGCCACCCCATCCCGCCCCCGGAGGTAGGCCAGCACCCCTCGGAGCGGGCTGCCCGGGCCGGCAACACCAGCGGCACCCCCGTGCGCCGGCCAGATCGCAGCGCGGGACAACGAAGCCTCACCAGCGAAAGCCGGCCCCGCCGCGGCCACGATGCCTCCGGCCGGCTCAGCCGGACGGCCCGTGGTGAGAGCCAGACCGCACAACGCCGCCAGCACTCCCGCTACCGTCATTATCGAAACGAGCCGACCGATTCCGGAAACTCTGAATGCCGACATCACGCCCCCCGCGCCCCGACCGAATCACTGCCCCGCGCTCGTGAAACTAGCACCAACTGAACCGCGAACCGCCCTGAATCCGAGGCCAGCAGCGCCCGGCGGCAGCTGCGCTAGTCGAACTCGCTGGGCAGGGAAGGGTCACGATGGTGTGCCAGTGCCCGTTCGAGCTGGCGGTGATTCACCCGTCCGAGTGACAGCGGCGGCGGCGCATGGACGTCGAACCACCCGATCTCGAGAGTCTCCAGTGCCGCTGGTGGCTGTACGGCGCCGTCGCGGCGGCAGAGGAAGAACAGCTTGTAGACGTGCACCGGCAGCGGCGGCGGATTGGCCTGCAGCTCACGGTCCCAGCAGGCGATCAGCTTCACCGCTGAGCTGTGGTACCCGGTTTCCTCGAGAATCTCCCGGGTAACAGCAGCTGACGGCGCGTCCCCAGGGTCGGCCCAGCCTCCCGGCAGCGACCATCGGCCGTCCGTCTTCTCACGCATCAGCAGCACGCGTTCGCGGTCGTCGAAGATCACACCGCGGACGTCGATCTTCGGCGTGGCGTAGCCGGAATCACGGCCAAGCTCGACAGCGAGTTCGTCAGCGGGCCGGCCGCTCAGCACTGCGAGCAGCTCGGCTGCCAGCAGGCCCACTTGCTGATAGCGGTCCACGTCGTAGTCATCAGCGGCGTATGCCAGCCCATCCTGCGCCAGCGCAGACAGCTTAATGCCGATCCGTCGCACCGCGTCGGCAGCTGCCCTGGCCACCAGGGCATTATCGCTGCTGCCGGCATCGCGGCCACCGCAGCCGCGCTGACCGTCGTAAAGGACCAGGCGGTCATCCGCCAGTTACGGCCAGCGTTTAGACCAGCATGGCGCCAAGCGCCCACTTCGGCCGGCACCCGCGTGGCGGTCGGCTTTCACCCGGCCGTCCCGGATGGATGCCATGGCGGGCTGCCGGCGCTCCCGCCAGGTGGGATGCAGCGTGAACATCCACAGCATCCACGCCGCGGCCAGCGCGCACAGGGCCACGAGCTCTGGAGTATCAGCGTCAGCAGGACGCATAACGACAGAATCACGTACGGCAGGACCGTTACGGTGCCCGGTGGAGGCCATCGTGGCTCCGGGGCCTCCGGCCAGGAGCGGGCCGTCGGCTCGCTCGGCGGCGAGACCCCACCGTCGGATACTTTCGCCGCTCCCGCACATCCGGGCGGGGGGCGGGGAGAGGGCGGCATGATGCTCAGTTGCCCTCCGCCTTGAATTTACTGCCAGCGGAACAACTTGGCCGCGCCCGCCGGCGTGGTCTGCATGCGGCCGCGGTAGCGAGCAACTGCACTTTCCAGGTGTGGAATGCGACCTGGCGCGCCTGGCTCGGCCGCGGTCAACTCGCTCTCAGGGATCTCATCAGAGCGAAGGCGGCTTATGGGCGGCTACCTCATCTGGAGCACACGGGTCATGCTGGGAATCGTCCTGCTCGTCTCGGTGATTGCGAAGCTACGCGGGCGCCGGGAGTTCGCGGACTTCACTAGCTGGCTCGACCAGCTGGCGGTGGTCCCGCGCCACCTGGTCAGACCGGCCGCGGTCACGATGGCAGCAGCGGAGGCCACGGCGGCCGCGCTGCTCGCATTCCCGGGCACTGCGGCGGCCGGGCTGGCTGCCACAGCGGCCGTGGTGGCGGTGTTCGCGGCCTCGATGGCGCTGATCTCCCGCCGCGGCATTACCGCCCCGTGCCGGTGCTTCGGCGTCTCCACGCGGCCGATGGGCCCCGCTCACCTCGTCAGGGACATCGTGCTCGCGCTGCTCGTGGTCGGCTAGTCACCAGCCGGCAAACACGAGCTAGCTCAGGGTCGCCCGCGGTACTCGCTGCTGGCAGCGACTCGGCGCCGCAAACTGTGGCTGATCCTGTGGGTTTCCTTCGTGGTGGTACCGCGCGGGCCTGCCTAGCGTCATGACTATCCCTACCGGATGGGTGGCAGGGAGGGCGGCTAAGCCGCCAGGGCATGACTTGGAGGTAGACATGATAGTCATCGCGCTGTTTGTCATCGCCGTCGCGACGAGCGCACCGATCGTCGCTGCCGTGCTGGTCGGCGTGGCCAGCAGGCGCGAGGACGCGGACTGGACGCTGGGCGGACCCGCACCAGGCCTGGTCCAGGCAGTCGCGAGGCGGATCGTGGACTTCCACTCCGAGGGCGTTTTGCCACGGCCGAAGGGGCGCGGGCCGGTCCGGTCTGGTGTGCACGCGCCTGGGTGGGACGCAGCTCTTGAGCCTTGGGAGGACGAGGCCGAGGCCGAGGCTCCACCACTTGTGGCGCAATTCGGGCGACGGCCACGCACATTACGCGCTGCCGGATCTGCGCCGACGATCTCGAGAGAGTACCTGCCTCGCAACTCGCCCGCCGCAGCAACGCCGCTAGGTTCGCTTCGGTGATGCGAATGGTCACGGCATTGCCGCGCAGCGTCAGGGTCGCGCCGTGGCACGCGCTATCTCCCCTGCTGAGCACGAGTACGTCAGCCACCTCCGGTACGACGCCTCCCGATCCGACTTCTTCGTCCGCACGGTCCAGGCGCCTTTCCGGCGCGGAGTTTCCGCGCTGCGACGGCGTCTGGACCACCAAATCGGCCGACCGGCCAGGCCGCCGAGCGCACCTAGCGCCTCGACCCGCAACTGCAAGGACATCGTGTTCGTCGTCTAATCAGCACGCCACGGGATTGCGGACTCTCCGCAGTTGATGCCACGCATGACGTTTCCTCGGTCGCTTCGGCGCAATGCCAGCGCCGACCAGCCGTTCAGGCCCGGATGCCGCCAGCCGCGGATCGCCTGCGGGCCTGTCTGCTTATAGCCTTGCCTTAGAGATTTCTCCGCGCCTGGACTGGCTGTGCAGCGACCGCTGGTCCGTAGCGGAGGTCTCGTGAGGAGGGTGGCGGTGGTCGCGGAGCCTTCAGTGCCCTTCGCCAGGTTACTGCGGCAGCTGCGCACAGATGCCGGGCTGACCCAGGAGGCACTGGCGGAAGCGGCGCGACTGAGCACACGGTCGGTCAGTGATCTAGAACGGGGGATTAATCTGACGGCCCGCCGGGAGACGGCCAGGCTGCTCGCGGATGCCCTGGATCTGACCGGCCCGGCTCGAGCCGCGTTCGAGGCGGCCGCCCGGGGAAAACGAGGAAAGACCGGTGCTCAGATCGAGCTTGTCAGAGGGGACATGTTCGACGGGCCGTCCGACCTGATCGTAATACCATGCTCTACCGCGCCATCGATAACTTGGTTCGTAATGGAGCATCTCCGGTCTTTCGGGATCCCTGGTCCGCAGGTCAAGATGGAACCAGGGGACGTCATCTTCATCGACCTCCGGCGAGCAAGCAATATTGCCCAGGTCGCAGCGTATGCGGCCTCGGTCCGCGGTGAACGCGGAAGCTCGTCCGACGCGATAGAACAGATCGGCCGGAAGCTCGGCGCTTATGCGGCCGATAATCCGTGGCTCAGCCAGATCTCCTGCCCGCTTCTCGGCACTGGCGCAGGAATGCTGGAACCCACCGAGGCGGCAAGCGCCCTCGCCGCTGGTTTCTTCGCCACGGCTCCTGAGTGGGCACTCCTGCGACTATTCGCGCTGGAAGACGCCGTCTTCAGCCGGATCCGATCTCTGCTGGAGTCGGAACTGGATCGAAAGACACCGGGTCAACTCGGTACCATCACTGTCGCCGATCGCCCGCTGCGCGTATTTATCAGCTACACAAAGTCTTCTGATCAGCATGAGGATTGGGTTAGGACGGTGGCGACCTATCTCCGGTCCGCTGGTGTTGATGCTCGACTCGACATCTGGCATTTAAGGCCAGGGATGGATGTTGCGCAGTGGATGTGCAACGAGCTTGATATGGCAGACCGCGTTCTGCTCATATGCGATGACTTGTACGCGAAGAAGGCGGACGGGCGGCATGGCGGTGTGGGCTGGGAAATCAGGGTAATCCAGGGTGACCTGTCGCAGACGCAGGCTGCCAATCCAGACAAATTTGTACCTGTCGTGGTCACTGAGAACGTCGCCGATGGAATGCCGACCTCCATAAAATCAGCATATTTCCTGCACTGGCCTCCTTCTCGGCGCGACGACTCATCACTGCAGGACGAACTGGTACGAATCATCTACCGCGCGCACGAGGAGGTACCGCCGCTAGGCCGACCCGGGTATGTCATCGGAAGGAACTAAGTCCAGAGCCCAAGCACACCGAGTCGCGTCGGGTTCACGCGGCATCTGGTGGCAGCAGCTCGTAATGGACGGTGGTCTTCTTCGTGAGCCGGTGGAAGGCCGGAACCAGGATGCCCTGCAGCATCGGGTATTTCGTGGCAAGCGCTCTGGCCGCCACGGCGGCTTCCGGCCCGGCGAGTTGCCGTGCGATCGCCTGCCGCTGGGGACCGGTTGGCTTTCCGCGGCTGGCGCAGGGTGCGATCCACACCTGCGGGAAGTTGCGCATGCGCTTGGCCTTGCCCGTCGCTGACCAGGTGCGGATTGACGGACTAGCACGCTGACCGGCACCTCGTGGACCTGACCGAGCCGCCTGCGCACGTCTCCGGCACGAACACCCCGGGCAGGCTCGTCTCCAGCAGGTACGGCGTGGCCGCCTTTCGGCCGGCCAGGTCGTGCCTGACTGCCGCTGGCCTGTTCGGGTAGGAGGATGCCAATGAGCGACCACCGCGGGAGGATGCCGATGACCGACGGACCAGCGGGCCAGGGTCCCCTGCAGGCCGGGAGCCCGCTGAGAACGCCCCGTGCGGCGGCTGTTGCCGGAATAGTCTTTTCTGTGCTCCTGATCGCAGCGCTCGTGCTGCTCAGGCTCTCTGTCCCGGCCTATCCCGTGGTGGCCGGCGTGTGGCTGACCGATCCAGAGCGACGGGCGGCGATAGCGATCGCGCTGAACCTCGTCCCGTTCGCCGGCATCGCCTTCTTGTGGTTCATCGGGGTGCTCAGGGACCGGATCGGCGAGCGCGAGGACCGCTTCTTCGCGACCGTGTTCCTGGGCAGCGGCCTGCTGTTCGTCGGCATGCTCTTTGTGGCCGCGGCGGTCGCCGGCGGGCTCATCGCGGAGGCGTCACAGCCGTCCGGCCCACCGGGTGCGGACACCGTGGCGCTGTCCCGCAACGTCAACGGGATCCTAGTGAACATCTACGCGATGCGGATGGCGGCGGTGTTCACGCTCACCACGGTGACCATTGCCCGCCGCACCAAGATCGTGGCCAGGTGGCTCACCGTTGCCGGGATCGCTGTCGCGCTCATACTGCTGGTCGGCGTCGGCATCTCAGCCTGGGTGGAGTTGCTGTTCCCGGCATGGATCCTGGCCTTGAGCGTCGATATCCTCACGGCCGGCCGCAAGGTCTTCCCCCGGCAGCACGGGGACGGCTCCCGGCCATTAGGAGGCTGCCTGCGGCGATGTGGCGTGCTTGCCCTGCAGCAGCGCCCAGGCCCGGCTGCAGACCACCGCCAGGGACGCGATCAGCAGGTACGCCAGGTTATAGACGTAAATATCATTATGTGTGGTGATGACGAGGGAGACGCTCATGCCGAGCCGGCCGCTGCTCTGCCCGCAGGCGGAGCGCTGTCTCCGAAAACGGACTCCGGCCGCAGCGAGATGGCGACGAACAGCAGCCCGATCAGGACTCCGGCCCGGCCCGCTGCGGCAGCAAAATATACGGTGAAGTCCGCAGGAACCACAGGTCTCACCTCGGCACGCTCTTTGCATAACAATGCCCCGAGTGTGCCATGACCGGAGGTCACGCCCGGGGGAAGATCGTCATCACCATGTAAGTCGCTGCCTTACGATGGGCCGGTGTCGCTGCGAGCCATTGATTTCCATGTGCACTTGCCCACCCCGGACTGGCTGGACGGCAGCATGGCCGGCTATGTCGAGGCGGCCGAGGCCTACTTCCGCTCGCCGGTGCAGCGGCAGTCGCTAGCGGAACTGGCGACCCGGTACCGCCAGCTAGACGTGCGGGCGGTGCTGCTGGCCTGGGATGCCGAGACGGCGACGGGACGGCCCCGGGTGCCGAATGAGACCGTGGCCGCGGCCTGCCGCGACCATCCGGATGTGTTCACCGGCCTGGGCTCGGTCGACCCGCACAAGGGCCAGGCCGCCGTCGCCGAGGTGGCGAACATCGCCGCGCTCGGGCTGCGGGGCGTGAAATTCCACCCGTCGCTGCAGGCGTTCTGCCCCGATGACCCGGCCTACTGGCCGATCTACGCGGCCTGCGAGCAGCACGGCCTGCTCGCCCTGTTCCACACCGGGACCAGCGGGATCGGTGCCCGCCAGCCTGGCGGCCAGGGCATCAGGATCGACTATGCCCACCCGCTCCGGCTTGATCCGGTCGCCGCGGCCCATCCCGGGCTGACCGTGGTCGCCGCGCATTTCGGCTGGCCCTGGCAGCTGGACCTGATCGCCGTCGCGCTGCACAAGACCAATGTCTACATCGATGTCTCCGGCTGGTCACCGCGGCGGATCCCCCCGGAGGTGATTGGCGAGATGCGCGGGCGGCTGTCCGGGCAATTCCTGTGGGGCAGCGACTTCCCGTTCTTCACCCCCGAACGCTGTCTCGCCGAACTCACCGGCCTTGGCCTGCCAGCTGACGTCCTGCACACTGTGCTGCACGACAACGCCGCCCGCATCCTCGGTCTGACCCCATCGCAGCCACCATGACCAGGCGATGCTCTGCTGCCTGCCTGGGGCCCTGCGCGGCTTTCGAACCAGGCGGCGCGGTTAGGGCAGCGCGGGAAGGGCGCGTGGGCTGGACGTGGCGCCGACTGCGGGCGGCTCGGCGGGGACAGGCCGGCTTGATGCGGGCAGCGTGAGGGTGATGCGCAGCCGAGTGATCCGGGCGAGCTGCATGCTCTGGTGCGGGTGCAGCTGAGATCCAGCGCCGAGGTGGACGGCTTCGGGAAGCAACTGCGCGCCAGGGCTTGGGTCGCGGAGGCATGGCGGCTGGCCGGAGACTGCGACTTCGAGGTACGGCTGTCCTGCCGGAGCCTCACCGATCTGGAGGCCGCGGTGCAAGATCTCCGCGGCGTCGGCGTCGTAACCTCTACCGGCCTCGTCCTGCACCGCGTCTGCCTGGAAGCTTGCTGACCAGCTGACCAGCTGACCCCGCACCGCGCAGCCCGCGCTGGGGGCGGTGATGACCGGGGCTGCCTGCTCCAGCCCTGCCGTGGCGGCGTAGGCGGACCGGTTTTACCGCTGTGCTAGCGGGCTGGTTTCGGCCGGATCGCCGGCGGGTGGCCGGCCGCGCGGGCGCATCGGTCCGGCGTGGCGAGGCAGTCGGCCGACGTCGGCGAGCGCGCGGCGCAGCAGGAACTCGATCTGGGCGTTGGTGCTGCGCAGCTCGTCGGCGGCCCATCTGGCCAGGGCGTCGTGGACGGCGGGGTCGAGCCGGAGCAAGACGCCCTTGCGCTCGCTCACCGCGGTTCCGTGGCTGCCGTCACTGGTACAGGGAGCCGGTGTTGACGACCTGCTGGGTGGCCTGCTCGCTGCACAGGACCACGAGCAGGTTCGAGACCATCGCGGCCTTCCGCTCCTCGTCCAGATCGACCACGCCCTCCTCCTTCAGCCGCTCCAGGGCCAGCTTGACCATACCCACGGCACCCTGCACGATCGTCTGCCGGGCGCCGACCACGGCGCTTGCCTGCTGCTGGCGCAGCATGGCCTGGGCGATCTCCGGCGCATAGGAGAGCCTGGTCAGCCGCGTCTCGATGACCTCCACTCCGGCTGGCCTGACCCGATTGGTGAGCTCGGCCGACAGCCGCTGGGTGATCTCATCGGCGTTGTCGCGCAGCGAGAGCGCGCCGCTGCCCCGGCTGTCATAGGGGTAGCTGGAGGCGATGTGCCGGACGGCAGTCTCGGTCTGGATGGTAACGAACTGCGTGAATTCGTCGACCGAGTAGATGGCGCTGGCGGTGTCGTGCACCTGCCAGACGACCACTGCGGCGATCTCGATCGGGTTGCCGTCGGCGTCGTTGACCTTGGCCTGCGCTGACTCCTGGTTCCGGATCCGGGTCGAGACCGCGATGCGGTTGGTGAACGGATTGACCCACTGCAAGCCAGGCTCGCGGATGGTGCCGCGGTACTTGCCAAACAGCTGGACAACGTGCGCGCGGCCAGGCACGACAGCGGTGAGCCCCCTCAGCACCAGGGCGCCGGCGACAAGGACAAGGGCGCCAAGCCAGATCAGCGCTGTCGCACCGTCGCCGCTGAAATGGCCGGCCAGCCAGACCAGCGTCACCCCGACGATCAGGATGACAATCCCCAGCACCAGCATCCGCAGGCCGGGCAGGAACCGGGCCACCCGCTCGGTCACCAGCCGGCTAGGCAGTTCCGGGCCTGCGGCCGCTGCATCGTGAGTAACCAATTCTCGGCCTGCGGCCGCTGCATCCTGGGTAGCCATCCAGCGCCTCCTTCAGTTGACGAGCTTGATTACACATGCTTAGCATACTGATATCTATTTTTCTTGGCAAGAGCCCCACCTCCCCTCCTCGCCCTACGGCGCCGCTGCGGTCAGCTCCCCTACACCCTGGACTCGTAGCCGACCGCCGGATGCTTGGCCGGGTAGAACGCAGCGCCCGCTGAACGCTGCCCTATGTATTCGCTGCCGCCAGGCTCTAACTCGTTCCGACTTCAGGACGTTGGCCTCTGGCGTCGCCGCCGTCGCAGGTGCAGCGTTGGAATCGAGAGGCCATGGCAGCGTGCTGGTAAACCTGCACCGGGTACTGGCCGTACCCGGAGGCCGTGGCATAACTTCATGGGAGTAGTCATGAACGTCGCTTACTATCATGCTTCGAAATACGGCAACGGCGCTATGGTCGCGGCGGAATTCAAGAGGATCATGGCGGCCAAGGGAATAGCGGTCGACGTCCACCATGTCCGGGATGCGAAACCAACGGAGCTGCCTCAGGCAGACCTCTATGTTTTCAGCTCGCCGGGTCGTATGGGAAAGCCCATCGGGAGCGCTCGTAGGTTCCTGAGCAAGGTCAGGCTGCAGCCGGAAACCAAATATGCCATTCTGACAACTCAGGCCGCCCCTAAGCCGAACAAGAAGACCGGCAAGATGCCGACCGAGGAAGAATTGGCTCGATGGGAGCGGATCATTCCGATCATGAATGAGCTGCTGCAGGCCAAGGGACTGAAGGAGGTCGCCGAGGGAACGGTCCAGGTGACTGGCCTGAAGGGACCTTTGGAAGAAGGATGGCAGCAGAAGGTCGAGGCTTTCGCTGACCAGATCTGCTCATTGGAAATCCAAACCGGATGAGAAGAATGTCCTTGGCACGTCCGAGCCCGAGCGCCGACCGGAGGAATTTGACTTCGCTGCGCTGAACCTCCGGGAGCCAGGCGTCGACATCGTGCCGATCGCGTCGTGGCGTCGCGGCTGAGCCCAGCCCCTGGCTCGGCACGCATTCCGAGTGGCCAGGTCACGACTGCGCGGCCGAAGGGCGATAATATGTAGATTGGCCGCTTTAGATTGCGGTGTCCGCTCGCTGCCGGTCGTCAGCAGAGGTGGTCGCATGGACGGTTGGGTGCGCGCCGACTTCGAGGACGTCGCGCGCGTGTTCCGGCGACAGCTGCGGCGTACGACGGGCGGCGCAGCCGTCGCGGTCTACTTCCGCGGCGAGCTCGTGGTCGACCTTTGGGGCGGACGGCGTACCGAGGACGAGCCGTGGCAGCGCGACACGCTCGCGATGTGCTTCAGCACGACGAAGGGAGTCGCCTCAGCCGCGCTGCACCTGCTAGCCGACCGGGGGCACATCGATTACGACGCGCCGGTAGCGGCGTACTGGCCGCAGTTCGCGCAGGCCGGCAAGGAGCGCGTCACCGTGCGCCACGTGCTCACGCACTCCGCTGGGCTGCACCGGATGCGGACGCTCGTCGACGGCGCGCACCGGATGCTCGACTGGGAGTACATGGTGGCGGCGCTCGAGCGCGCCGAGCCCGCGTACGAGCCGGGCAGCCGGCACGGCTACCACGCGCTGACCTACGGCTGGCTGGTCGGGGAGCTGATCCGCCGGGTGTCGGGCCTGCCGATCGCGCAGTTCGTCGATGCGGAGCTCGCTTGCCCGCTCGACCTCGACGGGCTGTTCGTCGGGTGCCCGCCCGAGCATCGCGGCCGGATCGCCCCGCTCACCCCGATGGCCGCCCCGCTCGGCCGCATGCTGGGCCTGCAGCCGGGCGCGGTGATGGGTGGCCCGGTCGGCCGGATTCCTGCGCTGCTTGGGCTGCCGGTCAACCCGCGCCGGTTCGTCAACGCGCTGTTGCCGCGCGGCATCGAGGACGTGGTGTGGGGTGCCGAGATGATGGACGCCGAGATCCCGGCGGTGAACGGGTTCTTCACAGCCAGGTCGCTGGCGAAGCTCTACGCGATGCTGGCCGGTGGCGGGGAGGTCGACGGGGTGCGGCTGCTCTCGCCCCAGACCGTGAAACGAATTGCGGTGGTGCACTCCCGCGGGCCCGACCTCGTCCTGGTCCTGCCGATGGGGTGGCGGCTCGGCTATCACAGCGCGTTCACGACGCGAGGCACGGTGCGCGGCGGGTTCGGCCACTTCGGGTTCGGCGGCTCGGGCGGGTGGGCTGACCCGCAGCGTGACCTGGCGCTGGCGATGGTGTGCAACCGCGGTGGCGGCACGCCGATCGGCGACCTGCGCCTGGCGGAACTCGGCACCGCGGTGGTCCGGACACCAGGCGCGCGGTCACCGCGGTAACGCGACCCACTCACCCCCTGCTGACCCGCCATTGCGTGCCCCTTGCCCTGGGATGGCACGTAATCTGATGCGATGGCTGGCCTCTTGGAGCTGGATGGGCTGACCCGCCGTTTCGGGCCGGTCACTGCGCTCGATGATCTTTCCTTCTCCGTTCCCGCCGGTCAGGTGGTTGGCTTCCTTGGGCCCAATGGGGCCGGCAAGACAACCACCATGCGTGCCATCTTCGGCCTGACTGATCTGGACGCCGGAACTGTCAGATGGCACGGCACCACGGTCGGACCGCAGGAGCGCCGCCGGTTCGGCTACATGCCCGAGGAACGCGGTCTGTATCCCGGCATGCTGGTCGGCGAGCAACTGGTGTACCTCGGAAGACTGCACGGGATGAGTGCGGCAGACGCGGCCGCCGCGACGCACGAATGGCTGGAGCGGCTCGGGGTCGCTGACCGGGCGAACAGCAAGGTCGAGACGCTGTCGCATGGCAACCAGCAGCGGGTGCAGCTCGCGGCGGCGCTGGTGCATGACCCTGAGCTGCTCGTCCTGGACGAGCCCCTGACGGGGCTGGACCCGGTGGGAATCGACGCCATCGGCGACGTGCTCGCCGGGCAGGCCCGGTCAGGCTGCTGCGTGCTGTTCTCCAGCCATCAGCTCGACCTGGTCGAGGACCTCTGCGAAACGGTCACGATCATTGACCATGGCCGTCTCGTCGTGACCGGAACGGTCGATGATCTCGCGACGAGCGGTCCGCGCCGGCTGGTGGTTCGGGTGGAGGGGGACCGAGACGCGGCCTGGGCCCGCCAGCTCACCGGGGTCTCGGTGTCCGAGGTCGATCGGGGCGCGGTGCGGCTGGTACTTGATGAGTCGACCGACAGCGAATCGGTGCTGAAGGCGGCTATGAGTGCCGGACGGGTCACGGAGTTCGTTGTCGAGCGCCGCCGTCTGTCGGAAGTGTTCAGGGAGGCACTGGCGTGAAGCATCCAATCCAGCTGATCCTGCTGGCGGTGGTCCTGGCCGTGGGGTTGACGCTGAGGGTCTGGCTGTGGCGCCGCCGAGCAGGACGGACCGCCCGGCAGGCACGGCCCGCCCAGCTGGCACGGCCCGCCCGGCAAGCAGCCCTAGCGCGGTTCACGGGGTACACGGGGTTGGTGGCTGCGCGGGAAATACTCCAGCGGATCCGCGGCCGGATCTTCCGGATCGGGACGCTGCTGATCCTGGCGGTGGTCGCTGCGGCCATCGTGATCCCGGTACTGAACCGGGGAAAGCCACACCCTCAGCAGGTCGGAGTGGCCGGCGCTCTCTCCGCCCCGCTGCGCGCGGCTGTCGTCGCCTTCGGCCAGAGCATCGGAACCACCGTGCGCCTCGTCCCCGAGGCCAACCCGGCGGCCGCCCGCACTGATCTGCGCTCGGGCCGGATCGAGCTCGCTATCGTGGACGCCCGACTAATTCTGGTGAACAAGGCGATCAGCACCGCCGACACCTCGACGACCGCGCTGCTGGTCCGCGACGTTTCCAGGACTCTCGGAGTGGACGAGGCGTTCCAGTCAGCCGGCCTGTCGGCCGCTCAGGTCGCGCAGCTGGCCGGCGCCAAGCCGCTTCCGGTAGCGAGCCTCCAGCCGGGACGACCCAGCGGGACCACGCACACCACGTCGGTCGTCGGCCTGATCCTGGTGTTCGTGATGCTCACGCAGTACAACGCCTGGACCCTGATCGGGGTGATGGAAGAGAAATCCAGCCGGGTCGTCGAGGTGCTCCTAGCCGCGGTCCGGCCGGTCCAGCTCCTCGGGGGCAAGGTGCTCGGGATCGGGCTGGTGGCCTTTGCTCAGGCCGCCCTGGTCGTGGCGTTCGCTCTCATTCTCGCCAAAGCCGTCGGCTCCGATCTCCTGCACGGCACCGCACCCATGGTGCTCGTCAGCACGCTGGCCTGGCTGGTGCTCGGCTATGCCTTCTACTGCTGGGTCTACGCGGCCGCTGGCTCCATGGCCGAACGCCAGGACCAGGTGCAGACCCTGGCCTTCCCGCTCAGCCTGCCCATCGTCTTCGGTTACGTCATCGCGCTGACGACGATCAGCTCCGGCAGCCCGTCCGCCTTCTTCAAGGTACTCGCCTACCTGCCACCGACTGCGCCGTTCGCCATGCCGGTCCTGGTGGGCCTCGGAGCGGTCACCTGGTGGGAGTTCACCGCCTCGGCGGCGCTCAGCGTTCTGTGCACCGTCGGCGTCGCGAAGCTCGCTACGGGCATCTACCGGCGAGCCATTCTTCGCACCGGCCGCCGGGTCGGGTTCCGCGAGATCGTCTCCAAAGCGGCCAGATAGCAGTGCCGATCGGCCGGCCAGGGTCAGCGCGGCAGCAGCGGGCCGTGGTCGAGGAAGGGCAGCACGTGCCTGGCGAGCAGGTCGCCTTCCGCCGCGTGCGGGTATCCGGACAAGATGAACGCCTCAATGCCGAGGTCGGCATAACCGCGCAGCTTGGCCAGCACCTGGTCAGGGTCGCCGACGATCGCCGCGCCTGCGCCTGAGCGAGCGCGGCCGATGCCCGTCCACAGCTGCGGCTCGACAAAGCCGTCCGCATCGGCCATATCGCGCAGCTCGTTCTGCCGCAAGGTTCCGGCGGACCTGGTATCCAGCGAACGGCGGCGGATCTGCTCCCCGGTGTCGTCATCCAGCCGGGATACCAGCCGCCGGGCGGCGGCCCGCGCTTCCTGCTCGGTGGCGCGGACGATGACATGCACCCGATAGCCGAACCGAAGCTCGCGGCCGTAGCGCGCGGCGCGCACCCGCATGTCACCGAGGACCGCCTCGACTCCGCTCATGGTGTCGGGCCACATCAGATACACGTCCGCGGCCTGGGCGGCGACCTCGCGCGCGGCCTCGGACAGGCCACCGAAGTAGAACGGCGGGCAGCCGCCCCGGGCCGGACGCAGCCGAGGCGGGCCGAGGGCAAGATTGACGAACTCGCCAGCGACCGCCACGCTGCTGCCATCCAGCAGGTCGCGCAGCACCCGCATGATCTCCAGGGTGCGGCGGTACCTCGGCGCGGACTCCAGCGTCTGACCGGGCAGATCGGAGGAGATGATGTTGATCGTGAGCCGCCCGCCGAGCATCTGATCAATGGTGGCGAGCTGCCTGGCCAGCTGCGGCGGCCACATCTCGCCCATCCGCACCGCCACCAGCAACTGCATCCGCTTCAGCAGCGGAGCGATCCCGGCCGCGAACGCCACCGAGTCGATTCCCATCGCATAACCCGACGGCAGCAGCAGATTGTCGTAACCCGCTTCCTCCGCGGCCAAGGCAATGCCACGGCAATGCTCCCAGCTGGACAGCAGCAGGCCGTCCGGCAGCCCGAGAAATTCGTAGTCGTCGTCGCACAGCGCGGCGAACCAGGACACCTCGCAGCCCATCAAGCCAGTATCCCTCCCGGCCGGGTCACGAATGCAGGCGACGGATCGATGGCTTTCGGACCGAGACTGCCGGACTCAGACGTCAGCCGGTTCGGGGCTCCCAGCGGAAGAAGCGGATTGCGACGAGCAGCCCTCCCAGCCCCCAGGCTGCCACCACCAGGACATCGGTCCAGTTGAACGCGGAACTGAGGAACCCGGCCTGCATGGCGGCCAGGAAATGCCTGAGCGGGAAGATCCGGCCGACCCAGAGCATCCACCCGGGCGGGTTGTTACCGAGCGGGATAAAGATCCCGGACACGAAAAGCAGCGGCAGGATGACGGCGTTGACCATCGGCGCGCCGAAGCCGGATTCCGCCAGTAGGCCTTATTCACGTAGCGCGTCTGGGAGAGGGTAAGCGCCGCCGCGTTCATGCCCTGCGTCC
>Ga0116222_1000934_pt1 | contig 16934 bp, 9 predicted proteins | sample Sb_taG_12_FD_88963 | JGI IMG/M metagenome (GOLD analysis project Ga0116222, IMG submission 88963) | Peat soil microbial communities from Weissenstadt, Germany - Sb_50d_9_AC metaG | ecosystem: Environmental > Terrestrial > Soil > Wetlands > Peat | place: Germany: Weissenstadt | collected 2010-09-21
CGTTCGCAAGGGCGGTGCGGGGGTTGCGTTCTTCAGGAAAGGAACGGAGGTTCTAGTCATGGAGAAGCGAACAACCGTGTTTTACGTGGACGACAATCTCAAGTCGAGCCGATTGCTCACCAGCATTCTTGAGGAATCCGGGTTCCGAGTGATCGCGAAGAACGACCCGCTCGAGGCGCTTGCGCTTTGCAAAAGAACCTATTTTGACCTAGCACTTCTGGACTACGAAATGCCTTTGATGTCGGGTTCGCGGCTCGCCCAGGAAATCAAGTATCTGGTGCCGGATGTTCCCGTGGTCCTGATCTCAGGGCGCTCGACTCTGCCGGCTGCGGAGCTGGCGTTTGTGGATGCTCACTTTGGGTTGGGGACCGTCCTGGACGATCTTCTCTGGACGATGCGGATCCTGGTGCGGCCGAAGGTCGTGACGATGGAGGACCATCGCCCGGATCAGCGCGCGATGACACAGTGGGCGGACTCAACATGAAGCACTGAGGGCGCCTCGGCGCAGAGTTTCTAGCGGGTGCCCCTCGATTAAGAGTGAAGGCGCTGCCATGGTCAAAGCTGTTCTAGGCACCGAAGGAGTACCGCTTGCTTTGCCAGAGAGGTTGAGGACCAAGACTCTGGAAATCTCACGCTGGATCATTTCCCGGTGGAAGATCGTTCCACCAACCATCGATTCGGCCCGAACATCGACCATGATGCTTCTATGCGAACATCCCGCCGTCGCCGGGCCGGTGCGAAAGTGGAAAGTCGAAAACGGTTTTTGCTTTCCAAGGCGCGCCCTTTGCGCCGTCTTTTGCACGGGCCCCTCGGAATGCGAGAGCGCCCAATCAGCTCCAGCAGTCTAGCTTGCGCCGACCAGGGGCACCCGCGGGCTGCTCTCGGTGCGAACGATCTCTGGTAAAGCATGCCGTCGTACATGGCGGACACTGAACGCTTGAAGTTTCCTTTGCCGTCAAAAGTGGATATTCCGATAACGCCGTCCTCGGCTTGATTCACATCGGCGGTAGATGTGTTGTACTGGGCAAGATGAACCTTCAGTTTCATCAAACCATTCCCGCTACCAGCACCGACGAAGTGTATCTCACTTGCGTGAGCAAGGTTCCTACCGAGCCAATTTCATGTGAGGCGACAATAACCGCACTTATAATAATGTGCATCCCCTTGTTGCCGAACGCGACTATGCGCGTTTGATGCGAAACATGAGCCTCGAATACGGCCTACTTCTCCTAACGAAATTAGATAATCTGCGGCTGAAGTAGACGAGCCTCCCTACGCGGGTCTTATTCACTCCCGACAAAGTTTGAGTTTTTTAGCAGACTGCTAGAAACAAGAATCCAACCGATATCTACGGCCCGACATCGAACACATCGGTGATGACAAAATCGTCGGCTATGCTAGCTTTTAGGGCTGGCTCCGGTTGGGCTCCCGACTTATCCAGTTTGTACATCGCCTCCAGAGTACGCAGGATATTCACGTGATTGATGCCCTTCCCTTCGCCGTATTCTCCACTCTTTATGTGAGCCCCGGCAAAAATTGTGGCGATTTGATTCCTTTTATCTGGATTCTGATCCGCGGGATTTGTCGAGCCCCCAAATAGCGGAGCGTAGCCGCTCTCGTCAAAAGTAAGGATCAGCAGGCTGTTGTGCTCCTTGGCCCAGTTATAGTAGCCGTCAATGTGCTCCCGCAACCAGAGGTCGCCAGCCGCGATGCTGAAGGGAGCGGACCCATTGTGCATATCATGGACGAGGTTTGGAATCACGAAGGAAACCGTGGGCAAAGAATTGTAGTCAGAGGGAAAGTCTTCCTCGAATCGGAGGTTTGATGAATCAGCTATCGTTTTGCCATTGGGTATATTGCAGAAGCTGATCCAAGGAACGTGTTTGCGGGCATAATTTTCTTTATTGCTTTCGACGAAGCCGATCACTGGCAGATCTTCAGAATACCCCTTAAACGAACGTGCAGCGCGGATCAATTGCTCTCCCAAACTGCTGCTTGTTAAACATTTCTTAGGAACTTGGTTTTCAAAGCCGACTCTCTGGTTGCTGCCGGAAAAAAGCCAGAAATAGTTACCTTCACTGTGGTGCTCCTCGGCATACATGCGAGTGAAACTCGCTCCCTGTGCCCTTAGTACGCCGTTTATATAAGGTGCAGCCGGATTACCTATGATTTGCTTGTAATCCTTATTCTCCTCCACGACGATCACGACATGGTCGTACACGGGAAGACCCGCTGGCCAGGCGATGAATGTCGGCGTGTTCGGCTGCAAGGCAAGCGCAGACGTCGAAGCGGGCTGCAGACTAGCGCTCAACAATAAGACGGCAAGGACAAGTCCAAAGATTTTCACTGGTGAAACTCCTCTCACATGCTCGTTGACTGCGCAGCGAGTGTCAAGAATGACGTCTGGCAACTACAGATTTCTCCCCTTCGGCTTCGCTCAGGGTCGGAATGACAACAGGCTCACGATCCAAAACAACGGACGATTTGGCGGCGTCATCCGAGTGCCAGGTGCGGGCGCGGGAGAGTGCCTTCTCTGGGTCGTCCATTTCGTGCAGACGGAATTCTTGTTGACGAGACGGGTATCAGCCACTTGCATTCGAGATTGGCGAAGCAGTCGGCCACCAGAGGCGCACGGCTCGGCTGGCGCCGGCGTCAGACCGAATCTCTCGAACTTCTCTCTTCGTCATCCGCGAACTGTTGTGTCTGATGTGCCTTCGCTACGGCCAGCCTGTATGCGAACGTGTCGTCAGGCCCGCGTCTCAGAATGGTCGGCATTCAACGCAGGAGCCGGTGACGTGCTCTCCAGTTGACCGTCAGGGTACGGGCGCGACGTTTGTGCTTCCGCTGCCCAACCAACTGTGATTTCATTTGTAAATTGCAGTGACCAATCCCACGCGTGATCGGCCGTCCATGTTCGTGACAACACGTGGCTCCATGAATTGTCAGTCGTGTCCCGCACCACGGGGCTCTACTCTTTTTCTGCTCGTTGCTTTGATGGGGATATGCCAAGTCGGGAGTGCGCAGACAGCTCCGGTTATAACCACTATTAATCCAGCCTCCGTTGCAGCGGGAAACCCAACCTTCACGTTGACAGTAACCGGCAGCGGTTTTACAAGCACAAATTCCGTGGTGCAGATCAATGGAAGCAACCGCCCCACGGTGTACAGAAGCACGCTGCAGCTCACGGCAACTGTTTTCGCGTCCGATATTGCGACGCCGGCAACGCTACAGGTCACCGTTGCCAATATTTTTGGGACGGGAGTGCTTATCTCCAACGCAGTGCCGCTCACGGTAAGCATCGCTCGTTCGCCGAGTCTGATTAGCGTTTCTCCGGAGTTCACGATGCAAGGCGCGGACCACGTGAGGATGACGCTGGTGGGAGCGAATTTCCGGCCTGGGGCAACTGTGGTAATCTCGCCGCCGCTGGCTGCAGTGACCGACTCGAACGGGCATACCCGCGCCACGGATGTGGCAGTCCTCAGCGTCGCGGTTGTGAATCCAGGTCTGATGACTGCGCTCTTCAGCGTTAGTCCCACCGCGACCCTTCCCACGGCGGCTCTTCCCGTGCGAGCGGTGGATGTGCTGAATCTCGATGGGACGAGCACCGCCGGTTTATTGACCGAGGTGGGAGGAACATCTCAGCCACTTCGGTTGCAATCGTCCAGTTCGTTGGGCGCTCCGCTTTCCGTCTTGAATATGGCGTTGACTCACCCGCGAGACGGAACGGTTGTGATGCAAGGCGAGGAACTGAATGCCGAAGCTATTCTCGCGGGGACCGGAACCGGAACGGTGATCGGGCAGTGGGTGTGGGATGGCAACGTGGTGGAGCAGTTTTCGGCTTCGATTGTGGGCGGCCAGAGTACAAGGATACAGACTCGCCAGTCGCTGCCAACCTGGTTCTTGGGCGCACACACACTGTATTTGCGAATGGTGCAGCCCAATCAGATCGCCACTCGTCCCATTGTTGTTGTTGTGAATCCCGGCGACTGGAAGCTCGAGCAAGTTATTCAGCCCGCATACGGCGCTCCGTTTGCAGCCGACAATCCGCCGTGGCTGTTGTGGGCTCCAGTTCCTGGAGCATCGAAATATCAGGTGGGCTTTTCCACCCAGCCGTATCTTTCGACGATCCACACCTGGTTCGATGTGGTGGACAATGGATGGAAAGTCCCAACTCAAACTTGGCGAAGCCAGCCGGAGGGCGAACTCTACTGGACGGTACGCGCGATCGAATCGTCGGGAGAGCCGCGCAAGCCTTTGCCGATGAGAAGCGTGTACCACGTCCCGGAAGGCGGTTTGAATCCGGCGCGACCGGTTCCTGCGCGCACTCCCGCGGGCCATACGCTGTTGGAGTGGAAGCCGGTGCAGAAGAATGGTTTCTATTTCGTTACCATCAGCAGCGACTTTGCGGCGACGCATGTCATTCGCCAATATCTCACCGCGGACCCGAAACTGGATCTGCGAGCCGCAGATCGGCAACTGATTCCGGGGACGACGTACTACTGGCAGGTGGATGCGATCGCGCCCAATGGGATGCTGATCATGTCCGGCCCGGTGCAAAGTTTTGTGGCGGAGGTTGCGCCGCAGGCGAGCTTGAGTGAAGACGGCCGCCGGGTGCAGTTGGCGTCTCTGGGAGTTCCCAAATCTCTGCCGTTTCTGCCCGACCTCGCTGCCGAGATTGCCGGTCGAACGCCCACTCCTGACAGCAGCACCAGCCAATTGCAGCCGACGATTTCGGTGAGCTTTCAACCTGCAATTAATCCAACCGACGTGAGCTTGATGGTCGATGATGTGGACATCACCTCGCTGGCGCAAGTGACTGAGGTCAAAGTTGCCTTCACGCCGCCCTTGGCTCTCACGGGCGGAGATCACAATATAAATCTCACTGTCGGGAACGAGGCCGCAACGTGGAAGTTCACGGTCGTGGCCCCGTCTGCTCCTGTTCCGCCTAGTGTGCCTGCGGCTGCCACGCTGCAACCGGGGACGGATGCGGAAGTTTCTCCAGTGGTAGCGACTGCTCTGCCTGCACGGGCCATGATCGCGGCGGCGCACCATCCTGCGGCGACGCAGGTTCCTGCGAAGCCGCGTCCCTCGGAGGAAGGCCAGATCAGTTCGAACACCCAGTGGGCTTCGGGATCGAATCCTCCCGACTCCAACACGTTTTCCGTTGCAGAACGCATGACGTACACCGGCGGGCCGTGGAATGTGCAAGTCAACGGCAGCGGCCTGCTGAATTCAATCTTGAATCCCGAAGTACACCGCACCAGCCACGGACTGCTGAATGACTACGTATTTCAGCTTGGCTATAAGAAGGGGAACTGGGCGGCGAATCTGCGCTTCGGCATCGTATCGCCGGTCTTGTACACGGACGCGCAATTCGTCACCGCGGCCACTCCACGGCAGGGCGCCGAGGTTACGCTCAAGACGCCTGCGGGCACTTTCGGATTTTTTGCAAATACAAATGATGAAGCGCTCGGCGGCGGCGCGGGAATTAATTTTCACCAGCAGATGATGGGAGCCAGTTGGCAGGCGCCCTTGCCCAAGTGGGCGCAATTCCGGGTTATGTGGCTCAGCGCGCAAGATATTGGTGCACCCACTAGTGTGGGCTTCGACTCGCAAGGGAACCCGATCATCCTGCCCAATCCTGTCGCCGCAAAGTCGAGCGGGGACGTGTACGGCGCGCTGCTTAACATTCACCTCAATCCGAAGTGGTTGTGGTCGTCCGAGTACGCATTCAGCCGCGACAATGCGAACACGACCGATCCGACTTCCAAGCGCGAATTTGGCCGGGCGTGGCGCACGGGGATCTCCGGGCAGTCGGGCAAAACGAATGTCAACGTGTCTTACCGCGATGTGGGTGAGAATTTCGGCAACCCGGCCAACCCCAGCCTGACGCAGTCCAGCCAGCCTAACTTGCGGGGCGTGGATTCCGCGATTACCCAGACCACGACAGCCGGAACGTTCGGATTGACTTATACGTTCCTGGCGAACAACGTTCATCCCACCACCAGCGACGAATTGTTTCTGCACAACTTTGACGAATCATGGAGCAAAACCTTCGGAGTGAAAACCAACCTGGTCGCGGATGCGCGCCAATCGCTAACCGAGACCGGCACGGTCCCCACATCGCTCGAAGGAATGCCTCCCGACCAGACCGGAGCGCAGGATCAGCGCGACATTTCCGGGAATATTAACCTGAGTCGGCAAATCGGAACCGTGACGATGTCTGCTGGCGGTACGCGGGATTGGAATCACAACAATCTGTTTCCCGACGCCAACACGATCACTTCTTCGCTCACTTTCGGCACGAATCTGGTCACGCGCGGGTTCTTCCAGCTGAATTCGCAGGTGAATGCGAACTGGGTGGCCGCCGACGGCTTGACCGTGGGCACTACGCGCAATGTCACCGTGTACGTGCAGCCGGCGTTCACTTGGAAGAAGCCGGCGCTGCAGGTTTCTCCTCTGGTTACGCTGACAAAAGGCCGGACAATTCTGGCGAACGGCACCTTAACCAGTGACACTCTCACTGGACAATACGGCGGCAGAATTTCCTGGACTCCTCCAGGCGTGATGAAGTTCAACACCTTTTCGGCACAGGGGAGCTACAACCAGAATCAGAATACGATTATGAGCATCGACCAAAGGACCACACAGTTGCTGGTGTTGTGGACGGCGACCTGGGGCCATAAACACACCTTCTAATTCTGGTTCTGATCTTGAAGATGAAACGAAGCCACGCGCGCATGAGTCTTCGACAAAGTTCGAGTCTGGTGCACCTGGCAGTGCTGTGCCTCGCACTCTGCGGGACCGCACATGCGCAGCTTAAACCGCCTTCGCTGATCAGCTTCAATCCCACCCAGGCCGCCGCCGGCTCTACCGTCACGATTACGTTTAGCGGTATGAACTTTGTCCCACGGGCCATGAATCTGGTGTTCTCGCCGGCGCAGGGAATCACGGTGAGTAAGCTCCAGGTTCTCTCCCCCATGCAGATTTCAGCGCAGGTGCAGATCGACCCCAGCGCTCAGCCCGGCAGCCGTCAAGTCATTCTTATCGACGCCGACCACAACCTTCGTTCTCCGACATCCTTCACGATCACCGCCGCGCAGAATTGCCCTCCCGGGATAGCTGCCACCGCTTGCGGCCCCTCGCAGCCTAGTGTGCCCGCTCTTCGTGGATTCTCCCCTTTACAGGGAACACAAGGCACTTCGGTGGCCCTTACCTTCACTGGAGCCAACTTTTCTGCGCCCGCTTCCGTGCAGTTCATGCCCTCCACCGGCCTCACGGTTCAGTCCACCACGGTTACGAATTCCAATCAGATTCAGGCTCAAATCAGCATCGCCCCGAACGCCTCTCTGGGGGCGCGTGGAGTAGTCATTGTTTTAGGCGAAAAAACGCGGCTGTCGGCATCGAACACATTCACGGTTGTTTCCGGTGCCAGCCTCAGCCACGCGCTGCCCATGACGATTTTACGCGTGGTACCAAACCAGATCGCCGCGGGAAACCAGAATGTTGACCTGACGCTGCAAGGCACCAATTTTGTTCCTGGGACGCAGGTGACGTTCACGGTGGGTGCCGGAGTCCCCGCCGCTGTCTTTGCCAATGGCCCAGCTCGCTACGTCAACAGCACAGAGATCCATGTGACGGTAAACGCCCTGCCGTCCGCTCTCCCCGGTGGACGCGACCTCAATCTGCAAACGCCAAGCCAACAGAACATTGTTGGCAAAGGCATGTTGAGCGTGCTGGCGGCCAAGCAATCTGGGATGCCGACTGTGCTGAAGATCCCGCCCATCACGCTGCAGAATTTTCCTTTGGGCGTGATCCATTTGGATGCGCCACTCGGAGCCGAAACGCAGAGCGACCAATATGTTACTTACGCTGTTCCCTGGCTGGATGACTCCGCCGTTTTCCGTTGGCACGAGCAGAATCCCGGGCTCGCTGACTATTACGAACTGCGAATCTATGCCAAGGACGGAAAGACGCTGCTGGCGACGCAGCAAATAAACGGCCACAAAGTCCCCGCAATTGGAGGATGGCTCACCGTTGTGCCAACCTACTACCGTCCCGACGACGCGTTCCTGAAAGAGGTGTTGGATCCTGTCCGGCACTTAGTCATTGTCGGGATACAGCCCGGAAAGACGCCAGTAAAAGTTTTTGCCCCGCCGGCGTCTGGCGGCAACTTCATCATGCCTAACTTCCCTCCAGACCAGTTAAACGGGCAAATTAGCCAGGGCGACTTACAGTGGGAGATAGTGGGATTCCATACTTACAACAAGAGCGGAGTCGCGACACAGCCGAATCCGCAAGCCATCAGCAAGAGTAGCGCGCAAATTACTCCACCGGCTCAGAGCCAGAGTTCTTCGCAAGGTTCTGCCAGTTTACCGCCCTCGACCGAGACAGTTGATCTGGAAGTAGAAATTTCTGACCGCTGGCCGCTGAAAGCCCCGCAAGGTCCCACCGGCATGGCGTGCAGCGGCAACGGTTCGGAACTCAAGGGCATCAGCCTCTACGTTCACAATATGGCTGACCAGCAGATCTACGACTCCAACGGAAAGCCTACCGGGAAGATCGATCCTAATAGCTATAGCGGCGACCCATTTATCCTCTATGGAACTTTCAATCTGGACGGCTCTCCGTATACGTCCAATCCCGGCCTTCCGCAATTCCCGCATCCCGGACAGGTGTTTGGCGGAATCGCTCAGGTGCAGTTCGACAACGTTTTTGTGGACTGGGGCGACGGCAGCGTTTATCCCCTGAGCCCGACGCCCGGGAACGCAAATATGACGAATTGGGACCGCAGCCAGCCACTTTCCTTGCCGGAAAGTGCGACCAGCCCTTACGCGGTAAAGCATACCTACCAGTCGCCGGGCAGGTACACGGTGCGCGTGTTCCAACTCTCCGAAGCGGATTTGCAGCACGTAACTGCCAGCTCAGTCGCCGCCAGCGTGGATGGTCCGACGACTCCGTTCATGCAGACGGCGCTGCTCTCGCGGATGTCGGCGCAAGGCGCAGCCAAAGGCGGCAACTTCACGCTGGCCGGCGTGCAATCCAGCTTCCAGCAGATTCTTTCGCCGGGCAGCAGCAGCCCCGCGTCGCAAGTAGCGAGCGATGCCTACATGGTTTTTTGCAGCGTCCAGTACATCACCGTTCCCGAAGACCTGGCGGCGGATGGTCCGCTTCACCTGATGGGAATTGCTGATCCGGATTTTGGCGCATACGACATCAGCACGCTGAAGATGATTGGCAATGGGCTGAACCGTATTTCCCTGGATAATCAAGCGGGACAGGATAAAGAAGCCGCGAAGAGCGAAAAAATCAATCTATCACCGGCAGCGAAAGCCCCGGAAGAGCCTGCTAAACGCGCCTTGGTTCCGTTGGCTCCATCATCGCCTCAGCCGGTTGCCATTTGCAGCACCTGCGACGATGGCATGGACGCCACAACCTACCTGAAGTACTACGGGCGCGGACAAGTGCGTGTCACCTGGATTGTTGATGGCGCGCAGTCGCAGCAGTCCATGGCCATCGGCCCTTCTCAGAAGCGCATGAATCTTACCCGGCAAGGGTTCACTACCATTCAGATCCTCGGCACGGTCATACCGATCCCGTTGCCCGAGCCTCCCATCATTATTTCGAAGAGCGACCCCATCTATTCGCCCGGGTTGCAGGTGCAGCCGGTCGGCAATCACAACGTGATGGTCGAGGCCGACGTGATGCCGCAACCGACGTCGCCCAATCTTTCCATCGCTGTGAACAGGGCCATGGGTGCGCTGATGCCGATTGGACTGTCGCCCGGCGCGAGCGGAAGCAGCAACAGCGGTAACAAACAGCCGGCCGGGCCCAATGTTGCGGAAGCACAATCGCTCTTGAATACTCTGGCGGCGCCTGCGGGCAGCAATCTGCCGCCGCTGAAAGTCGGCCTTCTTTCACCTTCCAAGCAAAGCTCCGCCGGACTGGGCGCGGTGCAATATGTGAATGGTCCGTTGCAGCAAGTCGTCTCGCAACTTACTAACACGATCCCAGACCAACACGTGGCATCGAATACGAAAGTCTACGAGGTCGTCGCATCCGATCCCAAGAAGCCCTGCAAGTTTCTTTTCCCTGTCAAGAGTGGCGGAGCGTTCGAGATCTCGGGCCTGCAGAATCATGTTACCCAGCAGGGTTCAACTTACAACGGCACGGGCAATCTGATCATTCATCTGGCCAACGCCAGCAGCGGAGGTTACGACGAGTATCCGCCGATCCTGGTGAAGATCAGCAACTGGAGCGTGCCTGACGGCCTACATGTTCAGACGGGAAGCATCGATGTTTCTCCAAATCTGACGCTGGCGGCGAGCGTCCCGGCATTGCAGGGAACCATTGCGACACTCTCCGGGCAAGCGGACGGTGAACTCGACGCAACGTTGAACGTCACGCTGAGCGATGACACGTTGCGTCTTCCAGGCGAAAAGCCAGTCTCGTGGAGCGGCGTCAAGGCTGAACTTCATGCCAGCGGCGACTGGATGAAAGACGGACTCACCTTACCCTCCACTTTGATTGGCTGGAGCGCGTTCACCATGCAATCCAGCGCGGTCCGGCTTGATCTGAGTCATCATGACGGTGACGCAGCGGGATCTCTCTGTGGATCTCTCAGCGGAGGCGACTGGGTGGGCGTGCGCTTCCCGAGCCTCACCGTAACGCCCTACACCATGGGTCTAGTCTCGACCTCCGCACTTCAACCCGTTGTCACCAATTGGGGCGTGATCGGCAGCGGACTCTGCGGCAGTCTCTCCACCGGACCGTTCACCGCTACGCTGGACGCTGGGTCCATTAGTTTTGCTTCGATCAACGCGACGGCTTCCAATGGAAACTTCAGCGCGCAATACAATGGCCTCGACGTTTACGCGCCCTGGCTTGACACGCACTTGAAAGGCGATGCCACCCTGCAATCGGGTGGCGGCAAGGAAGCCAGCCTGGGGTTCACGTTTACCGGTTCGCCGGTTGTTTCGAAGACGTACGGTAACCTCGCTTTCACCGCACGTAACCTGCAGTTCACGCAACTGGCTCAACAGCAGAGCATCTGGGTCGTACAGTCGAATACCCATTTCGTTTTTTCCGCCGAGAACAAGCAGTTTGCCGCTGTCGATCAGATTTTCTACTTCGGCATGAATGGGCGCGGATACTTCGCGCAGGGGAGTCAAGCGCAGGATGTCCCGCTCGGAGGCAGTTCAAAGCTGGGACAAACGCCGGTCGACATGGTCTCCGTTCATTTGACAACTCCTGCGTCTGGTGCGACGGTGCTTGCCGCCTTATTCAACACGGATGTTCATCTTTCCGAGGTCATGCCGGCGGCTGCGATGCAGGTGAATTACCAGGTCAATGAGTCCGGTAACAACTATTCGACGATCGGACCCACCAATTCTCCCTTCACGATCGACGTACCTTACCCGTCGGGGCAGCCGAGTTCCGAGGCGAAGGTTCATCCTGTCTATTCCGGCACGAGCGGCAACGAGTATTCCGGCACGGTGGATCTTTCTGAGTTAGGCGGTCCGCCGATTACCGGTGAATTCCGCCTCGGTTACCAAGGCGGACACGATTACTGGTTGACCCGCGTGAGTTACGCCCTGGGGCCGACCGGACTCCCCTTGATCGCGGTGCCGCCGGTGATGAACCTTTACCGCGTGCAAGGCGGACTCGGCCACAATTTCCCCATCAACGCCTTTGAAGATACCGGCTCGCTAAGCGCCGCAACTCCCGTCTTCGATAACTCCTTCCTCTTTATGGCGGGACTCCGCGTGGGCATGCCGGACCAGTTCACTTACACGCTGGATGGCGATCTGGTGATCAAGTCGAGCGGTCAGGATGCGGGCGCGCGCCTTGATTTCCACGCCTGGCTGCTCAAGATGGCCGACAACAGCAACGGCGACTTTCAAGGATTTTTTCAGTACGCCGGCAGCAATTTTGACGGACGCATCTGGGGCAAGCTGAACTTCATGGGAGGTCTGGCGTCGGTGGGCTTGGGTAGTGGCCCGAACGACGCCGCAGTCGACATCCACTTTGGCCCGAGCGGCCCATGGCACATCGACGCCGGTAAGCAACAAGGGCCGCGAATCGACGGCCATCTGTTAATCGCGGATGCCAACATGTACGTCATGCTCTCCGACGGCGGCCTGGCGATTGGCGGCGGCGAGAGTATCACCCTGAATGTGGGCGATAACTCGGTGGCATCCGCTTACATCAACGGTAACGTGGACATGGGTTTGACCATTACTCCGCAACCGCATATTTCCGGCGACTTCTCCGCCAGCGTAAGTGCGGGCGTTTGCGTGGACGATGTCTGCGTGTCGGCGGGCGTTTCGGCGCAAGTGCACGCCGAGGCCTTGCCGCTCGAGATGGAAGCTAGCGCAAGTATTGGACTGCCCTGGCCACTCGGGTCGATTTCGTTTTCGGTACATTTGTGAAACTAGCTACGTCAGGAATAATGACGGCAACAATAATGACCTCTCGATCAAACACCTCGCTCTTGATCTCCACTGCACTCCTGCTGTTCTTCGCGGTTCGTGCGAGTGCCGCTCAAGAGGCTACAGGAGCGATGTTTGCCGTCTCTGACGGCAAGGGGCATATCTCGTTGCTCTGGTTTCCTCCGCCTTCCAAGTGGCCGGCCGGCGGATGGAAGCTGTCCGATTCCACCGGACAAGTCCTTGTGCCTCAAATCAACATGGGGGATGCCGCTGCTCTGCAGCCTCTTTCCGTGGAAGATGCCGACGCCATCCGCAAATTACCCGCCGTCCTGGCCAAGCCGGATGCCACGGCAAAGGGCAAGCAGTTGATCAATATTATTGGCCTCAGGGCATTCAGCGAGCCAGGCTATGCACGCGCGCTCGGTCTCTCCTGGATGCTGGAAAACGTTGCCTCCGGCAGTCGCACTTACAAAGTCGAAGGGCTCGATGGCGCTGGAAAACCAAACGGCCTGCAGCTCACAGGTTCTCCAGTTGACTCCTCCCAGGCTACGCCGCTCTCACCCGCACCTGCCGGGGTCCAAACCAAGGTCGACGAACGCGGCGTCTCTTTATTCTGGGAGGCTCCAGCGGAGAATCATCGACTACCGGTCATCGCTTATGCCATTGAGCGCGATGGTGGAGGCCAATCGGCCGCTCCTGTAACCGCCAAGCCCGTGATTCCCGGGTTGCGCTGGGATCCGAAGATCCCACTGGTCCTCGACCGCAATGCACTTCCGAATGAGATGTTGACCTACCGGGTTTTCAGCGTGGATGCTTTTGGCCGCCGCAGCGCGGGAACTTCGATTCGTATCTTCTATCCAGATTTCCGCGCCCTCGAACCGCCGCAGCCGGTGACCGCGAGCGGTGGGGTTGGAAAAATCGTTGTAAGTTGGCCATCACGGCAAAAGCCAAATCTCGCCGGATATGTCGTGGAGCGCGCGTTTCTGTACTCCGGGCCTTACGAGGCCCTCGCGGCACAAGCGCTGCCACCCACCACCGCACAATACGAAGATGCGACAGTTCGAGGAGGCACGACTTACTACTATCGCATCCGCGCCGTGAATTCTCGTGGAGACTCGGGAAATCCCTCCAGCGCCGCCGCCGCGCAACCCCAGAATGCCGGAGCCCCGCCGAAGGTGGATGGACTCACCGCCGATGCCGGCCAGACGCGAGTCCGTCTCACGTGGAAGCCAGTCGGTTTCCCCGTGGCAGGATATTTCGTTGAGCGTCGCGCCGTGACAGGAGCGGCCGGCGTCGAGAACTGGGTACGTCTCAATTCTCATGTCACACCTGAGCCGATCTATGACGATTATTTCGGCCTGAGCTCCGATGCGAAGATGGAATATCGAGTCGTGGCCGTGGCGTTCGATAACGCGGAGGGCTCAGCCAGCGCTTCCGTGCAGGTCGTGCTCGCTGATCGCTCGGTTCCAGAAATGCCTTCGATCACTGGCTCAAGCGGTGCCGATGGTAAAGCTCTGCTCAACTTTATTCCTGCGTTACCAGAGGATAAGACAGCGCAGTTTCTAGTGCTGCGTTCCGGGCGCGAGGGCGACCTGGGAGTTGTGATCGGCGATCCGCTTCCCGGCGCGGCGCGCCAGTTCACTGATCTTTACGTGAGCCCCGGCGAAAAATACTGGTATCGCCTGGTGGCGGTTGACAAGAACGGAAATCGCAGCGATCCCACGCGCCCAGTAGCGATTCGAGTGGGCTCTCTGCAGATTTCCACGCCTCCGGTCCCCACCGCACAGTTCATAGGCACGCCATATCCGCATGTTGTTTTGCAGTTTCAACCACCACCTGCCGGTCTCAGTCTGATCGTCGAGCGGCAGGATCAGACAAGCAAAGATCAAGGCTGGATTCGTATTGCAGGCCCCATGACCGCACAGAATGCCACAGACAACCATGTGCCTGCGTCAGGGAGCTGGGCGTACCGCATCTCTTACCTGGCAGCCGACGGTAAGATCGGCCCCGCCAGCACCGTGGTGACAATTTCGATCCCGGGTAAATGACCAGGCGGATGCGGTTTGTTTTCACAGCGGTGGCTGCCGGTCCGGCGCTCGGCACCTTTCTCCCTAGAAATCATGATTCGTCAAACGTGTACTTCCTCTGACGTACCATTGTAGCCGTCCAGACCAACGTCGAACGTAGCAGGAGGACGGCGCTTATCGTCGGCGCTGTGGTCGGAGGTGATGGGTTCGCTGACCCTGACCCTTTTCACGGTGGGTCTTTGAAACCCAATCGTTCGTATTCTGAACCCATCGAATGCTGTAGAGGCGATTATCCTTGCTCTGGCCACTCTGGTCACTATCCTGCGTACTCGTTCCGTCATCAAAATGGCCTGCGGCTCCGCAACGCACCCACGTCAATTGGTGTAAGCAAGCGTGAACAGTGCGCCGTGAAAGGCGCTGGACCACAGCGGGAGGAAAGACCCGCCCGGGAACTGGATCGCTCCACCCGGTAGCAATCGGAGCGGCGGTGGAGGCAGGCGGAACCGGAATTGGGCAGCAAACCTTCGCGCCAGCCCTCGACTTCCATGTCACGATCCGATCAATGAGCGCTATCGGGATATTTCGCCAATTGACAAAACCGCGCGGCCCATTTGTGCCTGTCATTCCCTTAAAGGTTGCCGTTTGTGCTTGCTTCCCGCCAAAAGTACACGACGGAACCCAGACTCTGCGCGTCGGATATCTGCTATGTGACGTATAGAAGCAACAAGTTGCGCGGTTGATGCAGAGGGCCACCTGAATGCAATAGTTGGATGGAGTGAGCTTCCTTCTCCTCTTTCAGGTTCCCTGAAACTAAGTCAGCCCATCTGAAGTTATCTCCTCTTAGCGATAACAACCTTTTAGGAGGTTCATATGTTTGCACGCAAGGTATCTTTTCGTCTGAAATCGAACATGCTTTCTGACTATAACCGGACCCTTGAGAACGAAATTCTGCCTTTACTTCGCAAGCAGAAGGGCTTTAAGGACGAAATCACATTGTCTAATTCCGGCAGCGTGGATGTGATTGCGATCAGTCTGTGGGAGAACAAAGCCAATGCAGACGCTTACAACACCAATGCCTACCCCGAGGTGTTGAAAACCCTGGCAAGAATGATCGATGGAACGCCCAGGGTTCAGACATTTGAAGCCGTCACCTCGACCTTCCATCACGTTGCTGTAGCCGCGTAACGGGGATTGTCCGCCGTATACGGGGCAGCCTCGTTGAAGGGCTGCCCCTTTCTAATTGCTCGCAGTGATGTTCACCGAATGCAGTTCGCGCTAAGGATGACAACCATGCATCTAATGCAAAATGCAGAAACTATCGATAGGCTGGTAGCACAGGGGGAATTTCTCCTGAAGACTTTCCACGCCGAGTACGAGAAAGACCCCGCAGGCTACGAGACCGAGTTCCTGCGTGGCGACCTCGCGGGCTGGCGCGGTACGTTGCACACGTTGTACCACGAGTGCGCTGAAGAGATCGTTGATCGCGTTCTCGCCAAGACATGCTTGGCCATCCCCGATAGCCGAAGTCGAAGCGGCGTTACCTATGCTTTCCTGGAAGCCATTCTGCATGAAGGTGAGCAGTTCCATAACGTCAGCAATGTAGTCTGATCTGTGCTCGGCTCCAGGACTGGCTCCGTGCCGAGCAGGAGATCTTTCAAACGGGACGGCCAAGGGACACACACATCCACCGCCACCAGTGGGTCTTCTGGAAGACTGGAGGGATAGCCGTGGATTGCTTAGTCTGCAAGGATCTGGAACGAGCTTTTCAATCTAGGCGTAGCCATTACATTGAGGCCCGTTCCGCTGCGTATTATCGGGTCAGCACGGAGCTTGCGGCCTACAAGAACGTCGACATGGAGCGCGCCAAGAGCGACTTGGAAGAGCACCAGTTCGTATGCGTCTCCGTCGCGTCTGGACCAAGGGCCTCACGGCTCGACTCTACGCTTCGGGCGGCAGCCTGGAGAAATTTAAGTACGCGATGATGCCTTTGACAGACCCCAAAATACTGTTCACTTTTGACCAGTTTTTGCCTTGGCTGTCACCTATCACGCGGGCCAGCTAGCCTTGGAGAAAGTCATGGAAAACACCGCCGAATTGATGCAAAGCCCACTTGAAATCCAAAGTGACGGAAGACAAAGTCGGATCTGCTACCTGTTGTCCCTCCTGAGAATCCACAGGCCAGACTGTGAACATTGTGGAAATGCTCGCGAAACGTCCGGGGATGAGCTTCGAAAGCGACTGGAAGAGTTGGCCTAGAAGACGCAGCCGCGTTCGCTCAAAAATGGGGATCATGGAGTGGTGGTAGAGGCCCCCGATTCCAGGCTGCCGAAGTTGTAGCAAGTTCACTGAGGGACACCGAGGGAAAGAACTTTTCCTTCTTGTTCGGGTTTGTTCGAGCAAACTAATGATTTGCCGTCGCTGTCGGGTCTCGGTGTGTCCTTAGGATTTGCGGAGGCGAAAGCTAGTCGTGTAGAAC
>Ga0116222_1000935_pt1 | contig 16922 bp, 5 predicted proteins | sample Sb_taG_12_FD_88963 | JGI IMG/M metagenome (GOLD analysis project Ga0116222, IMG submission 88963) | Peat soil microbial communities from Weissenstadt, Germany - Sb_50d_9_AC metaG | ecosystem: Environmental > Terrestrial > Soil > Wetlands > Peat | place: Germany: Weissenstadt | collected 2010-09-21
AACTCGTAGCGCAGCGCGAACTGCATCACTCGCGGCGCGGCGCCCGACGCGTACGCCGTGATCTCTCCGAAGGTCGTGGGGCTGGCCATGCTCAAACTGGGCGTCCCGAAGTTCACGTGGTTGAAAGCGTTGAAGGCCTCGGCCCGGACCTGCAGCCGGTGGTTTTCACCGTGCAGGCGGAAATACTTGCTGAGCGACATGTCGTTGTTGACGAAGCCCGGTCCGCGCAGGATGCCGCGGGTTCCCACCGCTCCCGGAAAAGAACCTGCGAATGCGTTCACCGCGCTGGTGTTGCCGAAGATGCTGGGAATCCCATTCTGGTCGAAGGTGAATCCATTCGACGGCAGGGTGCTGCCCGGCTTCAGGATTCCGAACGACGAGTACTCGTAGTTCACGTTGTAGACGCCGGCATCGGAGACATTGAGCGGCGTTCCACTGTGGTAGGAAATCAGCGAGGCCACCTGCCATCCGCCGACGACCTGATTCAGCCAACCGGGAATGTGGTTGAGGAACGTCTTGCCCTTGCCCACGGGCAACTCCACCACGAAATCGGCGGTGATGCTGTGGCGCGCGTCGAAGTCCGACGGACCGCGGTAGGCATTGGCGTTGAAGGCGTCCTGAAGCGCGGCGCCGCCGGCGGTTTCGGATGCCGACCCGTTGTCGATCGAGTGTCCGAAGGTGTAATTGAAATCGTAGCCCCAGCCGTGCGCTACCGGCCGCCGCAGCACGATGGTGGCGGCGTGATACGCGGACTTGCCGGCGTTGACATAAGCCTCGAGGCCCGAGTTTTGCAGCGGGAAGAAGGTGTTGCATCCGTACAGCGAGATACAGGTTCCGTTGGGCTGGCGGATGCGGTCCATATCGTTGAGGCCGTCCAGGAAACTGCCGGAGTAATTCCCGTACACGTCGTAGAAGAAGTTGGCGCTGGCGCTTCCATTGATGTAGAGATTCTTGATGCCGGGAAAGATGTTGGCGAAGAACGGCTGCTCGGGAACCAGGCTGGGATTGGCCTTCACCTGCGCGGGCGTGAGGCCCGAGTTATTGAGGTTGGCCAGCACCGTGCTGGCCTGCGCCCAGGTCTGTCCGGATGCCTTGTCGGTGAACTTGGTCATGGGCTGTCCGAAGTCCTGTTGCAGGATGCCGCGGTGGGCCAGGCGACCGACGTAACCGATCTCGAGGCTCATGCCGTGGGGCAGGGGACGCGCATAGTTGGCGTTGAGCACATAGGAGTAGGGCGCCTTGAGATCGCTCGAGACGCCGCTGAAGGTCGTGAATCCGCCCTGAATGATGGGCGGGGTGTACGGAAACGCGCCGCCGGCGGAGGCCGGGAGCGTGGGCAGGCCGCTGCCGGCGTAGCGGAACGCGGTGGTGAAGTTGGTGTTGACCGGTTGTGCCACGGTGCTGGCCAGGCCGGGAGAGCCGGACGATGCGAAGGCGGCCGCCATGGCGCTGCCGTAGTGGTCGTACACGATGGCGCTGCCGGCGCGGAAAACGCTGCCCTTTCCCGCGACCTTTTCGAGCAGCGAGCCGCTCTCCGGGGAGTAGGCGATCGAGACGCGCGGGCCGAAGTCTTTGTAATCGGTGGGGTAGTAACCCGGAGCGTTGTGCAGGGGACCACCCAACTTATAGGTGACTAGTGCCGTAGGTAAAGCGTAGCTGGGAATCCCGAGAGCCTGGCCGCCCACGCGGTCGCCGAAGAACTGACTCAGGGAGGTCTGCGGGATGACTTCGACCCCGTTCTTTTCGTAGGGAACTCCGTAAATGGAGTAACGAAGTCCGTAAGTCAAGGTAAGGTTGCGCTTCCACTTGAAGGTATCTTGCGCGTATTCTTCGAATTCGCGCCCGGCGAAGGCGATGGTGACCGGCTGGCCGAAGGGAATCGCCTTGCCATCGATCCCGTAGTTATAGGTGGCGCCGAACTGGTTGACGATGCCGAGCAGCGCGCCGAAGGCGTTGGTGACGTTGGTGGACGAAGAGAGGGCGATGCCGCTGCCATAGGTGGGCTGCAGATACGCCACCACGTCGGCGGCGATGTCCGCGCCCAGCCCGAGCAGCGTGTTGCGGTTGAAGCTGTAGTTGGGCAGGTTGTTGAAGTTCAGCAGGTCGTTCTCGGTGAACCGCATGTTGACGCCGAACTGGGCGGTGTGGCGGCCCTTGGTCCAGGTGAGGTCGTCGGCCACGTTGGTAGTGGGAGCGACCCGCTGGGAAGCGCGCGCGGTGGGCAGCAGGGTGGTGAAGCCCAAGCTGGGGACCACGGTGTCGCTGCCGGTGGTGGCGTTGCCCAGGCGCGTGTAGCCGTAATTCACCGCATTCACCAGGTGGGGCGTGAGAACCGCCGTGTAGCGGGCCGCCAGGCCGCGCGAGTTATCGAGCGTTCGCTGGGCCGCCGCCTGTCCCGGGAACTGCGCCAGGCCGCCCCCGCTGGACGTGCCATCCTGACCCGCGCCGTTCAAAGTGCCGCGGACCATAACCGAGTGCCGGCCGGCGGAATCGATGTTGTAGTCCATGCGCCCGACCATGGCATGGTTGTCCAGCTTCTGCGGGGCGTTGAAGAGCAGTTGATTGAAGTTGAGGCCCTTGTCGGAGGCGCCGATGGGGTTGTTGCCCGCGGGATACTGCTTCATCAGGCCGAGTATGTAGGAGCTGGCGCCGATGTGCAGCGGGTCGATGGCGGCGACGTCCTGGGGGCTGAGCTGCACGGTGCGGCCGTCCTTCAGCAGCACGTTCACGATGCCCTGCGAGAACGTGCTGTTGGGGACGGTGGCGGTCTTGGCGGTGGCGCTGCGGTCTTTGCGGCCTTCGTAGTTGAAGAAGAAGAACAGGCGGTTCTTCAGCACAGGACCGCCCAACGAAGCGCCGTACTGATTGCGGACCAGCGCGGAGCGCGGCACTCCCGCGCGATTGCTGAACCAGCTATCGGCCGACGTGAGAGTGTTGCGGTTGTACTCGTAGAGCGAGCCGTGGAAACTGTTGGAGCCGCTCTTGGTGACGATGGACACCTGGCCTCCGGCTGAGCGCCCCATGTCGGCCCCGATGCCCGCCACCGTGGTGCGGAACTCCTGCACCGAATCGAGCGGGATCGGCAGCACGGCGTTGAAGCCGTCCTTGCCCTGATTGTCGTTGACGTCGACGCCGTCGAGGAGCACGTTGTTCTGGTCGGGCCGCGATCCCAGCACCTGCCCGGTTGGCGCCACGCCCGGCTCGATGCTCAGCAACGCGACCACGTTGCGGGTCTGCAGGGGGATCTCTTTGACCTGCGTTTCGGTGAACGGGTTGCCCACGGAAGCGTTTTCGGTGTTGACCACCGCCATTTCGGCGTTCACGTTCACCGCCTCGGTGACCGCGCCCAATTCGAGTTTGGCGTCCATGGTGGCCGGAGTGTTGACCTGCAGCACCATTTCAGCGGCGTACAGGCGGAAGCCCGGCTTCTCCACCGTGACTTTGTAGGCGCCCGGCTGCAGTTGGGCCATGTTGTACTCGCCGAGCGAGTTGGTGAGGGCCTTGCGGACGGCGGTGGTGTCCGCATTGCGCGCCGTTACGATGGCTTCCGGCACGGCGGCGCCCTGGCCGTCGGTAACGACCCCCAGGAGACTGGTTTGGGCCGCCAGCGGCAGCATTCCGAGACTGAGTGCAACGATCAGGCGAAACATCGAGACTAACCCTCCATTACGTTTTGGGGACCGCTGTCGACGGAGAAAGCCAGTCTCGACGAAGAGACAAAATTCGACCTAGATACCGGAAAAAGACTGTTGATGAAGTTTAAAAGAACGGCAAGATGGAGTCAAATAGAAATGTCTTATGGGCGCGATCAAATCGGGGAAAAAACGGCGGGTCCAGGGGGACCCGCGCGGACCGGGGGGTCCGCCCCACCAGTCAGGCCACTAACTCGTGCAAAATGTTGCCCGACACATCCGTCAGACGGAAATCGCGGCCGCTGTACCGGTAGGTCAGCTTGGTGTGGTCGATTCCGAACAGGTACAAAATGGTGGCGTGAATGTCGTGGACATGCACCGGCTTCTCGATCGCCTTGAAGCCGAAATCGTCGGTGGCGCCGTGGATCGTGCCGCCCTTCACCGCCCCTCCGGCCAGCCACATGGTGAACCCGAAAGGATTGTGATCGCGGCCCCGCTTGATCCCGGCGCCCGCGCCGCCTACCTCGCGGACCGGCGTGCGTCCAAACTCCGACCCGCACACCACCAGCGTATCCTTCCACAGGCCGCGGCCCTTCAGGTCCTTGATTACGGCGGCGAATCCCTGGTCGGAATTTTTGGCGTTGGTCTTGTGGGCGAAGATATCGCCGTGCGCGTCCCACGGGTCGCCTTTCGAGTAGTAGACCTGGGTCATGCGGACGCCCTTCTCGGCCAGCCGCACCGCCGTCAGACAGCCACGGGCTACGGGTCCGGGGCCGTAGAGGTCCAGCGTCGCCTGCGATTCCTTGCGTACGTCGAAGACTTCCGGCGCCTCGGTCTGCATGCGGTAGGCGATCTCCATCGACTTGATCACCGCTTCCACCTGCTGGTCGGCTCCGGTCTGCTCCTGGCGCATCTTCTCCAGGTTCTGGAGTAAGTCGAGCTCGCGGCGCTGCTCGACGAGCGAGAATTTGGGGTTATTGACGTAACTGATCAGTTTCTTAGGGTCGAAGCTGCGCTCGATGGTGACTTTCTTGGGCTTGTCCTTGTCTTTATCGTCAGCCTTCGGCTCGGGCATCGGCTCCGGCTCGGCATCGGCGCCATCGGGACTGTCGGCGGCAGCGCCGCCCACGCGGTTGGAAATGAACGTGCCCTGATTGATGGCCGGCAGGAAACCGTTGCTCCACAGCGGAGGGCCCACCGTGGTCGGCACATCCGGACACAGCACCACGTATCCCGGCAGACTCTGATTGTCAGTGCCCAGCCCGTAAGTAAGCCAGGCTCCCATCGAGGGACGCCCCGCCTGGTTGGCGCCGGTATTCAGCATCAGGCAGGAAGGCTCGTGATTGGGGATATCGGTGTAGACCGACCGCACCCAGCAGATATCGTCGGCCACTTCCCCTAGGTGCGGCCACAACTCGCTGATCTCCATGCCGCACTGCCCGTACTTCTTGAAGGCGAAGGGCGATTTCATCAGCTCGCCGGTGCGCCGTTCGGTCTTGATGGTTCCGCCCGGCAGCGGCTGGCCGTCGTACTTGTCGAGCATGGGCTTGGGGTCGAAGCTGTCGACATGCGACAGGCCGCCGTTCATGAACAGGAAGATGACGCGCTTCACGCGCTGCGGGTAGTCGAGCGCGATTCCCGCCCGCGCCACAGACCGGCTGACCATGCCGGCGAAGGCCATCATGCCGAAGCCCGAGCCCACGCGCCGCAGGGCCTCCCGGCGGGTGAACGGATTGGAAGACTTGTGTTCAAACATATTGTCAGTTGATAAACACGAACTCACTGGAGCTGAACAGGATCTTGGCGTAGCGTCCCCAGGCGGTGGGGTCGTACTTGACTTCGGGCGCGCCGCCCCGTCCGCCGCGGCCGCCCGGCATTCCTCCCATGAGGCCCATGCCCATCGGCATCGCCGGCGCTGCCCCATCGGCGCCCGCCGCGGCAGGGTCGGCTGCCGCTCCGCCTTCGGGTGGCGGCGGCGGGTCGTTCGTGGGAGCGGCATCCGTCGGCGGGCCGCCGCGCCCTCCACGTCCGCCCCGTCCTCCGTCGGCCGGAGGATTCTTCTTGTACTCTTCGTATTCGCGCATCGGCTCGGCGTGCAGATAGTCCAGCCCCAGCTTGATTTCCGCATCGTTCGGCTCGCGGCCGTAAGCCAGCAGGTACGCCTTTTTGATGCGCGACCGGTTATCCGGCTCGGCGGCTACCCGCTTGGCCAGCTCTTCGGCTTCCACCTGCATGAAGTCGCTGTTCATGAGGAACAGTCTTTGCAGCGGGACCGTGGTGGTGAAGCGCTTCTCCGCGCTGATGTTCGGGGCGGGAAAGTCGAACAGTTGCAGATATTCGTCCAGCTTGTAGCGGCTTACCCTGCCGTAGACCGTGCGGCGTGTGAATCCCGGAGTCAGTTCCGCGGAGGGCCCGCCCAAGGCGTTATCCAGGTTCCCGGCCACTGACAACACCGCATCGCGGAGCTGTTCCGCATCCATGCGCTTGCGGTCCACGCGCCAGTACAGGCGGTTGCCGGAATCCTTGGCGAAATCGGCCTGGTCCATCTCGGTCGAAAGCTGGTACACCGTACTCAACATGATGGCCCGGTGCAGCTTCTTGATGGACATGCCGCCCTTGACGAAGGAGTTGGCCAGGTACTCGAGTAACTCGGGATTGGTGGGCCGCTCGCCGGTGACTCCGAAGTTACTGGGCGTATCCACGAGGCCGGTGCCGAAGTGACTCTTCCAGATGCGGTTGACGATCACCCGCATGGCCAGCGGTTGCGCCAGTATGTCCTCGGCCAGCTCCAGGCGGCCGCTGCCCGTCGTGAAAGGCTGCGGATCGCCCTTCGACAGAACGCTCAGGAAATGGCGCGGCACTTCCGGCCCCAGGTTGTTGGGGTTGCCGCGCAGCGCGACGGGCAGGTCCACGGGCTTCTCGGCATCCTGCACGCCGTGCAGGAACGGGTAGCCGGGCTGCAGTTTCTTGCGGGCCGCGTCGACGTCGGCCTTGACGGCGTTCAATTGTGCCTGCTGCTCCGCGCCCACGCGGCTTTCGAGGCCCCAGCCGCGGAAGAGCAGGACGCCAGGGGCGGGCGGCCGGGCGTCACCCGCCATCATGGCGGCCGGATCGTCGGAATCCTTCAGCTCGCGCTGGAAAATCTCGGTCCAGAAGGCCGCTTCGTCTTCCGCCATGTTCTTCAGCCGAAGACCGCAGCCGGGGCAGAAATCGTCGTTGGTGATAAATTCGTTGGGCTTGTTGGCGCGCTTCTTTTTGGTGGTGCCTTCCAGGGCCTTGGCGGCAATAATGTCGTTCTCTTCGTTGAGTTCCTTGCGGGCAAGCATTACCTTGATGACATTCGCCTGGAACTCGTCGGCCAGCTTCTTTACTTCCGGATTGACACGGGGACCGCCCGCACCTGCGCCTCCACGGCCTCCGAATCCGCCGCCACCGAAACCACCGCCGCCCCGGCCTCCGCCGCCACCCATGGGCGCCGCGACGGCCTTCTTCATGAGGGCCTGCCAGGCCTCCTTGTTCTTGTACTTATCGGTGGGCTTTTCCAGGTACTTGATCCACCGCGTGAGCAGCTCGTAGTCGAGCTTGCGGGCTTCCACCACCGTTTCGGCATCCTTCTTCTGACCGGCAACTTCGTACACACCCTGCAGGTAATTAGAGGTCTTGAAAGCCAGCGACTCGGATAACTGGGTGCTCAGATTCTGCTGCATGGTCTGCAGCATCTTCTGCTTCTTCTCGACCTCGTCTTCCAGCTTAGTGTACTGATCGAGCACGGTCTTGGGAACCAGCGGATACTCATGGTACGCAGTGTTCAGAAACACGCCGCCCAGCGAGTAATAGTCGGTCGTGGGGATGGGATCGTACTTATGGTCGTGACAGCGCGCGCAGGCCACGGTCAGGCCGAGGAATCCGCGAGTCACTACATCCACCCGGTCGTGGCGCTCGTCGGCGCGAGTCACTTCCACGGCTCCGTTGTCGTAATACCAGGGACCCAGGCCGAGGAATCCGGTGGCCGGCAGCATCTTGTAGCGGACCTTCGGGTCGAGCAGGTCGCCCGCGATCTGGGCTTTGACAAACGCATCGTACGGCAAGTCGTCGTTGAACGCCTGAATCACCCAGTCGCGGTAGACGTAAGCGTTGGGATAAGGATGGTAGCCGCGGGGATTGGGGTTGAGGCTGCGGTAATCGTCCTCGCCGAAGCGCGCTACGTCCAGCCAGATCCGCCCCCATCGCTCGCCGTAGTGCGGCGAAGCCAGCAGGCGGTCGACTACTTTACCGAAGGCGTCGGGAGACGAGTCGGCCTCGAACGCGGCGATCTCTTCGGGAGTCGGCGGCAGCCCGGTGAGGTCCAGGGTCGCGCGGCGAATCAGGTCGTGCTTATTGGCCGGACGGACGGGCTTGAGGCCCTCCTTTTCGAGGTGCGCCAGAATGAAGCGGTCGATCTCAGTCCGCGCCCATTTGGCGTCTTTTACCTGCGGGGGTTTTGGATCTTTCAAAGGAACCAGCGACCAGAAACTCTTCTGCTCCGGCGAGATTTGATACTTGCCGGCGGTTTGCCTGGCCGCGGCGGTCGGGGCCGCGGAAGCCGGCCACACAGCGCCTGCGCGGATCCACTCCGCCAGATCTTCAATTTCGGAATCCTTGAGTTTGCCGCCCATAGGCATCTTCAGGCCGGCATCCTTCTGGCGCACCGCGCGCACCAGCCAACTGGTATCCGGATCGCCCGGAACGATGGCCGGCCCACGTCCGCCGCCCTTGAGCATGGCCTCGCGGCTGTCCAGCCGCAGTCCGCCCAATTGGGAATTGGTGTGGCAGGAGTAACAGTTGCTCGCCAGCACGGGCCGGACTTTGGTCTCGAAGAACTCCGAGGCGGCGGCGGGCGTGGATTGGGCGTTGGTAAATTGAACCAGGACCGCGCAAACCAGCGCGGCACCGAAAACGAGAGCGGTACCCAGTGAGCGCATAGGTGTCATCAACGGCAAATCGGGACCGAACGTTGAACGTGACGTTTGCGCCGACGGAGGCGGAACCCAGACAGCTTTATACAGGTGTATCACCGGCGCGCTCCATTGTCAACCCGACGCACCCGACGCACCCGACGCATCCGAAGATCCGAGGCATCCGAGGCATCCGAGCATCCGAGGCAGCGGCCTTTCCCTCGCACGCAATCGGCGGTATAATGTGGCCTACGGGGCCAGGTGATGCGTTCGCCCAGCCCCGGGTTTAGGCTAGCGACCCTTCCGGATCGTCAGCTTAAACCTGATCGTCACCACTAAAGTGACGATCTTCAGCCACAGTGTGAGCATGGGGCCTCACCTCCTCCTGCTTCGTAGATTGGGAAGCCCGGGGCGTCAGCCCGGGCTTTTCCGTTGAAGCTCAAGTGCTTCGCCGGAAAACAACCCGCCCTTCTTCCCAATCCGCTTGGCCGAGGAGTACCGCCGAGATGGTAGTGCCGCGCCGGATCGATTCCTCTCTCCGTTTGATGATGATTTGAAATCTGGGCATGGCCTAAGGTGGGGGACAGATAGCGGAAACCTTCAGGGATGGGCGTTTCCCGTCAGTACGGACTCCGCAACCTGCGGATTGCTCACGACGCCGGCGCGAGGCACCAGCCCACGGGTTCCCCATTCGCCGCGCATCGGCGGAGGGCGAGGCCTACCAGGTACCGACAGCAAGACCCATCATCAAGATAACCATCTGGCAGTATAATGTAATCTAACTCTTAGGCGACATATGTCTACCAGGTTCACTTGCCCCGGTTGGGGGAAGAAGAACAAGTGATCGAGAACCGCCCTGAAATGCTCCCGGTGTGGGAGCGCCGTGTCAGCGCCCAGGCCGGCGACACCTTGCTGTTCGTGCTGGCGCCCACTCGGCGGACTCGACACCCTGGGCTGCCTCCTTACCGTATTTCTCGGGTACTCAATCGAAGCCAATGTGTCTTGGGAAGGTGGCACCCTTGGCGCCTATTTTAGAAAGACGACGTTCGCGCCGAGGAGCCTTGTGAGGTTCTACGTCCCGGTCTGCATTACCTGTACCGAGCGCTGGCTGAATCGATTCCGCAGAAAATACGTCTGGATTCTGTCCGCGCTGGCGGCGCCCGCCATTATCGCCGAGCTCGCGATCCGCTTCGGCGCGAACTCCGACCTTCACGTAATTACTCTTTTTGCGTGTGCCTTCTTGCTAATTGCGTTGATCGATCTCTGGTATCGCCTTACGGAACATGCGTATGTACGCCCAGGCGAGGATGCTGCTCGCGATCTCTTGATCACCTTTGCGGCAGTGCGCTCCGGTGGATATGAGCCGGGGCGGTGGTTCGCTCAATGGCCCGATAAGCCTGAATGGCGACTAGTCGTTCCGCCAGGAAAAACACCTCCTGCCAGCTTGCCCGTGACTGCCACCGATTTCGAATTACTACCCGACTGGAGAGAATTAGAGGCGTGGGTTGTCGCAACCGAGGTCCGGTGGGACCGCCCGACAACTCCGCTCTTCAATGAGAACATCAAGAAGAACATTCTTGCACGGGTCGCCGAATCGGCAGCCAATCCAGGGCTCGGACTAAGGCAAAGGCAACCATGGATGGAGGGAGTTAGGACAGTGGAAATTGCGCGCGTGTACTGGGCGGCAGACGAGGCCGAACGAGACGCAGTGCGGAAATGGTTGACGGAAGGAATGCTGCACCTGGCTGCCTCACGGAGGCGAGGGATTTGCGCCACCGTTCTGGCACCAGTCGTGGGAGCCCTATGCATCTGGAGTTCCGCATTAGTTCAGGAGAGCCTCGATGGGGTTCTGCTGTTCCTCAGTGCGGTGGGCGGCATTGTCCTTGTGATCATGGGACCGTTACTCAGTGGTGGCCTCTGGGTGGAGGCCTCGAAGCGGCTACATTACCTCCAAGGCGTCGAGCGTTCGATCGCCCTCTTGGGGGTTTGCGAAGGGAAAGAGATCCTCGGCCTGAAACACGGACGCATCGGGGCTGTCAAGGAAGATCGATGAGCAGATACTGCCGAAGACTGCCTAAGATCTCGTGCCGGTGGCTCGTCGCATTCAAACACAACGTCCGTTGTGCTGCGTAATCCAGAATCTTGAACGTCGGGGCCGCTGGAATGGCTGCGCTCGGAGCCGATAAGGTCGGCGACTCAGGTGTTGCGGTCCGTTTCCGGAGCGGCGCGCGGAGTTGGGCGGAGCTGTCGCAGTTCATTGTCACCCACCACGGCGAGCTACCGCGCGCCCACCGAGGTTGATGAAAATGGGAGCAGTTAACAATTCGGCCTCTTTCGGGCTATACTGGGCAAAACATCGGCCGCGTTGCCGCATCGCCAAAATCAGGAGAGAATCTCGAATGAACAAACGGGTATGGGTGTATCTGGCGATCGCGATTTGCGCTACGGCAGTTGCCGCGCAGCCCAAACGCCCAGTGGCCCTCCCCAAACCGGGGGTCAAGACACCGGGCGTCGCGATCCCTTTCGCCAGCCTGAAAGCGGAAGCGGAGTTTCCCAAGGCTCCGGCGTGGGTCGCCTTCACGGATGCCGCGCTAATCGCCGACGAGCACGGCCTGTACCGCATTGACGCGAAGAAGAACGAACTGGGCGCGGCCGTCGCGGCTCTGAACAAACCGTGCGGCGGCGCGGCCAGCGGATTCGGCAGCCTGTGGGTGCCCACTTGCGGAGACCAGGCTCTCGTCCGCATCGATCCCAAGACCTGGAAGGTCACCGCGACCATTGCATCGGGAGCCGGCAACGCCGCGCAATCCGTGGCGGCCAACCCCGACAGCATCTGGCTGCTGAGCGACAACAGGACTACCCTCTCGCGCATCGATCCGGAGCAGAACCTGGTGGTCGCCGAACTGCGTCTCCCGGCGGGCTGCAATACCCTGACGTTCGGCGAAAGCGCCCTGTGGGTCACCTGCCCCTCGGAGGATCGCGTGCTGCGGATCGATCCGCAGACCAACCTGGTGGACAAGCGCATCGAGGTGTCGGCGCAGCCTGAGGCGTTGGCCCTCGGCGAGGGCTCGATTTGGGTGCTGTGCCAGAAGGAAGGAAAAGTCGAGCGCATCGACCCCAAGACGAACAAGGTCGCGAAGTCCATCGATCTGGGAGTGCCCGGCGCGGAAGGCTCGATCGCGGCGGGACAGGGCTCGATCTGGGTAACCCTGGCGGGCTTTCCCATCACCCGCATCGATCCCGGGACCGACAAAGTGGTCCAGCAATTTTGGGGAACGGGAGGCGGCGCGATCCAGTTCGGACTGGGTTCCGTGTGGCTGTCGAATGTGCACGAAGGAACGCTGTGGCGATTGGACCCCAAGCGCATCGCCGCGACACTGGCGGAGTGATTTGAATGAAAAATCCCAGTTCACCGCAGAGACGCGGAGGCGCCGAGAAAGCGCGGAGAAAACCAGGGTCTGAGAGCGCAGAGGTAGCAGAGAGCGCGGGGCTTTGGCCACGCTGCCCGTGGCGGGATGGGAATGGAAACTTGGTGGGAGCGGACGCGCGTCGGCTCGGGGAGCGCCGGCTGAAAGCCGGCGGCAGCCAGGATTGGCTGCCCCACAAGGACTGCGACACGGAATCAGCAACTTGCGAGGAAGTTTCCGGAATGAAAACGCGGTTGGCAGGCGGGGTACCCTCTGGGTCCGCCTGCCCCACCTATCTCGTGTTGAGCGCGGTTTGCATCGTGGCCGCCGCGTTCGCGCAGGACATTCCCAAGAAAGGCCCCGCGCGCCCGCCCAAGCCGGGGGTCTCGACTCCCGGAGTGAAACGCGAGATGGCCGCGATCAAGCCTGACGCCGTCTTCCCCATCGAAGGCACTCCCGACTGGCAGGTGCTGACGGAGGATTCGGTGTGGGTCTCGAACGGACCCAAGAACACTATCCACCGGATCAACGCGAAGACCAATCAACTGCAAGCCGCGATCGCCGTTGGCCGCAGGCCGTGCTCCGGTTTGGCCGCGGGATTCGGCAGTGTGTGGGTGCCAAATTGCGGCGACAAGACCGTTTCGCGAATCGATATCCAGACCAACCAGGTGGTGGCGACCATTCCGGCCGGACCAGCGCAGAGCGAGGGCGGGATCGCCGCCAGCCCCGACGCCATCTGGTTGGTGACCGATCCCAAAGGGACGCTCTCGCGCATCGATCCGGCTACCAACCAGGTGGCGGCCGAGATCGCCATCACGCCGAATTCGGCGGCGTGTTTCTACGGCGAGGGCGCCGTCTGGATCACTACCCCCGAGAAGAATTTGCTGACGCGCGTCGATCCCAAGACCAACACCGTAACCGCGACGGTCGAGGTGGGACCGAAGCCGCGATTTCTGACCACCGGGGCGGGATCGGTGTGGACTCTGAACCAGGGAGACGGCACCGTGTCGCGAGTGGATGCGAAGACCGGCAAGCTGATCGCCAACATCGAGGTGGGCGTGCCGGGCACCGGCGGCGAGATTGCGTTCGGCGAGGGACACGTTTGGGCCACGGTGTTCCAGATTCCGCTGTCGGAGATCGACCCGGGGACGAACCAGGTGATCAAGCAGTGGGTCGGCCCCGGCGGAGATTCGGTGCGTGTGGGCCACGGCTCGGTGTGGCTGTCGAACCTGCGCGAACAGAATGTGTGGCGGTTCAGCCCGAAGCAGCCATAGGTGGGGCAGGCGCTTTCGCCCAATGCCACTTACTTTGGCTGTGGGGCGGACCCCCTGGTCCGCCGGGGTCCCCTCGGGGGAGCGCCCTCGTCGGCCTTCCTCGCGTCCTGCCGAATCTTGATTCTATTGGCGAAAGCGGGACGAGGGCGTCCCGCGCGGACCAGGGGGTCCGCCCCACTGCCGGCATTTGGCGCTTTCGCCTGCCAACCCATTTCAGAATTCGAATCGCAGAGCGAACTGCATCACCCGCGGATCCATCACCCCTTGAAACTCCCCAAAGGTCAGCGGCGAAGTCAGTGACAAACTGGGATTCGTGAAGTTGGCGTGATTGAACAGATTGAACACCTCGGCGCGGAACTGGATGCGCTCGCCTTCCCGCGGCAGCCGGAACGATTTCGCCAGCGTCAAATCCGTATTGAACATGGGCGCCAACCGCAGGGCGGCGCGCGTGCCGGTGTGGCCGGGCAACTCATCTTCGAAGGAGTTGGCCGTGCTGGTATTGCCGAAGATGCTGGGATTGCCGTTCTGGTCGATCTGCACTCCGGTCTTCACCGGTTGCGTTACGATGGCCAGCGAGCTGAGCCAGTAGTTCGCGTTGTACGCCAGATCGCCGCCCACCGCCGTGGGGAGACCGGTCCGGTAGCGAACGACGCTTGAAACCTGCCATCCGCCCACCACCTGGTTGAGCCATCCCGGCGCATTGCGGAACAGCATCTTGCCTTTTCCGAGCGGCAGCTCATAGAGGAAATCGGCAGTCACATTGTGGCGAATATCGAAATCCGAGGAGCCGCGGAATTCCCGCGTGTTGAAGATGTTCTGGATGGCGGCGCCTTGCTGCCCGGCGCCCGATTCCGCCGCCGAGCCGTTGTCGATGGAGTGCGACCACGTGTAGTTGAAGTCAAACGACAGGCCGCTCGCGAACGCCCGCCGCAGAGACAGCGTGAGCCCGTGGAACTGCGCCGTGCCCGCGTTCATCCACGTGGGCATGGAGCTGCCCTGCAGCGGGAAGAACGTGTAGCAGCCCTTGACGCTCAGGCATCTGCCATTCACGTAGGAACTGGTGGTATTGCGATCCACGGCGTGCAGGCAATCGAGGAAGCTTCCGTTATAGTCGCCGTACACGCAATTGAAATAGTTGGCCGATGCGCTGCCGGGGAAATCGGCGTTGCGCAGACCCGGCCAGATGTCCTCCACAAACGGCAGGGTGGGCACCAGGTTGGGGTTGGCCTGCACGGCGGCCGGTGTCAGACCGCTGTCGAACAGCTTTCGCACCACGTTGGCATTTTGCTCCCACGTGATTCCGGACTGCGGATCCTTGTAATATTCCAGCGGCGTGTAAACGTCGCCCTCCACCAGCATGCGGTGGGAGAGCCGGCCGTTGTAGCCGATCTCGAGCGTCATCTTGCCGGGAATCTCGCGCGCAAAGCTGGCATTGAGGACGTAGGAATAGGGCGGCTTGAGATTCGGTGAAATGCCCATGAATTCGCCGGCGATCGCGGCGATATCAGGCGGGGTCACCGGAAACGTCTCGGCCGGCGGCGCGGCCAGCCCGGGCGCCGACCCGGTGTAGCGCGGGCTGGTGCTGAAGCTGTAAGAGTCGGGGAAGTTGCCCGCCGTCGCGAGCCCGATCGAGCCGTACTGATCGTACTGCGTGATGAGGTCGCTGCCGAAACGATCGTAGGCAATGCCCGCGCCTGCGCGGAACGCGCCCGTCTTGCCGAATAGTTTTCCGAGCCAGCCTCCGCGATCGGCCGGCGCATAGGCGATGCCCACGCGCGGCGCGAAGTTGCGGTTGTCGGGCCTCCACCAGGTGGCCGCGCCGTTCGCCGGACCGTTCAACGCCCAGCTCAGCGTGGCATCCGGCATGGCATTCTGTGGGATGCCCTGCGACTGCAGAGCATTACGCTCGGCGAAGTACTGGGTGAGCGGAACCGTGGGTGCAACCTGCAGCCCGTTTTGCTCGTAGGGCGGGCGGAAGTTCTCCCACCGCAGGCCGAAGCTCACGGTCAGCTCGCGCGTGGCGCGCCAGGTATCGCCGGCGTACAGGCCGTAGTCGTGCTCGATGAACGACCGCACCTGCGGCGTCCCCTGCGGCAGCGGATTGCCTTTGGCATTGAATTGGTCCGTGTGAAAATCGTCGTTCACCAGGCCCAGCAGCGCGCCCATCCCGTTGGTGACGGAGGTGGGATCGGCAAGCTGCGCATTCGGGCCGAGCTTCTGCTGGATGTACGCCGTAATCGAGTTGTCGATATCGGCGCCCAGCCCAATCAGCTCCGTGGCGCCGTACCCGTAGCGCGCGAACGAGCTGGCGTAGGACGACGTGTTGTTCCGAATGAATCGCCCGTTGAATCCCGCGACCATGGTGTGCTTGCCCTTGGTCCATGTGAGCTCGTCGGAGGGGTTGAGCGTGGGGAGCACCTGGCCCGTGGGACGCGCGTACGGATTCTGCAACGGGTCGAGGCTGGTCATGAACAGGACCGGGCCGGTAGCACCCGACATCTGCGGGCTGAAGTGCGTGTACCCCAGGTTCAGGGAGTTGATGAGGGTCGGTTTGAGGATCGCGGTGTACTGCACCGCCAGTCCCTTGCTGCCGTCGCGCAAAGTGGAGGCCGGCGCTTGCCCGGGGAACTGCGCCAGGATCTGGTCGTCCACGTTGTGCGCCAGCGTGCCGCGAATGCTCAGCAGGTGTTTGCCCGCGGGGTCCAGGTGGAAATCGAGTTTCCCTACGATCGCTTTGTCCGTGCGGTGGCTGGGCGCATTGAAGCGGAAGCCGCTGAAGTTGAGCCCGCCATCTTCGCCGTACGAAGGATCGTTGCCCTGCGGGTACTGGTTGAGCACTTTGAGGATGTTCGGATTCACTCCCTGGTGGTTCGGATCGACCAGCCGGATCTCGGCGGGCGTGAGCGTCTGCACGGACCCGTCGGCGAGCTGAAACACCAGGTTCCCCTGCCGCAGCGAATCCGATGGCACCGCGCGCACCTGGGCCACGCCGCTGCCGTCGCGCCGCTCTTCGTAGTTGAAGAAGTAGAAGACGCGGTCGCGAACGATCTTGCCGCCGGCCGAAGCGCCGAACTGGTTGCGCACCAGCGGCTGCCGCGGCACGCCCGCTTGGTTGTTGAACCACGTGTTGGCGGCCGTGGCCGTGTTGCGGTTGTATTCGTAGAGCGAACCGTGAAGCTGATTGGAGCCGCTCTTGGTCACCAGCGCCACCTGCCCGCCCGAAGAGCGCCCCTGGCTGGGAGTGTCGCCCGCCACCGTCACGCGAAACTCCTGCACCGAATCGAGCGGAATCGGCAGCACCGCATTGAACCCGGAGTTGCCGATTGCGCCGTTGGCATTCGAGCCTTGAAACCCTCCGGTGCCGGTGGCCGTGTTCTGCGCCACCAGGCCCGAGTTCTGGTTGTTGTTCACGTCGGCGCCATCCAGGCTGATATTGTTCTGATCGCGCCGCGCCCCCAGCACCTCGCCGCTCGATGTCACTCCCGGCTGCAGGCTGAGCAGCTCCACCACGTTGCGCGTCTGCAGCGGAAGCTGCCGCACCTGGCGTTCGTTGTACGGGTTGCCCACCGTGGCGTCCGTGGTGTTCACCGGGGATTCCTCGGCGGTCACGTTGACCTTCTCACCGGTGGCGCTGAGCGTCATCGTGACATTGATCGTGATGGGGGTATTGACCAG
>Ga0116222_1000942_pt1 | contig 16813 bp, 17 predicted proteins | sample Sb_taG_12_FD_88963 | JGI IMG/M metagenome (GOLD analysis project Ga0116222, IMG submission 88963) | Peat soil microbial communities from Weissenstadt, Germany - Sb_50d_9_AC metaG | ecosystem: Environmental > Terrestrial > Soil > Wetlands > Peat | place: Germany: Weissenstadt | collected 2010-09-21
GCTGCCGCAACCTTTCGCGCAGTTCCTCCGAACGTTGCGGACCGGGAAAGAGTCCGTCGAGCAGGGCGCGAAGGTAAAGCCCCGTGCCTCCGACCACAATCGGCAAGTGCCCGCGGGACTTGATCTCTGTGAGAGTTTGTCGTGCCAGCCGCGCATACTCGCCGGCGGTGATGTAGCCGGTGGGTTCCACAATGTCGAGCAGGTGATGCGGCGCTCGTGCTCGCTCGGCAAGGCTCGGTTTCGCCGTTCCGATCTCAAATTCACGATACATGGCGACTGAATCGCAATTCACTATTTCGCCATGAAACTGCTCTGCAAGGGCCAGAGAAAGCGCCGTCTTTCCACTGGCCGTCGGACCAAGAACTACTACCAGAAGCGGATCGAGAACCACGATCAGCGCGCGCCCCAGGGAATATGATGCCAGTAGCGCCCGAGGGTCAGGATCAGAATGAGAGCCGCGATTACCAGCAGGCCGGTGGCTTCCAGGGTGTAGATTTGCGGTGTGCGGTGATGTCCGGCGGAGATGTGATCGGGCGGAGTTGGATTCGGCTGCCGTTTTGGACCGGACGCGGGCATGGCGACATTGTAGCGCCGGAAGGCCACCTCGTTTGGCAAAAAGAATTGGCCAAGGCCTGGTCTTTCAGGGAACCGCCATGACCATGTCTGCGTATCATTGCATAGCCGCGGTGGAGTGTGCGCGCTCGGCCTTGAGGAGAACATCTATGAATCGCTTTGCATTGGTCGCCCTGGGTTGTCTGGCGGTTGCTCCGTTCGCCCGAGCGGATGAGTGGTCCAAGACCTACACGATCAAGGGAAAACCCGAACTTCGCGTGGAAACCTCCGACGCCAACATTCACGTGGATACCTGGGATCAGAAAACCATCGAAGCTCGGGTGACTTCCGACCACTACAAGATTGGCGAGCATGGTCTGAGGATCGACGAGCACCAATCCGGGGACTCCGTGGACCTGGAAATCCATTTCCCACATGATGTTCACATCATCACTTTTAATTTCCACAACCGTGTCGATGTGGAGATCCATATGCCACGGGAAGGACGCGTGAATTTGCGGACCGGGGACGGTTCCATACGGCTGTCGAACTTCAAAGGTGAAATGGAGTTGCAGACGGGCGACGGGCATCAGGACATTGACTCCGTCGATGGAACGCTGCGGGCACGCGCTGGCGATGGTCACATCAGTGCCGCCGGCCGGTTCGATGCCCTCGAACTTGGGACTGGAGACGGTCGCATTGACGCTCGGGCGCTTTCCGGTTCAGCCGTGGCTTCAAGTTGGACCCTGCGCACAGGCGATGGAAGCGTGACCCTGGAATTGCCCGCGAACTTAGCCGCTGATGTGGACCTGCATACCAGCGATGGACATATTGAAGCCGACATCCCGGTAGCTGTCGAAGGTCGTCTGGGTGAGAAAAACATTCATGGAAAAATCAACGGTGGCGGGAACCTGATCACGGTTCACACGGGCGACGGTTCGATCCGGCTGCAAAAGTCGTAAGGCAGCTGTAGGCTTCCTCGGACAGTTGACGTTCCACGCCCCAATGCTGCACGCTAGATGGATTCCCCACTGAGGAAACAGAATGCATCGTTCTACGGCTGCCCTGATTTTCCCCGCAGTAGTCTTTCTTGCCACGGTCACGGTTAGCTCCAGCGCTTGGGCGCAAGATGATCCCGCCAAGTCCCAGCCAGTTCTTGACGTCACGTCAATGGATACGAGCGTGGATCCGTGCGTGGACTTGTTCACATATTCCTGCGGCAACTGGATCAAGAAAAATCCGATCCCGCCCGATCAAACTTCGTGGGCCGTGTATTCCAAGCTGGAGGATGATAACAAGACAATGTTGCGCGAGATCCTGGAAAGCTCCGCCTCGCCGGCAGGCAGGCGCGATGACATCACCCAGAAGATCGGCGACTACTATGCCGCTTGCATGGATGAGAAGGCCATCAATGCGGCCGCGGTCAAGCCGTTGCAGCCGGTTCTCGACCAGATTCAGCAAATGCATTCCAGGTCGGACATCGCAGACATCGCCGCGACTATGGTGTCGAGCGGCGCCCTGTTCCGTTTTCGCTCCGATCAGGACTACAAGGACTCGACCCAGGTAATTGCCGAAGCGGATCAAGGCGGGCTCGGGCTTCCGGACCGCGACTACTATCTGAAGACCGACGCCAAATCCGTGGTACTCCGCAAGGCTTACGTGGCTCACTTGCAGAAGATGTTTGGACTGCTCGGCGACAAGCCCGAGACCGCTGCGGCCGAAGCCCGGACGGTCATGCGCATTGAAACGGCTCTGGCCCAAGGGTCGCTCACTCGAGTGGAGCGGCGTGATCCTCAAAAGCTCTATCACAAGATGACCACGAAGCAGTTGATCGCGCTCAGCCCGTCATTCCAGTGGAAGATCTATTTCTCCAAACTTGGTCTCCCCTCCGTTGAGACACTCAATGTCGAAACTCCTGAATTCTTCAAGACGCTGAACCTGGAACTCCGAAACGAAAGGTTGGCAAGTTGGAAGGCTTACTTGCGCTGGCATCTGGTCAATGCGAATGCGCCTTTCCTGTCGTCCGATTTCGTGAATGCCGACTTTGATTTCTTTGGCAGGACTTTGCAGGGAGCGCAGGAACTCGAGCCGCGATGGAAGCGCTGCGTCGGTTATGCGGACAACGATCTAGGCGAAGACCTAGGACAGGCGTACGTGGAGCGGCACTTCGGCCCGGACGCCAAGCAGCGCGCTCAGAAGATGGTCAACGAAATCGAAGACGCGATGAGTCGAGACATTGATTCGCTTTCCTGGATGACGCCTACCACCAAACAGCACGCGCTGGAGAAACTGCATGCGGTGGCGAACAAGATCGGCTATCCCGACAAGTGGCGGGATTACAGCACGCTGACCATCGTTCGCGACGACGAAATGGGCAACGTGCTTCGCGCCCGCGAGTTCGAATTTCATCGCCAGTTGGCCAAAATCGGCAAGCCCGTCGACCGCGGCGAGTGGCAGATGACTCCGCCCACGGTGAACGCGTACTACGACCCGCAGATGAACGACATCAATTTTCCGGCGGGCACGCTACAGCCGCCCTTGTTCGATGCGAGATCCGATGCCGCTCCGAATTTTGGCGACACCGGCGCTACCATCGGCCACGAACTCACGCACGGCTTCGATGACGAAGGCCGCCAATTCGATGCCCACGGCAACTTGCGCGACTGGTGGACGGCGGAGGATGCCAAAGCGTTTGAGCAACGCGCCAGCTGCATCTCGGATCAGTATTCGCGGTACGTGGTTGTGGACGACATTAAGATCAACGGAAAGCTGACGCTTGGCGAAGATGTTGCAGATCTGGGTGGTTTGATTTTGGCTTACATGGCATGGCAGGACGATACGAAAGGCCAAACGCGCGAACCGATCGAAGGATTCACTCCGGCGCAGCGTTTCTTCATTGCTTACGGGCAGAGCTGGTGTGCCAGCACGCGCGACGAAACCAAACGCCTGCGCGCCACCATCGACCCGCATTCTCCGGACAAATACCGCGCCAATGGCGTGGTTTCAAACATGCCCGAATTTCAGGAGGCTTTTCATTGCAAGGCGGGTTCGCCGATGGTCAGAGAGAATCGTTGCCGGGTTTGGTAGACGAATAAGCGTTACTGCAGCTCCCTGGCGTCAGGGTTATAGAAGAAGGTGAATCGCAATCCCAGATACTGACCGCCGAACTCGCCGGGCAAGGGCGGGAACGGATTGGAAGCGGTAATTCCGCCCCAGGCGCCGCGGTCGAGGGCAACATCGCCCGAAGTCGCGACCAATTTCATTCCAGCGACCGTTCCGTCTTTGAGAATGGCAAATTCGATTGTGAGCTTGCCCTTCTTCATAATCGGGGCCTTCGCTGACTCGGGAATGAGGTTGTACCAGTTCTGGCGGACATCGTGCAGAACGCGCTGCAGATAAGGGCCGAAATCCACGCCCATGGTGTCCGTCAGGACCTCGAGCGGTCCCATTGCAGCGGTTGGCTTCCGGCCTGAACCGAGGCCGTAATTTCCACCGTCACCCGCGAACCCACCGCGATTCTGCGCGGCAGCCCGAGCGGCCTGTTCGATGGCTGAACCCGCAGACATGTTGCTGTTACCGAAAGCGGCCTTGGCCGATTCGGCAGGCGGGGTTTGCAGTTTTGCGACCTGGTTCTGATTCGGAGGGGGCGGTGGTGGCGCCGACGGCTGCGGCGTTGCGTTCTGAGTTGCCGCGGGAGCCGGTGCAGCGGGTTGTTGCGCTGCCTCTGGAACAGTGGCACCCGGCCTGCCGGGGCGTGAGGCGTCGAGAATCTTCTTGAGTTCCTGGCGATCAATTTGAGGCGCGTGCGACATAGCGACCCGATCTTTGTCGGAGGCGATGTTTGTGTTCGGACGCTTGGTCACCTTCTGTTCGTCAGGAGGCAGTTCCAAATATGTAAGGTCTTTCTGGTTCGACTCGGGGCTTGCGACCACTACGGCCCGACGGGGCATCAATGCAGCTAACTTCGGAGAATTGTAGAGGAGCAGAACAACAATCAAGTGGACGACTACGGAAATCCAAAAGGCCTCGCGCCTGCGGGCCTGCGACAGTTCATCCTGAAGTTGTATGAGCAGAGCTGGGGCTTCAACTATTTCACGATAAGCTGACTCCCAGTAACGCGCATCGTACAGATCCCCGCTCTCCGAAGGTCGCCCCGGAGGCTTCGATGAAGCCGGATTGGCGGGCGGGATTTGCGTGGTTGACATCGAACGACTTTACCTGCTGGTTAGACACGAGCTTGGAGACATTAGTTGTAAGGACAGAGAATCCTCCTCACGCTCAAATGCTTCGTGTCTGCCGTCGCGATTTGCTGGCGTCAGCGGCCCAGTGTCTTCATTTTCGCACCTTTCGTGCGAATCCGCGAAGGTCTGAAAGGATAAGTACTAAGGATTTGCATCCAAATGGTCAATCATTTTCGTTTACAAAACTTGACATTCCTGGGAAGTGCGAATCAGGCGTGAAGACGTTCCAAATCGATCTTTTTTCCGTGCGCACTGATCGACGCGACGATGTCGAGCGCGACAGCCAAGGCGCGACGCCCGTCTTCCAGAGTAACCGTGGGCTGGCTACGTTGCTGCACCGACTCGAGAAATGACTTCAATTCTGCGTGCAGAGGCTCTTCTCCGGTGGTTGGAGGTTTTGCTACCTGGATCTGTGGGTTCACCGAAGGAGTTCCAGAAGCACTGCCCTGGCCGACACTGAACACCAGAACATCCTGGCGTCCGTAGTCGAGAGAGACGTACTGCTTGGGCTGAAAAAAGCGCAGCTTGCGAACGCGCTCGGTCGAGACCCGGCTGGCGGTGAAGTTGGCTACGCATCCGGAGTCGAATTCGAGACGCACGTTCGCGATGTCCACCTTGCCGGAAAGAATGGGCAACCCCACGGCACGGATTTCCTTGACCGGTGAATTGACGAACGAGAGCACGATGTCGAGATCGTGAATCATCAGGTCGAGCACGACATCAACGTCCAGAGATCGCGGGGTGAATACGCTGAGGCGATGCACTTCAAAAAACATGGGCTGGCTGATGAAGGGAAGAGTGGCGCGGACTGCCGGATTGAAGCGCTCCAGGTGCCCGGCCTGAGCGACGCGGTCCAATCGCTTGGCCAGGCGGATGAGGTCGTCGGCTTCCGCGACGGATGTGGCCAGTGGCTTTTCAATCAGCACATCGATGCCCGCCTCCATCAATTGCCGCGCCGTGTGGAGGTGATGAACGGTGGGCACGGCGACTGAGGCGGCCTGGACTTCACTGTGCGTCGTGGTCAGTTGCTCGATCGAACCAAAACTCCGGCAGCCGAATTCCCGTGCTACGGAGTCAGCCCGCGCCCTATCCGGGTCGACGACGCCGACAAGCCGCACGGGTAGGCCCTCCTGGGCAAGTTGATGGTAAACACGGGCGTGGTTGCGGCCAAACGTGCCCACGCCGATCACGGCAACGTTGATGAGGTTGTCGGTCAGTTGTCTGTTCTCAATCTGCAGGTCGTCGGAAGACTGGTTGATTTAATCACAAAAGAGCGCGGTATCGGCGATCAGGTGATACGAGCAGTAAGCGCCAATCGCCGAAACCCGATCATTGAGTCTGCGCCTTTTTCAGCAGCGCGATCTGGCCCGCGTGATAGAGCTCATGCTGGACAATCCCGCTGAACATGTAGAAAAAGTTGTGATAAGCCTCCGTTTTACCCGGCACTTGTTCCTGGAGCCGTGCATCGGGAAAGGCAGCAACCGCCTTCACCAGTTCGTTGTGAGCATGCTTCGCGTGCTCGACCGCCTTACGCCAGGCCGCCTCGCTGGCATCGTCGACCGGCGGGAAATTCCGTTTGCCACTCAGTTCTACCGCTGCGCCGCCGACGCGCTTCAGAACCGCACCATCCCAGGCGGCAACGTGCAGAACCAGTTCCCAGATGCTGTGCGCGTTCTTGATCGGATGAGCCGCCGCCACCTTGGCATTGACTCCACGAAGAAGTTCGACGACAGAGTCGCCATGCCAGGCATCTCCATCAAAGGCGCGGCGTATTTGGTCGGCAAGACGGGCACTTTCGGACATGCATGGTTCCCTCGGAGTTAGGTTTCTTAGAGCGATAGGCTTAGTCTGCCACAATTGTGATCTCGGCCGCATCGGCCGCAGTGATGACCGCGTTGCCGTCGAGCAGCAGGCATTTGCCAGCGTCCAATGCCAGGCACGAGGCTCCTGCTTTCCTCATCACTTCGATCGTTTTCACTCCAACGACGGGCACATCGAAACGCATATCTTGATTCGGCTTGGCGACCTTGATGACGGTCAACGCACGGCTCAACGTGGAATGATCGGATTCGAGCGAGGCCATGATCTGGCCAGCGCGTTCGATGGTCTCATCGGTGCCTTCCATGGCTTCGACCGCAACGCAAGCATTTTCCGCGACGACCACGGTTTGGCCAATATCGTATTGCGCCAGATTGAGGGCAACTGCGCGTCCATAAGCGACGTTCTTCTTTTCCTGTTCCGAGGGCGCGCGTTTTGTGAGCACGCCGGCGTTGGCCAGCAGCGGTTCGAGAAATGAAGTCGAGTTTTCCAGAGTGATGCCTTCGTCCGCCAGAACTTTCGCGACAGCTCCGAGCAGAGAATCCGTGTTGCGAGTTCCCAACGAGAGGAGAAGCTTGGCCAAACGCCAATCCGGTCGGATGCTGGAGAAAATCTGCTTGTGCTTTACCTGCCCCGCCATAATCGCACGCTGCACTCCCTCGCGTTTGAAAGTCTCAATCAGCCTGGAAAGTTCTCCCAGCGAAAGCCAATGAACGGCCGTTGCGCCGTGGGATTCAATTTCGGGGAAGGCTTCTTCCTTGATGGCGACCACGACGAGTTCATAGCCCTGTGCGCGTGCGGCATCAAGCACCAGAAATGGAAAGCGGCCATTGCCGGCGATCAGACCGAGTTTTTCTTTCCGGTCAGACATCGCCCGTCAGTGTAAATGAAAATCATCCGGAGCAATGCGGAAGACAGCTGAGTGCTACTTGATCACCCCCCGTTCTGATTGTTCTATGAACTTGATCAGCATATCCACGTCTTCTCCACTGTCCGGTTCCGACTTCAACTTCTCCAGTGCCTGTGAAGTGTTGAGCTTCGATGCCAGCAGGACTTTGTAGGCATGATGAATCTTGCGAATCCGTTCTTTGCTGAAACCGCGGCGCTCCAGTCCAACTGCATTCAGCCCATAGGCGCGAGTATCGCGGGACGCAGAGGTTTTGGAAAAGGGAAGAACATCGCGGGTGATAGTTGTCCCGCCGCCGATAAACGAGTGCGCGCCAATACGAACGAAATGGTGCACCGGACAGAGCGCGCCGACTTGGGCCCACTCCTCGACTGTGACGTGGCCACCGAGAGTCGCCGCATTGGCCAGAATGACGTGGTCGCCGATGGCACAATCATGGGCGACGTGAGTGTAAGCCATGATCAGGACGTGGCTGCCCACGCGGGTCAGCCCTCCGCCTTTTACCGTGCCGCGATTGATAGTTACGAACTCGCGAATCTGGTTGTGGTCGCCGATTTCCAGGCGCGTAGGCTCGCCGGCGTAGGTCAGATCCTGCGGCGCCATGCCAATCGAGCAAAATGGGAAGAAGTGGTTATGGTCGCCGATTTTCGTGGGTCCTTCGATGGTTACGTGCGAAACCAGATCGCAGCCTTCTCCCAGTTCGACTGCGGGCCCAATGACACAGTAAGGACCGATCTTGGAACTGGGATGAACCTTGGCGCTCGGATTAACGATGGCTGTGGGATGGATTTTCATCTTCCGCCAACCATGACGCTAGGTCCCAATCGCTTCCTGCGACGGTTTCTTTTCAGCTCGCACCCGATCGACCAGCCTGCAGCTAATGAGCGCTTCAGCGGCAAGCTTGTCGCCTACGTAGGCCTTTCCCTCCATGCGCCCCGCATTGCCGCGCCACACCCGCACCTCGACTTCGATCCGCAATTGATCGCCGGGAACCACGGGACGCCGGAACTTCGCTCGTTCAATTCCGGTGAACAGCACTAGCTTGCTGTCGCGGTCCTCCACTTCGGTAAATAGGAGGACTCCGCCAGCCTGGGCCATGGCCTCCACGATAAGGACACCCGGCATCACGGGAAGGCCGGGAAAGTGTCCGGCGAAGAACGGCTCGTTGATGGTGACGTTCTTGATGGCCACGATCCGTTTCCTGCGATCGAGATCGACGACGCGGTCGATCAGCAGGAACGGAAAACGGTGCGGCAGGATGCGCTGGATTTCGTTGATATCCAGCGTAATCTTGGCCGGTTCGGGATCCTCGGGCGCGAACTGGGCAGTATCGGTCATTCAGATTCTCGTCAAGATGGAAGCGAAGATTATACTGTACCCCGCGCCGCCAAACCCTCCCAGAAAAGGACAGAGAAGGATTGCATGCCTAAGAAACCCTTGAGAAGACGCAGCGAGCCGGCCATCCCAGGCGAAGTTGCCAAGCGGTTGGGATACTTTCAGGAACGCCAAGATCAGATGGTCCAGACCATCCGGCAACTGGTGGAGACGGAGTCGCCCAGCGACAACAAACCGGCCGTGGATAGGCTGGGAGCGCTGCTTGCCGGCAGGTTTGAGGGACTTGGCGGCCACGCGAAGTTTCATCGCGTGCAGAACTTTGGCGATCACTTGCAGGTGGATTTCGCCGGCGCTAGCGGCGGCAAGCCGGTCCTACTGCTGGGACACCTGGACACGGTGTACCCGCTGGGCACGCTGGCGACTATGCCTTGCCGCGTGACCGACGGACGCTTGTCGGGGCCGGGGAGCTTCGACATGAAATCAGGAATCGCACTCATGCTGCACGCCATCGAAGCGCTGCGAGCGTGGCACGAAGACAGCCTGCCTCGGCCAGTCACCGTGTTGCTGGTTTCGGATGAAGAAGTGGGCAGCGATACTTCGCGGCTGATTACGGAGAATCTGGCGAGGAAATCCGCTGCCGTGCTGGTACTGGAACCTTCTCATGGACCAAAGGGCGCGGTAAAAACCGCTCGCAAAGGCATTGGAGAATACGTTCTGAAAGTCACGGGCAAGGCGGCGCATTCAGGGCTCGATTTTGAAAAAGGTCAGAGCGCGATTCTCGAATTGGCGAAGCAGATCATAGCGATGTCGAAGCTGATCGACCTGAAACGTGGCCTGACACTTAACGCGGGAACGGTGCAGGGTGGCACGCGGGTAAACGTCATCCCGGCTGAGGCCAGCGCGGTTCTCGACGTACGGGTCGCTCGCAAACAAGATGCCGCGGGCATCAATCGCAGGTTGCGTTCGCTAAAGCCTTTTAATCGCAAGTTCAAGCTCGAGATCAGTGGCGGAATGAATCGTCCGCCGATGGAGCGGACCCCAGGCGTGGTTGCGCTTTACAAGAAAGCTGCGGAGATCGCTAAGCAGCTAGGCTGGAAACTGGAGGAAGCCTCCGTAGGCGGCGGATCAGACGGGAATTTCACGGCCGGACTCGGCATTCCGACATTGGATGGATTGGGTGGAGTGGGCGAAGGTGCACACGCGATCCACGAGTCGATTCAGCTCTCCGAGTTGCCTAAACGGGCAGCGCTGCTGGCCGAATTGATCGCGAGTGTGTAAGTGCTGGTCGTGCTAAAATCCTCTCCCGGCGCGGTTTTCCGGCCCAGAGGTATCCCAGTGATGAAGAGTTCCCGGCGGTTTGATTTCCTGATTGCGGTGGTCGCGGTGGCGGCTTGCATCATGCCGGCTGCATCCGCGCAGATGGATAACACGACTGTGCGGCACGTTGCTGGCAGAATGCCGGTGCAAGGTTCCGGCCGCGAGATGGCCGCTGACCGCCCGGCGCACGTTAACGGCAGTCGGACTCCCGGCATCGTCGGACCCAAAGCCAACCCCTGGAAACTGCAGGCGACTCTGCCCAGCGCAGTCATCCACGACATTTCTTTTCCCACCGCGAAGATTGGCTACGCCGCTGCCGAAGCCGGTCAGGTCTGGAAAACAACGGATGGCGGTGCCCATTGGACGGAAGTCCTGAACTTGAGTTTCCCCTGGTATTGGTACGGCGTGCACGCCTTCAATACCAAAGACGTGATCATTTCTGGTTTTTACGATTCGTCGACATTCGAAGGCATCATCCGCTGGAGCCACGACGGAGGCGCTACATGGACGAATGATATTGTTCTGACGTCGACCGGATCGGTGCAGCGCGCCCGTTTCGCGAACCACAATGACGGCCTGATTATGGACCTGGTTGACGGCGCTACGAACACTGCCCAGTACACCACTAACGGCGGTGCAACTGCAGCGGACTGGACGACCGTAGTATCGAACCCCGACGGCGGCTGGTTCGGTCTTGAATTTAGCCTGCTGTCCAACTTGCACGCCCGCGCTTCGGGAGTCAATTACTGCGATAGCACCGACGCTGGAGCGGTGTGGACTTGCGGTCCGCCCGTCGACTCGGTTTTCGATGGCCCAGTGTTTTTTGCCAACAATAAGTCGGGATGGGTGGGCGGCGGCGAGATTTCACCGAATGTGGAGGGCTGGGTGCACCGCACCGCAGACGGCGGAAAGACGTGGAGCGGTCGCACACTGGACGATCCTTGGCCAATCCGTGAAATTCTGTTTGTTGCGCCGAAGGTTGGCTGGGCGGCGGGCGGCAACGTTTATTCCGGTGTCGGTGGCATTTACTTCAGTCACAACGGTGGCCAGACCTGGTCGGTCGATGTAAATACAGGCGCAGAAATGGATGCCTGCGACAGCAAGCCGGTGGGCACCAAATTCCAGGTGTGGTGCGCCGGTTACGACAGCTCGCTCAACGGTGTGCTTTACACATTGAAGGGCATCGGAGCCAAATAGCCTGCGGATGCAGTCAAACTTTGACTACCTAGGATGGGAAGCCTAGACTTTGAAATAGGGGTGTTGGCGTAATTTTTCAACGTCTTCGCTGAGAACCTGGCAAGCCCCGCAAGGAGGATTCACCATGGGCGGCAAATTGGGTTTGCCTGAGATTCTGCTGATCCTGGCCATCGCGCTCCTGCTCTTCGGCCCCAGCAAGTTGGCGGATCTGGGAAAGGGATTGGGTGAAGGCATCAAGAATTTCAAGTCAGCGATGAAGGAAGGCGAAGAGGAAAAAGACAAGAAGCCATAAACTTCACCAACTGCAGACATGTAGCTCGCTACGTCTGGTTCTAATGCACTCCGCGCTCCTGCACCATTTTGTAAACCAGCGAAACCGGTAATCCCACCACATTGAAGTAGTCTCCCTCGATGCGTGACACCCAGCGCGAAGCTCTGCCCTGGATCGCGTAAGCTCCGGCCTTATCCAAGGGTTCGCCGGTTGAAATGTAAGAGAGAATCTCTTCGTCGCTGATGGCATTCATTGTGACGAGCGTCGTTTCCGATTGGAAGTCTTCAAAACCAGTTTCCAGTTTCCGGTTCCCAGTTTTCAGTTGCCCGACCAGACAAACTGCAGTCAGCACTTGATGCTGGCGGTCCGACAACAAACGCAACATGCGGGCGGCATCGGCGGTGTCGCGGGGCTTGCCCAGGATCTGTGCGTCCACGATGACGATCGTGTCCGCGCCCAGGACGACGTCATCCGGCCGCAGACGAAAAACCGCCAAAGCTTTTTCCCGCGCCATGCGTTCGGCGAACGCGCGCGGCCCTTCTCCTGGTTGCGGTATCTCAGGAATGTCAGTCGGCTGCACTACGAACGGGATGCCCGCGTTACGCAGAAGCTCCTGGCGGCGTGGTGACGCAGAGGCAAGGACCAGCATCGAGTCTGATTCTAGCCGATTAGCTCAATACGATTTCCAAAGGGATCGTGAATGTGGCAGCGGCGGACGCCAGGAATATCGCTGGCTTCATTCACCTCGATGCCGGCTCGCCGCAGTTGTGCGATCAAGGCCGGATAGTTGTTACAGCGCAAGGCAGGGTGGGCCTTCTTTGCTGGGCGAAATTCTTTCTCAACACCTAGGTGAATCTGCACAGCGCCGCTCTCGAACCAGCATCCGCCTCGTTTTGCGAGTTCCGGAGGTTTGGGAACCTCATTCATGCCCATCAGATCACGATAGAAGCGCCGAGCTGTGTCCTCCTTACCCATGGGCATGGCGAGTTGTACGTGATCGATGGCAGTGAAAGGAGCGGACCATGACGAAGGTATCAGCGTTTTTCCCCTGGCGAGGGTAAGTTGATCAATTCGTGGCGGAGTGATTCGAGAAACGGTTTTCCCGACGCTTCCAGTTTCCGCTCCAACCGCTCGGTGCAGTCACACCCGCCGCAAGCCCACGCTTCAGACCCGTTTTCGTCGCGACACTTCTTTCGATCGTGCGCGTCCTGTACTTGCGTCAACTCAAAGTACTGCTCCCAATAATCTCGTTCTTCCTGCAAGGGAGTCGGGCAATAGCAGACCTCCACCCAGCGGGCGGTTTCGGCCGAGCAAAGCCGCGCCTGCTGCATGTTGCGCAAATACTCGCCCTCTGCGACCGAACCCTGCCCCAGGGTGCCGTCTTCGATTGCCTTCAGAAGAGTCTGTTCGCAGCCGGATTTCACTCGCGCTCTAACCAGGTAACGCATAAGTGCATTTTACTCTGTCAGACGAAAGCAGGTTTTGCGTGAGGCCATCGTCCGGCAACCGAAGCGCCTGCGCAACGCCTGTTAGAATCAAGCGTTGACCCCTGCAGCCATGGACGCCGCGTTTCTTCGCAATTTTGCCATTATCGCGCACATTGACCATGGAAAATCCACGCTCGCCGACCGGTTGCTGGAGTTGACCGGCTCACTCACTGCCCGCGAAATGCAGGCCCAGGTGCTCGACTCCATGGATCTCGAACGGGAGCGCGGCATCACCATCAAAGCTCACGCTGTGCGCATGATGTATCAGGCGCAGGACGGTCACACCTACCAACTCAATCTGATTGACACGCCCGGCCACGTGGATTTTTCCTACGAAGTCTCGCGTGCGCTGGCATCTTGCGAAGGCGCGCTGCTGATCGTGGATGCCTCCCAGGGCGTCGAAGCGCAAACGCTGGCGAACGCTTACCTGGCCATCAATCACGGTCTCGAGATCATTCCAGTCATCAACAAAATTGACTTGCCCAGCGCCGATATTCCGCGCACCAAGGAGATGATCGAAGGCGCCGTGGGCCTGGATGCAACCGACGCTGTTCTGATTAGCGCCAAGACCGGCCAGGGTGTGCCGGATGTTTTAGAAGCAATTGTCAAACGCGTTCCGCCGCCCAAGGGAGGTCCCGAAAAGCGGCTGCAGGCGCTGATCTTCGACTCCTGGTTCGATCCGTACCGGGGCGTGATTGTGCTGACGCGCGTGTTTCAAGGCACACTTCGCAAAGGACAAAAGATCCGGCTGATGTGGAATGGACGCGTTCTCGACGTGGAAACGCTGGGCGTGTTGACTCCCAAACCAGTGGAGATCGACGAACTTCGTGCTGGCGAAGTCGGTTTCCTGATCGCGAACATCAAGAACGTCGCGGACACAAAAATTGGCGACACGATTACTGAAGAAAACAATCCTGCCATCGAGCCTCTGCCCGGATTTGAAGAAATCAAGCCCATGGTCTTCGCCGGACTCTATACCGTAGATGCGCATGAGCACACGCAGCTTCGCGAAGCCCTTGAAAAGCTGCGCTTGAACGATTCGTCATTTTTCTTTGAGCCGGAAAGTTCGGTCGCGCTCGGCTTCGGATTCCGCTGCGGTTTCCTCGGCCTGTTGCACATGGAAATCATTCAGGAGCGCCTGGAGCGCGAATTCAATCTGGAGTTGATCACGACCGCGCCGGGCGTGCGTTACAAAATTTACAAGACCAACGGCGAAATGGTCGAGGTGGATAATCCCTCGCGATGGCTGCCGCCGAGCGAGATCGCCAAAATCGAAGAACCCGTGATTCTCGCTACGATCCTGACCAACGAAGAATATGTCGGCGGCATTTTGAAGCTGGTGGAAGAGAAGCGAGGCAGGCAGAAAACGTTCGAGTATGTCAGTTCCTCGCGTGTCATGCTGCATTACGAACTGCCGCTCAACGAAATCGTGCTGGACTTTTACGATCGTCTAAAGTCCGTCTCCCGCGGATATGCGTCGCTCGATTACCATCTGGCCGACTACTGGGAATCGCCCATGGTGAAAATGGATATTCTGGTCGCGGGCGAGCCGGTGGATGCACTTTCCATCGTCGTGCACCGCGATTTCGCTTATGAACGCGGCAAGGCGCTGGTTTCGAAAATGCGTGAGTTAATTCCACGGCAAATGTTCGAAGTGGCGATCCAGGCTTCGATCGGAGCCAAAATCATTGCTCGTGAAACCGTTCATGCCATTCGCAAGAATGTACTCGCCAAGTGCTACGGTGGCGACATCACGCGCAAACGCAAGCTGCTGGAAAAACAGAAAGAAGGCAAAAAGCGCATGAAGCGCATCGGGCGTGTCGACATTCCGCAGGAGGCGTTTCTCGCCGTGCTCAAGGTGGGCGAAGACAGCTGAGACTAATGTGGGCGTCATCGCCCGTGCGAGACCAGATAGATCAAGTTTCGATGATAAGAACTTCGGCTGCCGCAAAACGCTGAAGCACGAGCGAGAACGCTCGCGCCAACATTAGGGAACGAATTCATCCATGACATTCCGAAGAATTCTTGCGCAGTTTTTCTTGTTCGCTGGGGCGGCTGCCGCAGCATTAGCTCAAACCCAGCCCGTAGAGCTTCAGCCACAAATCAACCTGCCGTTTCGTTTCGTTGCCTACGGCGACATCCGATTCACCGATCCCAAAGACACCGACGCCTCGAATCCTTCTGCCCGCCGGGCGTTGGTGCAAGCCCTTGCCGACGTTCATCCCGCATTCATTTCCATCAGCGGCGATATGGTCTATCACGGCGGGAACGCCGATGACTGGAAAGTCTGGGACAAGGAGACCGCAGTTTGGTCTGAAGGAAAAATTCCCATCTATCCGGCGTTGGGGAACCACGAGTTCTATGGTGACGAAAAGATCGCGCTTGCGAACTACTTCAAGCACTTCCTGTATTTGCAGAACAATCGTTACTATTCGGTGCGTGCCGCAAGTACGCTGCTGCTGATGCTCGATAGCTCACTCGATGAGACCTCCGGACCCCAGGGTCAATGGCTAATCCATGAACTGGACACGCTGCCGGCAGATGTGGATTTCGTGTACATCGTTCTCCATCACCCGCCCTACACGAATTCCAAGGACATGCTTCTTGGTGGCGGGCACTCGGCTCGCCACCCGGAACAGGCGCTCGCCCAGATGCTGGAGGAACGGCAATCACACACCCGCGCGCGTTTTGTAGTCTTCGCGGGGCACGTCCACAACTATGAACGTTATGACCACGGTGGCGTCACGTATTTCGTCTCTGGCGGCGGAGGGGCCCATCCTTACCTGATCGAGCGAAAGCCCGATGATCCCTTATTTGGTAAGGCCGTGAATTATCACTACCTGTTGGTTGAGGTTGATCGCGGCAAGATGAAAATCACGATGAACCGCCTCGAACTGGAGAACGGGAAGGCCACCTGGACTACTCCCGACTCTGTGGAAATTGCCGTGCCTGCAGCGATGCCTGCCAAAGCCGGCCAGTGATCGTTCGCTTAATGCCCGCCGGCATTCGCAGCCGCAAGCCGCGGCACCACCGGCAGAGCTCGAATCAGTTGGCGAGTATATGGATGCGTGGGGTTCTGGAACAACTCTGCCGTTTTGCCACACTCCACAATTTCGCCCTTATCCATTACTGCCATCCGATGCGCGATGGTCGCCACCGACAGCAGATCGTGGGAAATATAGAGAACGCTGATGCCGAACTTGGCGCTGAGGCTGGCAAACAGCTGAAGGATTTCTGCTTGGGTAATCAGGTCGAGAGCGCTCGTAGGTTCATCTGCAATCAGCAGCGCGGGACGATGCAAAACAGCCATCGCAATCAGAACGCGCTGCGCCTGGCCCACGCTTAGTTGCGACGGATATCGTCGCAGGAAATCGGGATCCCCGGGCAGGCTCACATTCTCCAGAGATCCTCGCAGCGCCTCCCGGCACTCATCTCGCGAGCCATTCCGGTGCACTTTCCATGCTTCTTCCAGTTGCGTTCCGATGCGGAGAGCAGGATTCAGCGAAGACATGGGACTCTGCAGGATGAGGCCGATTTCTTTACCGCGAAGCGATCGAACTTCCCGTTCGCTCATGACCATCAGGTCGCGGCCCTTGAAGTGGATTGAACCCTGAGCCCGGCCTCGCTTCAAATAAAGAAGTTTCAAGATGGCCAGCGCCAGCGTGCTTTTGCCGCAGCCACTCTGGCC
>Ga0116222_1000957_pt1 | contig 16674 bp, 14 predicted proteins | sample Sb_taG_12_FD_88963 | JGI IMG/M metagenome (GOLD analysis project Ga0116222, IMG submission 88963) | Peat soil microbial communities from Weissenstadt, Germany - Sb_50d_9_AC metaG | ecosystem: Environmental > Terrestrial > Soil > Wetlands > Peat | place: Germany: Weissenstadt | collected 2010-09-21
CTGAGCGCTGAAAGCTGACCGCTGAGGGCTGTCTGTGGCCTGTCAGGCCGCGCTATGTGGGACAGGCCATCGTTTTTCGTGGCCTGTCAGGCCGCGCTAAGTTGCGGCTGCTCGACAGACGACAAAAACCGATCGTCTGTCCCACTGATCTCCGGCTTCTCCCGCCGCATGTCGACGACGAAGATCGAGCGAGTCGGCTCGTAGTTCCCCATGCGCGTGGCCGCTCGAAACACGGTGTTGGCCACCCGCTCCAGCTCCCGCAATGGCACGCGCTCCCAGCACGCGTCGTGCGGCGATGCGCGCGCCGGTCCGTGCGCCCGCATCTCGGCTTGCCCCGCGGCCGTCAGCGCGTTGGCCGTCGTGAACATGTCCAGATGGACGCGGCCGTACCGCGAATGCGGCGTGCGCCGCTCCAGCCACACCATCGGGATCTTCAACAGCCAACACCACAGGCTGAACGCCTCGACCAAACGCCGGTTGTCCGCCGAGCGGGCGTTCAGGTATCCGTTCTCTCGCGCCACCCGCAGGCGCGTGCGCTCGCGGCCGGTCAGGTGCGCTTCCGCTTGTCTCTTCATTCCAGGCACTGAGTAGTAATCGGCGGGATTCGCCCGGCACTTTACCTTCGGAATACGAACAGGTCTACCTGCTCATACACCGGCCTCGACTCCTTCGCGGCGCAGTGCCGCCGGAGCGCGGACAATCCCGCCTCGAAGGCCGCATCGGAGATCGCCGCCAGGCTCGAAAGGGTCCGCTGTGCGATCTTCCCGCAGTACTCCGCCAGGTCGGCGGCGAAGACCTGCTCCACCACGCGGTGTGTCTCCGGCACGAAACCGTGGTCCGCCATCAGCTCCTCGATGGCGTGCCGCGGCATCACGCGCGACGCTTCGACCGCCGCGGCATCGGGGAAGAAGGCGGCCCACAGGTAGGAGTCCATAGTCTCGATGCTGGCCGTGCGGACGAAGCGTCGCGCGTGATGCCGCCGCTTCCCAGTACGCGCCGCACCTCGGCCAGCGCCCCCGCGCGCGACCTTATATGATGCAGCACCATCGAAACCAGCACCGCATCGAACACCCCCGCGCGGAATGGCAGGGCTTCGGCCGCCGCCTGCACCAGTGCCGCGGGTGAATCGCCCAGCGTCTGCCGCGCCACCGCGAGCATCTTCGCGGACAGGTCGAGCCCGCAGACTCTGGCGGCGAACCGCGCCGCCAGCGGAGCCGTGAATCGCCCGGTGCCGCAGCCCAGATCGAGGATGCGCGCAACACCCGCCGGCAGGTGCGCGCCGATCTCGTCCAGCCACTGAGCGACGGTCTCCACGGGAAGACTGCGCCCGCGATCGTAGCGCGCGGCAATGTCGCCGCGGTCGAAATCGAATTGCCGGTTCATACAGTTCCGATTATCCGTGGGACCATGGTGTAGAGGGAAGTCGCTTGGGGAAATGCGCGGGAATTGCCGCCTGGACCCTGGCCTGCGCAATCGCGCTGGCATCCGACCAGGCGCCTTACATGATCGCCGATTTCGAAGCTCCAACTGCGCTCCAAAACTGGCGGTCTGTGGGCGGTACGCTGGCGCTCGGGCCCGAACACCGCGGGCACGGGGCAGTGCTGCAATACCGTCTGGCCGGCGCGCCGGTCGAAGCCATGTGGATGGCAGCGTCCCCGCTACCCGAGATGCATAATCCCGCGATTTCCCTGTGGATTCGTTTCCCGCCGGAGGTCGAAGTCTTTCTCGTGGCGAAGGACACCAGCGGCCGGGCTCTGCGGTTTCCCATTCCGGCGGCTACCCTGGAACACCCCAAAGCGGGCGACTGGCAGTATACCCGCGCCAGAATCAAGGGGCAGCTCGCCGAAATCGCCATCTCTGTACAGTCACTCGCCCGAGTCACTGTGGAAGGCTCGGTGAGTTTTGACGACATCCAACTGCGGGAGTCCCCCGAGATCTTCTCCATCGATGCCGCGGTCCCGGTCTCTCCGCCGCCGCCCGAGTCAGTGGAATTGGCGCCCCGCCTGGGTGTCAATATACACTTACTCCAGGACGACCCGGCCCTCGACCAGGCCCGCGCGGCCGGCTTCCGGTTTGTGCGCATGGATATGCTTTGGTCGAATGTCGAACGGGGCGGCCGCTTTCGCTTCTTCGCTTACGACGCGTTACTGCGCGCGCTGGACGCCCGCGGCATGGGTGTGCTCTGGATTCTCGATTACGGCCATCCCGATCACGGCGGCAGCGTTCCTCGGACCCTGCCGGACATCGCCGCATTCGGCCGCTTCGCCGAAGCCGCGGCCGCCCGTTTTAAAGGCCGCAACGTACGATACGAAATCTGGAACGAGCCGGACACCAGCCAGTTTTGGGGGCCCTCTCCGAACGCTTCCGAATACGCCGCCCTGCTGCGGGAAGCCGTGGCGGCCATCCGCCGGGCCGATCCATCCGCCAGGGTGTCGAGTGGAGGTCTATCGAGGCTCGATATAGCGTTCCTGAGCCGCGCCGTGGACACGAATCTCGCGGCCGGCTTGAGCGCGATCGGCATTCACCCGTACCCCAAGGCCGGCCCCGAAACCATCGCGCCGGAGCTGGCGATCCTGCGCGAATGGGCGGCTCGCGCGTTCGGAGAGCGCCTCGAAATCTGGGACACGGAGTGGGGATACTCGTCGGCGAATGCTCCCAAGGAGGCTCCGTCGAACGGTCACACGGAGGCGGGCCGCAGGCGCCAGGCGGTTCTGGCGGTGCGCGAGTTACTCACCGTATGGGCCGCCGGATTGCCGCTCGCGGTCTGGTACGATCTGCGCGACGATGGACCCGATCCTGCCAATCCGGAGCACAACTACGGCCTGCTGGATGCGAGTGACAATGAGAAGCCCGCGATGAGAGCCATCGGCATGTTGATGGGAGCGGTGAGAGGCCGCAAGTATGCCGGCATGATCCAGCAGACGCCCGCCGGGATCCACGCGATGCGCCTGGACGGAGCGAAGGATACCGCCTTCATCGTATGGAGCGATCTACCGGGCGACCGCCGGACTGTGGAATTCGCCAGGCCGAGTCTGATCTCTGCCACTGACTTGATGGGTAAGTCCGTCAAGGTGAAAGACGGGCCCTCCGGCCGTGCGCGCGTCGAGATCGATGACGCGTCCGGCCCGATCTACGCGGTAATCCGATGAGCCGCCGCCTTACTATCTTTCTCGCGGTCACGCAAATCTTTGTTTCTCGTCTGCAAACTGATTCAGTTGATTGAGGCTGGTCCCGACCATGGTGAGAACGGCGAAACGTGACCGGTGCCGAGCTTGTGGGCCAGGCAATCCTGCCCAATGCCACATAGTTTTTTCCCACCACTGGGAATGCTGCAAATTGTGGGGCGGACCCCCTGGTCCGCGCGGGTCCCCCTGGACCCGCTCTTTGACACGGTCAAATCAGCCCGATGTGATCCCGAGAGGCCGACGAGGGCGTCGGCAGCGGACCCGGGGGGTCCTCCCCACAATTGACGCAGAACGTCCGATCGTGGGAAAACTATGTGGCATTAGGCAATCCTGCCTGCACCCCGCTTTCGGGCTCTCCCGGCCGAACACGAATCTTCGCACGCGGGACGCGCCGGCTAAAAGCCGGCGGCAGCCATGATTGGCTGCCCCACTTTGTAATAGGTCGTTCTGGCCATAAACCCCGGGTTGGCCGTAGGTCCGTGCGCAGCCCGAGTCACTGCCCCACGCTGATCGCGGCCGGCGGCGAGAAGACTCCGGGGGAAACCAACACCACGGGAACGGCCGCCAGGTTCGTGCCCGCAGGCAGTTTCGCCGGCATTTGCACGTTGATCTGGGTCACTCCCGCGATCAGTCCGGGCGCCGACCCCGCCCACAAGACGTTTCCCAGCACTCCCGCGAATGTCACATTGGGTGGGGAATCGACCAGGATGTATGGCGGCGGGATGGGAGTGACTTGGCCGTCTGGAATCGGGCTCGCCAGAGGTCCGGTGCCGGTGGCGTAGATCGACACGATGGAGCCTGGCCTGGCTGGGTTGGAAGGGGTGTTGACGGTTCCGTCCTGATTCAGAATGGCTCCCTGTCCGTTGATCGTGAAGATCCCCGGGTTATTGGACGTGGGCGCGTCGAGGGGTGGCGCGGCCTGATTCTGGTATTGCACCGCGACGGTCGCAGTCTCCGGCGAATAGCCAAACGGGACGACCCCGTGAATCTCTCCGGCCTGGACCATCAGCAGTGGCGCCGCCGTTCCGTTGATTGTCACCTGCACGCCGGCAAGTGAGGTTGGGTAGAGGCCGGTTGCGCTGGGGGCGCCGGCGACCGCTTGCGAAGGCCCCAGGTTGAAGCCGAAAATCGCGAAAATCTCACCCGAGGCGATTCCCGGACCAACCACGCCCGATGCGAGATTGTGCAGGCAGCCGAAGTTCATCGCGGGAGCACTGGTAAGTTCCAGAGGGACCGCCGTGCTGCCGGCGCTCTGCCGCAAGTAAGTGGCCGCAATCAACGCGCCCGTGGTATCAGCCTCGAGCGCGAACGCCCCGCCCGCCGACGAGCACGGCGCCGCCAGCAGGGGCGTTGAGGGCGCCGCCGGCAGCGCGCCCGTGCCGTGGCCGAAGGCATACACGTTGCCCGCGCCATCCTGCACGATCGAGTCGAACTGCGAGTTGCCGATGTCAGTCTCCGCCAGGATGCTGCCGCCACTGGACGAAAGCTCCAGCAGAAACGATGGCCCGAGGGGATACACGGGCGGCGCGGGTACCAATAGTGGCGAAGGCGTGGGCGCCGGGCTCACTCCCACCCAGGCTTCGCCCGAGCCGTTCACCGCGATGGCCGCGCCGGCGCCCGCCAGCTTCGCATTCAGCGTCGATAGGAACGTCGAGTACAGCACGCTCCCGCTGGAAGTATTTACTTTTGTTACGTAGGGTCCGGCACTGGAAGAGCCGGTAAGAAATGCGTCCCCCGCGGCATCGATATCGAACGACTGAATGGATGGCGCGGAGTCAGTCGAATAAGTCAGCACAGTAGCCTGGGAATTCAGCCGTACAAAGAAGGTCCCGCCCGGCGGCTGATGTCCTCCCGATGTGACCGGGAAGTCAGTGGAAGTAGTAGTGCCCGCAACATAGGCGGAGCCGGATGAGTCCACGGCGATCAGCGCCGGAACATCCTCGCCCGAGCCTCCCAGCAGCGTCGAATACAGCAGCGTTCCATCCGGCGCGAACTTGGCAACGAATGTGTCGCCGCCGGGAAGGATGGCCACCGGTCCGAACGGAGTGATCGAAACCCGCACCACCGTCGGCGCGAAGGGCCCTGCGTTTCGCGGTTGCACCACGCCTGCGGTTACCGGAAAGTCGGTGGAGTATGTGAAGCCGGTGACATACGCATTGCCCTGCGCATCCGTGGTGATGGCGATGCCGCCGTCTTCGCTGCTCCCGCCCAAGTAAGTGGCGTACAGAACATTACCCTTGGCGTCCTGCTTCATCACGAACGCGTGCGAGCAGTTCACAGAGGTTGGCGAGACGAACGGCGACAGTTGCTGTTCGGCGCAGAAGCTCACTGACTCGGTCTTCTGAAAGGCATTGGCGGTAAAAGCTACCGGCAGATCCTGCCCGGTCCGCCAGGTATTACCCTGGGCATCCACCGCCGTCTTGCCGGCAGTGGCCGCCAACACCGGCATGGCGAGAAACAGATACACGGGAAATGGGCCAACCGTCATATGACCGTTAGACGCAAGGCGCGCCGCAACGGTTCTACCGGCCCGGTGAGCCTCGACTTTGCTACTTTGGGAAGCTGATGCCTCTCGAAGCCATCACCGTCCGCGGTCCGTTTCACGGCCACAGCGGACACGACCACCACGTTCGCGAGTTCGTGCGCGAGCTGCACAATCAGGGGATCGCCGTGCAACTGTTGGACCTGCCGGAGTGGCATCCCGGCAAGCTTCCCGATGATCTGCGCGATCCGTGGTTCGATACGCTCCAGCAGGATGCCGGCGCGCGGCTGGTGCTCCACTTTTGCATGCCGCACCAGGTAGCGCGGGATCGCGGCAAGATCAGCGTCAATTACACGATGTTCGAAGCCGACCGCGTGCCGCGCTCGTGGATCCGGCAGAATCGCGGCGACGGCCTGGTCATCGTGCCGTCGGAATCGTCGCGCCGCGCATGGATAGCCAGCGGGATGCCCGCCCAGAAGCTGCGGCTGTGCCCGCTGGGCATCGATCCGCGGCTGTTCGGCGGCAAACCCGCACCCCTGGCGCTCACCATGAACGACGGCCGGAGCGTGGCCCGGTTCCGCACGCGATTCCTGAATGTTTCCGAGCTGGGACCGCGGAAGAACATCGCGGGCCTCCTGCGGGCCTGGATGAAAGCCACCACTGCCGCCGACGATGCCGTGCTGATTCTGAAGCTCTCCCGGTTTGCGCTGTACCGGAACCTGTTTCCCCAAATGGTCCGGTTGGTGGAGCAGGACGCCGGAAAAGCCATGGAGGATGCCGCTCCCGTGCACCTGATCGAGAGCATCTTCCCCGACGCCGAAATGCCGCGCCTGTATGCCGCGGCAACCCATTATGTCAGCATGTCGTTCGGCGAAGGTTGGGACCAGCCGATGCTGGAGGCCGGCGCGTCGGGACTCGAGCTGATCGCGCCGGCGCACAGCGCGTATCGAGACTATCTCGATTCGTCGGTCGCGACGATGATCCCTTGCCGTGCCGTGCCGGCGAAATATTGGGGCGACCCCGAAACGGCCAGGCTGTTTGAAGGCGCGGAGTGGTGGGAGCCCGGCGAGGATGAAGCGGCGGCGGCGATTCGCGCCGCGATCGACGGCCGCGGCGAGCCAAGACAATCGGCCCGCGAGCGGATTCTGGTGGATTTTACCTGGCAAAAGGCGGCCGCGCGCCTGATCGGGATTCTCGCCGAAGTGCAGGCGGCAAAGACGAAGCGATGGTTCTTTTTAAGACCTCGATAGAGTAGCGGCGCGCCAGCAGGTCCCACGCATTTCGGGCAAGCCGCTCGCGAAGCGCGCGGTCGCCCTTCAGCCGGACGCAATGACCCGCGAACTCCTCGGGCCCGCCGGCGATCAGAACGTGTTCTTCGTGGCGCGCGTCAATGCCTTCGATACCGGCCGCGGTAGTCACCACGGGGCGCCGGTAGCTGAATGCTTCGAGAACCTTGATGCGGGTGCCGCCGCCTGCACGAACCGGGACCACCACCACGTCCGCGGCTCGATAGCACGGTTCCAGATCGGGAACCCAGCCGGCCACGTGGACACCTGCTCGATCGGCCGCGTCGAGCAGGCGGCTGCTCGCGCCCGGCCCCGCAATCTCGACCTGGAAATCTCCCGGCCACTGAGTGCGAACGCGCGGGACAATCTCGTCGCAGAGATAGCGCGCGCCATCGTCATTGGGATAGTATCCCAGGGTGCCGACGAACAGGAGCCTGGAGCCGCTGCCGCTGCCGGCGCCTGGCGCGGCGGCCGGGCTCCGGACCGCATTGGGCAGCACGCACAACTCGGCGCGGGTGTTGGCCTGGAGCTCCGCCCGATCCGCCTCCGAGCAAACATAAATCCGGTCGAAGCCGGCAAACGCTTCGCGCTCCGCCTCCTGGTTTGCCTTGGCCTGCGCCTCCTCGAACCGTGCCAGGATATGGTCCCGGTTGGCCTCGCAGAGAGAGGAAATGCGCCGGTGCGTGGTCGATTCGATATCGTCGAGGTCCAGATGGCTCAGCACCCCCGAATGGCGCTCCCGGAAGGGGCGCGCGTACGGCGCCATGGCCAGTCGAAAGACGTGAATGACGTCCACCGGCAACCGCCGCCAGGCCGCCAGTGGGCCCATCCATCGCGAGGGCGCCAGGAACGAAAGCCAGGACTGCCGCGGCCGTGCCACCACCGCCGTGCGCCGGCAGAGGGTTTCAAAAACTTCCGGAACGCAGGGCACAAAGGGCGGATACAGGGTCACCACGAGCAGCGAAACGGAATAGCATTCGGCCAGGCCTTCCAGCACCGCTCCGGCGCGCATGGCGAGTCCGTTTCCAGTGAGTGAAGGCACCACGGGGCTGAGATACAGAAGGTCAGGTTTGGAATCGCGCGCCGTCACCATCTTCGATGCCGGATCTCCAGCCGCGGCATTCCCCAGCATTGGTGGCCCATATCCTGCGCCATAATCCCCAGGCCCTCGGTTTCCAATTCCCCGCGATCGTTGCGCACCCGCGGATTGCCTTTGCCGTACGGAGCCGCCGGAAAGACCAGGCCATCGCGATGCAGGTCCGCACGCACCAACAGCATGGTTCCGCCCACCGCATGCAGCTCCACCAATTCGCCCTCCGCGCGCAGATCGTCGAGATGCAGGCTGCCTTTGTCCCGCCACGCGTTGCGGTCGAAGGTCGGCCCACCGTAGTCCAGCACGCAATGCGGCTGCACGATGTCCTTGCCGGTGGCCAGAAGGCGCTCGATGATGTCGTTAGGGTAGTCGATCACGTCGGCATCCAGCCACATCACCCAGTCCTCGTCATCCAGCGCGTGGAGGAGCAGGTGATTGCGGCTGCGTGCCAGGATGCTGCGCCGCTCCGCCTGAATTTCCTCCGCTCCGCGATGAACTCCCGCGGGCACGCGGTATCCAAAGTCCTTCCTCCAAAGCCCCGCGCGCCGGAACTGTCGACGCAGGTAGGGAAGGTGGCGTTCGAGGTCCTGGTAGCTGGTGTCCTGGCTGTCGCTCTCGAGAAAGCCGAGCGAGATCCAGGCATGAGGATAGGTCAGGCCGGCGAGCCGCCGGTAGTAGCGATCGATGCATCCGGCAGCGTCCTTCACGGGGGTTAGGATGAGGACGTTCTTGCCCGGCTGACCCGCGGAACCCGCGATCTCCGGATGGTGTTCCTTCCGGAGAAGGCGAGCCAGCCGATCCCGGATGCCGGTGCGCCGCGGCTGAAAGCGCGCTTTCATATCCAGGATCTGCAGCATTTTGCGGGATTCCCGCTGCATTACGGGGTCGTCGTCGTCCAGCGCGGCTTCGAGCGCGGGGCGCGCGGCATCGCCCAACTCGAGCACCCGCCGCCAATCTCTCGGCCGGGCCGCGATTCTGCCATAGGCCTCCAGACGATCGCGCGTAAGGGGCAGGCCGTCCAGACCATTACGTAGCAGGGCCGCCGCCGCCGCCGCGCGGATCCGAAACCAGGGATCGTCGAGCAGGCGCATCCACTCCGCCGTCTCGACCGGTGGGACAGACGATCGTTTTTTGTCGTCTGTCTCGCTTCCTGTGAAGCCATCGAGCGACCGTGCCGCGGCCAGCCGGATCTCGCGGTCCTCGCTCCCTAGAGCCCGGCGCAGGAAGGGAACGGCCTGCGCGTCGCCCTGGCGGGCCAGTTCGCGCAGCACCAGCAGCAAGGTGAACTTGCGCGGCTGTTGTGGCAGAGGTGGCTGTTCGTCGTTATCTCCCTGTTCCGGGGCCTCCGGATCGACGCGCTGATTGCGGGTCGTCAGATAGGGCTGCCAGCTAGCCGGGTGCGAGAGGGGCAGCATCAGAATGCGATAGGGTTTCCCCAGGCAGTACGCCACGTGTACGGCCCATCCCTCCACCGCGACGATCAGGTCGGCCAACCGGATGAACCGCAGGAACAAGTCCGCCTCTCGCGAACGATCGGGAGCTACGATCGCCTGCGCCTGCTCCGCGGGCGCGAGCCGCGACATGGCCTCTTCCAACAGAGCCGGCGAGCTCCACGGCGCGCCGTTGGCCAGGAGAACCACGTAGTAACCTTCCGCGATGAGCCGGCGCATCTCGAGCGCGAGCGAACCCATGGTGCGGCCGATGTAGCCCTTCACTCTCTCCAGCCCACCGAAGGGATTCAGGAGAGCGACGGGACGCCGGCCGGTATTGCCGCTGGTCAAGGCCGTCCAGGCGGCTTCGGCATCCGGCGATGCTAATCCCGTAAGCACCGGCTCGGAGATGGGGCGGTCTTCTCCGCAGCGCAGAGGGAGCCCCAACTCGGCGATCAGGCGAAAGGTGGTCTCATAGGTGTTCTCCACGCGCTGGCGGTCGAGTCGCAGATCGCCGGCCAGCGGGCAGCCATCGAGTTCGAATCGCTCGTACAGGAAGTGGTTGTATCCCTTCGTCGAGCTCAACACAAGGCGCGGACGCATCTTCTCGATGTGCGATTGCAGAATCGGTTCCAACTCGGGGTCGTAATTCACCTCGATTACGTTGGGCTCGAAAAAATCGACCGCGGCATCATGGGGCTCTCGCAGCAACACCTCGATGCGGGCGCGATCGCGGATCGGCACAACCGCCACGCGGGAGTGGCTGTAGAGATAGCCGCGGCCGGTGATCAGGGTGATTTCGAGCTGCGGGTTCGAGTCCAGCAGGGCCTGCAGTAGCGGAACGCAGCGCACAATCTCATCGCCCTGCCCGTCCCGGATATTCTGGAGCATCAGCACGCGCCGGGGGCCGCCGCCGAGTGCGGCTTGCATCTTGTCATGCAGTCCGAAGCGGCCCGCCAGGTGCGCGCTCGCGCGTTCGCGAACGGCCGGCGGGAAATCCCGGCGCGCCGCCAGGTTGTTGCAGAAATACTGGAAGAAGGGTTCCGCGGCGCAGCCTTGCGCAAATCGGTCGAACGTGCCGATGGTGAGAGCGTCGCCGCAACGATAGAGGCACGGCTCAATCACATTCTCGGCCAGCCAGCGGCGGCTGCCGCGGAGATGATCGAGCGCCAGCAAGGCCACCAGAGAATCGGCATCCAACCGCTCGGGCACCCAGGCGGCGGCATACTGAAGAGTCTCCAGGAGCGCCTCATAAACCGCTGCGGGACGATTCTTCTCTGCGAGGAGGTCGATGATCTCCCGGCACGCCTCGCGGCCGCAGGAGGTGGTCAGCAGCGATCGCAATACGTCGGCGGCCAGCCGGTAACTACGATCGGGTAGCCCGTCGGAGCGCATTGCCGATGCCAGCGCGCGCACGGTTTCGACGCCGGGCAGGCTGGGGCTGCTGTAGACCACGGTGGCGATTGCAAGGAGTGCCCGGTCGCAGGCTTCGGCGCGCACCCTGGGATCGCGGAGCGAGGCTTCGGCTTCCGCGAGGGCTTGTGGGGCAGGCGCCCCGGTTTGCGGGTCCGTTCCGGATTCCGCCTGCCAAGCCCCAACCTTTTGCTTGCTGGCCGTCATGTCGCTGCAGCCGTGGAAAGCTCCTGGTGAAGCGGCCGATAGACGGCCAGCGCCCACTCCGGCAGAAGATCCTCCGGCCGCCGGCGATGCAGGGGCCGCTCCTGGAGTCCATCCTCCAGAATGCTGCCGTTACCCTGATGCGTCCACGTATGCCCGCGGTCCTGCAGGGACCCCCGGTGCCTCACGGCCAGGAACGATTCGAGCGCGCGTACCAACACCACCTCCAGGCCCGCCCTCTGTTGATCGCGAACGAACCATACGTCTTCATCCCGTGGCACGGCCCGGAAGGGATGCTGCTCCCAGTCTTCGCGGGCGAACAGCAGCGTGGCGCCGGGAGCGTTATGACCGGCCGAGCGGCGCACCTCCCAGCGGGCCACCTCGAAGAAGAGAAAAGGAGTGAGGATGGCGATGGACGGGCGGCAGACCTTTTTTCGCTCCTGCTCGACAGCCGAAATCATCGCTTCCAGAAAATCGGGCGCATACCAATCGTCATCGTCCATCTTCTGGCACCACGCGCCTCTCGCCTGTTCCACGCCGCGGTTCAACTTGGCGCCAAGGAGGGTTCCCGGAGCGGCGCGAATCACGCGGCCGCCGAGGCCTTCCACTGCACGCGGGTCCACGGGATGCCGGTCGCCGTCATCCACGACGATCAGTTCCCGATTGGGGTAAGTCTGGTGACGGTAGCAGGCCAGCGCCACCGAGAGCAACCGGGGGCGCTCGCGAGTGGTGAGAATCACGCTGACCAGGGGGAGATTCGAATTTGGAACGACCATGTAAAGGAACCGGACTGGACCGGTCGCGCACCTTCACGTCCGGCCCGACCCGGCGAAACCATCAATGTCTATTCACGTTCGTGGAGATTAGCTTGACACACTCGGAAACACAGTCGCCGAACTCCTCGCCCCTGAGATGGAATATGTCTCTGCACAAATCCACGCAGAACTCGCCGATCCCGTCGCCGGCGCGCGCCGGCTTCCGCACAGCCAAGCCGCCCAATACCGCTCCGATTCCCGTGGCGAACCGTCCGAACGCCCTTCGCCGCGACATGCCGCTAGCCAGGTTCTTTGATAGCTCTTCGAATTGTTTGCTCATCCTTCCTCCATGTGTAATGACAGCGGCATTACCGCGCCGCCAGCATTGGTTGTTGTCTGACCCGGATACCGGCTCGTGCCGCCAGTTTCAGGATCGCCTCCGAACCCACGGCGACATCCGCCGCGAGTACACCATCCGCATCGATCCAAAATCCGACCGGTGTTGCGAAGATGCCATACGTCCGCGAAATCTCCCAATGCCGCTGCAGCGCGACCGGGAAGGTGAGGCCGTGCTCCGCGATCTTGCGCCGGTTGGCCTCCTCATCGCCGCGGCTGATCATCACGATCTGCACATCCCGCGACGAACCGTGCAGTTCTTCCAAGCGCGGCGTCAATGCGCGGCACGGTTCGCAGTTAGGATCGGAAAAGACCAGCAGGACTTCCTGGCCGCGGTAACGGTGTAGCGAAATATCGCCTCCGCCGACGAGCGGCAGTGTGAAATCGGGAGCGGGCGTGCCGGACTTCAGGCCGTCGCGCGTAATCTTGCTCTGGTCCAACGAGCGGGAAAATCCGCGGCGTCCGGCTTCGGCCTGCGTGGGCGCGGTGGCATGGCCACTCCCGCGCGCCGCGCGCAGCAGCGCCTCCGCTCCGGTGTAAAGAATGCTGGCGGTCATGCCGTTCTCATCCACCAGGTAGGCCGCGGGAGTCGTGTTTACCCAATAGAGCGAGGCGACTTCGGCGCCTTGTTGGAGCAGCACCGGATGCGGCACGCCATGCTGCGTAAAGAGGGAGCGGTTCTCCTCTTCGTCGCCGGTCGAGACGATCACGGGCGAGGGATGCCTGCTGTCGCCGGCCGGTAGGGCGGCCAGGTCGGGGAGCAGGCTGCGGGAGAAACTGCAGGAGGGGCTGAAGAAGATCAGCAGAATCCTGCGGCCTCGAAATCGCGAGAGCGTCATGGTGCCGCCGGTTAGCGCCGGCAGCTCAAAATCGTGCAAGACGGAACCGAGCGGCAGGCCATCGGAGACGCCGTTCAAATCGCCGGTCAGGATACCTTGGGAGTACAGCCGTTTTTCGAGCGCGTCGAACCGCAACTGCAGTTTTCCGATCTGCAGCAGAAGCTGATAAACGCACCAGCCCAAGCCCGCTATTGCCGCGCAAGCCGCGGCAATAACGGCCGTGAAAATAGTCAAGCGGTCCCCTCCGAGCCACGCATGCAGTTTTTATATTTTATGGCGAACGAACTGCGCGAGTCAATACTATCGATACCGTATGCCGGCGCCCGCTACCCTGTATTTTGCCAGGCTCCATACGCGGCGCCCCGTGTCAAGGTCTGCTGAGGCTTTCTTTGCGGCCGGGCCTGGCGCATCTTCTGGTATAATTTTTCGACGCGGGCGCGGAGTGCGCCGCAAGGCCGAATCGCATGAGTATCCCGGGATGGGCGATGGTTCTGCTTGGCGTGGTGTTGGCCGGGCTTGTGGTTGTCTGCTATCAGTTGATGGTCCAGCACGGCCGCATGGTCCTGCGCATCGAGGCTCTTGAGAAATCCCATTACAATTCCAATGCGGGAATGACCGCTCCCGAGGGGCATCCGCTCTGGCGCTTTTCCACGGGCAACCAGTGGGAGGCCGACAATGTGTGGGGTTCGATCTTCATGCAGGACGAGTACGGGATTCGGAACCAGCACTTCGAGCCTGAGGACATTGTCGTCGACGTAGGCGCTCACATCGGCACGTTTTCCTATCTCTGTTACATCCGCGGCAGCCGGTCGGTTTACTCTTACGAGGCCTCGGCGCGCAATTTCGAGTTCCTGCAGCGGAATCTTGGCGGCCTGCCGGGGATTCGTCTCTTCCATAAGGCCGTGTGGCGCAGCGACGGCGAGGGGGGCGGGGAGTTGTTGGTCTCCGGACCGGACGGCCAGAATACAGGCGCTGTTTCGGCATTAGCAGCCGGACGGTTGGTCCACTTTTCCAATCAGTCCGTTTCCGAGGCCGGCCCCGGCAGTTCAGTACCCGCCGTGGCACTGGATGAGATACTGGCGGATTTCCCGCGCGTCAAGCTCCTCAAACTGGATTGCGAGGGCAGCGAGTTCCCGATTCTGTTGACCTCCCGCGAGCTTCACAGGGTCGAGAGGATTGTGGCAGAGGTGCATGAAATCGGCGAGCCGGCGATGGCTCTCCTGGAGCCTCGCGCCCGGGTGCATGGATATACCGCATACGCGCTCGCGGATCTGGTTGCCCTCCTCGAAGGTGCGGGGTTTCGTGTCAGCAGCCGCGCGGGAGGGGAAGATCGCCTCCATCTGGTCGATGCCGTGCGCCCCGCGGAAGCCACAGCAACAGCATGATCCGGCTGGCGGCGTCCTGCGGCTGGGAAGGCGGGTGGGGGCGGCACGCGCGCTGTTTCGCAAGCGCCCTCGATCGGCACGAGCCGACTGAGCTGGTGGACTTGGATACGCCGCCCGCGAAGGGCCCGAAGGCATGGATCGAGAGATCGCGCTTGCGGTTTTCCATGGATTCGGCCGGCATATCCCTGGGAGCGCTCGAACATACTCCCACGCTGGGGACGAGATACCGGATTGCATTTTGCACCTCGGAGACCACCGCGATTCCCATCCCACATCTCTTCTACTTGTATCGGGCGGACATGGTCTGGAGCATGTCGTCGTGGGGCCGGGAACTGCTCGAACGCCACGGCCTGTCGGCGGAAAAAATCCGCGTGGTGCCGGCTGGAGTCGATACCACCGTCTTCACGCCGCCGCTCTCCGAACGTCAGAGGGGCAAGCTGTTTCGTTTTCTGTGCGTGGGCAAATGGGAGGAGCGCAAGGGTACCGCGGACCTGGTTCGGGCGTTCTCCGAGGAATTCGACCCGGCCGAGCCCGTGGAACTGGTCATGCACTGCGGCACATCCTGGGCCCGGAAGCTGGATTTCCGGCAGGAGATTGCGCAAGTGCTCGCGAGCACCGGCCGGAACGGGGCGCGCATCGTGCCCAGCGATCCGGTGGAGCTTCGAAGCCTGGTGGACCTCATGCAGAGCTGCCACGCGTTCGTGCTGCCGACCAGGGGCGAGGCATGGGGATTGCCGATCCTGGAGGCCATGGCCTGTGAGCTGCCCTGCATCGTCACGGATTACAGCGGCCCCACGGAATATGCGAACGAGGACAACTGTTACCTGATTCGCGTGCAGGAGATGCGAAAGGTAGAAGACACTGAGTTCTTTTATTCCGGCTATGACTGGGGGATGTGGGCCCAGCCGGACCTGGCGCACCTCCGCAGTCTCATGCGATTCGTCTACGAGAACCCCGAGGACGCCCGGCGAAAGGCGCGGCGCGCGCGGGAAGACGCCGTGAAATATTGGACCTGGGACTTGGCGGCCGAAAAGGCCGTGGCTCACATCCAGGAATTGCGCCGTGGAAAAGGCGCCTGATCCGGGAAAGCGCCGCCTTGCTACCATTTCTGAAATGGCGCCGCGATCCGACTCTCGACTGAAGCTGCTGCTGTATGAGCCTGGCTGGGGCCGATCCTCGATGCCGGCCGAAGGCACTGCGGACTATGAGATCCTCGAAGATCCCAGCCGGCTGCGTGAGGCGCATGCGGTGATCTTCCACATACCGACGGCGCCGGATTTGAGACGGGTCCGGAAGTATCCCGGGCAGAAGTGGGTGGCGTGGTCGTTCGAGAGCGATATCAACTATCCCATGCTGCGATTCGCACCTTACATGGCTCAGTTCGACCTTACCATGACGTATCGTTTGGATTCCGATGTGCCCCTGGTGCACTGCGGGCCGGAAACCCGTGACAGCCTCCGGGATCCGCCGCGGGAGAAGACCGCGGAAGCTCCTGCCGTCTACTTCGCCTCGAACGCCTACGACCGAAGCGGAAGGCTGCAATACGTCGAGGAATTGATGCGTTTTCTCCCCATAGACTCCTTCGGCAAAAGCCTGAAGAACCGGGAGTTGCCTGACGACCCCGGCCGGGAAACGAAGTTAGCCACGATCGGGCGCTACCGCTTCAATATCGCCTTCGAGAATTCCCTGACCCAGGACTACGTAACCGAAAAGTTCTTCGACCCGTTGCTCGCGGGTTGCGTCCCGGTCTACCGCGGCGCGCCCAACATCGCCGAATTCGCGCCGGGCGAGAATTGCTTCATCGATGCCGCGGCATTCGATGGCCCGCGTGAGTTGGCGGAGTATCTGCATTGGCTGACCGGGAATCCGGCGGAATATGCGAAGTACCTGGAATGGAAACGGCAGCCCTCGTTGCAGCCGGGCTTCCTCGAAAAGCTGGCGCTCACCTCTCCCGATTGCCTGGAACGCCTCTGTATCAAGCTGCGCGCCATGGGGTGCGGCCGGCCCGGCGGCAGATCCCTCTGGAGGCGCTGGTTTCCGTAGGGCGCTGGTTTCCGTAGGGCGCTGTCAACGGGCGATGGTGGCTCCCCATTCGTCGGGGCTCAGGTCCAGCGCATGCCGCGAGAAGAGCCAGTGGTGACCGTCGAGGTCCTCGACGCCGTATTGCCGCTCGCCATAGCACGTCTCGTGCAGATCCTCCACGATC
>Ga0116222_1000960_pt1 | contig 16628 bp, 13 predicted proteins | sample Sb_taG_12_FD_88963 | JGI IMG/M metagenome (GOLD analysis project Ga0116222, IMG submission 88963) | Peat soil microbial communities from Weissenstadt, Germany - Sb_50d_9_AC metaG | ecosystem: Environmental > Terrestrial > Soil > Wetlands > Peat | place: Germany: Weissenstadt | collected 2010-09-21
ATCTCGAGATCGTCCGAGACTACGAGCCCTCGATAGCCGATTTTCTTGCGCAAAACCTCAGTAATCCATTTCTTCGACAAGGACGCCGGCGTGCGATCGTGAGTCACCGCTGGATAAGCGGCATGGCCGACCAGGACCAACGGCGATTCGCGTCGCAACGCGCGGTAGGGCGCAATGTCCGCATCCCATAGCTTCTTCCAGGACTTCTCCACGCAGGGGAGTTCGTGGTGAGTATCGAGGTTCGCTTCGCCCAGCCCGGGAAAATGTTTGATCGCCCCCAAGATGCCAGCAGAGCGGAGACCGGCAAGGAATTCACGGGCATAGGCCGCCACATCTCTGGGATCGGCAGAAACCGCGCGCGAACTCATGACCTTGCGCGATGCTTCAAATGCCAAATCTACGACCGGAGCGAAGTCGGTGTTGAAACCCAGCGCCCGGCAAGATTCGCCGATGATCTTCCCGTGCCTGCGATAGAGTCTGCTATCCGCGGTGGCGAACACATCCGCCGCAGCCGGTGCGGCTCCGGTGACGTTGCGAAAGCGATCCACTCTGCCGCCTTCCATGTCCACGCAGGTAAACAGCGGCGTGGAAACGCATGAGCGGCATGCATGCAACAGCCTGTGCGTCTGCTCGCCGCTGGTTATATTGCGCGCAAAGAGAATCACGCCTGCAGGTTGCAGTCGTGTGAGCAGGGAACGGAGCTGCGGGGACATCTCGGTGCCGTCGAAACCGACGATGAGCAGTTGTCCGATCTCTTCGGAAATTGAATCTTTCTTCTTCAATCCACCTGCTTCTTTAACTCCGCCAGCAAATTCAGCGCTTCAAGCGGAGTCAACCGATTTAAATCAAGCTCGCGAAGTTTTTCGAGAACCGGCTGCGACAGCGGCGTGAAGATCGTGAGTTGAGCTGGCGCGCGCGGACGCAGTTCGTCACTGGCCAGTTGCTCGGTCACACGCTGTTCCGCACTCTCGTGTTCGGCCAGCACTTCCCGCGCCCGCTCAACGACCTCGTTCGGCAAACCGGCAAGCTTTGCTACTTCAATTCCGTAGCTGCGGTCAGCTGCTCCCGCTTCAACTTTCCGCAAAAACACGATTCCCCCGGGAGTTTCTTTTACCGAAACGTGATAGTTCTTCACACCCGAAAGCCGTTCGGCCAATTCAGTAAGCTCGAAATAATGGGTAGCAAAAAGGGTCTTGGCCCGTACGCGCGCGTGGACATATTCAACCGCCGCCCACGCAATGGCCAGTCCATCGTAGGTAGCTGTACCACGTCCCACTTCGTCGAGAAGAATGAGCGACCGCGGCGTGGCCGTGTGCAGGATTGCCGCCGTCTCCGTCATTTCGACCATGAACGTTGAACGCCCGCGTGCCAGATTGTCGCTGGCTCCGATGCGGGTGAAGACGCGGTCGACCACGCCGAGCCGCGCCGACGTGGCCGGTACGAACGATCCCATCTGCGCCAGAATCACAACCATCGCAGCCTGGCGCAGATAAGTCGACTTGCCGCCCATGTTCGGCCCGGTGAGAACCAGCACCGTATGGGTGGTCGAGTTGAGATACAGGTCGTTGGGCACAAAGCGCTCGTTGCCTCCCGCCATTTCCTGCTGCTCGATGACCGGATGCCGTCCGGCAACGATCTCGATATCGGCAGACTCGTCAAAGGTAGGCCGGCAGTAGTTCCGCAGAGCCGCCACATGCGCTAATGCGGAAAGCACATCTACCTCTGCCAGTGCCAGCGCCGTTTGCCGGATGCGTCGTGCTTCGCCGGCAATGGCCGAGCGGAGCTCTGCGAACAAGCGCCGCTCGATCTCTACGATCTTTTCCTGGGCATCAAGAATCTTCGACTCGTACTCCTTTAGTTCAGGAGTAGTAAATCGCTCAGCGTTGACCAGGGTCTGTTTGCGATCGTAATCGGTCGGCACCAGATGCAGGTTGGGTTTCGAGATCTCGAGATAGTAACCAAAAACGGAATTGAACTTGATCTTCAGTGAATTGATTCCGGTGCGCTGCCGCTCCCGCTGCTCGATCTGCGCCAGAAATTGCTTGCTGTTGCGGCTTAGCTCACGCAATTCGTCAAGTTCTTTATCAACTCCGAGCTGGATTGCTCCACCGTCAACAAGCGAAATCGGAGGCTCAGGGACGATGGTCTTGTCGATTCGTTCTCGCAGATCAACCAGTTCGTCGAGCAATCCGTGCAGCGTCGTAAGCCGCTCGGTCGCGAATTTAGCCAGCGTGACCCGTAGCCCAGGAATCTTTTGCAGTGATGCCGCCAGAGCGAGCACGTCCCGCGGATTAGCGGTTTCCAGCGTCACCCGGCTCAGCAGGCGCTCTAGATCCAGAATCCCGTCGAGCGCTCGCCGCAATTCTTCGCGGGCAACCGTCTGGTTGACTTGCGCTTCACCTGCGTCCAGCCGCGCACTAATCTCAGTTGTCTCAATCGACGGTCGCAGCATCCACGAGCGCAACAGGCGTTTGCCCATGGGGGTAACAGTCGCGTCGATGGAGCGAAACAGAGTCACTCCGGCGTCGGTTCCGGCAAACAGCGGCTCGATCAGTTCCAGATTTCGCACCGTTACCGCGTCGAGCACCAAGTAATTCTGCCGCTCGTAGAACCCGACGCGGTCCACGTGATCCAAAGTTCCGCGCTGTGTGGAGCGAACGTAGTACAGAATGGCGCCAGCCGCTGCACTCGCGGCCGGTTTGCCCGCAAGTCCAAAACCCTCCAGAGAGAGCACCCCAAAGTGATTTTCGAGGAGAGGAATGGCGTGATCGGGCGCGAACACCCAATCGTCGAGCGGAGTCTCGGCGAAACCAGCATTGCCCCCAGACGGGCGAGGTCGTCCGTCCCCACGCGACCCCTGCTCGTCAAATAAGGGCGCCGAGGAGCCGTACAACAGCTCCTTCGGTCTTAACTGCTGCAGTTCCTCCTGAATCCGCTTCCCGGCGTCTTCGCCATGAAACTCGGTAGCGCGAAACTCCCCGGTAGAAAGATCGAGAGCCGCGAATCCTACTCGATCACCGATCTGTGCCACAGCCGCGAGAAAGTTGTTTTCCTCCGAGCCCAGCGACGAGTCTGCCGCCGTGCCCGGTGTGACCACGCGCGTGACCTCGCGTCGCACCAATTTCTTGGCGAGGCCGGCATTCTCCATCTGCTCACAGATCGCGACTTTGAATCCTTTGCGGATGAGCTTGGAAATATAGCCTTCCGCTGCGTGATAAGGCACGCCGCACATGGGAACGGCCACACCCTTTTCTTTATTGCGAGAGGTCAGCGTGATCTGCAATTCGCGCGATGCGAGAATCGCATCATCGAAGAAAAGTTCGTAAAAATCTCCCAGCCGAAAGAACAGCAAGGCGCTAGGGTGTTCCTTCTTGATCGCGGCATACTGTCGCATCAACGGCGTGGACGGCTCGGTCATCTCAGGCGGCTTCGTGCGCGGATTATAACAAACCGCAATCCCTCACCGCCCGGTGCAAAACGCTTGCGCAGAGAACAGTTGACGCAACTCCGGCGAGGTGTTTTCCTTATGCATGGAACTCCGCAAGGATCCGATCACCCGCTCCTGGGTCATTACCGGGGACGACGTCCCCGACCACCCCGCACGCCCGGAACCTTTTTGCCGGTTCTGTCCCGACTCCCGCGAGCCGCCCCAACTTATTGCCAATGCCTCGGGAGTGGTGGGTTCCCCGTCGTCGGCGTGCGCTGTTGTGCATCCTAATGCCATGTACCACATTGAGGGCGAGGCAACCCGCCGCGGCGACGGCATCTACGACCGCATGCGTCCAGTTGGGGCCCACGAGGTACTGGTGGAGAATCCTTCGCACGACCGGCACCTGTGGAACGCAAGCGATCTCGAGATTGAACAATTCCTGCTGCTCGCGGCACAGCGAATCCAGGATCTGAAAGGCGACGGACGCTTCAAATACGTTGGCATTTACAAGGATTACGGAAACAGTGCCGGGCAGGAGTTTGAGCATCCCACCTCACAGCTTACCGCGACCACATTCGTCCCCCGCCGCGTGTTGTACGAACTGCGCGCAGCCCGCGAATATTTCCAGAGCAAAGAGCGATGCGTGTTCTGCGACATCATTTCTCAGGAGATGAAGCAAGACCTTCGCGTGATCGAACTGCGCGGCGACTTCATCGCGCTCTGTCCGTATGCGCCGCGCGTGCCCTACGAAAGCTGGCTTATGCCGCGCACCCACGAAGCTGCGTTTGAACGCTTCGGTCTGAATCGTCCGGGGACGATGCGCGATCTAGGCGTCCTGCTGCGACGCACCTTGCAGCGCATCCGCACCATCACCGAGGACTTTCATCTGGTGCTGCACACCTCGCCCAACAGCCTGCACCGGTCAGGCAACTTGGGTTACTGGAAAACGATCGACGAAGACTATCACTGGCATATTGAAATCATGCCCATCCTGGCGATGAAGGCGAAGTCGTATACCTTCAAAGAGGTTTACTATTCGCCTTTGTCTTCTGAGACCGCGGTCAGACGCCTGCGGGACGCAAGGATCGAACCGTAGCAACGGTCGTTAGTCCTTGGTCGTTTGTCGATCGCAATCCATTCGACCAACGGCTGACGACCAACGACCAACGACTGACTTATGACCATCCGCCGCATGAAAACCTACACCGGAGGCCAAGGATATGTTTACCAGTATTACTTCGTGGGAAAGCGTCTGGCGATGACTAATCCCTCGCGGGGCGTCGCCACCGAATACGTTTTCGACGTAACCTCCGACCGCAAGACCACTTTCGCCGTCAGTGTCTTCTTGACTGAAGAGGCCGCGGACCAGTGGGCGGCAAACCACAGGCGCGCCCTAACCGATGCCGAACAATACGGCGCGGTTAAGATGCGTCTGTTCCAGGCTTTCGACGAAATCGAGAACATGATGGCCGACGGCAGGCAATTGGCCGTGAATGGCGCGACTCTGGAACAAGTTCTCGCGACCCTGGGAGTTGAGTGACACTCGCAACTGGAAACGGAGACAATTTTCGCAGATTTCCGAGGGTTCCGCGTCGTCGTAAATTTTCCGGCAACGTTGTGATCTACATCACAAGGAGCAGTGACGTTCCCGACTGCGGGCTGCCCCAGGCACAGGGCAGACTATAATCACCTTGCCGGATTGGGAGGGGATGCCCGAATCCGCATAGGGGCAGTAAATCCAGATATGCCCATAATTTGGCTACGAGTTGCGCTAGGTTGCTACGCCGTCGGTCTGCTATACGCCCTGGTCGCGCTGACCCGCACCAGCGACCTGTTGAACAAGATCGCCTTGCACGCAGCCTACTTGGGGATGTTGTTCCACTTCGTCTCGCTCACCGAGTCCATCCTGCTCTCAGGCCAGATCACCCTGGCTTCCGTACACAATGCCGAATCAGTGCTTGGTTTTCTGATTATGGTCGTGTTCATGCTCGTGTACCTGCTGTATCAGACTACGTCTCCGGGCATCGTTGTTTTTCCCCTGGTCTTTCTGCTGACTTTCGTTGCGGCAACCGGACAGCAGCCATTCTTGTTTACCTCTCCGGGCTTGCGGACCGGTTGGTTGTTTGCGCATATCGCGCTGATCTTCACCGGATATGCCGCGCTGGTTCTGAGTTTTGGCGCGAGCCTGCTCTATCTCATCCAGGAACGGTCGTTGAAATCGAAAAAGGGAGGCGGACTTCTCTCGCGTCTGCCCGCGCTTGAAGTGATCGACGAGATCGGATTCCGCTCACTGCTCCTCGGCTTTCCTTTCATGACGCTGGGCTTGATTGCCGGGACAGTCGTGGCCCAATCGACCTACGGACGGGTGGATCTTCTCGATCCCAAGATTCTGCTCTCGATCCTGATGTGGGTTGTGTACCTCATCATGCTCTATACCCGCTGGACCGCGGGATGGCGAGGCCGCCGCGCCGCCTATCTCGCTGCGGGAGCATTTGTTTTTGCCATCATCGCCTGGGCCGCCAACTACTTCAGCACGATTCACAGGTTCGCACAGTCATGAACTTCCAGCTCATCGGCGTGAATCACAACAGTGCGCCGGTCGAGGTGCGCGAACGCTTGGCCATTCCTGAGTCGCGACTTCCTGAGGCCTTGAGATGCTTCACGCAGCATCCCGGAGTTGACGAGGGATTGATCCTGAGCACCTGCAATCGGGTGGAACTATTGGCTCAGACTAAGAACGGCAGTGCCGACCTGCGTGGATTCCTCGGCGACTATTTTCACCTGGATCGCGCCGCACTGGAGCCGCACCTCTACGAATATCGCGAACACGATGCTATCCGCCATTTGTTCCGTGTGGCCTCGAGCCTGGATTCGATGGTCGTAGGCGAGGCGCAAATCCTGGGACAGGTGAAGGAAGCCTACGCGACCGCACGTGCCGTGGGCGCGATTCACTCCCAACTGGATTTGCTGCTGACTCGAGCTTTCGCCGTAGCCAAACGAGTGCGCACGGAAACGGCCGTGGGCTCATCCGCAGTCTCGATTGCCTCGGTCGCAGTCGAGCTCGCCAAGAAGATTTTCGGATCTCTGAATGGCAAGCACGTGTACCTGGTGGGAGCAGGGAAGATGAGCGAGTTGGCAGCGCGTCATCTGCTTGCCCATGGAGCGGAATCGATTTTTGTGGCTAATCGCACTTACGACCGGGCCATTCGCCTGGCCCAGAAATTCAATGGCCAGGCTATCGAATTCAGCCGTCTCTACGACACCTGCGATAAGTGCGATATCGTGATTACCTCGACCGGAGCCCCGCATGCTATTTTCCGGCGCGAGCACGGCGAACTTTTCCTGAGTCGCCGCAAGAACCGTCCCATGTTTTTTATCGATATCGCCGTGCCACGTGATGTCGATCCGGAGATGAATAAACTGGACGGAATCTTCGTTTATGACATCGACGACCTGCAACAGTCGGTGTCGTCGCACGTCGCGGATCGTAAGAAAGAGGCCGAGCGCGCCGCCGCCATCATCGAGAGCGAGGTTGAGCGCTTTCAATCGCGCCTGCAAACCCTCGACGTCGTGCCGACCATCGTTTCTTTGCAGGACCACCTGGAAACCATCCGCCAGGCCGAAATCGACCGGGTTCGCGGACGCCTCGGTACGCTATCGCCCGAGCAAGAGCTCGCCATCGACACGCTCACTCACGGCATCGTGAACAAGATTATGCACACCCCGATTAGTACCTTGAAGACCGCGGCCCGCGAGTCGGAGGCCACAACCGTCGTCGATATTGTTCGCCGCCTTTTTAATCTCCACGAGGAAGAAAAAGACAAAAAGGCAGCCCAGCCCCGCGGCGGACCCGGAGGGCGCGCCTGATGGTACGCCTTCGCGTCGGTTCTCGAGGCTCGCAATTGGCGCTCTGGCAAGCCCACCACATCAGCGACCTGCTGCGTGAACGCGGCCACGAAGTGGAACTCGAGATCATCAAGACCACCGGCGACAAAATTACCGACGTTGCCCTCGCTAAAGTTGGCACCAAAGGTATGTTTACGAAAGAGATTGAAGAAGCGCTGGACGAGGGACGCATCGACCTTGCCGTGCATAGTTTGAAAGATCTTCCCACCGAGCTCTCAACCAACTTTGAGATTGCCGCTGTCACCAAGCGGGAGAATCCTCGCGATGTTTTCTGCTCCCGCAAATATATGAGTATCGAAGAGCTGCCGCGAGGAGCACGAGTTGGCACCAGCAGCTTACGCCGTCAGGCACAACTGAAAGCCGTTCGCCCTGATCTCGACGTCCACCCTCTTCGAGGAAACGTCGATACTCGCCTGCGTAAGCTCGAGGCTGGTGAATACGATGCCATTGTTCTGGCGGCGGCCGGGTTAAACCGGCTGGGCAAAACAGAACTTATCCGGCAGATCATTCCCGCGGAGATGATGTGTCCCGCGGCTGGCCAAGGCGCGCTCGGAATCGAGATTCGCGCGGGTGACTCGGCCACGCGTCAGCATCTTGCCTTCCTGGACGACGCGGCCGCGCGTGCCACAACCACCTGCGAGCGTGCCCTGCTCAACAAACTCGGCGGTGGCTGTCAGGTACCTATCGGCGCATTTGCCGAGGTCCGCGACGGAGGCCTTCATCTCGTGGCGATCGTAGCCGACCCCGATGGCTCGAAGGTTCTGCGTGAATCGCGCGAAGGCAGCGATCCGGTGCAACTGGGAGAATCCGTTGGCGCAAGCTTGCTCCAGCGTGGCGGAGATGCGATCCTCGAAGCAGTCTACGGGCAGGAAATCTCCGCACCGCAGCAGCCCTGAACGTGTGGCGCAGGCGTCCTCGCCCGCGTGTGGTACCAAACGTGATGACTGGGAGATTCGAAAGTGTACATACCGGAATTTAACCGCCAGGAAGATCGCGCGGCTACGCTCGCTTTCATGAGAACAAATCCATTCGCCATTTTGGTTTCAACCGTCGACGGTATTCCGTTCGCCACTCACCTCCCGCTGCTTATTGACGACGCCGGAGATCAGATCGTCGTGCAGGGTCACATGGCGCGGGCGAATCCGCACTGGAAGTCGATGAAGGAGAGCGAGGAATCGCTGGTCATCTTTCACGGTCCCCACGCCTATATTTCGCCGACTTTGTACGAGATTCGAGAGAGCGTTCCGACGTGGAATTACGCAGCAGGGCACGTTTATGGCGAACCCAGATTGCTCTCGGATGCAGAGGGACTGAGGGCAACCTTGCACCGGATGATCAACACCTTCGAATCGTCGTACATGGCGCAATGGTCCGAGCTGGGTGAGGAATATCAGAACCGGATGATGAAGCACATCGTGGGCTTTGAGATCAAAGCGAAAAGGTTGGAATCGAAGTTCAAACTCAGCCAAAATCGCACCAAGGGAGAGCAAGCCCAAGTCATTCAGTCCCTGAAGCGAAGCAAGGACTCTGCGATTTCCGGAGTCGCAGAACTCATGCGGCAGGAAGGCTTGGGCCATTAAGTCGCCATTAAGTCAATGACTAAGAAGAAAGATCGCCCGCTCGCCGGACTCCGCATCCTTGTCGGTCGAGCGCGCCACCAGGCCAGCGCGCTTTCATTTGGCCTGCGAAAACTTGGCGCCGACGTCATCGAGATCCCCTTTATCGAAATCCGCAAGCCAAGCTCTTACAAACCTCTGGACGCAGCTCTCAAGAATCTACACGACTACGATTGGCTCATCCTCACCAGCGTAAATGGAGTCGATGCGGTTTGGGAGCGCCTTCGCAAACTCCGTCTGAGCAAAAAGCAGTTCAAGCAGGTGAACGTCGCCGCCATCGGACCCGCCACCAAGAAGGCAATCGAGAAACGTGGCATCAAAGTGAATGTGGTTCCTGAAGAGTACGTAGCCGAATCGGTGGTCGAGAGCTTGCGTGATCAAATGACGGGAAAGCGCGTGCTGTTAGCGCGTGCTAAGGTCGCTCGCGACGTAATCCCCCGCGAACTACGCAAGCTCGGCGCTCAGGTGGACGTGGTTGAAGCCTACGAAACGGTAATTCCCCAAACCTCTCGCACGCGGCTGCGCGCAATCCTGAAAGACACGAAATGTCGTCCGCACATTATCACATTCACCAGTTCATCAACCGCAAAGAACTTTGTAACCCTGCTAGGAAAAAACATGTGGCGCGGGCGTCCTCGCCCGCGAAAATCAAGTGCATTTGACGATGTACGCTTCGCCTCGATAGGCCCCGTCACTTCCTCAACACTTCGCGAACTCGGCCTTCCCGTCGACATCGAAGCCGCCGAATACACCATCCCAGGCCTGATCAAAGCCATCGCTTTCGCACGACTGACTCTGTAAGCCAACCTACTAGTTCAGCGAGCAGTTGCAGTCCGCTGGCGGCACATGCGCCTTCAAAAAACCCGACACCCTCTGATACGCGTCAATCTGGTTCTCCACCCGCGCAAAGCCGTGACCTTCGTTTTCATAAATCTTAAGCTCGACAGTTCCGCCGCGCTTCTTCACCGCATCGACCACTTGCTGCGCCTCTTCCTGAGGACATCGCGGATCGTTTCCACCGGCCAGCAACAACAGCGGCGCTTTGATCTGGTCCACAAAGAAGATCGGCGAACGATCCTCGAACAACGCTTTGTTTTTCTGCGGATCCCCCATGGTGGCAAGATCTGATTGTTGCAGCACTGGATCCTCGTTCTGAATTTCTGTAAGCCAATTCACGAAGGGCACGATCGGAACGCCCGCGGCCCAAACTTCTGGCGCCTTAGTCACGCCCATCATGGTCAAGTACCCGCCATAGCTTGCGCCCATCAGAACGATTTTCTTGGGATCAAGAAATCCCGTCTGCTTAATAAAATCCGCGGCCGCCAACACGTCCTGCAGATCACCTCCGCCCATATCAAAAAGATTCGCTTGCTGAAACTCCTTTCCATATCCGGTGGACCCGCGATAATTCGGTGCAATCACCATATATCCCTGGTTGACTATGTGCTGAATAAACCGGTTAAACGAGTTCTGTGTCTGCGAAGTCGGCCCGCCGTGCACGTAAACAATCGCCGCATTCAGCCCATTGCGAACCATGTTGTAAGGCACATACACGAACGCGGAGATCGTCCACTTGCCCTCGCGGCTGGGGTAGTGAACCAGGAATGGCTCAACCATATCTTCCGGGTGCACGCCCGCCACCAGCGATTGCGTCACCTGGCGCGATTTCCCCGTCGCGACTTCATAGACCGCAAGGTCTCCCGGAACGGTTGCCCCGTTGTGGTTGTAGAGAAAGTGTGCCCCATCGTTGCTGAAGGCCGACTGCTCACCGCCAAGTCCATTCACACCTTTCGGCAACGGCAACACGGCAGTTTTGCCAGACGCGAGATCATGCATGTAGATGTCGGTATTGCCCTCCAAATTCGCAGTCCAGGTAACGAGCTTGCCGTCCGGCGAAAAGTTGCCGCCACCGATCTCCCACTTATCGTTGGTAAGCCAAGAAAGTTTCTTGCTCGCAAGTTCCAGCAAGCCAACATTGTCGTGCCCGTTCGCGGCGTTGGAGGTGACCAGCAGACTCTTGCCATCAGGAGAGAAATCGTTGCAGTGGAAAATCTGCTCACCGTCGTGCGGAGTAAGCAGGGAACTCCGGCCAGTTGCGACTTCCGCTAAGAACACATTCGAATCCGTTCCCTTCGCCTGCTGCTGCGTATAAGCGATCCACTTGCCATCGTGCGACCAGAGCGGATCGTCATTCAACTTGTCAGCCGGCGTGCCCCTCGTGATGTGTTTCACATCGTGCAACAGCATGTCGTAAACGTCGATCTCATAAACCGACGACGTCTTCGGTTTCACCGTGTAAGCCAGGTAACGGCTGTCCGACGACCATCGCGGATACTCTTCCGCAATCTCCCGCGTATGAGTCACATTCACGACTTGCCCGGTCTTGGGCGAAACAATGAAAATGTCCCACTGCTCGTCGCCGTCATAATCTGACATGTAAGCGATCCATTTGCCGTCCGGTGACCAAGCCGGCGCCGTCTGGCGTTGATCGCTCACCGTGAGCTGCGTCGGCCAGCCACCCTCTGCCGGCACCAGCCACAGATTGTTGCGCCCGCTGATGTTGCTGACGAACACAATCGTCTTGCCATCGGGCGACCACGACGAACGCCCCACCTGCCGCGTCATATAGAGCTTCTCAACCGAAAGATTCTGCTGACTCTGCTCCACATTCGCATTGGGCTTGCTGGCAATTTGCTTGGGGTCGGTGATCGCCGGAGGCACCGGCAAAGTCTGGGCCGAGGCAAAAGCGCCCATAACCATGACAATAGCAAAAGGGATGACAGTGCGCATAAGTGTCTTTGCAGCGCCACAATCCCAGCGCTAGAGCAAGAACAAAAAGTTTAGCAGAGACCCCATTCCGTCCTCACGCGATGTCATCTTGAGCGCAGTAGCTTCTTCGCAAGGCGAAGAAGCAACGGAGTCGAAAGATCCCCAAGAGCCCGCACAAGAAATGATGCGACAGGGAATTCTGATAGCAAGCGCGCGCCTACAGCTTCGCGTTCTTATGTACCTCGACGGTGCTCCACGTCTTATCCCCAGCATGGCAAATATTCTCCAGCGCACAATCCACGCATTTAGGCCTCAGCGCAATGCAAAGCTTCCGTCCATGCCAGATCAGCTGATGCGCGAACAAAATCCACTTCTCATGCGGGATCACCTTCATCAAATCCTGCTCGATTTTCGGAGCATCCGTTTCCTTCGTAAGCTCCAGCCGCCGCGCGATGCGAGTAACGTGCGTATCGACCACTACGCCGTCCGCCTTGTGAAACCACGTTCCCAGCACCACATTCGCGGTCTTGCGCGCCACTCCCGGCAAAGTCAGCAGCTTATCCATGTCGTCGGGAACCCGCCCGCCAAACTCACTCACGATTTTCTTCGCAGCCCCAACCACCGACTTCGACTTATTGCGAAAGAAGCCAGTCGAACGCACGTCAGGCTCAAGCTGTTCCGGAGTAAGCGCAGCAAAGTCCGCAACCGTGGGATATTTACGAAACAACTCCGGCGTAACCCGGTTGACGTTCACATCCGTCGACTGTGCCGACAAGATGGTCGCCACCAGTAATTCCCAAGCGCTCTTGTGAGTCAGCGCGCAAGTCACATCGGGATAAAGCTGGTCAAGCCGCTTAAGGATTTCAGCAACGCGCTCGGGCGCCAGCGGATTGTAGCGCTGGTTCTGGCCTTTCGGTTTGGTCTGTGTGGCGCCGGGTCTTCGGCCCGGCCGATCCGAGCGCAGCCCGACTGCCTTCTTAGACGACCGCGAAATCCGGGCGCCTTCGTGACGCCCCGTTTTTGCCGGTTGACGAGGAACTAAGCCGCGTACCATACGCTTCCCTTCATCTGCGTGAAATCGAGTCAAAATGTTAGCAGAATGGACGACGCGCGTCCTCGCCCGTCGACGCAGCTCTCGAACCCGATGGGCCACTAAGCCTAATCCAGTCCTTTCGTAATCCATAGCAACCGCCCGCGCAATTGACGAGGGTCAACGCGCTAGGTAGTCTGGAAGTGATCGAGGAAAGGCGCGACTAAGAATGGCGGTGAAGTCCATTCAGCTGGGGCAGGTCTGGCGCAAAGATGACGACGGCCAGGATTACCTGGTCACCAAGGTTTACAGCGAGGTGTTCTCGCAATACGCCGTGCTGCGTCCGGCCGCGGTCAACGCACCCGACGCCCCGACCGTCCGCGTCAAGGTGGCCAAAGCCGCACAGGGCGCGTCCCTGCCCGGATTCACCTTCACGCAAGAAGGCTCGTTCTAAACTTCTGCACGGACGTTGCTTGCAACGCCTTGCGTCGACCAGAGCCGTAACAAGTTACATCTGTACAAAATTCACCAACTATTCCCCCACATGACTGAGAAAATCCTTGCAGTTCTTTTTGTATTCATCAAGTCCGTCATCGCGGTGACGGGCTACGGAGGCCTCGCCATCCTGATGGCGATTGAATCCGCCTGCATCCCGCTGCCCTCCGAATTGATCATGCCCTTCGCCGGCTATCTGGTGTTCGAGGGTTCCATGAATCTGTTCTGGGCAGCCACCGCGGGAGCCATCGGCTGCAACCTCGGATCGCTGGTGGCCTACGAGGTCGGCTGCTACGGCGGTCGTCCGCTGGTAGAAAAATACGGGCGCTGGATCCTGATGGGCCGGCGAGAATTGGATTGGGCCGACCGCTTCTTCGCGCGCTGGGGATATCTCGCTGTCCTCATCGCAAGATTGCTGCCCGTGGTGCGCACCTTCATCGCGCTACCGGCAGGAATCGCCCGCATGCCCCGTGGACGATTTCACCTATATACTTTTCTCGGCTCCTGGCCGTGGTGCTTCGCGCTGGCGTGGTTCGGCATGAAGCTCGGCGAAAACTGGCGCGAGTTGGGCAAATATTTCCATCAGTTCGACGCCATCATCGGCGTTGCCATCGTCGCAGCCGTTGTCTGGTTCGCGTGGACGCATTGGCAAAACCGAATGCGCCCGGCCGACTAAGATCCACGGAGGTTTTTGGGAAGGGCCTGCTCCCACCGCCAAAGAATCAGGCGATTTGCCAGCGACGACCTCTTGACGGCCGCTCAGCTGAGAGGGATAATTGGCCTGCTCGCGAAGTCCGCACCAACTCCCCAGGGCGCGGAAATGCTGGCCGGTCCGACGTTCCTTATGGTTCACTGAACTTCTGGGAATCTCTGCACTCGTGCCAGGGAAAGTTCCAACATGAGAAGACTTCGGTTTTCCACGCTCGCCTCACTCGCGTTGCTTGTCGCTATGGCAAACGTTGCCGTACCCGCGCAAACTTTTTCCGTGCTGTATAACTTCGGCACGAATGCCGGAGACCCATACCAGCCTTTCTATTCAGGGATCATCGCGCAGGGGCGTGATGGCTACCTGTACAGCACGGCGTATTTAGGGGGAGTGAACAACTTGGGGGCGGTCTTCAACATCTCCCCGATAGGAGTGCTGACCGTCTTGCACAGCTTTGCAGGGTCAGATGGCGAGTACCCCTCTGGTGGTCTCACGCTGGGTTCTGATGGCAACTTTTATGGCACGACCGTCGCGGGCGGCACTTTCGGCTACGGGACTGTCTTCAAGATCACATCTGGCGGCAAGCTTGGTGTGCTCTACAATTTCACCACCGCGAGCGACGCATACCCTTACGCGCCTCCGGTTGAGGGAGCGGACGGGAATTTCTATGGGACGACCTGCGGTGGTTCGGCCTGTGGTGATGGAGGAGGTCTTGGAGTAATATACAAGGTCACTCCTTCCGGCAAATTCACGACGCTGTATCAATTCGACAACACCCACGGCTACGGCCCCGTTGCTCCATTAGTTCTGGGCACGGACGGGAATTTCTACGGAACGACCTTCTACGGCGGCACCGGCTCGCATGGAGAGGTCTTCAAAATCACGCGGGCCGGGAAGCTCACTGTGCTTTACGGCTTTGATACCCGGCAAGGCGAGAATCCTGCAGCGCCTTTAGTGGAGGGTACGGATGGCAATTTCTATGGAACGACCGTGGGGGGCGGCCACACGGGATATCGCCAAGGCGAGGTTTTTAGGATTAGCCCGAAGGGCGGGCTGACGGTCCTGCTCAGTTTCGGGCCGGACGTCGCTAACCCGTACGCGGGCGTGGTGCAGGCTACGGACGGGAACTTCTACGGCGCGACCGCAAGTGGAGCCGACTCGAACTGCAGCGACGGTTGTGGCACGATCTTCCAGATGACTCCTAAGGGTCGAGCGACCCTCGTGCACCAATTTGACCTCACTACCGGGTCAACACCCTATGTCACCCCGTTCCAACACACGAATGGAATCATATACGCAGATACTCAACTGGGCGGCACCGGCGATGTGGGTTGCGCTACCGGCACTTGTGGAGTGTTCTATAGCTGGAGCGCGGGTCTGCCCGCCTTCGCCAGCCTGCTCCCCTATGCTGGCAAGGTAGGCAAGACCATCGAATTCTTGGGCCAGGGTTTCACTGGAACAACCGCTGTCTCTTTCAACGGAACACCTGCCAAGTTTAAGGTAGCGTCCGATACCTACTTAACGGCGACGGTACCAGCCGGTGCCACTACCGGATTTGTTACGGTCACGACTCCCGGAGGCTCGCTGAAGAGCAACAAGAAATTCCGCGTCAGCAGCGGAGCTTTCGCCACCCACCCACACTAAACATTCTGATCGCGATGTTGCTAGGTCGCTCACGCCTCGGTTTTCGAGGCGTGGGCGAGTCCAAGCAAAACCCTATCCTCCGCGCTTTCAGTACCACACGCTCAACGCCCCCCTCTCGCCGCCAGAGCCCGATATCCTTCCATTTAACCCACGCTGGTTGCAAATCCTTCTTCGATACGAGAACATACCTGATTGCCTTACATCCCCGGCTCTCACAAGCAAGAGCTCTCATAAGGAAGCCTCCTGAAGATGGCGACTCGGCAGAAGTCCGCAAAAACTGAAACCCGAAAACACACTGAAGACAAAATCCAACTTCCCAAAGGCAAGCTCGGCGTCATGATTCCGGGCATGGGCGCAGTGGCTACGACGTTCGTGGCCGGTGTCGAAGCCATCCGCAAGGGAATCGCCAAGCCCATCGGCTCCCTCACTCAGATGGGAACCGTCCGCCTCGGCAAACGTACCGACGCCCGCTCGCCCAAAATCAAGGAGTTCGTCCCTCTGGCTGGACTCGACGATCTGGTATTCACCGGCTGGGACATTTTTGAAGACGACATGCACACCGCGGCCAAGAAGGCCGGCGTTCTCGATCGCGAATTGCTCGACCAGGTCAAGCCCTTCCTCAGCTCGATCAAGCCCCGCAAAGCCGTCTTCGATCACAATTATGTGAAGAAGATCGACGGACCCAATGTCAAGAAGGGCAAGAACAAGATGGACCTCGCCGAGCAGGTGCGAGCCGACATTCGCGATTTCAAGAAGACCTCCGGGGCCACGCGCCTGATCACCATCTGGTGCGGCTCGACGGAAAGTTATATCGAGCCAACCGCGGCCCATCAGTCCCTGAAATCATTTGAGAAAGCGCTCACCACGAACGACGAGAACATCGCTCCGTCCATGATCTACGCCTACGCCTCGCTGATGGAAGGCGTGCCCTTCGCCAACGGCGCTCCCAACCTCACGGTAGACATCCCCGTAATGCACGAGCTGTCCCGCAAGAACAATGCACCCATCTGCGGCAAAGATTTCAAGACCGGG
>Ga0116222_1000961_pt1 | contig 16622 bp, 7 predicted proteins | sample Sb_taG_12_FD_88963 | JGI IMG/M metagenome (GOLD analysis project Ga0116222, IMG submission 88963) | Peat soil microbial communities from Weissenstadt, Germany - Sb_50d_9_AC metaG | ecosystem: Environmental > Terrestrial > Soil > Wetlands > Peat | place: Germany: Weissenstadt | collected 2010-09-21
TGATGGCGTCCGAGCCAGAGGGGCGCCGGGACGTCGAGATTCCCGAGCGGCGCGGCGTGTTGGCTCACTTGAGTTTGCTTCACGCCGTCGACGTAGATCCACAAGGGCTGCGGCGGCAGGCGCCGGACCACGCCCGCCACGTGGTGCCATCGGCCATCGGCGACGCTGAGCGACTTGGCGATCACGGCGTCGACCGTTCCGCCGGCCGATACCTGGAAGCCGGCATTTCCCTTGTCGGTGAAGATCAGGTAACCCAACGGCGCGCCGCTGCGCTTGTCCACCAGACTCGGGGTGTGCACGGAGTCGGTGGTGCGGATCCACAGCTCGATGGTGAAGTCGTCTTCGCCTACCGCGAGGCCCGGGGTGGAGGCGGGAACTTCGACGAACTGGTCTTTGCCGTTGAAGCGCGCGGCGGAACCTACTCGGCCGGGGACGCGGAGCGGTTGGAACATCGGCTCGTCGAAGGTGAACCACGCGGACAGGTTCGGCGGCACGGGGGCGCAGCGCGGCTGGGCGGCGATGGGGAGGGTGGCGAGGAGAAGACAGAATGGGAGGGTAGACGGGAAGCGTCGGCATGAGTGCCGACGCGGCAGACACGAGTGTCTGCGCCACAAGGTGCCAGGCAGGCAGGAGTGGCTGGGGCACAAGCTGCCAGGCAAGCAGGAGTGGCTGGGGCACAAGGTGCCAGGCAGGCAGGAGTGACTGGGCCACAAGGTGCCAGGCAGACAGGAGTGCCTGGGCAGCCGGACGCTAGTAGACGAGCGTGAGCTTGATGTAGTCAATCGTGGTGTCATCGCCAATAGTGAAATCCAACGACGTGATTTTCTTTCCGACCTGGGCGCGCTGCACGTCGAGCAGGACCTCCGGCGGAATCTCCAAGGTCAACAGGCGCTCGGAAACATCCGGCGCGTCCACCCAGAGAGTGGCCCTCGACGCCAACTTCGGCGCCGCACCATAAACGAGGGCGTCGTTTTGATAACCCGAAATACCCTTCCGAATATGGAGCTCCACGTAACCGGCACAGAAATGGAGGGGCGGCAGAATCAACGAGACGAACAGATCCTGGTCGTCGCGAGGCTCGTCGAACTGCTTGAGATGGCTGAGCCCCGGCCAGTCCGAGCTATTGGCGAGGTCCGGATTGACATAGGGAATCGGATCGAACGGCAGCGCGAAGTTGTCGGCCTCCCCCGCCATGAGGGTGACCGAGCGCTCGCAAGGCCCGAAGCCCGATCCCGGCGGGCGCGGCGCAAAGCCGAGCAGCGATGGCAGGTCGTTGCGCGCCTGTTCGATATCGCCATGCTGAATGTGGGCGAATCCCCTGTGGGCGGAAACCGATCGCACCATCTCGGCATCGCCCGCGGCGCCATAGTAGGTTTCCGCCAGGACAAACTCACGCTCGGCTTCCTTCCACCGATTCTCCTCCACGTATGCCATGGCCAGCCGGAAGTGCGCGGCGGGATGGTTTGGCGATTTCACCGTTATCTGCTTCCAATGGGGCTCGGCTTCGGGGCGACCGAGCTGGTCTTCGAGAAGCGCGAGATCGGCCAGGGCCGCGGGCTGCGGCGACGCCGTTGCGCGCCGCTCGAGGAGCGCCAGCGCGCCATCGCGTTGCCCGGCCAATTGCAACTGGACTGCGCGGGCGAACAGGCGGTCCGCCTCGGGCTGGAGCGGTTTGTACAGCGCGCGATTCAACTCCCCGCGCGCCCTGTCGGCGAACCCGGCTTCGTTCCAGGCGAGGGCGAGATAGGCGTGGGCCACGGCGGGCAGCCGATGCTGCGCCAGGGCGCGCTCCAGGCGGCGGACGGCCTCGACCGGCTCGCCGGCCTGCAAGTTATAGACTCCCTCCTGCCAGTCGGCGACGGCTTCGGTGCCCGGCTCCGGCGGCCAGAGCCACAGGGCGAGGGCGGCAACTGCGGCGAGCGCAACGGCGGCGCCGGCCAGCTTGAGTTTGCCGCCGTGCCTGCGTCCCAGCAGCCTCCACCAAAGATGCCGCGGGTTGCGCGTCTCCAGGTGCGTGAGAATCTCGCGTACGTCCGCGAAGCGCTTCTCAGGATCGGCCTCCAGGCAGCGGTACATCGCGGCGGACCACGTGCGGCGCAGCGCGGGCGCCAGCGTTTCCGGCGCTATGGGGCGCTCGCGCATCTTTTTCACGGCCATGGCGAGCGGCGAATCCTCGGGATAGGGAAGCTCTCCCGTGAGCATCTCGTAGAGCACCACGCCCAGCGCGTAGATGTCGGCGGGCGGCCCCACGCGGTCGCCCCGGATTTGCTCCGGCGCCATGTATGCGGGGGTGCCGAAGGTCGCTATCGTCGCGGGCGACCAGGTGGAGGCGGTGGCGCGGCTATCGGGCGGGACCTGGCGGGCCAGGCCGAAATCGGTGATGACCACTCGCGGCGGGCCTCCGGTGCGCGGCACGATCATGACGTTGCCGCTCTTGAAATCGCGGTGGACCACGCCGGCCTGGTGGGCGGCCGCCAGCGCGGCCACCATTTGGCGCAACAGCGGGAGGGCTTGGCGCTCGCTCATGGCGCCCTCGCGGCGCAGCTTCTCGGCGAGCGTTTCACCCGCCAGCAGCTCCATGGTGAGGAAGACTATGGGGGCCGACAGGCCGGGAGGCCTGTCCCACGAGCTTTGGGTTTCGACGAGGTCGAAGACGCGGCACACGTTGGGGTGCTGGATGCGGCGCGCGGTCTCGACTTCGCGCTTCAGCCAGAAGACATGATCCTGGGTGGCCAATTCGCCACGGACGGTTTTGATGGCCACGGGGTGTCCCTGCTCCAGGTCCTCGGCCTCGTAGACTTCGCCCATGCCGCCCTGCGCGATGAAGCGGCGGATCTCGTAGCGGCGCGCCAGCACTTCACCCGCATAGAAGGCGTGCTGATCGGCGGCCGATTGCAGCATGCCGGCCTGAGGATTCACTTCGGCCAGCCGCTCTTCGGCGCCATCCGACAGGCGCAACAGGCGCAGCACTTCGCGCTCGATTTCGCCATCGCCGGCGGCCTGGCGGACGAATGCGTCGCGTTCCGCTTCGGGCCTCTCGGAGGCTTCGGCAAAAATCTCTTTGACGCGCTGCCAGGTTTCGGGGCTCACGATGGCGCCGCACCCGGCGCGGGCGAGCGATCCAGCTCTCCACGCAGCCAGGCGCGCGCGACAGACCAATCGCGCTTGACGGTCTTCTCGGAGATCTCGAGGGCCTCCGCGGTTTCGGTGACGGAGAGGCCGCCGAAAAAGCGGAGCTCGACGATCTGGGCCTGGCGGGGATCGATTGCCGAGAGCTTGTCGAGCGCGGTATCGACGATCAGGAGCTCTTCCAGGTTGCTGCTGAGGACGGGGGCAGCCTGGTCGAGATCGATGCGCTCACCGGCTTCGCGTTTGAGGGCGCCGCGGCGGCGGGCATGATCCACCAGCACGCGCCGCATGGCCTGCGAGGCGACGCGCAGGTAGTGCTGCCGGTCCTGGAAGGGCGTCTTGCGGTCGACCGACAGGCGCAGGTAGGCCTCATTCACGAGGGCTGAGGTTTGCAGGGTATGCTCCGAGCGTTCCTTATGCAGATAGGCGGAAGCCAGCCGCCTGAGTTCGTTGTACGCGAGTTCGAAGAGGGCAGTCTCGGAACGCGTCCCGGGGTCCTCAGACATTGGTATCCATTATCGTACAGTTTGAGGTGCCCGGGCAATCGCTCGAAAGAGTTACGAGGGGGGACGGGAGGCGCGTACAGCGCCGGGGTGACAGGCGACAAAAAACGATCGCCTGTCCCACCTCAGAGTCGACCAACTCCAGGGGACCCATGAAAGCGGGTCCGCAGGCTGAAAGGTGGTCCACAAAATGGCCTCGCTCCGTGCAACGGAGTGTCCCACTAATCTACATAGACGACGGCGGCGGTGGGGCCGGTGGTGACGCTGCTGACGCCTCCGATTTTAAGAGTGACCGGTAGGGCGTCACCTCTATAGTGAGTGCCGGGGATGCGGCAGTTGATCTGGTAGACGCCGATCAAGCCGGGGGCGAGGCCGCTCCAATCCACGATGACCCCGGTATCGCTGCGGGTGGGAGGGCCGAACCAGATCTGCAAGGTGCCGGTGACGGCCAGCGGGCTGGAGGGAGACGGCACGCCGGCAGTGACTCTGCCGCCGTTAGTGACGCCCAACCCGGTGGCGTAGATAGTGAGTTCCTCGTCGCGGGTGGCGGGATGTTGCTTGTCGACTCGGGTGCCGTCTTTGTGGAAGATCATCGGCCCCTGGGCATCGAAGAAGACGGCCGGGGCGAATTTGGAGACGGTGATGGTGGCGCTGCCGGAGGCTGCCTGGTTGGCGATGGAACGGATGACGAGAGGGTAGCGCCCGGCGGCCAGGGTGGGGGGCACTTGCGCGTTGATCTGGCCGGGGGTGGCGGCGAGCAGGGGAATCGGCGCGTTGTTCAGGGTGACGCAGGTGCCTCCCAGGATGGTGGGCAGGGGCGTGGCGGACGCGGTCGCGGTGGCGGCGAGGTTCTTGCCGAAGATCGAAATCAGGCCGACGGGCGCTACGGCCGCGGTGAAGTTCGCGGCGTTGACCACGGGAGAGCCGGGCAATTGGGGAGTGGTCTGCGCGGTGGCGGTGGCGATGGGAATGATGCTGAGTCCCGACGCGGTCAACACGTACGCGGTGGTGGCGGAGGAATCGAGCGCCATGGTCCGCCCGCTGGAAGTGACTCGCGCGGTACCAGTGACTTCGGTGAGCGGACCCTCGAGCGCGTTGGCCGACGCGGTGGTGCGCTGGGTAGTGACATCCACGATCTCGATCAGCCCTGCGTCGGTGGGGGTGACACTGGCGCTGGCGCGCACCGGCGTGGAGAAACGCGCGAAACTCTGCGCGCCCACGGCGGCGACCGCCGAAACCGGGCGGCCGGTGACGGATGGACCGGAAGGCGAGGGCAATCCGCCTCCACTGACCGGACCGGTCGATCCGGCCGAGGTGCCGATGGGGGTGAGCGCCTGGTTCAGGACCTGGTCGTCGGTGAGGAAGTATTGCCCATTGGGTCCGGCGGCAATGGGGCCGTAATAGCCCTGAATGGGAGTGGGGATGACCGACCGCACGCTGACGAAATCGTCGATGCTGGAATCGTACAGGTAGGCCGAGCCGTTCCCGGCCAGGAGCAGGACGAAGGCGCCCTCGGGAGATCCCGCCAAGGTTTGCGGCGCCGGGACCGAGCGGATATTTCCGACGATGTTGGTGTTGAGCGTGCGCGGCGTCAGGGTATTGCCCACGATCTTCCAGGGGGTTCCATCCGACATGATGACTTGCGGGCCGTGCTCGCTGGAGGCCAGGACCATGGGGGTGATGATGGCGAAGGTGGCGTTGAAGGGAATGGGAGGCAGGCTGACGCGCCCGACCACGGCCTGCTTGGTCAGATCGACGATGTTGATGGTCTCGCTGCCGCTGGCGGCGACATACATTGTGTTGCCATCGGTTCCGAATGCCAGGGAGCGCGGCAATTGGCCCACGGGGATAGGGGCGAGGAATTGCTGCTGCTGCATGTCGAAGATCTCGATGCGGTTGAGGCCGGGGTTGGCGATGTAGAGTCTCTGGCGCGCGGCATCGGCCAGCATGTCGGTGAGGCCGGTGGTGGTGGCGCCGATATCCACGGGGATGATGTTGCCGCGCGCTTCCGAGTTGCGGCTGTTCTGGAAGACGCGCACGTTGGGCACGATGTTGACGGCTTCCGACGACTGGATCAGGAGTTGATCAGGCGCGGCGGTCCCGAGGGTGCGCGCAGCGGCGGAGTTGAATTGGGCGGTGACGTCGCCGCCGTAGGATCGGGAGGTGACTTTGGTAGTGACGGAGGTGGCGGTGGTGGTGAGCACCTGCACGGTGGCGGTGAGCGTTCGTCCTCCGGCATTGCGCACGGGGATGACCGCGGAATTCTGGGAGGCGGTGACGCCGCACTGGTCGCTGGCCAGGAGCGCCACGTTCGAATCGGGGATGGCAATGGGAACCTGCGGCAGGGTGCCGATGGGCAGGACCATGAAGCCGGATTGCGAGATGGCGTAGATGGTAGCGCTGTCGGAGGTGATGACCATTTTGCCGCTGAGAGTCTCGGGGATCTGAATTCCCAACTCGATCAGCAGGTTGTCGGGATTGTTGAAGAGCAGTTGGCTGGTGTTGGACGAGGCGCTGGTCAGTTCGGGCACGATGTTGTAGGCGGTGACCAGCACCGGGCCGCCCGCGGTCTGCGCGTAGACAGCACCGCCCTGGCTGGTCTGCGTGTTGAAGTTGGCGCCGGTCGGAAAGACGAACGGGGAGTTGATGGCGCTCTGTTGCGCGAGGACCAGCAGCGAGGAGGTCTCGAAGAGCGTGGGACCGGAGACGAATCGGGAACCATCGGCGGAGACCGCGACGACCGGCGAGATCACGGGGATGTTGCGGCTGGCCAGGATGGTGGAGGAATTGACGTCGAAGACGTAGACCGTGCGGGTGTTGTTGGCGAGGTCGTGGACGCCGATGATGGTGCGGCCGTTCTGGGATGCTTGGAGGCGGGCGTGGCTGGCCAGGGCCATGGCGCCGTTGGGCGGGGGCAGGGACGGCGCCGAGGGAGCCGCGGGGGCGATGACAACGGTGCCGAGGGCTTGCGACGCGGCGACGGTGGGATCGAAAGTGATGAGGACGTCCTGCCCCACGCCGGTGCCGATGGTGCTGATGAGAACCTTCTCGTTGAATCCGACGGCCAAGCCTTCGGGGCTGGCGGCGAGGGTGACGGATTGGGAGGCGAAGGTGGCGGAAGTGAGGTCGATGATATCGAGGGAGGAGGCGCCGTAGCAGGCCACGTAGAGCGATTTGCCGGAGCGGGACATGGCGATGGCGAGAGGGACGGCGTCGGTCTTGACGATGTTGGTCTGGCGGGGCGGGTTGGTGTTGGTGCCGTAGACTTCGACCTGGTTGGAGGCGGTGTTGACGACGTAGAGGCGCTTGCGGGCTTCATCGAGGACGAGGTCGGCGAGGGGCTGGGAGTGGGCGACGACCGTTCCGAAGGTGGCAGCCAGGGACGGTAAGGCGCTGAGGAAAAGGAGAACAAGGGGCCTAAATACGTACATTGGTAAAACAATATTAACCCATTGCAGGGAGGGAAGTTGTGTGGGGGTGGTGCTGAGGCGCAGGGGCGATTCGCCGAGTTGGTCGAGCGGGAGAAGGAGTGCGGATTGACTGCGGAGTTGGATCGCTTCATGGAGCTGGAGCACGCGCTGAGAATCGCGAAGGCGAAAGCTCGCCGGTTCTTGTCTCGCGGGTAGTCCCGTGACCGTGGGATTCAGTGCGGTTGCGATGCGGCGGCCGGCGGCAAGACCCCCGCTTGCGGGTCCCGGCGACCGCTTGCGGGCCGTAGCGGCGCCGGCGTTACCGGGCGGGGCCGGGGCCGGGTGACGCATCTCTTGGCAGTGTGTCAGTTTGTTTTTCACGGGGTTGTAACCTCCTCTGTTTCTTCAGGTTGCGGAGAGGAGTCGAAATCGGGAGACGCATCTGAGGGGTCGTTTTTACAATATGCGTCTCCCTGGTCCTCGCGGATCTCGATGATGCGGGCACCTTCGTGTAAACGCTTGAATTTCAATTCGATACCGTTGTCGGCGAGGGTCAGGCTACAATTCCTGAGCTGCTGGGAGACTCCTTTGGGGGTGGTGCAGGTGATGAAGGGTTCCATGAGTTCGCGGAGCTCGGTTGCGCTGCCTTTCCACTGCTTTCGCTGATCGAGGAGGTTGCGGATGGCCTGGACCATGGGATGAGGTTGGGGCGGCGGGTCGAAGGCGCGTTGCATTTCCTCCTCGGTTGCGCCGAGGGCGGGACTGGCGGCTATGGCCCAGGCGAGCGCGTTGGCGCAGCGTCCGGTCGGCGTTGTCATTTGCGGCATGCGGCGCAGGGCCGCGCTGACGGCATCGCAGAGGGCTCCGACGATGGCCGGCCAGGCGCCGTCCAGGGGCGAAAGGATGCTGTCCTCGGAGCGGGCTCCGGCGGTGAGGGGCGGGAGGGTGACGACGAGGGCGCGCCTGGCGATATCGGCAGGGCAGGTGAAGCGCTCGGTGACGGTGAGCAGGATGGGGCGGCGGATGTACTGGTGGAGCGGGTCGGGGAGGGGGCCGAAGGACTCGCGGACGGCGGCACCGAGGCCGGAGGAGAGGCGGCAGAGGGCGTCGGTGAGCTGGGGGGAGAGGGTCGAGATGTGGTCGAAGGCGAGGATCCAGTTGTGGCGGGCGAGGGTGAGGAGGTCGCGGACGGAGGAGGGGATGGGAGTGAGTGGGGCGGAGCAGGGGTCGATCATGGAGCGGAGGACGCGGGCGGCGAGAGATTTGCCGGAGCTGGGAGGCCCCTGGATGATGAGGAAGGGGTACGGTCCATCGGGGCGGAAGGCGGAGAGGAGCCAGGCGAGGCAGCGGAGCCAGGCGGGGCGGGAGGGGAGGTTGAGGCAGGAGCGGAGGATTTCCAAGGCAGGGGCCAGGGGCCGGGGGCCAGGGGCCAGGCTCGCCAAAGCGCGAGTGGCTTCGGCGGCAGTTACGGGTTCGGGCAGGGAATGCGTGGAGCGGGAGGTCTGGAAGAGGACGGCGGGGTCGGCGGTGGTCTTCCAGCCCGTGGGAGCGATTTCGACGAACTGGGGTCTGGGGTTGGAGAGGTCGAGGAGGATCTGGTCGGGGAAACGATCGGGGCCGCGGCGGCCGACGCGGCGGTAGACGGAGAGGTGCTGGCGGGCTTCGTCGGAGCGGGCTGCGGCTTCGAGGTGATCGAGGACGGTATGGAGCTCGCGGGAGGTGGGCAGGGATTCGAGCTCGGCGTAGGATGCCTGGAAGAGCCAGTCGCGGAAGTCGCGGGAGCGGACGGGGTAGATGTGGCAGCCTCCGTAGTGGTGGAGGCGGACGAATGCCTGGCCGTCGGGGGCGGTGAAGGGGTAGCAGCGGGAGACGAGGCGGATGAGTTTGTGGGATAGTTGCATGAAATCCTCTCTAATTTCAGCGTAAGGGGTAGGCATTGGGGTTGCGGGCCTGAAAATCGGGAAGTTGTTGAAATGATTGAGAAAATTTTCCGCCAAATTTTGTGACCCGGTTTTTTCGAGGGGTGGATTTTTGGGTGTGGGCCCGAGTGGGGGTCGTCCGGGACGGCCGGGTTCGCTGGTTTGTCTGGAAGAGTTCCTCGCCGGCTTCTTCCTGCAGGTCCTCCCCAGGGGCTTCGTCCATTCGTACTTCGGATTCCTCGCTCACCGGCATCGCGACACCACACTGCCGCTTTGTCGCCAACTGCTGGCCGGCGCAGTCGAACAGCCAACCGCGGTCATCGCCGAACCAAAATCGGAATCGACTCGCCCACTTTGGACGTGTCCTCAATGTGGCGGCGCGATGGTGATCTTAGAACACTTCACCGCCGCTGGAGTGCGCCTTCGTTCTCCTCCGACCAACAGGAAGCAGTAATGACTCGCTCTTTCTCATCTCGCATCGCTCCCGTGCGGCAGCACTCATACTTGACGGCTGCTCGCTCCAGGCGCCATCCCGTTTCTACCTACGGCGAAGCATGGCGCCGACGCGGTGCTGCCCTCGCCGCCGGAACCAGCACGACTCATTTCGTCTCGCCCAACTGCCCCCGCGAGCATTCAAAATTCATAGCGGTGTACTTCCAGAACGGCTCACTTCAAGTCACAGTATCGAAAACTCTCCGGCCCTCAAGCTCTGGCATCCTTCGGCGGCGGCCCGTCTGGCCGGAGAGTTTCCGATACAGTCCTAGGACTTCGCGGCCCTTTGGCTCCGCTTCTACGGTTGGCGTTATGTGTCAGATTGACGCGCGGACACCCGGATGACGCGTGGGCCGATCGCAACGTTCCATAACGGGCCCAAAATCGTTGCTAAACGCTGGGCGGCAAGGTGCCCATCTTGACCGTGGACGCATTCGGGCCCGATCAACGAACAGGAGGCTCTCGCGCCTGGCAAACCTCGATGAGTCACCTCGCCCATCTCAACCCGCCGGCCGATTCTCAGGGGCACACGACCCGGAAACTCTGCTACAGTGTGCGGAAGGCCCTGAACTGCGGTGGCGTACGTCCCAGACCACATCGCCGATGTATTCATCAGCTACTCGCATGCCGACGATTTCGCCTGGATCGAACGGTTCGAGCAGGACCTTTACAGCATCCTGGTCCGGAAACTGCGGGCCCGGACCCGGCCGGAGATTTTCTTCGATGCGCACGATCTGCGTGCCGGCCGAGTCTTCGACGCCGATATCCCGGCCTGTCTCGAGCAGACCGGGTTTTTCCTGGCGATGGTGTCGCCGCGTTATAACGGCTCGACTTACTGCAAGCAGAAGGAACTGACCAAGTTTCTGCGGCGCCATCCGCCGGAATCCGGGCGGCTGATTCAAACGATCCTGGACCTTTCCGCCACTCTTCCCGTGGAGCAATCGCTGGCAGCGCCCTTCGCGGATGCGAAGGGCACGTTCCAGGCGGGCACCGATGCATATGGCGAGGCCCTGCGCCGCGTGTATGAGCCGATCGTCACGGAGCTGGACCGCCTGTATGCCGCGTCGAAGATCGTATACCTGGCGTGGCCGGGCGATCCGAAGATGGAGGAGGAGCGGAATCAACTGGAGTCGGAGATCGAGGGCCGCGGCCTGCGCGTGTCTCCCGAAACCATCGCCGAGTTCGAGAGCGATGTCCGCCTGAGGGAAGCCCTCGAGAAATGCAGCACCAGCGTCCACTTTTTCGGCGAGCAGCCCAGCGGCTTCGACCTTCGCCAGTGGGACGCCGCCCTGCGGCTGGGCAAGCCCTGTGTGGTGGCTTCGCGAAACTCCATGGAGACGCGCCGCGGTCCGGCGGGCTCTCCGGCCCCCGTGTACCTCGAGCGGGGCAACCCGACCATCCTGATCGCCAATGCCGTCGGGCAGATCGCGGGCATCGGCCGGCGCGACGATCGCGAGGCCCAACAATCGTTGGGAAAGACACCGGTCTTTCTGGTCTTCAAGCCGGATGCCGATGCCACGCTCGGGTTGAAGATCCGGAAGCGCATCATCACCCGCGGCCCGTTCGAAGTCATCGTGCCGCCGAATAACAGCGCGCGGTACGGAGAGCTGACCCGCGCCAAACTGGCGCTGGTTTGCGTGGCGAAGGCGGGCAGAGACTGGCTGCAGGGCGAAGTGCTGGCATTGAACACCGCCATGGCGACCTCGGGCAAGCTCGACCTTCAGCGGGCGTTGCTGGTGCCCTCGCCCGATGACGCCGCGGGCCTGGACACCGTGGACGGCGACACGATTGTGTATTCCGAGGACGCCCTGGACGCCGTGCTGACCCAGGTGCAGGGATCCGCGGCATGATTGGCGGGGCGGCCGCTGTAAAGAACCCGTATCCCGGTCTGCGGCCGTTCGAGCCGGAAGATTCCGGAAACTTCTTCGGGCGTGACCGCCAGGTGGATGAACTACTGCTGCGGTTGCGCGACCACCGTTTCGTGGCGGTGCTGGGATTGTCGGGATCGGGCAAGTCGTCGCTGGTGCGTGCCGGTCTCGTCCCGGCGTTGAAGGCGGGGCATCTCATCAGCTCCGGCGCGCGCTGGCGGATCGCCCTGTTCCGGCCGGGTTCGCAGCCGGTGGATTCGCTGGCGGCGGCGCTCGATGGCGCCCTGGGGGTCCAACCCGACCGCGCGGCCCAGCTTCGGAAAAGCAGCAACGCGCTTCTTTTGAACAGCCGGGCGGGCCGCGAGGCGAGCGACAGCCTGCTGGTGGTGGTGGACCAGTTCGAAGAGATCTTCCGCATGGCCGGCAGCCGCGATGCGGCGCGCTTCGTCGACCTGTTGCTGGCGGCGGAACAGGATTTCTCCCCTACGTTTCGGGTCTACGTGGTGCTGACCATGCGCACGGACCGTCTTGGCGAGTGTGCGGAATTCGAAGGTCTGCCGGAAGCGCTGAATCGCAGCCAGTATCTGGTGCCCAGGCTGACGGGCGATGAGCTGCGCGAGGCCATGGAAGGTCCGGCGGCGCTCACCGACACGGAGATTGCTCCGGAACTGGTACAGAGACTGGTGATTGAGGCGGCGGAGGGACGCGACCAGTTGCCGCTGTTGCAGCACCTCCTGATGACGCTATGGGAGGATCGCGAGACCGGCGGCGACGGATCGGCGCGGATCTCGCTCGACCAGTTCGAGCGTGTGAAAAGCGCCGCCGAGGCCCTGAACGAACACGCCGACCGCGTCCTTGCCGCATTGCCGGAGAATCGCCAGGCTCTCGCCGGCGGCATCTTCCGGGCGCTGACGGATGTGAAAGAGGGGCGGGACCAGCGGCGGCCCCAGCGCATCGGCAGACTGGCCGAAGTAACGGGAACTGACGCCGCGGAAGTACGCGCGGTGGTGGAGCACTTCTATGCGGCGGATTTCCTGACATCTCCGGACCGCGGACGGACGGAGGATTGGGAAGTCGACATCACGCACGAGAGTCTCATCCGGCAGTGGAAGAGGCTCAGCGGGTGGGTGGCCGAAGAGGCGAAGGATGCCGAAGAATACCGCTATTTCGCCCAGCGGGCGCAACGCCACGCGGGCGCGCTCACCGGCACAGACCTGGGGTTAGCGCGCACGTGGGCGGCCAAGACTCATAATGCCGCGTGGGCCGTCCGCTATGGCGGCGATTTCGAGCAGACTGTCTACTACATTCGACGAAGCCGGTTGACCGGAGCGGTGAAGGGCGGCTTCATCCTGCTGGCTGTTGCCGCGATTGTGGTTATGGCTATATACGCCTGGCGTTCCAGTATCCAGGCGAACCAGGAAAAACGCCGGGCGCTCTCGAGGTCGGCCATACAGGACGGGGCGCTACTCTTCGAGCGCCATCCGGAGCTGGCGGCCGCCTATATGGTCCGTGCCTTGCGGATCGCGCCGGATTCGGTGGCCGCGGCAAGCTGGATTTCGGATCTGTTGCTGAACCACACCTGGTGGGTTCCCGGCGCCCCCTTACACCATCAGGCAGAGGTCTGCTGCGCCGCGTTCAGTCCCGACGGGCGCCGCGTGGTGACCGCCTCCTGGGACCATACGGCGCAGGTGTGGGAGGCCGACACCGGCAAGCCCGTGGGCGCACCCCTGCAACATCAGGATAAGGTCAACTCAGCCGCGTTCAGTCCCGACGGGCGCCGGGTAGTGACTGCCTCTGACGACAAGACGGCGCGAGTGTGGGAAGCCGGCAGCGGCAAGCCCGTGGGCGCTCCCCTGCGACATCAGAATTCGGTCGTGTCCGCCGCATTCAGTCCAGACGGCCGCCGCGTGGTGACCGCCTCTGAAGACCGTACGGCGCAGGTGTGGGAGGCCGAAACCGGCAAGCCCGTAGGCGCGCCCCTGCGACATCAGGAAGAGGTCAACTCTGCCGTATTCAGTCCGGACGGCCGCCGCGTGGTGACCGCCTCTGACGACAAGACGGCGCAGGTCTGGGAGGCCGACACCGGCAGGCCCGTGGGCCCGACCCTGCGACATCAGGCAACGGTCTTCTCCGCCGCGTTCAGTCCCGACGGCCGCCGCGTGGTGACCGCCTCTGAAGACCATACGGCGCGGGTGTGGGAGGCCGACACCGGCAAGCCCGTGAACGCGCCCCTGCAACATCAGGAAGCAGTCTACACCGCCGCGTTCAGTCCCGACGGCCGCCGTGTGGTGACCGCCTCTGAGGACGATACGGCGCGGGTGTGGGAGGCCGATACCGGCAAGCCGCTGAGCGCGCCCCTGCAACATCAAGATAAGGTAATCTCGGCCGCATTCAGCCCCAACGGGCGGCTCGTGGTGACCGCCTCTGATGACCATACGGCGCAGGTGTGGGAGGCTGACACCGGCAAGCCGGTGGGCGCGCCGCTGCAACATCAGGATAAGGTCAGATCCGCCGCGTTCAGTCCCGACGGGCGCCGCGTGGTGACCGCCTCTTTCGATAAGACGGCGCGGGTGTGGGCCGAAGCCGGCAAGCCCGTGGGCGCGCTTCTGCAGCATCAGGATAAGGTCATCTCGGCCGCATTCAGCCCCGACGGGCGCCGCGTGGTGACCGCCTCTGACGACCATACGGCGCGGGTGTGGGAGGCCGACACCGGCAAGCCCGTGGGCGCGCCCCTGCAACATCGGGATAAGGTCAACTCCGCCGCGTTCAGTCCCGACGGGCGCCGCGTAGTGACCGCCTCTGACGACAATACGGCGCGGGTGTGGGAGGCCGATACCGGCAAGCCCGTGGGCGCGCCCCTGCAACATCAGGATAAGGTCATGTCGGCCGCGTTCAGTCCCGACGGGCGGCGGGTGGTGACCGCCTCTGAAGACGACACGGCGCAGGTGTGGGAAGCCGAGACCAGCAAGCCCGTGGGCCCGCCCTTGCAACATTCGGGAACGGTCTTCTACGGCACGTTCAGTCCCGACGGCCGGCGGGTGGTGACCGCCTCTGCCGACCTGACGGCGCGGGTATGGGAAGCCGAGACCAGCAAGCCCGTTGGCCCGCCGTTGCAACATTCGGGAACGGTCTACTTCGCCACGTTCAGTCCCGACGGGCGCCGCGTGGTAACCGCCTCTCTGGACAAGACGGCGCAGGTGTGGGAGGCCGACACAGGCAGGTCCATGGGCAAGCCCTTGCAACACCACGGAACGGTCTTATACGCCACGTTCCGTCCCGACGGGCGCCGCGTGGTGACCGCCTCTCCGGACCTGACGGCGCGGGGGGGGGAGGCCCACACCGGCAAGCCCGTGGGCGCGCCCATGCAACATCAGGGAGAGGTCTACTCCGCCGCGCTCAGTCCCGACGGGCGCCGCGTGGTGACGGCCTCTTACGACCATACGGCGCGGGTGTGGGAAACCGACACCGGGATGCCCCTGGGCGCTCCTCTGCAACATCAGGAAGCAGTCTACTCCGCCACGTTCAGTCCGGATGGGCGCCGCGTGGTGACCGCCTCTGAAGACCATACGGCGCGGGTGTGGAGTGTCCTGCTCATTTGTTGCGCGTCACCGCAGGAGTCCGACCGCCTCGCCGGTCTGGCGGAGGCGGTGAGCGGGTACCAGGTGAGCGACACGGGATCCCTGTCGTTTATCGGACTCGACAAGCAAAGAGAGCATCTTGAGGCACTCGGACGATCGCGGGGAACCAGTCCGCCGCCGGTCCTCAGCCTCGAGTGGCTGATCGATCAGTTCAGTCACAACTTCCGCGATGGGCTGCCGTCCCGGTAGGGGAACGGAAGATGGGGGCTAATGGCACCGCCGTTCACCAAGTGTAGCTGGCGATTCCTTCCTCATACTGTCTTCGCTCGGTCCGTGTTGCAAGGCGCGCGCCAATGATCCGAATTCGCGCCCCACGCTCACAGTGGGAAACGCAGGCCAGGTCCTTTTTCATTGCATAGCCGAGGGTGACCTCCCGGCGCTCGTCCAAAGGATAGTACGAGTACCTGATTGGAAGTCTAACGTGCCGTTTTTGCGTGTGCCCGGCAGAACGCCGGGCTGCTCCGACACCCTTGCCGATGGCGGGCATCGGCTTGAAATCGTCTGGCTGGCCGCCTCGCTGAACCTTATCGAGTTGATAACCCGCATCATGCCGGACGTCCTTGGGGAAGTCTCGTAAGCATTGGAGCGAATCGCCGAGGAAGCGCACCGGCCGCATTTCTCAATTATATCGAACTGGATATAGAGGGCGAGGCGGGTCTGGGACCTATTCCGGCCGAATGCTCCTACAACGTCGATTGCTCCCCACAAGTCGCCCTGCGGCCGCTAATTTTGTCGTGGTGGGCGGGGCACCGAGCCGCGTCGCCCTTGGTCGCTGCATAGCCGTCAAAGGCGTTGCCCGATTCCTGTGGCGAAATCCCCTTCGGCACAACCCTAAGGGCGCGAAAGCCCAAGCCATGGCGGGCCAACGCCACTCCGCAAACCAGGGTGACCTTCCGGAACCAGTCGAACCAATCCCCCGCCTACGCTGCATCAAGGCAAAAGCAGGATCGGAGCGAGCGCCAGTTCTCTAGGGCCGCCCCAATGCATACCAGATTACGAAGTCCGTCATGGGCGGCGTTGCCCCCAGTTGGCGCATCCGCGATGCGTTCTCCCCCCGATGATGCTGGCTGTGGGTGAGCGCCTGCAGCAGGAGGACGCCGGCCGGCGCTTCAAACGGGCCCTTCGGCCCACGCGGCAGGGCAATCATCCGGTCGAGATCAGCGGACGCCAGCGTCGCGGCCAGGTCCGCATGAGCCTTCCCCATGGACGCTTCCAGTTCTTCCATGGAATCGATTTCCTTCATCCCAGCGGCGTCCGGCGTCTCCCCGCGTGCGAGCGCGGTCAGCATCTTGAGGGCCTTCCACATGTGGTTGAGGCGCGTGCGGATTTCCGCATCTTCGAGCAGCGCCGCGTTTTCACGAAGTGTTTTCCAATGCGCCGCATCGGCCCAGGCCTGATGCCGCGCCATCTCCAGCATTCCTTCTGCGTTCATCGCTCTCACTCCCAAAAACCGTTCTCGTTTTACCACGATCTCTGCCGGCTCGCCAACTGTTCAGGGGGAGCCCTGCTGCGCACAGGTTCCTCCTGTAGAACGCCGGCTAAAGCCGGCGGCAGCCAGGATTGGCTGCCCCGCAGAGCAGCAGAGCCGCAACCAAAGCGGAGGGCGAGGAGCCAGAACTCAGGAGCCAGAAGCCAGAATGGCCCGGGCATAACTGTTCAGCAA
>Ga0116222_1000967_pt1 | contig 16558 bp, 11 predicted proteins | sample Sb_taG_12_FD_88963 | JGI IMG/M metagenome (GOLD analysis project Ga0116222, IMG submission 88963) | Peat soil microbial communities from Weissenstadt, Germany - Sb_50d_9_AC metaG | ecosystem: Environmental > Terrestrial > Soil > Wetlands > Peat | place: Germany: Weissenstadt | collected 2010-09-21
CCACGCCCAGGCGGTTGGGTAAGGGGAAAACATTCATGAGCTGGAGGCCGTACTGGTTCCAGCGGTTCTGCGGAATCATGTTACCCGGGAAGGGCGTTCTGCCGTTGGCTGGATCGAGAATGGTAACCGGAATGTTGTTTTGCCTGGTTTGCGAGAAGTTGCCGGCGCGTTCCAGGGCGGTCGGGACGGTGAGCGAGACCAGGTTGTCGAACACGCGCGGCCGCTGAAACTCAAAGTTGGTGAAGAAGAACAACTTCTCCTTGCCGCTGTTGACCTTGTGGGGAATGTACACGGGCCCCCCGACATTGAAGCCAAAGGTGCTGTTGCGGTTCCGCGCGCGCGACAGGCCGTTATAGTTGTTCGTCCAGCTATTGGCGTTCAGCCATTCATTGCGGTAAAACTCGTAGCCGACGCCGTGGAAGTCGCGGGAGCCGCTCTTGGTCACCAGCGTGATGTTCGAGGCGCTGGCGCGGCCGAATTCGGCCTGCTGCCCGTTGGTCAGCACCTTGAACTCGGCAATGATGTCCGGGTTGAGCCGCCAGCCGCCGCCACTGTTGTTGCCGACGTCCTCGACCAGGGTGCCGTCCACAGCAATGGCGTTTTGGTCGGTGCGCAGGCCGTTGGCGTTCTGGGTATCGGCGTTGAAACCAGGGACCGTCGGCAGCAGGTCGGTGTAGAGCCGCGTGCTGGATCCCAGCTCGGTCATTTGCGAACCCGTGAGAACGCCCGAGCGTTCCGCGCTAACGGTCTGCAGCGCGACCGCGCTGGACTCCACGTTGATGGTTTCCCCCAAGGTCCCAATCTCCAACACAATAGGGGGAAGCCCGACACGATCCTGGGCGAACAGGGTGATATCCGATTTCACGTACTTCTTAAATCCGGACGCCTCGATGGCGACAGAATAGGTGCCGGGAATGACCGGTGTGAAGAAGAAGGTGCCTTCCGCGCTGGTCTGCAGTTCTCTGGCGACGGCGCCTTGTCCCTGGTTGAGCAGGGTTACTTTGGCATTGGGCACGACGGCGCCCTGGCTATCCTGGACGACGCCACTGATGGAGCCTGATGACTGTTGTCCAAAAAAGGGGACGACGCAGAGAATGAGGGCCACCGCCAGCCACGCGGCACGTATGTTTCCGACCAGTAGTTTCATCCTGAACCTCCAGATTTAGGGGGAACTAAGATCACATCCCCAGGGGACGGCCACCTCTTCACGTTTGGTCGTCACCCTTTCGCGCCGACAGGTACGGACGTCGGACGCTCGACTGAGAAAGCTTGTGGTGGAATCGAACAACCGTCAAGGCCATTACCGTAGCGAATGCCCTGTAGCGCAGCTTAGAGGCTGCGAATCAATGGCTTACGAAGCGTGGGCCAAGCGGTATGATACCTTCTCCCGAATCGCGGGCGCCATGGAGCTTTCGGCCCGAAACTCATTTTAGCTGGCAGAAGAGCCACGTGGACAAAAGGAAGGCCAAGCTGGACGCTGCCTGGCAAGTTCGCGCCGCCACCGTGATGCATCCCTGGGTCCGCACCTGAGGCGCAGCGACTAGGCCTGCTATCTGAAAAGCAGCGGCGCCATATCGGCCAGCGAATGGCGCCAGACCTTCCACTCATGCTCGCCCGGGTAGCGCTTGAAAACGATGTTGATCTTGCGGCTGCGCAACTCCTCCTCAACTTGGGTCATTGCCGGCATGCGCGGATCCTCCGTGCCGCAGGAGAAGAAGAGCAGGCGGAGCTTCTTGTTCGTGGCCACGGGGTCAGCCAAAAAGCCCGGGGAGATCTTTTCCAGGAGCGCCACCCCGGGGGGAGCGGCGTTCGCGGTGCCGCGAAACATTCCCGCGCTGAGCAAGCCCACTGACGCGAAGACATCGAGCCGCTTCAGCCCGACGTTCGCGGAGATCCCCGATCCCATGGACAGGCCGGCCAGGGCCCGGTTCTCGCGGCCGGGCAGCGTGCGATAGTGCTTCTCCACGAACGGAATCAGGTCGTCGACGATGTCCTTCTCATTGGCGTCGTATCCTTGAGCGCCCCCGCCCGAGCCCACGCCGGGAGGCGGAGCGGTGCGCGGACCGGCAAGGTCCAGGGAGGCCAGCTCGTTCCAGTAAGCGTTCGGCATCACCACGATCATCGGCTTGCTCTTTCCCTGCGCGATCAGATTGTCCATGATCACGTTGGCGATGCCCATGACGGGCCATGCTTCTTCGTCTCCTCCGCTGCCGTGAAGCAGGTACAGCACGGGGTACCTGGTGGTGCTCCCTTCGTAGCGCTCCCCTTCGTACCCGGGCGGGGTGTAAACGAACATGCGTCGCGGCGTCTTCATGGCCGTCGAAGGCAACCACATCGCCGACACGGTTCCATGCGGCACTTGCCGCGGCTGAAACACCGCCGACGCTTCGCTGAGCACCAGCAGCGTGTTCATGAATCCAATACCGTCGCGCGCTACGTTGTAGTTGCCCGGATCGAGCGTCCTGACTCCATCAACCGAAAAGGTGTACGCCCACACCTCGGGCTGGAGCGCGGTCTTCGTCGTAACGGACCAGAGGCCCGAACCGTCCTTGGTCATCGCCAGGCCGCGGCCGCCTTCCCAATTCCCTTGCACCTGCACCTCCGTGGCTTTGGGAGCGAGGAGGCGGAACGTGACCCGGCCGTCTGCGAGCACCTCCGGAGAGCGGACCTTCGCAGCCCGAGCCTGGCCGCCTCCGGTGCCCGGCGAAGTTGCGGGGGGTTCCTGTGCGAGCAGGGAAATGCAAAGAACGACCGGTCCTGCCATTGCATGAATCAGCTTCATGATGAATCTCCGTAACAAGGATCTCCTTTTTCGCATCCCGGCAACCATCGATTGTACAACCAACCGCAATAATTAGAGCCGTTTTTCTCATTTCATTCAACCCGGCTCCAGCCTGGGTTGTCTGCACAAATGGCTAGCGCTCGCGCAGGAAGATCCCCATTTCCCGCAGTTTCTTGAGGAGCGCGGGTTGGGGCTTCTGCTCGTGCCATTCGAGCGTGGTATCGGTGAGGCGCGTCACCCGGCCGCCGGCCGCGGAGATCACGCGGGTCGCGGTCTCGGCATCCGGGCAGTGGATCAGCATCGCCGGGACCATGGTGACCCGGCGGAACTGGCCGAACCAGCCCACGATCTCGCGCTCCACATTGGCGGGCAGATCTGCGCCGCAGTACTCGCGCAGGGTGTTCAGGACCTGCTGCGCCTTGAGACCCGAAGCCGCGGCCGCCAGGATGGATGGCTTGGTCACCTTGAACAGCGTGCCCACATGTCTGCCCAGGCGCTCCGAAAAGCGCGCGATTTCGGACTCCGCCTTGGCGGAAGGCGCCAGGAAAACCACGTCGCAGTTGGGCTGCAGCACGATGCGCCCCTGCGATTCCTGGCCGAGTTGAAAGTCGTCCGCCGCATCCAGCAGGTACTTCCCCGCATCGGTGAGCGCAAAACAGATCGCACCGTCGCCGTCGGCGCCGGCTTTCGCTCCGCCCAACGGCACGAGGCGCAGTTGCAGGAAGTCGGCCAGTTGCTCTTCCCACGCCTCATCCAGCTCGTCCGAGGAGGGTTGCGACACCGAGCGGCCGGCGACGACGACGGAACCGTACGGCTCGTCGCGATGAATCGTAGCGAAGGGGTTGTCGCGATCCCTGTGATATGCCAGGAAGTCGCGGAGGCGCACGAACACTCCCGCCTCAATTCCCTTGAACACGCGCCGGAGCGCGGACGCGACCTGTTCCACATGACGGCCGAGAGACATCCTTCCGGCGTTCGGCACCAACGAAACCGACTGGTATCCCACTGGGCTGGAGCGGTCCTTCAGTTGGCTGCGGAGACCGTCGAGGACGGCCTTGAGGCGCTCCTTGCCTCCCAGCCGCAGCCAGTCGGTCCCCAATTCTGTGATCTCCATGTGCATGGCGCGCTCCCGGCGGCCTTTCTGTTCCAGGAACTGGTGGTGCCGCAGAAAATCGAGTGCGATCGCGATCCGGTTCGCGGGGTTAAAGTGAAACGCCTTCTCGATCCATTCCGGCAAGGTTCCCACGCCCGCCTCGAGATTCCGTTGGTCGGCCTCGAAAATCGCCTCATCGTTGACGCGCAAACGGGGCGGCGCGACGGCGCAGGCGGAGAGGACGGCGGTCATGTCGTCCACCAGGAACGGTGAGTGAAAGGGGTGGGACACCGTGACCGGCTCGGGCGGACGCGGGATTTCGGTGCTCAGTTTGCGGGCGGCGGCGGGCCACAGGCCCAGCCCGGGCTCGAGCCCTTCCCCTAGAAGGCAAGGGTAGAAGAGCAGGTACCGGAATCCGGCCCGCATGGCGGCGCCCAGGACGTCGAGCCGCAGCTCGGGGCACATCCCCGGCAATTGTGCCAGGGGCACGGGTACCGCTCCCGGCACCAGCTTCTGAATGAGCGCCTGGGCCGCGTGGAGAACGGCTGCCGACGAGAAATACGGCGAGCTTCCGGCGGCCTGGTAGGGAGTCTCCCAGTGCGGATCTTCCGCCTCCAGAAATCCCTTCACCCAGGCGGCCGCACAAACGCGTGAGAACAGTCCCTGGACGGCGGCGTAATCGCGGTAGTAGTAGTATTGGTGGCCGACGCCGGAGAAGGCCGTGATTTCCGGCCCTTCGAAGTGTTCCGAGACGAAAACGTGAAAGGATTCCCGCGTGGGCACCCGGAAAATCCGGTTGCGGCCCATCGCCCGAATCACACGGACGAAGCTCTGGAAGCGGCGGTCCACCTGCGCGTTCTTGCCCTGCGGCCCGGCGATCATGATCCCGGATTCGAGCAGCGGCTCGCGCCACTGGTCCATTGCAGCGTTGGGGGCGGCCTGGCTCGGCGACACTTTCTCCACCAGGAACCGCCGCGCGCCGTACGGCAGCCGCCGGTAGTATTCCAGCACCTGCAGGAAGGCCTGCCAATCGATCTCCAGAATCTTCATGGGGAATGGAAGGCCAGCTCTTCTCCGTCCACGATGGAGTAGGCGTATCCCTGCTCGCAGAGGAACAACTGGCGCTTGAGCGCGAAGTCCTGCTCCACGGTGTCGCGGCTCACCACGGTGTAGAAATGCGCCTGGTTGCGGGCGGCTTTGGGGCGCAGAATCCGGCCGAGCCTCTGGGCCTCCTCCTGGCGGGAGCCGAACGTGCCGGAGACTTGGATGGCGAGCGAGGCTTCCGGCAGGTCCACGGCGAAATTGGCGACCTTCGAGACCGCCAGCACGCGGATGCGGCCCTCGCGGAAATCGGCGTACAGCTTGTCGCGCGTGTATTGCGGCGTGGCCCCCGTGATCACCGGCAGTCCGAGCGGCTCGGCCAGGGCCTTGAGCTGATCGAGATACATGCCGATGAGCAACGCGGGCTCATCCGGGTGGCGCGCCAGAATCTCGCGGACGGAGACGATTTTCAGCGGATTCTCGGAGGCGATGCGGAACTTGGCGCGGGCGTCGGCGACGGCGTAGGGCATACGCAGCTCTTCGGGCATGGGCAGCCGGACTTCGGTGCAATTGGCGGTGGCGATCCAGCCCTGGTTCTCCAGCACCTTCCACGGGACGTCGGCCTTCTTGGGGCCGATCAGCGCGAAGACATCGTCCTCGCGGCCATCTTCGCGCACCAGCGTGGCGGTCAAGCCCAGCCGCCGCCGCGCTTGCAATCCGGCGGTGATTCGGAAGATGGGGGCGGGCAGGAGGTGCACCTCGTCGTAAATGATGAGGCCCCAGTTGCGCCGGTCGAAGAGCGCCAGGTGGGGGAAGTCCGAATCGGTTCTGCCGCGCCAGGTCATGATCTGGTAAGTGGAGACGGTGACCGGCTGCACGTCCTTCACCAGCCCGCTGTATTCGCCCACCTGGTAGTCGAGCAAGGTGGTCTTGTCGAGCAGTTCGCGCATCCACTGGCGGACTGCGGTGACGCTGGTGGTGAGGATGAGGGTGGAGGATTGCAGGGCGGCCATGCAGGCCATCCCCACGATGGTTTTCCCCGCGCCGCACGGGAGCGCGATGACGCCCGAGCCGCCGCGATCGCTGCCGGAGGCATGAAACGCATCGGCGGCATCCTGCTGGTAGGGGCGCAATCCGAAAGACTCGCCGCCGAGGGTGGTGTCGCGCAGGGAGAAGCTGAGGGCCTCGCCGGTGGTATAGCCGGCCACATCTTCGGCGGGAAAGCCGATCTTCACCAACGCCTGCTTGATCTCCCCGCGGGCCGCCGGCGCCACGCGGAACTCGAGCGCGGAGAGCCGCTCCTGCAACAGCGGCGCGACGTGCTTGCTGCGCGACACCTCTTCGGCCAGCGGGGAATCGTTGGCCTGGAGGATGAGGCCGCGCTCGTCGCGCAGGAGCCGCATGCGTCCGTAGCGCGAAGCGAAGTCGCGAATCTCCACGGCCACGTGTGCGGGAACGGGATACTGGGAGAATTCCTGCAGGGCCGCGATGATTTCGGCGGCGCTCACACCCGCGGCGCAGGCGTTCCAGACGGAGAGCGGCGTCACCCGGTAGGTGTGGACGTGCTCGGGCGCTTTGACCAACTCGGCGAAGCGCACCAGTTGATCGCGGGCGTCGGTGTAGCGCGGGCTCGCGACCTCGACCAGGATGGTGTGATCGCCCTGCACGATGAGCGGATTGTCAGTGTGGTAGCCGGTCATTGTGTTAGTCGATCGGGGATCACGAAGCCGAGCTTCTTGATGGCCGAACGGAACGCACGGAGATTTTTCTTGGGCACCGCAACATGCTTCTTGCCTGCCAGATGGCAATACCTAGCGGTCTGGGTGTCGTGGGCGGCGAGCGCGGCGGCGGTCTCGTCCTGAAACTCGATGAGGAGCGCCTCCTCGGCGCCCACGACGGCGGCCGATCGGCGCGCCAGGTCCGCCAGCATGGCCGCGACGGTTTCCGGGATGGGGACGCTGGAATTGCTCTCCAGGAAACGCGTCACCTCGTCGAGCGCGCCGCCGGATTCCACATGAGTCAGGATTCGCGCGGTATCGAGCACCCAGACGAACTCACTCTTGGGCGTGGCGAACAGTTCCAGGAGGTGGCGGTCGGCGGCGGAGGGCTGGCCGCCGTCCAACAGCGCGACCTCGCGGTTGGCAAGAACGCGAAAGGGTCTGGCGGCCTGCGTGGCCCTCGGCTGGTAGGCGTCTGTGAGTTCCAGGCAATACGCCCCGAGAGGGTTCAGCCGGACATAGAGCAGGCCGTCGTAGCGCCCGATGAAGTCGAGCCCATCACCGCTGTTCCAGGACTGGTGCTGTTCCGGCCATAGGTCGTGCGGGTAGGTGTAGGCGATGTCCACGAGGCCGAGCGTGGCCATGGATTCCATCAGGAAGGCGCGCAAGTACAGGCGGCTAATCTCCAAACTGCCGCCATACAACCGGCCGTAGTGAGCGTCACCGAGGTAGAGTGAGTCGGTGGCTTCGGTCACATCGAATCCATTGCCCGAAGCCCAAACATGGCGCGCCGCCTGGTCGAAGGCGATCCATTGGTTGACCGGCCAGCCCTCCATCGATTCGACGATGGCCTCCCGCCGTTCCACGGGAAAGGTCATAAAGCGCTGGCCCTTTCCGGATTGCCCGTGGATATGGTTGATGCGGTTGAACTCGTCCAACTCGTCGTCGCCGATGAACTCGCCGACTCCTTTGGCGAACGCGGCCGGATCGGCCGTACCGAGCAGCTTCTGCCCTTCGTCCGTCAGCACCAGCTTCCCGGCCTTGGCCTTGGCCCAGCCGCACTGCTGAACCAGCGCACCCCAGGCGTGGGCCCGGACGGGTCCGGCGTGTTGGGTCCATTGGCCGGCCTCTTCCGCGGGCGGTTCCAGCGAAAAATCGGGGACTACCAGGACCTCGTTGATGCGCCGGACTGCCTGATCTGTCGGCCGGTTGCTCTTCTCCGTGACCTTGAGCTTGCCCGCCTGCACCAGTTTCAGTACAGACCGCAGCTCGGGAAAGACGACGGCTTCGCCTTCGTAGACTTGAAGGGGGCGGCTTTCCCCTTTGCGCCAGTTCCCCGGGAGAAGGTACTCGGCAGGGAGGGCGTCGGTCACGGCGATGGCCGCCGCCGGGGGCGGTTCCAAGACTCCGCGAAGCGCTTGCGCAACCGCTGGGGAAACCCGCCCGTAGCCAGTGCCCACGAAGATCAGGAGCGGCGAACTGTCGGTGGACGGGTAACCACGGGGGCCGAGGGCCGGCCACTGAACCCCATGTTTCGCCTCGAACTGGTGGGCATCCAACGGTCCATCGCTGTACGCCATCTCGGCGACCAGTTTCTTTTCGACATCGGAAAGCAGATCCACGATTTGGCGGGGGTTGCTTAGGAGCAACCGCTCCAGCGCGTCGATCACGTCCAGCTTACGCATGCTGGCCGTGGGGGCGCCGACCTTGCGCGCCAGCGCGTTGAGCACGTCGGCGTTGAGGCCGGAGAGAAGCTCGGTGGTTTCGCTCGTCGCCATGGGTATGAAGATATATGTTCACACAGGGCGGCGGGTTGCGCTATAGCGCGGTGCCGGGGCGCTCGACCGATCAAGCCGAAAACAAGGGGTGGCTGGCATAGGCGTGAAAACAAATGCCGCCTGGCCAAGATTCAGTATCGTGGCCAGGGTTGGTTCGTCGCTGGCTACTTCACCGCTAGCCGCCATGCCGTCCTTTGAGGCGGCGTTCTCAAAGAACGGGTTGGCGATTTTGCGTCCAAGTGGATTCGCCCGTCTGGTGGGCGTAGCGATTTGTATATACTTTCCGCTACGCTGGCAATAGTGGTCATTTCGGGGTTTGACTGGATTGTCTATTCGCTAACGAGGCAAGCGCTAATTTTCGTAAATTATTGAAAATAAAATGGCGGAGAGAGAGGGATTCGAACCATTAAGCCCCCTGCCCTCTCTGCAAGTTGCAGATTTCACGTTGCCGACAGCCCCAAGAATGCCACGGTTGCCAGGGCTGCTTGTCCGATGTCGCCCGACGAAACGGCACAGAGAATCCTGCTAGCTTCAGCAGCCCCTTTCGATGCGCGCTCTCCAAATTGACCTTGGGCGTCGGCGTCGAGCATGACACGCCGTCGGCGGATCACATGAATCAGGCTCTCGACAGGGTGCGGAAGGAGGCCGATTTTACCGGGGCGTTTTCGTGTGTTTCCCATGGCCACCGGGTGTAGCGGCTTCCAGATTTGGCGGCGCTGTACGAAGTTCCCACGAAAGCACTGAATCAGGCCGTAAGGCGCAATCTGGAACGGTTTCCAGAGGACTTCGCTTTCCAGCTTTCGAAGGACGATCTGGAAAATTGGAGGTCACAGGTTGTGACCTCCAAGCCGTCTGCCAAAATGGCACTCCGACGGCCGCCCTACGTTTTTACTCAGGAAGGCGTAGCGATGTTGTCGGCGGTGTTGCACAGTGACCGCACCGTGCGGATGAGCATTGTCATCATTCGCGCCTTCATTCGGATGCGCGAGTTAATGGCAGCCCACAAGGACATCGCCGCCCGCATCGAAAGAGGAACGCGGCCATCACCGAACGGCTTCGGTGATCGAGGTTCTGGTCGATGATATCGATCGTCTGGGCCGCAAGGTCGAGCAAATCAAATCGCCGCCCTCACCCTACGGCCGTCGCCGGATCGGCTACATCATCGACGATGACTGACAGCCCTGCCTTGGTGACGCTGTAGTGATCCATGCTGCGGTCGAGAGATTCCGTTTGGAACCGCCGGCACTTCGACGGACAGCCCGACGATTCCTCATGGACCACTTCGCTATGCATTCAGCATCAAGAGCCGGTTGACTCTGGCTCGATACGCGCTCGGTGGTTTCGCTTCCGCCCCGGCTGATCGAGAAACATCTGTTCGCGTCAGGTGCAGATTCTCTCTGCGATCTCCTTCACGGATTTGGCGCTCACGTTGGCCGCATCGGCGTGCCGCCGCCAGCGTGACGCTGCCGCCCGGACCATCGCCAGAATCTCCGGTGCGCGTTTCAATCCGTGCTTCTTGCCAAGCGCCTGGAGATGTTCGACGCCGGGATTCTTGCCTTCGCCCATTACCATCGTGCTCTGTTCCCCGGCGGGACCGTAGGAGAAAGTAAGGTCATATGCGGGCGCGAAGATCCAGGCGTTCTCATCGTTCAACAGGAACGAGAAATTCTTTGCGTGATCGTCGCGGTTGTGGGCGAGCGCGTTAAAACAGGCCAGGGCATACGCTCTTTCCACCTCAAGGATGTTTTTCGTCAGCACCATGACGACGCGCAGAATCGTGTCGTAATCGAGGCTTGGGTGGCGGTGATCGGCATGGATGAGGCCGGAAAGGCTGTGCATATGGACGCGCCTGTCACCCTGCCGGTCAAAGCGCTTCGTGCCGAAATAACCCCGCTTCTTTGTGTGGAAGAGATGCGTCTCCGGCATGTCCACGCCTGCATCCCTGGCCATCCGGCTGTAGGCATATTCAATCGGGCCGATGTCGCGGGCGTCCTGCGATGATGGAAACTTGATCATCCAGTGTTGGAAGCCCCGTTTCAGCTTCCGCTGGCCGTGAATGATCTTGGTTTTGTCAGCATTGACCTGCGCCACGATCTTGGGGCGCGCGCCTCCGGACGAGCCGTTGAGGCGCAGTAGTTCCTCAAAAACGTCTTCGCTCTCCCCCGAGAGCATGATCGCGGATTCCTCGGCAAGCCTGTCGAGCGCCAGCGGCGTTTCGTCATTGGAAACCTGGCTGCGATCCGGCTCATAGCTCAGCGCCCCCATGCCGTTCTCACCGACATATGCCAAACGGTCGAGCGCGTTCAACTCGCCGCGGCGGAGACCGTGTTTCTCAACGGTACGGTCGAGGAGCAGGCGCCCCCACCCGTCAGGCAAGCTGTCGTTGAACACCCCGTAAAGGCCGTCGAAAATCGTCTCGGCGGGCGTGAATACTCCTGCCCTGAGCGGCAGTTTGATCGGTGAGATCTCGACGCCGGAGGCGATGAAGGCCGCATCATATTCGAACAGAATCTGACGACCTCTCAGGGCGAGGCGTCCGACCTTGCGCCGCGCCCCAGCATCCAGATAAACGGTCAGCAATTCGGTGGGGGTGTAGGTCACCGGATACGGCCCTTCTTTCGGGATTTCGGCCGGGACAGAATCTCATCAAGCGACTTCGTCGCAAAGCCGCGCCCGTCATCCGCACACACCTTGTCAAAATCCGCGAGACAATCAAGAACCAGAGCGATCTTGAGCACAGAATCCAGCGCGATCAATCCGGTGCTTTCGAAGCGCTTCAGGGAACTCCAACTGACGCCCGATCGCCTCGCCAGTCCTTCCTGGGTCAGGTTCATGGCAAGCCGCCTGGCCTTGAAACGGGCCGCGAGTTCCTGTTGTACATCCTGGGGGATCTTCATTTCAATAGGCATTATTTTGTCCAATTGTCGGTTATCTCCTACTATATGGACAATATATTATCTATTCGTTAACCAGGCAAGCGCTCACTTGCGCTGGTCGGCGCTGTGAAGGGAACCGAGGGACTTCGCGATGACCGGCGGGCGAACAGCTACCGGTCGGACACGGTGCCCTCGGGCGTCACGTGACGCGTCAATCCGATATCACAGTTCGCCGGGCTGAATATCAAGACGCGCCAACTGAAGGCGGCGGCCCAGATCGAGTCGACGAGCGTTTTCCCATAAGCTGCCTTCCCATTCTGACGCCTTATCGATTACGTTTCGCCGATGTGGAGTGCTTCAGCTTGGCCGCCGCGCTTCCCACAGATACCGCCGCCAGACGCTGCGCTCGATCCTCAAGGTCGAGAAAGAGCGTGGACAGGGACACGCCGAGGGTCGTCGCCACCCTGGCGATGTTCTGGAAGCTCAGATTGCTCTCGCCGCGCTCGATGGTGCCCATGAAGGTCCGGTGGACGCCACATTTGTCGGCGAAACTTTCCTGCGAGTAGCCACGCTCGGTTCGCAGTTCTCTGATTCGTTGTCCCAAAGCCCGGAGGAGCAGATTTGGAGATGCCTCGTCCACGTCAACGAGTGTTCGAGGTTTGACGCCCTTACGTCTACATTGTTTACATATACCGTATTTGCATAGGCACTGTTTACGTAGTATGCTGGATCGACCCGAACGCAGATTCTCTCGGGAATCGGAAAGGAGGCCCGCAAATGAACGCTCCGAAAGCCCCTAACGGTGGTGGCGGCGGCGGCGGGGGTGGTGGCCGGCCCCAATCTCGCCGCTAATAGACAACCAACCTGAAATGAGCCCGGCATCCTGTGCGGTGCCGGCTCCCCTCCTCCCGCATGCCATACTCCCTTGAGACTCTTGCCGCCCTGGCAACTATTCTAGGCACCGTGATCAGCGTCCTTGCCCTGCTGCAATCCCGCGCCTGGCTCGTTTTGACCAGCCTCTTCTTCGTCGGTCTCGCGATCACTGCCGGCTTCTACGCTCGGCGCGAGCGCCGCGCTCGTGATGCCGCGTCGACGGTGATCGAAGGTTACAGCATCGATTCCCTCAACATCGCAAATCTGAGGCGCCGTTTGGATCGGGACCTCGTCGTTCAGGAGGCGGATCATACGGCGCGTCTCGAAGGCGAGGATCTGAAAATTACATGGAAATATTCGGGATATTGCCGGGCCGACCGCGCTTCAGCATTCGATTTCAGCATCGATTCAGCGGCCGGCACTTCATTCCAGGAGCTGGACTGCGTGGCTTATGACCTAGGGCATGATCCTGACATGGTTCGCGAAATCCGCCCGCTCCTCGTCGGCCCGGAGGGCATTTCCAAGAAGATTTCGGTGCCGCTTCTGGAACCACTCAAGGCTCACCAATCGTTTGGTGTGCTTCTCAAGTGCACTCTGCCGGGATGTGTAACAGCCGGTACCGGCTACTACACATCAACACTGTCCTTTGCTCAAGATCGCGTGAGGCGTTGCACGGTTCGCTTGATCTTTGTCGGTCCGGCGCCGAGTTGGATGCGGGTCTATGACTGTTCCCATCACCGAGCACCGGTTCTCCTGAAAAGCCTGGCGCCCTCGCTTCAGGAACCGGACCTCTGCGAATACATCGATGTCGTCGAAGACGCTCGGGGCCAATCGGCGCGCGTGTATCTGTTCTGGCGGGCCTCCATCTAGCCTTGTCCGGCCGGCGTCTCGCCGATGCCTTAGGCCACGGCGCTCACCATTCCAGACGGATCTCGCGCCGCCTTCGCGCCATCAACCTGGCAGCGGCACGGCGTTCGTCGGAGCCGCGCTCACTGCGCCAACTCGCGAGACCCGGATTGTAGCCCATACGGGACAATTGGCTGAGTTTCACATAACCCCTGCTCGCTTGCCCGCTGTGCCAGCGGTTGGCGACCATCCAGTAAGCTGCGCAAATCAGCAGCCGATCCATGTGAAACGGCTTCGGAATCTTGACGTCCACGGCGTTAGGGCCGGCGTCTTCCGATTCGGCGGGGCTTGTATTCACCATTGGCATTTGATCCATTTCGCCGTTGCCCAAACGCAGCTCCTTCATCACGCTTGCCACTCTCCGCCCGACACAACTCGCCATGCGGACCTTTTGCGGATGATCGAGCGGCCGACGAAACTTGTCAAACAACAACGCCGGCCGGGCATGATGGGATTCCGTCCAGCGCCCGAGATTCCTATTCCTCCCATTCCTCTTCGCCACCCTGTTTTGTATTTTCAATGGCGCCGGAGTGCCGAACGCCGGTTCCTGTCATTTCTGCTGTTCCAGGCCGTGATTGCCGCCGCCTCGGTCGACTGCGTCGGACCGATGGCTCCGCATTGATGACACAGAACTTTCCAGAAGCGCTGGCCGGCGAATGTCCGGGGCGCCTCGGGCAGCGCATCGGGCACGGCGGTGCAGAACGGGCAAGGTTGCGCCGTTTGCTCCTCCTGAACTGAATCTTTGATGTTCAACCCGGTCACCGCTCTTTGCCTGAAACCATGACAAGCCGATGTGCATTGTAGCGTTGGCCACCTAGTTGGAGAACATCTTCTTTCCTACCGCCTGAGAGTGCTTACGCCGCCAGCTTGCCGGGTTCCGGTGTTAGTAAGGGTTAGAGTCTGTGTGTTAAGTGGTGTTACGGTCTGGAGAATCATGCCTAACCCCCTGCCCTGGCTAAATATTTCCTGATGGTCGGTCACTGAAATCACGAATTTCGTCACTGATACCACGAATCTCGGTCACTGATACCACGAAGTTTGGTCACTGATACCACGAATCCACACGCTGGTCATTGATACCACGAATCGGTCACCGATGCCACGAATCCAGTTGACTTGGTCACCGATACCACGAATATCTTGGCCTTGGTCACTGAAACCACGAATCAGGCTGCATGGTCACCGATACCACGAAAGCGGATGAGCAGCTCCTTCCGGCCAAACACAGCCGGGGCGATCTGTTTCTATGCGACGTGGCCGATGCGGTGTTCAAGGACCTTATGCCGTCGCTGGAGCATCCCTTCTATTCCCTCTCGAAGAAACCGGAAACATCGATCCGGCGCTATGAGCATAACGGCAACTGGCTGGAAATCACGCCGAGCGTCAAGGGCCTGGCGACCATCTATGACAAGGATGTGCTGATCTACTGCATCTCGCAGCTGATCGAAAAGCTCAAGCGCGGCGAACCTGTGGGACCGCGCCTCCGGATCAACAGCCGGGATCTGCTGGTCTTCACGAACCGCGGCACGACCGGCCGCGACTACGATGCGCTTCGTGAGGCCATCGACCGGCTGGCCGGAACCCGCATCAGCACCAATATCCGGACGGGCGACGAGGAGCAGACGGACAGCTTTGGGCTGATCGATGCGGCCTCGATCCGCCGCAAGCATGGGCTGGATGGCCGCCTGCTCTGGGTGGAGATCAAGATTTCCGATTGGGTATTCAACGCCATCCGGAGCCAAGAAGTCCTGACTCTGCATCCAGATTATTTCCGCCTGAGGAAGCCGCTGGAGCGCCGTATCTATGAGATTGCCCGCAAGCATTGCGGCCGGCAGGCGTCGTGGACGATCTCGCTCGAAATCCTGCTCAAGAAATGCGGCTCGCAGAGCCCGATCAAGCATTTCCGGTACATGGTGAAGCATATTGCCAAATACGACCACCTGCCCGACTATCACGTCCGATTCGATGAAGAAGCGGATCAGGTGGTGTTCAATAACCGCGAGGCCTGGTGGCAGAACGCGGCCCTGCCCGCGGGCGCCGAAACGTTGCCGCCCCTGCCGACGGAAGCCTACGAGGAAGGACGGGCGGCGGCTCCTGGCTACGACATCCACGGGTTGGAGGGCGAATGGCGGGACTACTGGGCGCGTTCCGGCAAGCCGAGGATCGACAATCCGTCTGCGGCCTTCGTGGGCTTCTGCCGGAGCCGCCACAGGCGCGCGCCGATCCAGCGAGAAGCCGACAGGAGTTGGGAAGAACCCCCTGCCCTTCTATGAAACTCGAAACCGCATTAAACGGCCGAGGAGAGGCTCGGCAGATTCTCCCGGTTCCCCGGGGGCTCCGGAACGTGCTGCCCCCTTCCCTGTCAATCCTTGGGGCCGTGGTGGGGATTTGGCCGTACTACCTCGCTCAACGCCCGTGGCCGGAGCGACTGTTTTGGCAGATATCGGATATCCCCTCGGCGTCCGATAGCCGACAGAAGGCTTTAGGAATTCCATTTGGCATCGGATAGCCGTTCAAAGACTATAGGAATTCTATTGACTATCGGACGACCGTCAGACGTCTTTCGGAAATCCACTTGAAATCGGACGGCGATCTGATATCCTCCAGCCACCTTGTTAACCATCTTCACGGGTGAGGGCATGCCGACAATCGCGTTTGTGTCGCCGAAGGGAGGAGCGGGAAAGACGACTTCCGCCTTCTTGCTTTCGACCGCCCTGGCGAAGCTCTACGAGGTGACCATCATCGACGCCGATCCCAATCATCCGATTCAGAAGTGGGCGAATGGAGGCAACACGCCGCCGCGCTTGTCGATCGTGTCCGATGCCAACGAGGACACGATCATCGAACGCATCGAAGACGCAGCGACCAAAACGCCCTTCGTCGTGGTCGATCTGGAAGGTACCGCGTCGAAGATCGTGATCTATGCGATCACGCAGGCGGATTTTGTCATCATCCCGACGCAAGGCTCGCAGCTCGATGCCGACGAAGCGAGCAGGGCGATCCGCGTTGTCCTCCAAAGCGAAAAACTGACGGGCAAGCCGAAGCCCTATGCCGTCCTCTTGACCCGCACCAGTTCACTGATCCGCACGCGCACCCAGGCGCACATTCAAAAAGGGCTGATCAGCGCCGGCATTCCGGTGCTGGAAACCGAACTCAACGACCGCGACGCCTTCAGGGCGGTTTTCTCATTTCAGCAAATACTCGACGGCCTGAGCGCAGAGGACGTTCCGAACCTCGACAAGGCGAAACTCAACGTCTTAGAGTTCACGCGCGAAGTCCTGGCGCGCCTGACGGCCGGGCAGGGCGGTAGGGAACAAGAAGCCGAGGAAGCATCGGCCGTCGCAGGTGCCGCATGAGCGGGCGCGTCGATCCCTTTGCGATCCTGAAGGAGCCGCTGCCGTCATTCACGACGAAGCCGAGAAAAGAAAAGCCCGTCGAAGAAGAGGCCATCGCGCGTATCGCCGAGCAACACAACTTCCCAAGCCGTCAGG
>Ga0116222_1000969_pt1 | contig 16548 bp, 18 predicted proteins | sample Sb_taG_12_FD_88963 | JGI IMG/M metagenome (GOLD analysis project Ga0116222, IMG submission 88963) | Peat soil microbial communities from Weissenstadt, Germany - Sb_50d_9_AC metaG | ecosystem: Environmental > Terrestrial > Soil > Wetlands > Peat | place: Germany: Weissenstadt | collected 2010-09-21
ACTCGCGGATGTGCGAAAGTCGGGCTAGCGCCCTATCCGGTGAAACCGGTAGGCCGCCTAGGATGAACGCTGCGCCCACAACGCGAAGGATATATGCCGTTGTCATTAGGTTATCCCGATGGTCCTCCTGCTACCCTGGGGCAAGGTCAGGCTCGTCCAGCGGGGTCGCCTCGAATGGGAACCGCGGCCCCGCTGTTCGTCCTTGGCCCGCACAGCACGGAGGCCGTGCCTTGTTCAACTTCAGATTGTTCGCGCCAACCCTGTCAGCAGCACATGCCGACCAGGGTGCAACTGGTATTGCGAGTGCCCGGATCACAGTTACGGAAGTCAGAACACGTCGATCCTTGTGTGCAGACCCCCCCCGAGCACCCGTTGTAACACGCCTGGACAGCCTTACTCTGCTCAAGCGTCCCCGGGTATGCCATGCTGCCAGTCGCGGCGGCCGCCACGACCGAGAGAACTGCCAGCCTTAAGCGGTCAGATGGTTTCATTGATCGTCTCCCTTTCAGGCGGCCTGGATAGTTTACACACTCATGCCTCGGATCTAGCCGCCGGCGACCTAAGACAGCATTCCTGCCCACCGCCGTCTTAGGCACCCATCCAGTATGCGGAGGGGTCGATAGGCGGCAGTGTGAGTAGCGTTAACCCAGCCTAGGGCGAGACCGAGTATTCTGTCAACGTCCGTGTGGACAGGCCAATGGTACAGTCCGTTTGATTGCCACGGCCGAACTGCTCATGTTAAAGCTTAACCCATGGGCCCCACCAATGATGTTCTCCGGTTAAACCGTGCCGGCTTCACGGCGGCCCATGGGGACGGGACCCACCCGGTGCTTCTACCTAACGGCCTGGAAGGCTGGCCGGCAGTGTCCCGATGGACACCGCAGACACTTAGCGTACGCTTTCCGCACCGGCTGGTTCCGTTAAAGATCTCAGAGACCGGCGGCTTCCGGTATAATCCAGACGCCTCGATGATCGAGGCTGCTGATGAACTGCCATCAGTACCGTTTGGCGTTGCCCTAGATCGCATAATGAATGACACTGAATCTGGTCTGAAGTACTATGTGGCTCAGTTGGATATTTCCAGCACCCTGCCGGAATTACTTGACGACCTCATCTTTCCAGTTCCCGTTACCAACGGAGCGGTTAAGCTCTGGGTCGGATCTGGCGGTACCGTGTCAGCGCTGCATTTTGATAGTGTCAATAGCTTATATGCCCAAGTCTATGGAGCCGAGGACTTTCTGCTGTTTGCCCCCGAAGACACGCCGTATCTCTATACTCATCCCTCTGACTGCGAGGCGTTCTACTTTAGTTATGTCAACTGCAGCGCTCCCGATCTGCGCCGCCATCCTCTTTATACTAAGGCGCAGCCGATCCGAGTTAGGGTGAACGCCGGAGACCTTCTCTTCCTACCTGCCTTCTGGTGGCACCAAGTCCACGCACTCAGTATTTCCATCTCTGCAAATCTCTGGTGGCCACCACGCCTAACGCAATGCTGCGGACCAAATGCCCTGGCGCGGCTTTCCTATGCCTATCAGACAGATCGATGGGCTAAGTTCCGGGCACATCTAGGGGATGTGTCCCCGTCGACACTTCTGGAGTCCGCGGTCGCTGTGCTATCTAGAAACCCACGCCTCGCCGCCCTAGCTGCAGGAGCTGCCTTAGCCGCGTGGGAGCCTGCCGCGTCCATCGCTGGCGACTTGCTCGCTATGAAGGAGCGCTGTGAGGCCATCGCACTTAAGATCGCTGGGGATGGCGACTCACGCGGGCCAGAGTGTTCGGGAGAAGGGGTGCAAGAGGTCATCCGAATGGTCCAGCGGCTGGTCACAGACAGTTGAGGCGTAGTCGTTTAGGGCGGCCTATCAAGCAACGGTGGGCCGGGATAGTTAGAACCGAACCAATGGACCTAACAGTGAGTCACTGTTATATCAACAATAGCCGCTGCCTATGGAGGGTAAGAAAATGCACGTGACCGAGCTGAGGGATATACTGGCTCCGTTGTCGCCCGTGGAGTTCTTCGCCGATTACTTCCGGCGAACCTTTGGGTATGTACCTGGATGGCCAACGAAGTTCGCTGACCTGATGCCATGGCCTGCCCTGAATGACATCTTGAGACACTACCGCCTTGGTCCGCCGCAATTGAGATTAATCAAAGAAGGGGCGGAGGTTCCGCAGGCTGTGTACTGTAGGTCTGAGCAGAATCGCCTCATGAGCGTGGCACGGATTTCGGTGCCAGAGTTTACTACTCAGCTACGCGAGGGGGCGACATTGCTCATTGACAATATTGACCAGTTGTATGAGCCGCTGACGACCCTGGCGGAGCGCTTGGAGCGGTTATTTTACGTGTGTGTCGGCATTAACATGTACGCTGCCTGGAGAGTATCGCGGGGATTTAATGTACACTGGGATGATCATGATGTCCTAATACTGCAGGTCGCTGGCAGAAAGGAGTGGACGATTTACGGCGAGACGAACAAATATCCTGTGGCGCCGACTCCTGAGACCGAGGCTAATAAACCGGCCGACCCGCTCTGGAAGGGTATCGTTGAGGCGGGTGATCTGTTATACATTCCACGAGGATGGTGGCACATAGCACTGCCGCTAGATGAGCCGACCATTCATTTGACCGTAGGGTTGAATCAGGTGACGGGTCTCACCCTTCTTCACTGGCTGACGGACAAGCTGGCCGCGGAAGAGTGTATGCGGATGGATCTCCCGCTGCTGTCAGATGCTAACACTCAGGCCAAATATCTTGCATCAGTTTACAAGACGGTAAGCGAAGCCGTTGGTAATCCGGAGCTACTGGAGGAGTTTCGGTGGGATATGAACATGAGGGCGGAGCCGCGACAAGCGCTGTCGCTTCCGTGGAGTGCGATGCCTACACTGATCCCCGATTCGGATGAATGTATAATCTCGTGTGTTGCCCCGCGACCGCTGGTGGTCAACCATATGAAGGAAGAGAAGGTCATCACTTTAGGGTACCGGGGAAGGATATTCACGTTCAACGAGGAGGCCGCACCAGTGATCGAGTGGTTAGCGAACAGCGGCCCGGTATCAGCTGGCGAGGCCTACCAAAGATTCGGCGACACCTTTGAGCGGGAGCAGCTCGCTGTGTTAGTGGCCGGCTTGGTGCAGCACGGTGTCCTTGTGGTCCGGGATGCGCACAGCGGGCAAGCGGCAGATATTATGGCTGGCGCCGCGCGCTGAGGGTCAGCTTATGGGGCCTGCGTGGCACGGTAGCGTAATGTTCCGCGCGTTCTGCGTTGAGGTGTGGTGGCGAGCCCACCGAGACCCGGTCGGGTGGGCCGTGACACGTAGAGCCAATGCGCCAATTGAGGGCTGTGTACCCGGCGCGGGGAATGCGGGTATGCGAGTATACTTGTAGGAGGCCGATCCAGGAGCGCAGGAGGGTAATATGACGCATGACATGGTGCACAAGGTGTTTTTTGGAAAGGGACGATTGCTGCGCATCGCGGGTATGGTGATAGCCGGCGGCCTTGGCGGCCTGAGTATTGTGCCGTCACGGCTCTGTGGCCAAGTCCGCGGGGTGTCTGCGGCCGTTGAGGTGGCCTCAATCAGGCAACATAGATTTACGGGCCAGCAGGCCGGTGGACGCCAAGGAATTTCCATTTCTGGCAATAGGATTGCGGTGGCGGGCCTGAGCTTATGGGGCCTTATCCTATACGCGTACAACGTGAAAGATTACCAGCTGTCGGCAGGGGCAACCTCGGCGAACTGGACGGCCGAAGTGCTGTATGATATTGATGCAAAGGCGGAAGGGGGGGGGCTCTGACGACAGCCGACGCCAAGGAAATGCTCAAGACGCTATTGAATGAGCGGTTCCAGCTAAAACTCCGCAGCGAGATGAAACAGCTACCCGTTTATGTGCTGGTGATTGGCAAGAGTGGACTGAGGATGAAAGAGTCGATAGAGAATCCCGATGCAACTGAAGGTCCGATAACGAGGGACGCCGCTGGCTTTCCACAGCTACCGCCGGGACATAGCGCCAGGGCAATGATGCAGATGAACGGGCGCGTGCGGATTTCGGGGAGGGTACAGTCGCTCGCCGACGTGGCTGCACTCCTAGAAAGGCAATTGGCCCGCCCAGTCGTCGACAAGACCGGGTTGACTAGAAAATATGACTTCGACCTCGACTTTGCATCGGAGGCGAACGGCAATCAAGGAAATACGGGGGTTGCGCTCGGCGGCAGCGAACCGAGTCAGCCTTCGGAACCGCCCCCGAGCCTTGTGACCGCGGTGCAGGAGCAACTCGGGTTAAGGCTGGAGTCAACCAAAGACCGAGTTGAGATCCTTGTGATCGACCACGCAGAGAAGCCGTCGGAGAATTAGTACGAGAGGGCAGGCTGTGGTCAAGTGGATATCCACCTTCGCCATGTGTTTTGTCGTGGGCTCGCCAGCCGCCGGACAACAGCGGTCGCCGTTCGAACCAGTTCCAGAGCCTATCTCGGACACCCTCTCATTTCATATTCCCCTTGCTGACTTCGAGGCAAAAGATCTCACCAACCGGGTCTGGCACACCTCGGACATGCACAGCAAGATAACCGTCATCGGCACTTGGGCTGTTGATTTCCCCCCCTGCCATCAGTACCTCCCCGCCCTACAGGCGTTCTACGCAGAAGTAAAACGTGACCGAGCCATCCAAGTGCTCACGTTCAGTGTTGACGATGATGTGTCTCGTGTCAGAACGTATATGAGAGCCAAGGGTTATACCTTTCCGGTAATTGTTAATAAACGGCTGGAATTCAATCTTTTGCCGCGCGACGCCATTCTCCCGGGGTTGGTGATCATCGACCGCGAGGGACGTAGGTCTGACCCGTTTCGGGAATGGACGTTCGGCAGAATTCTCCTTGAAGCTAAGGCCCTGGCCAAAAGAAAGTAACACCGCGGCCGTGCACTCGGCCACCATCACCGAAATCTACGGTACTTGAGAAGCAGACGGGGAGGTGATGGAATTAGTATGGCTGTGGTGATTGAGCCTGCCTTTTACCCCGCGCTTACCCTTTTTCGTCATGAGTTTTGTACCGCAGAATGCGGCTCGGCAACGGTCGCCGAAGCGCAGCATGAAGGCCGTGATGCCGGCGATGAGGAAGCAGCCCAGTTGAGCGGTGCGGATGGTACAGATATAAGCCAAACGGCCCCGGAAGACTCCGGTGAAAAAGTTGGCGAGCTTGGGCAGACTGCGCAATGGCGCTCCTGAGAGACAGATCGGCCGGATAGGGGATTAAGTTTAGGCGTTACAGCGCCGGGGAGACCGGAGACAGGAGTCAGCTCTGCCCCCGGCGGGCGCGCCGGATACTTGCGGCAAGGCCGGCAAGTGGTGCTTACTTGGGATGGGGGATGATGTCCACCAGATAATAAACGTCGCCCTGGATCAAAAAATAAAAGCGCCAATCCTTGTTGACGCGAGCCTGCCAAAGATCTTCGGCGCCTCCGAATTTCTTGCCGCGGAGGGAGGGGTGGTGAAGGTTCTGGAGCAACAGCAGCGATTGCTTGTCAAACGCTGCCCGGATCTCTTTGGAGGCCTTGCTGTAAACGCCGGTCAAAATGTGTGCTGCGGCGGATCTTCATCGAATGGGACGTTTGGTTTTCTTGGCGTTGAGCCTCTTGGCTGCCTTGTGAAGGTCGGCGATAAACTCTGCGTGGGTTTCAAACGCTCGGGACACCCGGCCGGCCTTGATGTCGGCCAGTCCCTCGGCCAGTTGGGCATCGATGATGCGGCGCTGCTCTGGGGTGTACTCATCGTCTGCGGCGGGGAGTTTGGGCACGACGGTGACCACGCCGCCGGAAACCTTGAACTCCAGCATGTCCCCGATCTTGATGCCGGCCTGCTGGCACACTTCATCCGGCAGGGTGCCGGGTTTGGTTTTGACAACGAAAGTCATGAGGAATTGGTTTACTGCCTCTGTGGGCAGTATAGCGGACGGGGAGGGGGTGTCAAGGTCGCTCATCGGATGGGCTGTTTCATTTTTTCTCTTGTCCTTTTAAGTGGCCCATTTTCCTGCGAATCGTTGCCATACCTCTACTCGGAACGCGCGGCCTTGAACACGCGTCCCGCGAGCGGTCCGGCAATACGTCATAAGTTCTGTGCCCCAGTCTGCGGCTCGGCAACGGGTTGCCGCCGGTTGATCCGACAGCCGCTGGCTGAGAGCCGGGAGCTGACCCGCCATCCAACACCTCCAGGAGATCGCCCAGACCGTCGCCCAGTAACGGAACCCGGAAACCACAAATGCATTTGTCCCCCGCCTCCCCCAACTCCTTGATTCCGCTCGAACCGCCCCCGCAAAACGACAAATGCATTTGTCATTTGGGTTCGTTCCGTCATTTCGTGGGTGAACAGCTCTCGAACCCAACCTCCGGCCCCACCCATAGTGGGTCGGAAAGCAGTCGCGGGACGCGCGTCAGCGAGCGGTCCTGCCCGCAGGCTGCGGCTCGGCAACGGTTGCCGCCGATCGATCCGACAGCCGCTGCCCGAGAGCTGAAAGCCGACCGCTGAACGCTGTTTCCCGCACCTGCCGGACGACCGCCGCCTGTTCGGAAGCGGTGAGGCTGCTGGAGCTGGGGAGGCAGATGCCGCGGCGGAACAGATCTTCGGAGACCGCCCCGCCGTAACAGGCGCACGACGCATAGAGAGGCTGCAGGTGCATGGGCTTCCACACCGGCCGCGATTCGATCCCGGCCTCCGCCAGCGAGCCGATCAGGCCGTCGCGCGAACATCCGCACACCGCCTCATCGATCAGGAAGCAGCTCAGCCAGCGGGTGTGCAGTCCCCAGGGGGCCTGCGGCATGGGCGCGATTCCGGGAAGATCGGCCAAGGCCGCGTGGTAGCGGGACGCCACGGCGCGCCGCTGGGCGACGCGTTCGTCCAGGACTTCGAGCTGGGCGCGTCCGATGCCCGCCAGCACGTTGCTCATGCGGTAGTTGTAGCCCAGTTCGGAGTGCTCGTAGGCTATCCCGGGATCGCGCGCCTGGGTGGCCCAGAAACGCGCCTTGTCAACGATTTCGGGCCGGCGCGACACCAGCATGCCGCCGCCCGTGGTTGTGATGATTTTGTTGCCGTTGAAAGAAAAGATAGCCGCGTCTCCCAGGGTGCCGGCGGGGCGGCCTTTGTAGAGCGCGCCCAGGGCTTCGGCGGCATCCTCCAGGACCGGCACGCCGTACGGCGCGCAGGCTTCCAGGATGGGGTCCATGTCGGCCGACTGTCCGAACAGGTGGACCACGATGACGGCCTTGGGAAGATGCCCGCGGGCGGCGTGTTCGGCCAGGGCGCGGGCCAGCAGCCGGGGATCCATGTTCCAGGTGCGCGGCTCGCTGTCGATGAGGACCGGCTGGGCGCCCAGATAGCGCACCGGGTTCACGCTGGCGACGAAGGTCAGGTCGGAACAGAAGACTGCATCTCCGGGAGAGACGCCGAGCGCGCGCAATCCCAGGTGGAGGGCCGCGGTGCCGCTCGATACGGCCACGGCGGGCAGGCCGAAACGCGTTTCGAAATCCCGCTCGAAAGCCTCCAAGTTCGGCCCCACGGTGGACAGCCAGTTGGAGGCGAAGGCCTCGGCAATGTAGCGCTGTTCGCGGCCGCTCATGTGGGGGACGGAGAGAAGGATGCGGTTCAATGGGCTCCTCCCAGCCTCCCGGCCGCTTCCCAGCCGGCACGGGATGGATCGAACCCGGGACATGGGCGGCCGGGGTTTCCGATGACTTTTGCGGGCACGCCGACCGCGGTGGCATAGGCAGGCACCCCGCGCAAAACTACCGCTCCGGCTCCCACCACCGCCCCCTCTCCGATTTCGGCGCCGGGCAGTGCAATGGCCCCGGTACCGATGAGGGTGAAGCTGCCGACTCCGGCGGCGCCACCCAATACCGCTCCGGGCGAGATGTGCACGTGGTCGCCGATCGCACAATCGTGCTCGATGATCGCGCCCGTATTGACGATGCAGTTCCGCCCCACTCGCGCGTCCGCGTTGATCACCGCGCCCGCCATTACCACGGTTCCGTCTCCGATGGCGGCGCTAGGCGAGAGGATGGCGGAGGGGTGAACCAGGGTCGCGGGCGTCAGCCCCTCGCCGATCGCCGCCGCATATCGGGACGCCCGCAGTTGGTTGTCTCCGATCGCGACCAGGAAGCGCCAGTCTTGTCCGCTGAGGGAGGGCAGGCACGGAAAGCCTCCCAGAACCGGGCATCCGCGAAACCAGGATCCGTGTTTCCTCTCGTCGTCGTCCAGAAAGCCGATATCCGCGATCGCGTGGGAGGCCCTGGCAATCTCCAGGACCACCTTGGCGTGGCCCCCCGCTCCCCACAGCAGCAATTTCCTATGCATGGGGCCGCGCCTCAAACCACAACCTCTCGCAGCAGCGCAAAGGCTTCGGCCGCGGGGAGATGGACGGTGTGCCCGCGGTAGGTGGCTAGCGCGCGGATGGCCTCCAGGGATCGCGCATGGGGCGCAGCTTTCAGTTGCGACCGATAACACTCCATGGCCTTGAGCTTGTCCGGCAGGTACTCCGTGATATCGGCAAAAACCGTCGGCTGGAACGTATGGGCATGATTGGGGATGGCCCATTCGGTTTCCGAGAGCGTCTCATAAGCCAACAGTTTCGCCACGGATGGCGCTCCGTTGGGGCGCGTGGCGACCATGACCGCCAGATTGACGGCGCGATGATCTCCATGGATGTCTCCGTGGTGCGGCAGGTAGACCACCTCGGGCCGCAGCTCGGCGACTGCCGAATGGATCGCCTCGGCGATGAGATAACCCGGGGTGACGTCCAGGCACGGCGCGGGGAAATCCAGAAACCTCACCGAGCAGACACCCAGGATGCCATGGGCCGCGGTAAGCTCGCGGCGGGACTCCTCGACCACTGCCGGTGAAAACCGTTCGGGCATACCGCGCGTGACCACGATCACGTGGACTCGATCCCCGGTACGGGCGTGCCGGGCGATTACCCCTCCGCACCCCAGGACTTCGTCGTCGGGGTGGGTCGCGACCACCAGAATGTTCTTCATTGAGTCAGCTCCGGAACCATAGCGCGGCGCAGTTCGGTCACCTGCCGCTCGAGGCCGGCGACGATTTGCCGCAGCCGGTGAATTTCATCCTGGGGTTCGTAGCCCAGCTTCAGGCCGGTCCGGATGCGCGGAGAAGCGCAGGCTGCAGGCTCGTCCACTGCATACTCCTCAACCAGGATCAGGCCCACTCCCGTTTGGACCAGGAAATGTCCATCCGGGTTCACGTCCAGAATCCGGCCGGCTACACCGCGGTAACGTGCGGCGTTAACGGGCGTGGCCCGCCATATGGTCAAGCGGCAGCCCTGGATGTAGGTATAGGCGCCGGGATGGGGCCTGGACGCGGCACGGATCATGGCGTAAATTTCACTCGCGGGCCGGTCCCAATGGATGAGGCCGTCCTGTGGGGTACGCCGGCCATTGTAGGTGGCCCGTTCGTGATCCTGCGGCAGGCCTGCCCACTCCCCCGCCCGTAACCGGGGGATCCACCGGTCCAAGGCGCGGTCGATCGCCTGGAGCATGTTCCACTCGACATCCGAGGCGTAGTCGCCGGGGCCTGCGCAGAATGGCTCCTGGACCAGGATCGGTCCTGCATCCACATCCGCGTCCATCAGGAAAAAAGTGGCGGCGCCAGGCACTCCGTCCAGGACCAGCCATGCCAGGGGGGCGCGCCCCCTGCCTTGGGGCAACCACGTAGGGTGGAAGCCGACGGAGCCGGTGCGGGGTAAGCCCAGCAGCCGCGGCTTGACCATCTGGGAGAGCCCGATCGTGAACAATAGATCGGGCGCCCAGGCATCCACCGCACCATAGACGTCTTCCGCGTTGATGTCCTCGAAATCCAAATAGGGAATCCCAGCCAAGGCTGCCGGACGCTCCAGCCGCCGGTACCCCGACACGGAGCCGGACTTGGATTCCGCGAGCCCGAGCACTCCGGTAACGTGGGCGCCGTTGCGGATCAGGCCTTCCAGGGTCCGGACCGAACTGGTTACACTCCCGGCGAGCACAATGCGCGGATCGGCCATATTCAGAAGTCCCCACTCCTCGCGATGTTCGGGCGGCGGACAAAGCGGCCTTCACCGAGCGCCAGCACGGCCAGGGTTTTGAAGATGATGCCCAGGTCGAAGGCGAAACTTACACGTCCCACATATTCCGCGTCGTACCGGTAGCGCTCCGGCCAGCTCAGGTGGATGTTTCCGTTCACCTGTGCCAGGCCGGTGAGCCCTGGCGGAACCAGCAGCCGGAGTGCCGCGGGGCCTTCTGGAGCGGCGGAGCCCGGCAGCCCCGGCCGCGGACCGACGAGGGACATTTCTCCTTTCAGCACGCTGAACAGTTGCGGCAACTCGTCCATCTTCAACCGGCGCAAAAGCCTGCCGGCGGCCGTCACTTCCGCGTCCGCCGGCCAGACTTCTCCGGTGGGAATACGAGGTTTGTGGGTCATGGTCCGGAACTTGTAAAGCGTAAACAACCGGCCATTTCGCCCGAGGCGCTTCTGCGCGAACAGGATTGGCCCGGGTGATCCCCAGCGCACCAGGAGGCCGGCGAATAACAGCCATGGGGAAAGCCCCACGATGGCCGGCAGCACCACCGCCAGATCCAGGATGCGTTTGCCGTAGCGGGTGTAAAAAGTGTCTCGTACGGGCGGCGTCACGCCGCGGAAGAGCGTATCGAACTTTTCCACGGCCCGGTCCATGTGGAGCACGTTTTCGTAAAATTCCCGGCCGGATTGCCCCATGCGATCGCGCTCCGCGGCGGGCATAGTGGCGAGGCGCCGGACGGCTTCCGCGATGCTCTCCGGATTACCGGGCTCGGCTAAGACCCCGGCGCCCGCCCGCGCCACCAGGTCCGCCGCATCGCCGCGCACGGCCATGACGATGGGCCGCCCCGCGGCCAGGTAAGCCTGGGTCTTCGAAGGAATCGTGATGGCAAACAGGGGGTCGTCTTTCAAGTGCACCAGCAGGGCATCGGCGGCGCTGAGAATCGCCTGCGTATCGGCGAGCGGCTGCCATCCCAGAAACTCCACATTCGCCAGGCGCATCTCGCCCGCGCGCCGCTTGAGCCGATCCACGTCGACCCCCGCGCCCACCAACAGGAACCGCACCCTGGGCGCCGTGACGGCGCACCGGCCAGCCGCCTCCAACACGGCATCCAGCCCTTGGGCCAATCCCATATTCCCGGCAAACACGACGGTGAACTTGCCGTCCGGGCAGTGGCTGCCGGCCGCCGCCGGCTGCCGCTCCTGGGCCCAGTTATAGATCACATCCACTTTATCGGCGGCCACGCCGCGCTCGATTAGGGTCCGGCGAAATCCCGGCGTGACCACCGTGACGCGATCCGCGTGCCGGTAGACGAAACGGCAAAAGCGGCCGAGGAGGCGGAAGGCCAACCCACTTCCGAGCATGCCCGTGGATACGACCGTGTCGGGCCAGAGATCGTTCACATCGTAGACCACCGGGGCGGAGAACCAGCGGCTCAGCGCCAGAGCCGGCAGCCCCACCGTTCCCGGCGGGTGGTAGGCGTAAATCACGTCGGGACGCCGCACCAGCGCGGGGCCTAAAACCGTGGCCGCGAGCGCGAAGCTCAAATAGTTCAAGGTACGCCGCACCGCCGAGCGATCGTGACTGGGGTAGAGCGGCACGCGGACTACCGGGATTCCATCCATCGATTCCTTCTGCCAGAGCCGTACGCGGTATCCGGGATAGAGTTGGCCGCCCGGATAATTGGGGAAGCCCGTCAGCACCTCCACTTCGTGCCCGCGCTCCACCAGCTTGCGCGCGAACTCCAGACCCTTGAAAGCCGGTTCGGGATGGAACCATTGGGTGAGCATCAGGATGCGCACGTACCCCTCCAGACCGTCTCGGCAGTGTCCGGCAGGCGGAATCCGAGCACGATGCGGCAGACCGTTTCGGCTACCCCCGATTCGAGATACTCCCTGGGGGGCTGCCAGGTGCGCCGCTCGCGAGTCACCAGGCGGACGGCGCTCGAGATGGCCCGCGGGTCGACGCCGCACAGGATGTTGGAGCCGCACTCCAGGGTTTCGGGCCGCTCCGTCACCTCGCGCAGGGTGACGTTGGGGACTCCGAAGAGGCAGGCCTCTTCCTGCACCGTGCCGCTGTCGGAAAGAATGCAAAAAGCGCTCTGCTCGAGCCGGATGAAATCGAAGAAGCCCAGCGGCGGGAGGAAGTGAATGCCGTTCCCCGCGAGCTCGATGCCTGCGGCTTCGGCCCGCGAGCGCGTGCGCGGATGCAGCGGGTACACCACCGGATAACCGTACTCGCTGGCGAGTTCTTCGAGCCCCTCGAGGAGGCTGCGCAAACGGACGGGGCTGTCGACGTTCTCGCTGCGGTGCGCGGTCGCCAGGAAAAATTTGCCGGGAGCGAGTCCGTATTCCTCGAGTGCGCGGCTTTGGGCGATTTGGGGCGCGAAGCGGTCGATCACCTGCTTGATGGGGTTGCCGGTGACGTAAATCCGGCTGCCGGGGATGCCCTCGGCCAGCAGGTTCTGGCGGCTTCGTTCGGTGTACGGCAGCAGCACCGTGCTGGAATGATCGATCACCCGGCGGTTGACTTCTTCGGGCACGCGGTCGTCGTAGCAGCGGTTGCCGGCCTCCATGTGGTAGACCGGGATGCCCAGGCGGCGGGCGATCAGCGCGGCGAGGCCGCTGTTGGTGTCGCCCAGGACCAGCAGGCGGTCGGGGCGGTGCTCCAGGAACAATCCTTCGGCGCGTTCCAGGATCTGTCCGATCTGGCCGGCGAAACCGGGCGCCCGCACGCCCAGGAAGACATCCGGGGCGCGCACGCCGAGCTGGTCGAAGAAAATGCGGCTGAGCCGCTCGTCGTAGTTCTGGCCGGTGTCGGCCAGGACGTGGTCCGCGTGGGCGTCCAGCAAAGCGATGACGCCGCTCAGGCGGATGATCTCGGGGCGCGTGCCCAGCAGGGTCAGGATCTTCATCGCAGGATCGTGACCACCCGCCGCAGACGGACCAGCGCCGCTATTTTGGGAAGACCAGGCTGCATGCCAACCGTACCTGGAGGATAGATCGGCCGGAGCGGACGTTTAGTTTAGGGAGGCCGCGTCGCGTTCCAAGTAACCCCCACTCCCATGCCCTACAACTGCGCACATTGTGGCCGGGCCCTCCACCACATCCCCCGAGCCAGACGCCGGGCGACTGGATTATCCGTTGCCTTGCGTGCGGCGCCCGCAACATCATCATCCCCATCTTGAAGCTCGTGGGCTGGCGGTAGCCGACCCTCAGCACCAGCCCCTACTCTGCCTGAAATTCGGTTTCAGTCATGAGAGCCCCCGGAACCGCTCGGAGGCGTACTGCGAAATGAGTAGTCGGTGGCCCGTAATCGAGCGCCTGATCGTCAGGTGGACGATCAGGCAAGCCACCGACAAGGTGGTTCTCTATGCGGTATGCTCAAGGTGAGGGCCCCATGGCAACGATCAACCTGCCTGTGCCGGAAGACCTGTTCGCGGGACTGGAAGCGAAGGAAGACACCACAATCACCTGGGATGGTCCCGCCGCGGATGAATCGTCCTATCCCTCCGGCACGCTTCGCGTTCGCCTGCAACACGTTGAGGAATCCCCGGTTTCAGTTCCGCCTGAGGAATGAGGGACTCCCCATATCCTTGGTATCAGCGCATCGATAAAAGTAACGGTGCAATCGAGCAGGGCCACATCCTTCAGGATTGCCCTGTGTTTTTTCCACCCGACACACTCCGAATTGACGACCCCGCACCAACGGTGAACTGGAAAACATTAAATCTCATCGTCATGTCTCAAAGTTGTGACGTGCAGGTAAAGAAAGACGGCACGGCTACCCTCAAACATGTAATGTTGTGCCCGTTGTACCGCGCTGCCGAATTTGAGAAGAAGCTCGATCTAAAAAACAATCCGTGACGGCAGGCAACCACCTTTCCACCTCCTTGCTCATTGCGGTTTACCGGGGTTCGAGCGGGGTCTGAGGATAGCAGATTTTCGCAACGTCTATTCCCTTCCGATTGGCTTCGTCCGGGAACACCTGCGGGCTTCAGATCACCTCTGCCTGCTGCCTCCCTACCGTGAGCATCTCTCTCGGCCTTTGCTCGGTTCTTCATGCGCGTCGGGCTACCCAGCGACCTTGACGAGGATGATCTCAAAAGAATCACTCCTTGAAAAAGCGATCACGCAGTAGCGCCCGGACGCTTGTGATTACGTCTTGCCAGTTGATGGTCATCACCTCTATGGACGGTCCGACGGCGAAGAGGACCTGTTCGTTTTCGCGGAATGCTTGCAGGTTCAAGCCGGCGGTGAACCGCTCGATGCGGACGATGTTGTCCGGAATATCCTGAAAACGCCGTACGGGGGTCGCTAGAAGGCACGAACCGCCTCAGCCTCCACGCTTTTCTGCAGGCGCGGTTGGAGTGTTCCTTCCTCAACCAGGTCTACCGGTTGGCCAAGGAGGTTGGCAAGCTGCCTCTCGATGCGCACCACATCCAGAAGAGACAGATCGCAACCCCGATCAAACGCGGCCAGCAGATCGATATCAGAGCCGGCGCGATGTTCGCCCCGCGCCGTGGAGCCGAACAGGGAAAGATGCAGAACACCTGCGGCCCTGAGTTCTTTTTCGTGCTGCCGAAGCGTGGCCAAGACCTGCTCGCGGAGCGGCATCATGTTTCCGATCATAGCTGTTTCGGTGGGGGCGCTGAGCATGAAGACCTGCCTACGTGCCATGCCTTCTGCGCGCGCGATTTTCCGCCATCGTCTTCAACTCAGATTACCGGAGTAAAAAGCCGCAGCAAATTCCGAGATCGGAATATTGCGCCATTGTGGCCGCTACGCGTCATTGCACCGTGTACGTCCCCATCGCCTGCCAGTTGGTGTTATTCCCGCTCGCCCGATCCCGCCCCGCTACCCACACCACGTGATCCCCTTTGAACGCCGGCAGGAACGTAATGTTCAATGTCAGTGTCAGTGCGTTCCCGTTCGCCACAGCCGACGACCCCGCGGCGCTGATCGAGCACTGGCTGTTCTGAATCGCCGTGGAGCTTCCATTGAGCACGATCCCCCCGGCGTACGGTCCACCCGCATCGCCGCCGTCATCCACCAGGAATAGTGAGTTGGACGACGCCACATAGGCCAGGTAACACGCCTGCCGCCCGTCGACGAAGTTATTGACCAATACGTTCACCACCCCGAAGTCGCCGGCGCCAACCGAGTCGGTCAAAGTGGTCATGAAGGTCTGCGGCGTGCCCGCGGGCGCCGCTCCGCGTGGCGGCGTCAGACTGACCACTTGGATCGTGCCCGTGGTAGTCGCCGGCACTGCCCACGTGCCCAGCGCGTGCCATCCGGAATTCGCGCCCTGGAGATTTCCCGCCGCCAGGTAAGTTACCATGTTTCCGCCGAAGTTGGAGTTAAACGTGATAATCAGAGTCAGGTTCAGGGTGTTGCCGGTGCCGCCGGCTGACGATCCGGCGGCGCTGACGGTGCATTGGCTGTTGCTCACACTGCCGGTTGCGCCCAGCGTAATCCCCAGGAGGAGTCCGCCGTTCGCGCCGCCCGGGCCCGCATCCTGCACCAGGTAGAGGACATTCAACGGCTGACTGTAGGCTATGTAGCAGGCGCCCACTCCGTCGAGAGCGTTGTTGATCAGAATGTCAACCACGGTGATGTTCTGGTATCCCAACGGGTCGCCGAACGTGTAGGTCATGGTCTGGCCGTAGCCGTTGCCGGCCGCGGGGCTGGTGCCTCCAGGCGAAGTGGTGGTGGGGCCGCTGGTGCACTGTGTCAGGATACCGATATCGAGAACCCAGTTGGGGAGGGGACCAGGCTGCAGGGCCTCCTGGCTGACGCGATTGGCGTTGGTGATGCCGGTGCCGCAGAGGGTGAGGTTCTTGAGGCTGTTCTCAAGCGTCCCGGTATTGTAGGCTGACAGTTGCGTCCAGGCTCCGTTCCCCGAGGCGGGAGGACTGAACACGTACGACTCCTGATGGCCGTCGCTCCAGTTGGCGGAGACTTTGAGATAGGGGCCCACTGTCTGGCTATAGCCGATCACTCCTGCACCGGTCTGGGCGACGGTTCCATACAGATAGTAAGTACCCGCGGAGAGTTGAACGGAACGATCGGCGGCGTTTAGGAAACCGCTGCCCAGGGTCGGCGCCGTAACGCCGAGAGCATAGCCGGCCGTGTAGGTGTTCCAGGCTACGCCCTCGTCGTCGTTTACTCCCGAGTCCGAAAGGGCCTGCAGATTCAGGTAAGTCACCGTGGGCGCCCCGCTGCTGGTCCCGCCGCTGGGCACGCAGGTGTACTGCTGGCCCGGGAACGAGCCGCCCTTGCATGCCGCCGTGGCCACGTTCTTATACGTGCACCCGCTGCTCCAGCATTCCGCCGTGAAACCGGCAAACGAGGCCGTACACTGGGCGGTGTCGGGAACCGGTCCCGTGGTCGCGGCCACATCGCTGCCCGCGCAATCGCCGGTGCCCGCAGGAGTCCAGGTCCCCGTGCCTCCGCCCGCAGGAGCCGTAGCTCCGCCGCCCTGGGTCACTGGGAAGCTATGGCCG
>Ga0116222_1000972_pt1 | contig 16525 bp, 12 predicted proteins | sample Sb_taG_12_FD_88963 | JGI IMG/M metagenome (GOLD analysis project Ga0116222, IMG submission 88963) | Peat soil microbial communities from Weissenstadt, Germany - Sb_50d_9_AC metaG | ecosystem: Environmental > Terrestrial > Soil > Wetlands > Peat | place: Germany: Weissenstadt | collected 2010-09-21
ACCGCCCGAAATCTGGAAGATACGCGGGTAGATCTGAACGGGAATGAACTCAGACTGGGTGTCAACGATGAGTTGCCGCCGCTTCGAGGCGTGCCCACTCTGTCCGGCCGCCTCACATTCGCGCCCGCCAGCATTACATTCCTGGCGATACCCAATGCCGACAACCGCAGTTGCCGATAGCGCCCGTATCTACGAAGTAATTGATTATCAATTTCTTACAGGCGACCTCGTTTTTGGCGTGGACCTGTGATTTTTCGAGTCCCAAAAGAACGAACTTTATTTTTAGGAGACTTTTACTGATTCTAAAGCCACTTACCCGCACCCTTCCGCCGCTTCCAGCCCAGCCGCCGCACATTTGTCTGCTACCTTTAAATCAGGAAAGGAATTGCGCTCACCGGCGCAAACCGGTAGGGAATGGCAGGCGACGCACCGATGCGTCGCCGCTAGGTGGGGCAGGCGGAAGCGCCACCGCTCCGCGGGAAAAAACTAGGAAAACGGTGATAATTCTCACTGCGGAATTCGCGTAACCTACGCGTTTTCAACGTCTGCTCCGAAAAAACGGTGACAATTATCACCGTTTTTGAAGACCGTTTTTGAAGAAAGGTAGGCAAAATGAAACCGATGAACGACAGCACCGAACTCGCTTTCTCTATGGGCAAAGCACCAGTCTTTGGGCGCATCGCCAAAGCCAGCCCGGCGCAAGACCACCGGCCCTCCCCGGCGCAAGACCACCGGCCCTCCCGGTCCTCCCCGCTGGCGGCATTGACCCATCTTAGATTTTCTCGGCTTTTGACTCTGGTCTCTCCGCGGTTTTCTCCGCGCCTCAGCGTCTCCGCGTCAGAAGTTGACTATAATCAAAGATGTCCCCAAAGTGGTCAAAGGAGTAATTCCCCCCATGCAATCGCGGCGTAATTTCATCGGCAAAGTGGCCTCCGGGCTGGCCGGCACCTTGGCAGCCTCCAGCGCCAACGCCTCGGACAAAGTCCTCGGCGCGAACGAGCGCATCCGCATCGGCATCATCGGACCCGGCGCCCGCGGCACCGAGATCCTCCGCCAGGCCGTCGCCTGTCCCAACACCGATTGCATCGGAGCAGCCGACGTCTACACGCGCCGCCTCGAAGACGTCAAGCGCGTCGCGCCCAACGCCAAGACCTACCTCGACTACCGCCGCCTGCTCGACGACAAGGACATCGATGCCGTCCTCATCGCCACCCCGCAGCACCTGCACGCCGAGTGCTTCACCGCCGCCCTCGATGCCGGCAAGCATGTCTACCAGGAAAAGACCATGGCGTTCTCAGTGGACCACGCCAAGCGCATGCGCGCCGCGTACCAGCACGCCGGCAGAGAGCGCATCGTGCAGATCGGCCACCAGTGGACCTCTTCGGGCCAGCTCCCCGACGCGCTCAGCTTCCTCAAGCCCGAGCTGATGGGCAAGATCACCATGATCCACGGCCACATGTACCGCAATACGCCGCACGGCAAGCCGCAGTGGACCAACCCCATCTATCCCGACATGACGCCCGAAAACATCGTCTGGAAATCCTTCCTCGGCGAGGCGCCGCAGCGGCCATTTGACGCCAACCGCTACGCCAATTGGCGCTTCTTCTGGGACTACTCCGGCGGCAACGTATACGAGAACATGTGCCACCAGCTCTCCTTCTGGTACAAGGCCATGGGCCTCTCAATCCCCAAATCGGTCACTATGACCGGCGGCCTCTACCTCTGGAAGGACGGCCGCGAAGTGCCCGACACCATGAACGTCGCCATGGAGCACGACGAGATGCTCTTCACCTGGGATTCCGGCTTCGGTAACGAGCGCCTCGGCGTCACCGAAGAGGTGCTGGGCGACAACGGCACCATCTCCCACACCATGCAGGGCATCCGCTACACGCCCGAAAAGAAGACCCGCCCCGACGGCAACGAAATGGCCGGCCTCACCCGCGCCGACCCCAAAGCTCACATGCAGAATTTCCTCGACGCCATCCGCGATTCCGGTACCCAGCCCAACTGCCCCTTCGACATCGGATTCCGCGTCTCCATCGCCTGCCGCATGGCCGTCGAAAGCTACCGGCAACAGCGCACCATGCATTGGGACGCCTCCCGCGAAGAGATCGTCTAACGCCCCCCCATGAACTAATCGAACAATGGACTTCGAGTACACGCCGGAACAGATCCAGCTCCGCAAGTCGGTTCGCGAATTCGCCGAAGCGGAAATCGGGCCGCACGTCATGGAGTGGGACGAAGGCCAGATCTTCCCCCTGGAGGTCGTCCGCAAGCTCGGCAAGCTGGGCTACATGGGCGCCATCTTTCCCGAGGAGTTGGGCGGCGCCGGCCTGGGATACATCGAGTATTCCATCGTCATCGAGGAGCTTTCGCGCGTGGATGGCTCGGTGGGCATTATCCTGGCGGCCCACACGTCGCTCTGCTCCAATCACATTTACAAGATGGGCAGCGACGAGCAGCGCCGCCGCTACCTGCCCAAGCTCGCGTCCGGCGAGTGGATCGGCTGCTGGTCGCTCACCGAGCCCGAAGCCGGCTCCGACGCCGCCGGCACCCGCACCAAGGCCGTTCTGCAGGATGGCACGTGGGTGCTCGAGGGCGCCAAGACGTTCACCACCAACGCGCACTATGCCGATGTCTGCGTGGCCATGGCGGTCACCGACCGCGCCGCCGCGCAGCACGGCATCTCGGCCTTCATCGTCGAAAAGACTACGCCCGGATTTCGCCCGGGTAAAAAGGAAAATAAGCTCGGCATGCGCGCCAGCGCCACCGGCGAGGTGATCTTCGAGGGCTGCCGCCTCTGCTCGCAGCAAATGCTGGGCAAGCTGAACGAAGGCTTCGTCGACAGCCTGAAGGTGTTGGACGGCGGCCGCATCTCCATCGCCGCGCTCTCCATCGGGATGGCGCAAGGCGCTTACGACGCCGCGTTGCGCTACTCCAAATTGCGCAAGCAGTTCGGCCGGCCCATCTCCGAGTTCCAGGCGATCCAGCACAAACTGGTCGACATGGCGGTCGACCTGGATGCCGCGCGCCTGCTCAACTATCGCGCGGCCTGGATGCTCGATCATGGCCGGCGCGTCACGCGCGAATCGTCCATGGCCAAGCTGTTCGCCTCCGAAGCCGCGGTGCGCATCGCCAACGAAGCCGTGCAGATTCACGGAGGCTACGGCTTCATCAAAGACTATCCCGTGGAGAAGTTCTACCGCGACGTCAAGCTGTGCACCATCGGCGAGGGCACCAGCGAGATCCAGCGCATGGTGATCGCGCGGCAGCTCCTGAAGACCTGATGAACGAAGTGGCTTCCAGAATTCGTGAAGGCGACGCGCGCTCTCTGGCCCGCACCGCCACGGGCGTGGAGAACCGCGATCCTCAAGCGCTCGAAACGCTGCGCGAGTTGGCCCCGTTCGCCGGCGGTGCGCGCATTATCGGAATCACCGGTCCGCCCGGCGCGGGCAAGAGCACGCTCGTCGACGTCCTGGCCGCCGCCCTCCGCAAGCAGGGAAAAACCGTCGCCATCATCGCCGTAGATCCCACCAGCCGCATGACCGGAGGCGCCATCCTGGGCGACCGCATCCGCATGCAGCAGCATCACGCCGACTCGGGCATCTTCATTCGCTCCATGGCCACCCGCGGATCCACCGGCGGCCTCGCCCGCGCCACCGCCGATCTCGTTCGCCTGATGGACGCGGCAGGCAAGGATTACGTAGTGATCGAAACTCTGGGCGTCGGACAGGACGAAGTCGAGATCGCAGGTCTCGCGCAAATCACGGTCGTAGTGCTGGTCCCCGGCATGGGTGACGACGTCCAGGCGATCAAAGCCGGCATCCTCGAAATCGCCGACATCTTCGTGATCAACAAGTCCGACCAGCCCGGCGCCGACCGTCTCGAGATCGAATTGCAGCACCTCCACAAGCCCATCCTCCGCACCATCGCCACCGAGGGCACCGGCATCGAAGAATTATTGCAATCCATCACCAACCGCTCCCTTACGGTCGCGGCTCCGATTCCGAGCCGCGACCGTCAGGGAGCGGTTGGCCTCGACCACTTGGGCATCGTCGTCCCCGCCCTCGACGCAGCCCTAGCCTTCTACCAAACCCTAGGCCTCGCCGTAGCCCATCGCGAAACCGTAGCCACCGAAAAAGTCCACGTAGCCCTGCTCCCCGCCGGCGATTCGCGCATCGAGTTGCTCGAACCCGCCGCCCCCGATTCCCCCATCGCGAAGTTCCTCGAAAAGCGCGGCCCCGGCCTGCATCACGTCGCCCTCAAAGTCCCCGACCTCGCCGCCGCCGTCGAGCGCCTGCGGGCCTCCGGCGCCCGCCTGCTGAACGAACCCCGCCAGGGCGCGGGCGGACATCTCTACGTATTCGTGCACCCCGCCTCCACCGGAGGCGTCCTACTCGAACTCATCCAGGAGACCGAAACGTGAAAGCGGAAATTGGCATCATCGGCGGCAGCGGGCTCTATTCCATGCCCAGATTTGAAGCGCAGGAAGAGGCGAGCATCGAAACGCCCTTCGGCTGGCCCTCGGACAACTACGTGCTCGGCACCCTGGAGGGCAAGCCGGTCGCGTTCCTCGCGCGCCATGGACGCGGGCATCGCCTGCTGCCGTCGGAGTTGAATTTCCGCGCCAATATCTACGGCATGAAGTGGCTGGGAGTCGAGCGCATCATCTCGCTCAGCGCCGTGGGCTCGCTCAAAGAAGAGCACCGGCCGCTCGACTTCGTCATCCCCGACCAGTTCTTCGACCGCACGCGAGGCCGCATCTCCACGTTCTTCGGTGAGGGCCTGGTGGCGCACATCAGTTTCGCCGATCCCATCTGTCCCGAGCTCGCCGAGGTGGTCTCGGGCGCCTGCCATTCCGCCGGTGTCACGGTCAAGAACGGCGGCACCTACCTGTGTATGGAGGGTCCGGCATTTTCCACCAAAGCCGAATCCAACGTGTACCGAAGCTGGGGCATGGACGTTATCGGCATGACCAATTTGCAGGAGGCCAAGCTGGCGCGCGAAGCCGAGATCTGTTACGTCACCGTCGCCATGGTGACCGACTACGATTGCTGGCATGCCGATCACGACGCCGTCACCGTGAGCGACATCATCGGCAACCTCACGAAGAATGCCGAGAACGCCTGCAAAGTAGTGGCGGCGGCGGTCGCCCGCATGCCCACCGGCCGCGCCTGCAAGTGCGGCTCGGCGCTGGCGCACGCCCTTTTCACGGACCGCGCGCTGGTGCCCGAGGCCACCCGCAAAAAACTGGGGATCCTGATTGACAAGTACTTCGTGTAAGGAGATCGCGCAGGAAGTCCTGGACCAATGCATCGCCGGCAACCCTCCGGATGAGCTGCCGCGCGTTCTGGTCGAGGAGCCTTGCGGGCTGGCGCTCTTCTCGATCCTGGTGGAAGGCCTTGCCGACCGCTTCGAGCCTGCTTTATGCGATGCCTACGTCCGCCTCTTCTCGCAGGCGATCGCCTGCGTGAGGGACGATGCGGAGCCGGCATCGCTGATCGCGCGCTATGAACGCATCCGCCGCCCAAGCCTTATTTCCCATGATCCCCGCCGCGTCTTCGTCCTCTCCCGCGTGACGCTCGGCGCCGATGTCGCGGTCACCAGCGTGCTGCTCGCCGCGGCCAAACAGCGCTTCCCGCAAGCCGAAATCCTGTTCGCCGGCCCGCAAAAGAACTACGAGCTGTTCGCCGGGGATCCGAGGATCCATCACGCACCGGTCTTCTACAAACGAGGCGGCATCCGCGACCGCCTCGCCGTCTGGGATGATCTGAAAGCTCTCCTCGCCGCGCCCGATTCCATCGTCATCGATCCCGATTCGCGCCTCACGCAACTCGGCCTCCTGCCGGTCTGCGCGGAAGATCGCTACTACTTTTTCGAGAGCCGAGCCTATGGTGGCGAAACCACACGCACACTCCCGGAACTCACTGCCGCCTGGGCCGCCGAAACCCTAGGGATCGCCGGAGCGAAACCGTACGTACACCCCCCTGGCCCCTGGCCCCCGGCCCCTGGCCCCCACACCGCCGTCAGCCTCGGTGTGGGCGAGAACCCTGCCAAGCGCTTACCGGACCCGTTCGAAGAAGAACTGCTCGCCCTCTTGTCACGCAGCGGCACGCCCTTGTACATCGACCGAGGCGCGGGCGGAGAAGAAGCGGACCGCGTGACCCGCGCCGCCGAACGCTCCGGCGTGAACGCGGCATTCTGGGACGGCTCCTTCGCCGGCTTCGCCGCCATCATCGCGGGCGCCCGCCTGTACGTGGGCTACGATTCCGCCGGGCAGCACGTGGCCGCCGAGTGCGGCGTCCCGCTGGTCAGCATCTTCGCCGGCTTTCCAGTCCCGCGTATGTTCGATCGCTGGCGCCCCACCGGTGACCGCTGTCACGTGATCCGCGTCGACCGGCCCGACATCCGGAAAGTTCTCGCTCAGGTGGCAGCCGTGGTATCGTGAAAAGCGCTACATCCGTTTACCGGGACGGTACTATAACGCTTGACGGCCCGCTCCCGGCACTCGTATGTATAGTTGGAGGGGATATGATGTCACGGGTTACAGCGGTTCTCGCGTTTCTCCTGGTTCTAACGTTTCTTATGGTTCCCACCAGGGCCGAGGCGCAGCAGCAGAAAAAGCGCGTCGCGGTGATGAACTTTGACTATGCCACCGTGCAAACTTACGTAACCTCGCTCTTCGGTTCCAATCAGGACGTCGGCAAGGGAATCGCCGATATCCTGGTAGACAAGCTGGTTTCCGACGGCGCCTACTCCGTGATCGAGCGCAAGGAGCTGGACAAGATTCTGAACGAGCAGAACTTCTCCAACAGCGATCGCGCCGATGCCGGAAGCGCCGCGAAGATCGGCCGCGTGCTGGGCGTGGACGCCATCATAATCGGCAGCATCACCCAGTTCGGCCGCGACGACAAAAAGACCGATATCGGCGGCGGAGCGGTGAGTGGCGCGCTCGGCAAGTTCGGCATCGGCGGTGTCGAGAAGAAACAATCCACCGCCGTGGTGCAGATTACCGCGCGCATGATCGACACCAGCACCGCGGAGATCCTGGCCAGCGTGCAGGGGAAGGGCGAAGAGTCGCGGGGCGGCACCGGCATACTGGGCTCGGGCGGCAGCTACGGCGGAATGGCCGGCGGCGTTCTCGACATGCAAAGCAAGAATTTCGGCCAGACCATTCTGGGCGTAGCCGTGAACAAGGCAGTCACCGACGTGGCGCATGGCCTCGACCAGAAGGCCGCGTCGCTGCCCGCCAGGGTCGTGACCATTGACGGGCTGGTGGCCGATGCCTCGCCCGACGGCACCTTGGTCCTCAATGTAGGCTCGCGCGCGGGCGTCAAAGTCGGCGACAGGCTGGACGTCAAGCGCGGCGTTCGCGATATCCACGATCCGGCCACTGGCAAGGTGATCCGCCACGTCGAGGAGCCTGTCGGCACGGTCACCATCACCGAAGTGGACGCCCAGTCCGCCGTCGGCAAATTCAGCGGACCCGGACAACCCAAGGTGGGAGACACCGTCTCCAATCCGAAGTAGGGTGCCCTATGAACTTCGAAGTCGGTTCGACGGTCGGCGACTACCAGGTTGCCGGCATTCTCGGCGTGGGGGGCATGGGCAAGGTATACAAGGTCCGCAACCTCATCTCCGACCGCATCGAAGCCATGAAGGTGCTGCTTCCGGACCTGGCGACCGAGCCGGAGCTGGCCGACCGCTTCCTGCGCGAGATCAAGGTGCAGGCCAGCCTGGAGCACCCCAACATCGCGGCCTTGCATACCGCGGTGCGTGTAGAAAATCAGCTCCTCATGCTGATGGAGTTCGTCGAGGGCACGACGCTCGACCAGAAGCTGAAGGCCGGCCCGCTCCCCGTGGCCGAAGCTGTCGACTACATCCGGCAGGTGCTCTCGGCGCTCGAGTATGCCCACGCGCACGGCGTCATCCACCGCGACCTCAAGCCGTCCAACATGATGCTGACGCCCTCCGGCGTGGTGAAGCTCATGGATTTCGGCATCGCCAAAGCCTCCACCGACCACCGTCTGACCATGGCCGGCACGACAATGGGGTCGCTGTACTACATGTCGCCCGAACAGATCCAGGGAACCGCCGGCATGGACCCGCGCTCGGACCTCTACTCGCTGGGTGTTTCTCTCTACGAGCTGGTCACCGGCAAGCGCCCCTTCGATGGCGATAGCCAGTACGCCATCATGGCGGCCCACCTGGAAAAGACGCCGGTGCCGCCGATCCAGGTGGACCCCAAACTGCCGCCGATGCTCAGCGATGTGATCATGTTGTCCGTCATGCGGGATCCGAACCAGCGGTTCCAGAGCGCCGCGGCCTTCCGCAACGCGCTGGGCAACCTGGCCGCTGAGGAAACCGAGGCGGCTGCAGCGCCGCAACCGGTACAGGCCGCACCGCCCCGCAGCAAGCGCGGGCTGTGGATGGCCATCGGATCGGTGGCGGCGGTGCTGGCGGCGATCGGGGTAATCGAATTCGGGCCGGGGAAGGGAACCAAGGCCGCACAGAGCTCCACCAACACTCCCGCGGCTTCCACCACGCCGGCGCCGCAGGCCACGCCAGCGCCGCAGGCCACGAAAGCCCCGCAGCCTACGACAGCCCCTTCCGGGCAGCCGCCCGCGCCGGAATCGCAGCCCACCACCGCGACACCGGCGCAGCCGGAGGCCTCCAAGCCGGCGCCCGGGAATCCGCCGGTTCCGAAACGCCAGGCGCAGGCTTCCAAGCAGGCGCCTTCAAAGCCACAGCCGCAAGCACCGGCCGTGCAGCAACCTGTCGTATCACAACCGGTCGCCCAACAACCTGTCGTACAACAACCAGCCGTGCAGCAGCCGCTGGTCCAGCAGCCGCTGGTCCAGCAGCCTGCTGCCCCGCAACCGGACGCCGCAGCCACGCGCGCGGCCCTGCAGCAGGTTCGCGAGCAGCTCACCATGCTGAACGTGCGTGCCGGCGGGATCCGCGGCAGCCTGAAGAGACTGGAAAGTGCGCAGGCAGCCGGCGGGCTGGGTCTGAACGCCAGCCTCCAGGGGCCGCTGGACCTGATGAACGGCTACCTGGACGAAGCCGCCAACGCCCTCAACGCCGGCGACCCCGCCTCTGCGAAGAGCTTCAAGGACAAGGCCGAGAAACAGGTCGAAATACTGGAGAAGGCGCTGAACCGGTAACATAGCATAGGGATATGCCAACCGTGAAAGTGCCCGCCGGCGCCGGTCTTCTGTCGATCCTGTCCGTTGTAACGGGATTCGCACAGATATCGCTGAATGTCAGCGCCCAAGCTGTGCTGTTGAACAGCACCGAAGCGCGAACCGTCAAGGTCAGCGCGTCCAAGAGCGATCGTCTGGCTTACACGGTGGCGGAGAAGCCGTCCTGGTTGAGCGTCACCAGCAGCAACAATTACACCGCGCCGGACACGCTATACTTCCAGATCGCCAATTCGAATTGCGGGGATTGCACCGGCTCCGTCAAGCTGCTTCCGGAGGGCGGCGGCGAGGCGGCGTCGATCATGGTCCGGTACAGTCCCACTTCCGGACCGGCGCAAACGCGGTTGATCGTCAGCACCGCCAGCGTCAACCTGAGCAACACCCAGGCGCGGCAAGTGGCCGTCAGCGTGGCCACGGGGAATGCCGTGGAGTATACCGTAACCAAGCCGCCGGAGTGGCTGGCGATGACCAGCGCCAATCGCTTCACCACGCCCGACACTTTGTACTTCCAGCTCGTCAGTTCGAACTGCGGGGCCTGCACCGCCGCCCTCACGCTGCTTCCGGCCGCCGGCCGTATCGGCACGCCTCTGGTGGTGACCTACGATGTCAATCGCGGCTCGAGTTATCAAGCCACGGCGAGCCATGTCACCCTGTCCTGGCCGGCCGCTATCGGGCAAGCGTGCGGCACGGGATTCGTGTCCGGCTGTAATATCGGGATCAGCTCCACCAGCACCGCGGTCAATACCTACAACGCCAAGATCACCCGCTCCGAGGATGCCTGGATCCTGATCGACAACATGGCAGGTTCCGTCACAGATGTGCCGGTGGCCAATGGGTTGTACCTGTCGGCGAATCCGGCCGTCGTCAACTCCATGGCAACCGGCGCCTATTCTGGACAGGTAGTGGTATACAATCCGGCCAACCAGAGCGACCTGTTCGTGATCCCGGTGTCGCTACTGGTCAATCCGGGGAGCATTTCGATCAGCCCCGCCTCGGGGGCGGGCAGCAGCCAGACATTCACGCTCGCAGTACCTCACCCGGGCGGGTGGCACAACCTGTCGGTTGTGAACATGCTGATCGCGAGTACGCTCGATGGGCAGCATGCCTGTTACGCGGCGTATGAGCTGGTGACCGGCAGCCTGCTCCTGTTGGACGATCAGGGGAAAGACTATCAAGCGGGCTCCAACAGTCAGTGCGGCGTGCGCCTGCTGTCGGCCAAAGGCGACGGGAACGTGTTGACGATCGAGGTGAACGTGAGTTTCCGGGCGGGGTTCGCAGGTAAGAAGAACCTCTACCTGGCGTCCAGGGATCACGACCAGAACAACTCGGGATGGCAGATTTTGGGAACATGGGAAGTGCGTCCGCCGGCAGTGGCGGTGCCGCCGCGCAAGAAGAAGTAAGAGAGCCGCGGCTCCCTTCCGCGAGACTCACCCAGCCCGGTTCACCAGCACCACCACGCTCCGTCCCGCGACCGCATAGGTACTCTCCGCCACTGGAGCTTCGCTACCGGGATCGGCGATGTCGGAGGGCGGCGCCAGGGCCGTATCGACCGCGCGGAACCAGACCCTGCCGGTCACCACCGGCAGATCGAAGTCCAGCGGCTCCCAGTGCATGTTCATCATCACGTGGATGTCCGGGTCGCCCTGGAAACCCGCCAGCGTCATCCCCAGCGCCTGCGCCTCGGGATCGTCCCAGGCGGGACTCGCGAGCTTGGTTCCGTGCCACGTGACGTCGGCCAGCCCGCGCTCGTTCACCGCGCCCGAGAAGAACTGGCCGAGATGCAGCGTGGCGTGCGCTTTGCGAAACTCGATCATGCGCTTCCAGAAGCGCAACAGGTCGCCGTGCTGGTCCACCAGGCTCCAGTCGAACCAACTGGTCCCGTTGTCCTGGCAGTAGGCGTTGTTGTTGCCGTTTTGCGTGCGCCGCACCTCGTCCCCCGCCACCAACATGGGCACTCCGCGTGAGAGCAGCAGCAGCGCCGCGAAGTTGCGCACCTGCCGCGCGCGCAGCGCCTCCACCGCGGGGTCGTCCGACGGGCCCTCCACGCCGCAATTCCAGCTCACATTATTGTTGATGCCGTCGTTGTTGTTCTCGCCGTTGGCCTCGTTGTGCTTCGAGTTGTAAGAGACCAGGTCGTTCAGAGTGAAGCCGTCGTGGCAGTTCACGAAGTTGATGCTGTTCACCGGCAATGAGCCGCGCTGCTGGTAGAGATCGGAGCTGCCGGCCAGCCGGGTAGCCGCCGCGCCCACCATTCCGGGGTCGCCCTTTACGAAGCTGCGGATGTCGTCGCGGTAGCGCCCGTTCCATTCGGCCCAGCGGTCTCCCGGGAAATGGCCCACCTGGTAGAGCCCGGCGGCATCCCAGGCTTCCGCGATCACTTTTGCGTCGGCCAGGTCTTCGTCCAGCTCGATCTGCCACACTACCGGCGGCTGCGCCAGCGGAGTGCCGTCCTCGCCCCTCGCCAGAATGGAGCCCTCGTCGAATCGGAACCCGTCGACGTGCGCTTCGCGAACCCAGTAGCGCAAACATTCGACGATCAGCTTCTGCGCGATCGGGTGATTGCAGTTGAAGGTGTTTCCGCAGCCGGAGAAATCCATGTAGTACTGCAGGTCGCCGGGCACCAGGAAGTAGTAGGTCTGGTTGTCGGCGCCCTTGAACGAGAAGGTCGGGCCCATGTGATTGCCTTCGTCGGTATGATTGAATACGACGTCCAGAATCACTTCGATGCCCGCGCGATGCAGGGCTTTCACCAGGTCGCGGAATTCCCGCAGGTGACTGCCGATTTCGGGTGTCGTGCAGTAAAACGATTGCGGGGCGAAGAAGCTCATGGTGCTGTAGCCCCAGTAGTTCGTCAGCGGCTTGCCGTCCAGCTCGCGCAGCACCGCGGTCTCGTCGAAATCGAAAATCGGCAGCAGTTCCACCGCCGTAACGCCGAGATCTTTCAGGTAGGGAATCTTCTCGATGATTCCGGCGAATGTTCCGGGATGCCCCACTTCCGAAGACGGCGATTGCGTGAAGCCCCTGGCATGCATTTCATAAATGATGGAGTCCTCGATGGGCCGCTTGAGGGGAAGGTCGCCTTCCCAATCGTATCCCGACGGGTCGATCACCACGGAGCGCATCGAAACGGCCACATTGTCGTCCGGAGTGCAGGCCGCGCCGCGCTGCCACAGGGCGTCGGTGTTGCCGCGCGCATATGGATCAATCAGTACCTTGTTCCGATTGAAGCGCTGGCCGGCGGCGGGATTGAAGGATCCATCCACGCGATAAGCGTAGTGCGTGCCGGCGGGGAGCCCGCGCACCAGGACGTGCCAGAAGTGAAAGTTCTTGTTCACCGCCGGGTCAAGCCGGATGGTCTGAAACGGTTGGGGGTCGTCGTACGCCGCGAACAGCAGCAACTCCACGCCGGTGGCGTTGCCCGAGAAGATGGAGAAGTTGACGCCGTCCGGGCCGGGAGTCGCTCCCAAGGGGTGCGGTGATCCGGGTTCGACGGCAAAGGAAGCACTCAAAGCGCTGGCAGCCATGATCTACAAGCTATCACTTGCGCTCTCCGGCTCCAAGTGGAACCATGGCAACTTGAGCGACGCGCGTCGAGTAACTGCTTGCCGTCTCTATGTCCTGACGGCGGCCCGGGCCCCCGTGGCCTTGGTACTACGTCGCGGTCCGAGTGCCTGGTGGCACCAGTTGCAGGGATATCCCGCTGCTGCCCACAAAAACCGTGTTGACGGTGATACTATTCTGTATGTGCGGAGTGCCGAGGAAGCATTTGCAGCATACTACGCGGCCATGCTCGACGAGGAACTTCTGCGAGTTGCTGCAAAACTAGAGTCGCTTGTCCCGGTTGCTCAGACTGTGCTTGCTGCTGAACTCGTCAGGAGGGAAAAGCACGGCCTCACTGTTCCGGCACCAAAGAGCAAAACGCGGGATTCTGGGTCGTGGTGGTGGCCGATAATTTCCGACGAGAAATCAGCAAAGAAGGCCGCCGCGAGTGGCGCGGGCTGCGCATTTGTCGTTGCCGGTATAACCGGTGTATTGGCGATCATATCGATTTTTACACCTCTGGGCTTTGTAGAACCGTCATCGTTGGTGGATGCTTTGCTTGCTGCTTTCCTTGGATTCATGATCCAGCGCAAAACTTCTAGGATTGCGGCTGTTGCTGCCCTCATCGTGTTTGTTGGCGAACGCATCTACGCGTGGATCGAGCATGGAGTGGGCGCGGCGGTGGGAGCGCTGGCGGTAGTCCTCCTTTTGGGATTCATTTCCGGTGTTCGAGGGACGTTTGCTTATCACGCCTACCGTAGAGGTCTGGACACCGGAAGCGCGGAAATCAAGTCGCTCTAATACCTCTTAGACTCTCGCTTCGGCCGACGCTTCTTTTGCCTCAGCGCCGAGCCGGCCACACTTGTACAGGCCGAAGAACCGCCCCTCCGAAGAAGTCTACTGGCCTTTCGCGCTACTCTGATAGAAGTTGCCATAAATCGAAGACCCGACGACTCTAAACAATTTTATCAAAACAAGAGCCTCTTCGGGGTTCAGCGGCCACGGGCACGGTTGTAAGAAGGTAGTAGATAGAGTGAGCTGAGGAGCGGGATGCGTGGGGCAGAAGCGCGACGGTGCAGCATTTGTGGCGGAGGCCCGGCGAGAAATCGACCGAAGCTTTGAGGCGCTGCCGATATTCCAGCGCCCACGGGGGCAAGCGCTCTACCACTACGTTGCGGTGTTGGAGGTGGAAGCGTTCAAGGCAGGAGGAGATCCGTCTCGGTTCTTCGGGGCCCACAGGTCGGCGGTCGAGTCGAGCTTCCATGCGATCCCTGGGGTTGTCCGACGGTGTGCGCGCGGCACCCCAGAGCAATTGCGCATCGACCGAGCGGTGTTCGGGGAAGCACAAGAGCTGTTCGTTTTCTCCTATAAACTTGAACAGGTTGAATACAGCCTGGCCCTTGCTGGCAAGGGCCAATTCGAAATCCACGTGGCCGCTCGGGACCCGCGCATCACGTTCGCATACGCTTCGCAGGAAGCTGATTCCGCAGACTCGCTTCTTCGTACCCATGAACTGACGGAGAAGCTGGGCACTGCGCCCGCGCAAGGAGAGATCGAACGACATGCCACGGCCGTTCAGATGGTTCGTGGATGTTTGGAAGGTGCCGTGTCGGCCATCGGCCCTGAGCGCATCACCTACGAGTACACGCCGGATTTGACCGCGTCCGTCTCCGAGTTCGCCCGGCTTTGCACGATGCCACAAGACTGGGAATTGCCGCCCGACGTGAGCCTCGGCTCGTTCTCGCTGGGAGGACTGCGGCGCTTTTGGGCGGCCGTCTTGGCAGTGTCCATGGCGCACGAGCTCGCCCATCAAATCGCCTCCGGTGGCGACATCAACAAATGGCCCATTGGAACCATCGTCAACGCGAGGAAGAGGGACGATTGGATAGCGCTCTTGTCTTCGATTGCGGAGCTCCCCTCTGCCATGGTTTCGGAGCTGTTCAAGCTCTACATATTCGACCCGGCCGTGTCCGAAAAGACGCCGATCATCCAGCCTTTCCTGGAGGTCGCTCCTGACGACTTCTGCGCTCCGTCTCTGTTCCTTGTCGGGAACGATATCGAGCGGAACTTCCTCAAGCTGGTCAATCGCCATCCTGGATTACGGCGCTTCGTGGATGCGATAAGGAGGGCGAAAGAGCCGCTTGCGCTCAGTCAACTCGAATCACTCTTCCTGGAACCGGCCTTCAGAACGCGGAAGCAGGTGGTGCTCCCCGGCATCACCGACGCGGATTTGGTGATCTATGAGCACGCTTCAGGATTCGTTCTCATCGTGCAGCATAAATGGTTGATCGCGCCCGACACGATAAATGAATCTTCTGCGAACGATGAAGAACTGGGTAGAGGAGTCCGGCAGGGCAGAGATGCTTGTGACTGTTGGCGTGGAAGCCCGGCAGGTCTCCGCACAGCACTAGGGCTGCCCAGCACCGCACTAATCACCGCAATGGAGGGGGTAGTGGTGTGCCGTGGCGCCGAGCCCACTGGATTTATGAGCCGCACCTCGCCGCCCATCATCACAGAGAAAGCGTTTCGAGCGTTGCTCGCACCCCAGCCCAACCTGCCCGCGTTATGGGCTGCGTTGAACGCTCGTCCCGATCAAGCCGCGAGCGCAAAGAGCTTCCGAGACACGACTGCCAGCCTCGAACTGGCGGGATACGAGTTTGTGATACCGGTTCTTGGAAAATAAAGGACCAAGCTTGGATGCCAGTCAAGGGGTTTGAAAGTGAGCGACACGATGCCCGCAAGCCCTGCCAGCTAGCGCAACATAAAGTTAAGGATTGTCCTCAGGGTGCTGGCAGGAGCGGGTATAATTAAGACAGAGCCGATGGCCCCGCAAAATCAACTCGTGCACACTCAACACATCGTACCGCGATGGCATTTGCAGCGGTTTACCGATGCACACGGAGTGCTGTGGGTATACAAGCAGAATTTACCGACAAAAGAGAGCCGCGCCAAGGGAGAATGCTGGGAACGAGACTTTTACGAATACAGCGTGAAAGGCAGATGCACGAGCAATCGATACGAAAACTGGCTGGCGCGGATCGAGAATGACGCGGCTCCCATAGTCGAAAAACTCATCAGCCTTGAGCCGCTCGGTACGTCAGATGCTGCAGTTTGGGCGTCATACGTCGCTTCGTTGTTTCTTCGGACGCAGAAGGTTCGTGAGCAAAAAGCCGCTGCAATGATCGAGGAGACTCAAAGTCCCGACTTTATCCGGGATCTCCAGCACGAAATTCTAAGAGCGGGAGAGCTTGTCTTTGCCGAGGACCTACGGAATCAAGTAGAGGCCTTTCGCGCCAGCATTGAAAGCAGCTCGTCGTACTACCACCTCGTCGGTCTGGAGAAGTCGACAGCGGCGTTGGGCGAGGCCTTGATGACGAAGAACTGGCATGTTCTTCAATCTCCGATGGAAAGGTGTTTTGTTCTCTCCGACTGCCCCGTCACTACCGTCGAGCTTGCGCCCAATCAACAAAGACCGGGCGTGGGATTTGGCCACACACTCGCCGCCATCTTTTTGCCGATCACCCCGCAGTACGCGTTTGTCGCTGCCCCGGCGCTCTCACAGTGGAAGCCAGTTGTATCACCCCGAGTTGTCGACTCTATTAATCAATTGACGGTATGGTTCGCTCACAAGAGGGTGTTTGCGCACGCGAACTTGCCCCAGATCAAAGCGCTCGTTAACGGGGAATTCGGGCTTTCGAGTGGATGTAACGGGTTGGGGAGCAGACGGCAAGAAGCACGGGGGCGGGGTGTACACCGAGTGTTCGTGTTGGGGTGAGGCGGCG
>Ga0116222_1000979_pt1 | contig 16430 bp, 12 predicted proteins | sample Sb_taG_12_FD_88963 | JGI IMG/M metagenome (GOLD analysis project Ga0116222, IMG submission 88963) | Peat soil microbial communities from Weissenstadt, Germany - Sb_50d_9_AC metaG | ecosystem: Environmental > Terrestrial > Soil > Wetlands > Peat | place: Germany: Weissenstadt | collected 2010-09-21
GGAAATATTTGTCGCTCGTCTGTCCACCCAACCAGTAATCGAATCTACTAAGCAGGTCGCGCTTGTTCTTCTCCTTGAGGTTGTCAAACACCTTTTTCGCATCAATCCGCTGCTCCTCTTCGCACTGGAGAAAAGCGATCCCCCGGTGCGGGTTGCCCCCAACGCCTTCAACCGGGATGACGGAATACGGCATAGTGCGCAGTTGCAGCCCACTATCGGCAGTTTACCCTGATCTCAAGTATTCGTCAATTGGGACATTGCCTATACCCATAGGTATAGTACCACAATTCGGTTGGCCCGGTTGCTGTGGGCTATTCTGGCCCAAAAAGAGCGGATGCTTCCGTGTGATCCAACGATAGCTTTCATGGGTGCTGGGGCAGACCCTATTCGCGGCGGCATGGTCGAACCCGGCGCGTGCTGGCACAAGACTGGGTTCGTCTTCACCACGACAACCGAGCCCCGCTGGATGGCTCAACGGTTACGCATCGCTTCCGGGCTGCCCTAAAGGTGGCCGGACTCCGAAGAATCCGCTTTGATGATCTTAGGCACACGTGCGCCACACTCCTGCTTGCCCAGGGCGTTCACCCGCGGCTCATAATGGAAATCCTCGGACATTCCCAGATCGCTATCACGATGAACCTGTACGCTCACGTCATCCCGGCCATGCAGAAGGAAGTCGCGTCACAGATAGACGCAATTCTCACTGCACCAAACGTGGTTGCCACCAAACTGGTTTGCGATAAGATCAATTGATGTCGAAGCCCTGAATCTGGTGGGCCCTGAAGGATTTGAACCTTCGACCAACGGATTATGAGTCCGCTGCTCTAACCGCTGAGCTAAGGGCCCGTACTTCTTACTGTCAACTACCGCCGCGGATTTTGCAACTCGCCGCGCTCCGGCTCTTTACTCATGCCGCAAAGCCTGGGTCGGATCCACCTGCACCGCCCGCCGCGTCGGCGCCACACAGGCAACCATTGCGATCGCCATCAGCAGCACAGCCAGCCCCGCAAACGTCCCCGGATCCGCAGTCTTCACTTCCCAAATCTCCGAGGAAATGAATCGCGTCAAAGCCGTCGCGCCCGCAATCCCCACCGCCACCCCGGCCGCGATTACCAGCAGCGCCTGGCGGAAGATCAGCTTCAACACGTCCCAACCGCCCGCCCCCAGCGCCATCCGGATCCCGATCTCTCGCGTGCGCTGCTCCACCGCGTACGCCATCACGCCGTAAATCCCCACCGCGGCGAGCCCCGTTGCCACGGCGGCAAACAAGCCCAAGAGCATGGAGTAATAGCGCGGGTACTGCGCCTGGTCGGCCAGGTACGAATCTTCGGTTCGCGGGTCGATCAACGGCTGGTTCCGATCCACCTCCTCAACCGCGCTGCGCACCGCCGGCAACGCGTTCATCGGATCGCCGGCCGTTCGCAGCAGAAACGTCATTTGGAGATGCAGGCCGGTATACGGCCCGGTGCTGTGCGCCGCGGCCTGCACGAACGGAACGAAGATCGCGGGATCCTGTTTGGTTTGCGGATGGCTGGCGGGAATATCGCGCACCACCGCAACGATCTCGCGAGCCTGATCTTCCTCCGACAAATCCACGCGAATCCGTTTGCCGATGGGGTCCTCGTTGGGAAAGAAGCGCCGCGCCAGGGTCTCGTTGACGATCGCCACCCACGGCGCATGCACCGTATCGCGACCGCTGAAATCGCGGCCGCGCAGCACGCGGATTTTCATGGTGTTGAAAAAATTCGGCGTCACGGGATAGTAGTCGGCCGTCAGCTCGTCGGCATCGGCCGCTTCACGGCCCTGGATGGTGAACGGCAACGGATTGTTGCCGGCCAGCGGCGGATAAACGCTGCCGGCCACGGAGCGTAAACCCGGCACGGTTTCGAGGCGCTCGAGCACGCGCGCGATCGTCGCTGGCGGAACGTCGCTTAATTCCCAGAGCGGCAGACCGTGATACGCGCCAACCGGCTTGGCAAACCGCTTCTCCGGGAAGCGGTAGCGGAACGTGAGCAGGCCGTGCGGGTCGCAGCCCAGGTCGGCGCCCTGCAATTGAAGGAAGCTGCGAATCAGCAGTCCCGATCCGATCAACAGCATCAGTGCCAGCGCGAGTTGCCCCGCCACCAGCACCCCGCGTAGACGATGCCGAGCCCCACCCACGGTTCCTCCGCGGGTCGCGGCCTTGAGCGATTCGACGAACGCCGCCTTCGATCCCTGGGCCGCTGGGATTACACCGAAAATCAGACCCGTGAACAAGGAAATGGCAGCGCTGAAGAGCAGCACCTGCCCATCCATGCGGATGGCGTGCAGCATGGGCAGCCACTTGGGAGCCATCGCCACCAGCACGCGCACGATGCCCCACGCCAGCCATACTCCCAGCACGCCGCTGAACATCGAGAGCAACAGGCTCTCCGTCAGGAACTGGCGGAAGATGCGGCCGCGGCCTGCGCCCAGCGCCGCGCGGATGGCAACCTCCGTCTGCCGCGACGACGCGCGCGCCATCAACAGCGCCGCCACATTCGCGCAGGCGATCAGCAGTACGAACCCTACCGCGCCCTGCAACAGCACCAGCGGCCGCCCGATGAATCCGAACATCCCGTCGCGGAAGGTCTGCATACGAACGGTCCACGGCTTTCCGTGGTCCGTCTCGCGGGCGGGAAACTGCCTCGCAAGCTGCGCGGCGATGGCATCCATCTCGCTCTGCGCCTGTTTCATGGTGACACCGGGCTTGAGCCTGGCGGCGGTCAGCAGGAAGCGGGCCGACCCTCGAAGCTGAAAATGATTCAGCGGGATGGGCGCCACATAATCCCCGGTTTCGTCGGTGATGCGAAAATCGGGCGCCATCACGCCGACGATGGCGGTGTTCTGCCCGTTCACCAGCACCTTCCGGTTCAGGATGTCGCTCGCGCCGCCGAAGCGCCGCATCCAAAGACGATGGCTGATGACGATCACGGGCGCCGGATGATCCACCTCATCCTCGGATTCGGTGAACAGGCGCCCCATCAGAGGCTGCGCGCCCAGGGCCTGCAGCAGGCCGGGAGTCACATTCTCGCCCTGCACGCGCTCCGCGGGCGTGCCGTTCTCCTCGGCGCCGAAATCCACGGCGTTGTTCACCACGGCGCCCATGGCATCGAATGAGTGCGCCTGCTCCCTCCACGCAAACAGGTCGGGAACCGAGACGCCGTTCGGCTGGTCCGGATGTCCCGGAGGGATGCTGAAGAGGGTGACCAGCCGGTCCGCGTCGGGAAAGGGCAGCGGTCGCAGAAGGATGGTGTTCATGAGCGTGAAAATGGCGGTATTCAAGCCGATTCCCACGGCTAATGAGAACGCGATCACCAAGGTGAACAGCGGCTTCTTGGTCAGAACGCGAAGGCCGTAGACGAGGTCGTGCCACAAGGTGTTCAAGGTGGTCCCCCTTGAGGTGGTTGGACGCGGCCAGGGGAAATCCGTCTTGAATCGTGATGTGACGCAGCCACTCTTGGCAGCCACTCTTGGCTGCGGCGTTCGTTACGCCGCTTCTTCTACTGCGATGGTGAGGCGTTTCCCGATTGCTCGAAATGCGGCCTCGAGCTGCTCGAGCCGGGAGCTGTGCAGCAGATCGAGCAGGCGATCCACTTGCGGGAGATGGCAGTTCAGCCGGCGGGCGAGCTCCGCTTTGCCGATCTTCTGCGCGCGCATGGCGGAATAGAGTGCGAGCTTGGCTTCCGTGAGTGCGGGCAGGGTTACCAGCTTCATTCCGCGCTTCGGCCCCGAAGGGGCTGGAATCTCGCGCCGGTCATCCACGTACATGCTGAGGGCGCTCTCGATCGCGTCCACGGCCTGCATAAGTGCCTCGGATTCATCCTCTCCGAAAGTGTGGGCCTCCGGGATGTCGGGCACATCCACGAGAATGGTGTCGTTGGTGTCTTTGGAGAGTTTCACGGGATAACGCATCATGCTCGTTCCTCCTACTTTAACCCAAGGTCTTTCCTGATTCGGCGCCCCAAACCTTTGCCCACCTCCTTGCCCGAGCCATGAACGGGAAGGATCGACGAGCGCCCGCCAAGCCGGACCCTGAGATGGCTGCCTTTCGCCGGTTCAAAAGTGCATCCCCGTCGTTCCAGCCATCTCTTGAGTTCGGTGCTGGTCACGTTCTGATAATGCAACAGAAGTGTTGCATAGTCAACAGGAATGTTGCGTAAGGGCTGTGACCCGATTGCGACACTCTACAGCGGAGGCTTGCTCGCCGCCAGCGCCTTCTCCGACGCACCGAGGCGCGCCAACTCCTCCTTGATCGAGTGCGCATCCAACCCCGCAGCCGCATCCGCAATCAACGACCGCCCGGCAGCCTGGTTGATCGTCGTCTGCGAGTTTCGATTGGGCCGCCCCTGCGGCTCGATCGATCCCGCCCATTGCCTCAAATCGGCGATTACCAAAGCCTTCGCGGTCCCCGCCGACTGTGCCTTTTCCAGCCGGCCAATCAGCTCGCGCGTCGTGGCCAGCGTGAACCGGCGCCGCTCCACCAATTGCGTGACCTTCTCCGGCATCCCGCTCGAGCTTCCGTCGGCGAAGATGGCCGCCTGCATCTTCACATAGTCCGGCACCGCCCCCACCGTCATGTTGGAAATCTGGATGCGCTTCTCCGCCCCCGGCGCCATCGGTGTGGAGACATCGTCCTGCCACATCGCGTAGTAGCTGCCGGGATAGTCCACCAGTTCGATCAGATACGCCGTGAGCGGCTCGGTCGAGCCGTTCTTGATGTAGAAGATCGAGCCGCCCGCCGTGGGCTCCACGCGCAACTCGGGCAGCGGCTGTGCGGCCGAGGCCGCCAGCGCCATCCAACAAGCGGCCGAAATGTATTTCAGCAACATAGAGTCCCATTATCTCCGCTAGACGCACTCCGCGCATCTTGGCATGGCGCTCCGCCCGGCGGTACACTTGCTGTGACATGCGACTCTCTTTGATTCTGTTGGCGACTCTTCTTGGGGCTACCGGGGCATGCTTGTCCGCCCAGGTCCGCTTCGCGCGCGACCAGATTTCCGTGGATATCGATGGCAAGCCCTTCACCACCTTCCACTACGGCGCCGAATCCGGCAAGCCGTACCTGGCCCCGCTGCGCTCCGCCTCCGGCAAAATCGTGACCCGCCATTTCCCCATGGAGGAGATCCCCGGGGAGAGCCGCGATCACCTGCATCATACCGGCCTGTGGTTCTCCTACGACGACGTCAACGGCGTCAAGTTCTGGGAGAACGATCCCTCCTACACCAAGCCGCACATGGGCCGCATCGTGGTGCGCAACGCCGAGTGGAAAGACGGCGCGCGCGGAGTCCTCACTGCAACCATGGACTGGCGCGATCCCGATGGCAAAGTACTGCTCGTCGAAACGCGCAACATGGGATTCGCTTCCGACCCCAAGCTGCGCACCATTGACTTCGAGATCACTCTCACCGCCGCGGTAGATGTCACTTTCGGCGACACCAAGGAAGGCGCGTTCGCCATCCGTCTGGCCGACGCCTTCACCGAGCGCAAAGGCGCCCGCATGGTGGATGCCGATGGCCGCGCCACCATGGCGAAGGTGTGGGGCAAGCGTTCCAACTGGGTGGATTACACCGCCGAAGTGGAGGGTGAGAGGCTCGGCGTGGCCATCTTCGACCATCCGCAGAACCCGCGCCATCCCACCTACTGGCATGCCCGCGACTACGGCCTGTTCGCGCTCGATCCGTTTGGCCAAAACGCCTTCGATCCCGATCAGCCGGAGAGCCACTGGAAGTTGCCTAAGGGCCAAAAGATTGTCTTCCGGTGGCGCGTGGTCATTCATCCGGGCGATGCCGATTCGGGTCACGTGGCCGATCTGTACCGGGAATATGCGGCCCAGCGGTGACCCGACGCGCCGCCGCGTGCTGCGCGGCACTGCCGCCGCCATCCTGGCGCGATGGGCCGCGCCCGCGCAACCGGCCCCAACCGGCGCGGTCTACGCCTATGTGGGCTGCTATACCACCGCGCAGCGATACGCGCGCGGCGATGGCATCCATGCCTATCGCGTCGATCCCGCCACCGGCGCATGGAGCCACGTTCAGCACGTGGGAAGTCTGGTCAACCCGTCATTCCTCGTCTTGCATCCTGACCGGCGCATGCTCTACTCCGTACACGGCGATGAAAGCTACGCCATGTCCTTTTCGGTGGATCGCGAGACCGGTTCCCTCACGGAGCGCAACCGCGTGGAGACCGGCGGCCGCAACGGCGTGCATCAGGCCATCGACCCCAGCGGCCGGTTCCTGCTGGTTGCGAATTACGGCGCCGGCAGCGTCTCCGTGTTGCCGATCGCCGCGGATGGAGCGCTGTCCGGCGCCGTCCAGGTCGTCGCGTTGCAGGGCCAGCCCGGGCCGCATCGCATCGAGCAAACCAGCTCGCACCCGCACCACATCGTCTTCGACCCGTCGGGCCGCTACGTCATCGTCCCCGACAAGGGACTCGATCGGATCTTCATCTTCCGCTTCGATCCGGCCGCCGGGAAACTGACCCCGACCGAGCAGGGAGCCGCGGTCGCGCGCGCCGGCTCCGGTCCGCGTCACGCCGCCTTTCACCCCACGCTCCCGGTCACCTGGGTGGTCAACGAAATCGCCAGCACCATCGCCACTTACTATTGGGAGGCGGAGCACGGCGGCTTGCGGCCGGCGCAGATCCTCCCGCTGCTGCCGTCCGATTACACGGGCGAAAGCACCGGCGCGGAGATCGCCGTTTCCGCCGGCGGCCGGTTCGTTTACTGCTCCAACCGCGGCCACGACAGCATCGCGATCTTCTCCGCGGATTCGCGCACCGGCCTTCTTACTCCAGCCGGTTGGACATCGAGCCAGGGCCGGACCCCACGCTTTATCGGCTTCGACCCATCCCGCCGATTCCTTTACGCCGCCAACGAGCAATCCGATACCGTAGTGACTTTCCTCGCAGACCAGGCCACCGGCCGGCTGACTCCCGCCGGACAGCCGGTGAGCAACGCCAGCCCCGTCGCCATCGCCTTCACCACCCCCAACCCCTAACCCCCAACCCCTAGCCCCCTTTTCTACTGCCCCGCCACACTCCAGGTCCCTGCCGCCTGCCAGCCCGAAGTATTACCGTCAGTCGAATCGCGCGCGGCCATGTAAACAATCCGGTTCCCCGCGAACGTCGGAGTGAAAGTCAGATTCAACGTAAGAGTCAACACATTCCCCGCGCTGGTGGCCGAGACCACGCCGTTCACGCCGCACTGACTGTTCGACAGCACACCCGGCAGCAGAAAGCTGCCGGTATCATCCACTAAGTACAACGTATTCAGCGGGCGGCTATACGCCAGATAACACGCCTGCCGCCCATCCAGGAAGTTGTGGATCAAAATATCCACCACGCCGAGATCCTGATAGCCCTTGGAGTCGGTGAAAGTAAATGCAAACGTCTGGCTCAATCCGCTGCCGCGCGCCGGGTTCACTCCTCCGACACCCGGCGAAGTGGCCGCGCCGCCCGGCACAGTCCACGTTCCCAACGCCTGCCAGCCCGTGTTTTGCGTGCTGCTCCGCGCCGCCAGGTAGATGACTTTGTTCCCAACGAAGCTCGCGCTGAAACTGAGTGTCATGGTGAGCACAAGCGCGTTACCGCTGCCCTGCACGGAACTGCTGACGCCGCTTACGGTGCATTGGCTGTTATTCACCTGCAACCCCTGAAGCAAGGCCGTCCCTGAGTCATTCACCAGGTAAAGGACATTGAGTGACTGGCTGTAAGCCAGGTAACACGCCTGTCGTCCATCCAGGAAATTGTTGATCAGGATGTCCACCACATCCAGATCCTGAGTGCCGTTCGGGTCGTTGAATGTGAACGTGAATGTCTGGGAAGTTCCGCTTCCGGCGCCGGGGTTCGAACTCACCGCGGCGAAGGCTCCGCCAGTCGTCACTGAGATGGCATTCGAAGTTCCGGCGATCGAAGCCGTCGTCGTGTCAGTGGCCGTGATCGATTGACTCCCCAGCGTGTTCATCGTCACCGTGAACGTACCCACTCCTTTAGTCAGAGTCGCGGCGGGCGGCAGCGCCGCGCTCGCATCGCTGCTGGTAAAGTGCACCGATCCCGAGTAGACGAAGACCGTGTTGTTATTGCTGTCGAGTGCCGTCACGGTAAAGCTGAACGGCCGCCCCACGGTCACGGATGCCGGCGCGGTAACCGCGAAGTGAGTAGGCGCCGCAGCCACCAGGTTCCCGCAGACGTCCGCGTCATCCCGGCCCGGACACTGCTGCGCCGCGGCCGCGTTCGCCGCCGAGTCTCCCTGGAAAAGCGTAGCTCCCGAGATCGTGACACTGGCATCGTGTCCCGAACCGCAGAATGAGGACGAGCAAACAAACAGCGCGCCGCCTTTCGCCTGGCCGTTCCCGGCGTTGGTCCCGCCCATGCCTCCAGTGCTGATGTTGTCCAGAAAGGTAGTATTGATCGCGAGCATCGTGCCGGCACTCACGAAGATCGCTCCGCCGAGACCCGCGCCGCCACCGCCGCCGGCGGGCTGCTGAGTCCCGAAACAGTTGCCGCCGGGAATGGTTGCGCCGCTGCCGCCGCCAAAGCCCGCCGTGCTGGAGCTGCCCCCTCCGCCACCCCCGCCAAAGCCGCCGCTGCCGCCTTTCCTGGGCACGCCGCAACCGGATTCACCGGCGCCCCCACCCCCGCCGGCAAAACCACCGCTGCCTCCGTTGCCAAACGGCTCCACTCCGTTCCCTCCCGCGCCACCGCCTCCCCCGGGACCGCCATTTCCGCCATCGAATGCGATCTGCCCACCCGCACCCGCGGACCCGCCGCTGCCGCCGAGATCGCCGCCATTACCGCCCTGACCTCCCAAAGCGCTCGACCCGAAGCCGCCGCCACCCGCACCTGCACTGCCGCCCCCCAGGCCGCCATTCCCGCCTTGCGCGCGATTGCCGCTGAGCACCACTCCATTGAGCGTCACAAATCCGCCGTTCAGGAAAACAGCCCCGCCCATGCCCGCCGCCCCGCCGCCGCCGCTAAACGACGAACCGCCGTCGCCGCCCTTGGCAAACCCGTTCGCCAGCGTCACCCCGCTGATCGTCACATTCCCGCCGGCGATGAAGAAAATCCGCGTAGTATTGCCGCCGCTGATAGTCAACGGCCCCGGACCTTGAATCGTCACATCCTGAGCGATCTTGATGTGATTGTTCGCAGAGCTGGTATCCAGCGCGATGGTCTGTCCGTTCAGCGACGGATCGAACGTGATCGACGCTCCCTGGGGTGCATTGAGCACCGCGTAGCGCAGCATCCCGCTGATCGGCGCGGAAACGCTGTCGTCGGTGCGGTTCACGCACACTGGCTGCGTGCATGTGCCGCTGTTACTCACCGTCAGATACACGGGAATCGCAATCTGATCGCCCGCGTTGAACGGATTGCTCAGCACCACCTGGCACACATAGCTGCCCGTTGGAAACGTCTGCGGATTGTTCAGCGTCAGGTAGAGTCCATTCGCCACCGGCTGGCCGGCCAGTGTGGTCCCTGAGCCCGCTCCGCCGTTCAACTGCAGAAAGTTCGCGCCGGTGCAATTCGCAATCTGGGCGTTGAAAGAAGTCACGGCGGCGTTGTTGCTCAGCACGTTGACCTGCTGGGATTGCGGGTTGCCCGGGTAGGCCAGCGCCACACTTGCCGGGTTCACCGAGTACGTCGAGCCGGAACCGCTGCCGATGTTCAACGACACTGGAATGACGGTCTGTGCGCCGCCGCTCGAAGTGATGGTAACCGATCCGCTCTGCGGCGCCGCGAGGCCCGTTGTATTGGCGAACACGGTCATGGTCGCGGGCCCTGGACTGGTGCCATTGGCGCTCACCTGGGAATTGCTGAACGACAGCGTCAGCCAACTGTTTTGTGGACTCTGCGTGAAGGTGAAGGAAACAGGCGCCACGCTGGTGGTGGTAAGGGCCACGGTAGTAAAGGCGCTCTGACCGGGGAACGCGTTCAACACCACGGAGCTGGGGTTAGCGGTAATGCCGCTTCCGCCCCCACCGCCTGGGCCCGGCGTGAACGTCACGCCGATCGGAACATCGGTCCCGCCGGATGCGGAAGTAGGATGCAGCGTGATCGACCCGTTGCAGGTCACATTGCCGTTCGAACAGCTCGTATTCGAAAGTGAGACCGTGAAAACAGCCGGCGCCGTATCGGAAGTCTCGCTGACCGTGAAAAATGAGCCGCTGGGTTGGATGGCGAACGGTCCCGAGCCTGTGACGGCCACCTGCACATTCAAAACCGTTCCGGTAAGTGCAACGTTGTTGGGAGTCGCACCCAACTGCGATTGAGCGACCGCTGTCGCGCAACCGCCAGCCACGCAAGCCGCGAAGACCAGCGTGCGGAGGATTGCGGTCATACCCGAGTTTACAACGCCCAATCGCCGGCACCGGTATACTGACAGTATGGGAGCGGGAAAAAATCTCACACTTGCAGTTGTCGCCTGTGCCTGGGCCGCAACTTGCTCCGCCCAGTCGCGCGCGCCGGTTCTGGTGGAACTCTTCACCTCCGAGGGATGCTCGAGCTGTCCACCAGCCGATCGTGTTCTCGAAAAGCTCGACTCGCAAGCCATCGTCCTCAGCGAACATGTCGATTACTGGGATCACGATGGCTGGAAAGATCCCTTCTCGTCGGCCGCCTTCACCGCGCGCCAGCAGGCGTACAGCCGCATCTTCGCGATTGATGGGCCCTACACGCCGGAGATGGTGGTCGATGGCGAAAAGGAATTCAACGGCAGCGATGGCGGCCGGGCCAGCGAGGCGATTGCCGCGGCGGCGCGCCGCAAGAAAGCGGACATCCGCCTCTCGCGCACGGATGCGGGGTTGCAAGTGGATGTCGATGCCGCGCCCGCCTCGGCCGATCTCTACCTCGCTCTGGCCGAGGACAGCGCCACCTCTCAAGTCTCCGCCGGAGAAAACAGCGGCCGGCGTCTGCATCACGTGGCAATCGTGCGCAGCCTCCGTAAGATCGGCTCGGTCAAACGCGGCGCCGCATTCAGCCGCCTCGTCGAGATGCCGCGTGCCACCGCGGGTCAACGCGCGATCGTCTTCCTGCAGGAGTCCGGACCGGGACGCGTGTCCGGCGCGGCCATGCTGGCGCCGGCAACTTACAGCCCCGCGCCGTAAAACGGAATCGCCGCGCCGGTGATTTCCGCGCCTGCATCCGACGTCAGGAACAAAGCCAATTCCGCCAGCCGGTCCGGCGATACCCACCGCGAACGGTCGGCCTGCGGATCCATTTGGCGATTGGCTTCGGTATCGATGGTGCCCGGAAGAATCGTGTTGGCCGTAATTCCCAGGTCGCGATTCTCCAAGGCCGCGGTTCGCACCAGCGAAACCAGCGCGGCCTTCGACGCGCTGTACGCGCCGATATTCGCCGACGGCTCCACGCCCGCGCGGCTCCCGATGGCCACAATCCTCCCGCGCTCTGCCTTCCGCATGTGCGGAATTACCGCCCGCAGAATGTGGAACGCCGCGCCAAGATTCAAGCTCATCATGCCGTCCCACGTGGCGTCGTCGGTCTCGTGTATGGGACTGCCGCCCTCAAATCCGCCGGCCACGTGAACTAGCGCATCGATCTTCCCGAATCGCTCGATCGCTCCGCGGGCGAGCGCCCGCGCGTCGCCGTCGATCGTCAGGTCCGCGGGAATCGCGACGAACCGCGGATGTCCGAAATCCGCGTCGTCGATCTTTCTCGACGACCCCACCACCCGCGCGCCCGCATTCAGAAACGCCCTTGTAACATGGGAGCCCAGTCCGCCCTTGGCCCCCGTAATCAATACAATCCGATCTGCCAGTTCGATCATGCGTGCTCCATTATAGGTCCATTTTCGGGACGGCAATCCCACCAGCGGTCACTCGCGCGCGCCGGGCGGTCCGCAAGAGCCCCGCCTTCGCCTTGACCGCCATCGTCACCATCGCTTTGGGAATCGGCGCGAGCACCGCCATTTTCAGCGTGGTCGACGCCGTGCTTTTGCAGCCTCTGCCCTATCGGGATCCGCAGCGGCTGGTGCTGGTGTGGGGCGATCTGCGAACCCGCCACGTGGTCGATTTCCCCTTCTCCCCGCCCTATTTCGACGACCTGCGGCGTGGCGCGAACCCTGTTCGACGAATTCGCCGCAGTCAGTACCGGGCGCAACACCGTGACCGGCGACAACGCCGAGGCCGAGACGATCCGTACCGGCCTGCTGGTCTTCGACCAGCCGTTCGGCCTGCTGCTGCGCGAGTGCGCGACCGTCGTCAGGTTGGCAGGCGGAAGCGCCTGCCCCGCCTACTCCTGGCGCAGGGCCTGCGAGGGGTCGGCGCGGGCGGCGCGCAGGGCCGGCCCGAACATCGCGGCCAACGCGGTCGAGACGAGCAGCAGCGACACAGTCAGGTACGCGATCGGATCGTGAACATCCAGGCCGATGGGTGTGGCGCGCAGCGCTCGCGACAACGCGGCAGCGCCGGCCAGCGCCAGCAGCAGGCCGATCGCGAGGCCGAAGAGAATGGGCCGCACGCCCGATGCGATTACCGAGAGAACGATGTCCGCGCGGGTGGCGCCGAGCGCCATGCGGATGCCCATTTCGCGCGTGCGCCGGCTGACCGCGAACGCGACCACCCCATAGATGCCGACCACCGCGAGCACGATCGCCACGGCGCCGAGGAACAGGACCATCTCCGCCATTTTCCAGAACAGGGCGGCGAAGTTGTCCATGGCGGTTTGTATGGTGCCGATGCGGGGCAGCATCTCCCGATCCATTTCGCGGATGAGATTGCGAACCGCGAGTTGTATGGGAACAGAGTCGCCCTGAAAGCGGGCCATCATGGTATCGCCGAATGCCTGGGGGCTGCGCAGGAAATAGACGAAGGCGCGATCGACCGCGCCGAAGCGTTCGGATTTGAGATCGCGCGCTACGCCCACGACCTCGAACAGATCGCCGCCGGGGTCCTGGATGGCCTGGCCGAGCGGGTCGTTGCCCTGCCCCAGCGGGGCCCGTGCGGGCCACATCGTACGCGCGAAGGCCTCGGAGACGACCACCGGCGAGGCCGTCCCTTTCACGGGTGTCTCGCCTTCGCGAAAGGCGCGGCCGCGCACGATGGGGATGCGGAGCGTATCGAAGAAATCTGGAGAGACGACATTCACCGAAGCCTTGAGGCCGGTTCCTCTAGGCTGTCCAGGCCCGCGCAACTCTTCGCCGGGTCCGATACCTTCGTCGCTAGAGAAGGGCGGCGAACTGGCAAACGACACCGACTGGACGCCGGGCAGCGCGCGGACCCGCTGTTCCAAAGTGCGGTAGAAGGCTGCCGCCGAAGCGGGCGTGTACGGGGGCAGCGGAATGCGCAGGGGAATCAGCAGGACCTGCCTGGTTTCGAAGCCCGGATTTTCGCTGAAGATGGTGAACTCGGCGCGCACGAAGAGCGCGGCGCCCACCAACAGGACCAGGCTCATGGCCACCTGGGCGCCGATCAGGAAGCCGCGCGTGCGGCTGCGGCGAGATCCAAAAAGGCTTTCCTGACCCTTGAGCGAGGCGGTGAGATCCACCTTCAAAGACTCGGCCGCGGGCGCCATGCCGGCCATCGCGCCGGCCAGCAGGGTGACGCCGGCCAGGTATGCAAACACCAGCATGTCGGGCTGCATGGGATAGTGCGGCATGCCCACGATCATCTTCTCCATGGTGGTGGGAACCCGGCCGGCAATCCACGCGCTGATGGCGCCGGCTACACTTGCGAGGATGAGGCTCTCGGTAAGCAGCATGCGCAGCAGCCTCTGGCGGGTGGCGCCGAGGGAGAGCCGGATGGCGATCTCGCGTTGGCGCGCCGCGGCCCGGGAGAGCAACAGCATGGTCACGTTGGTCGAAGCCAGAAGAAGGATCAGGGTGAGCGCGCCCATGATCAGCGGGGCCATCCAGAATACGCCCGAAGATGGCTCCGCGGCGAACGATCCGTTGGTTACGAAGACGGTGGTTTTGCGGCCGGGCTGCAGGCGGTCCTGCTGGCGCGCAATCACGTTGAGCTCCGCCTGGGCCGAGGCCCGCGTCTCGCCGGGCTGCAGGCGTCCTTCGACCGTCAACCACTGCATGGCGCTCTCGCGAAAAAAGTCGCGGCCCCCGTAGAACGGCGCCTGCATGGTGTAGGGCACATAGATGCCGGGCCCCTTGAGCTGGCCGGAAAATCGCGCCGGCGTCACCCCGATGACGGTGAACGGCTGTTGATTGAGCCGGATCACGGAGCCGAGAATCTGCGGGTCCGCATCGAAGCGGCGCCGCCAGAGTTCTTCGCTCAAGACGACGACGGGCGCGGCGCCGGGAGTCGCGCACTCGTCGGGTCGGAACAGCCTGCCGAGCCGGGGTTGATCGAGCCCGTACAGCGAGAAGTAATTGCAGGAGGTCAGCATGACGAGCCAGCGCACGGGATCGTCCTGCCCCAAGGTCGAATTGCCGATTCCCCACGCGGCGAGTTCATGCAACGACCGCGCACCCCGATAGGCGCGGTAGTCCATGACGGAGACCGTCGGGGGAAGCGCGGGCTGGCCGGGGTCGCCGGAGTACTGCGGAGAAAGGTGCGCGAAAGTCTCGGGACTCTTGTCCACGCGCGCGCGCAGGAGCATCCCATTGAGCACCGTGAAGACGCCGGTGTTGATACCGATGCCGAGGGTGAGGGTCAGGACCGTGGCGCAGGACAGGAGCGGGCTTCGAATGAGGAGGCGGAGGCCGTAGCGGACGTCTTTGAGGAGGGTCTCGAGCCAATACCACGGGCCGCCTTCGCGGAGTTTCTGGCGGACGACGCCGGGGTTGCCGAACGTGCGGGCGGCGGCGCGGCGCGCTTCGGCGGGCGTCATGCCGCGCTCGAGATTGTCGCGGACTTCCATTTCGATGTGCTCGCGGATCTCTTCTTCGTACTCGTCGTTGGTGCGGCTCATGCCCCCTCCTGTTCCCGCGGCGCCCGCAGAACTCCCGTGACGGCGCGGACCACCTTCTCCCACTTGCCGGTTTCGGCGGCCAGTTTTCGGCGGCCGGCGCGGGTCAGCTTGTAGAAGCGCGCGCGGCGATTGTGCTCCGAAGTGCCCCAGTCGGAGGCGATCAGGCCGGCCTGCTCCAGGCGCTGCAGCGCGGGATACAAGGATCCGTGGTCGACCAGCAGCACTTCTCCCGAGGTGCGCTCGATGGTAGTCGCGATCCCGTGCCCGTGGCGCGGGCCGAAGATCAGCGTCTGGAGCACGAGCATCTCGAGGGTGCCCGGCAGGAGTTGAATTTTATCGGCGTCAGGCATTTCAGATCTACCAAGTGCGGTTGGCAGGCTGAAGCCTGCCCCACCAAACATTCCAGGAGATAGTCTACCAGAGTTCTGGTAGGTAGTCTACTAATGGCGTTGGGCGCCCAAGAGGCTGCGGATCTCGCCGAGCTTTTTGACGGAGCTGTCGATGAGGCTGGTCAGGACTTCCACATCCTTGGGCATGTTGGTGCGTTGAACCATGGACGCGAGGTTTCCGAGATTGCGAGCGATCTCGAATCTTAAGTGCGCGACCTCGGGGCTGGCGTAAGCCGCGGCGGGTTCCGCGGGAGGGGCCGGGCGGGACAACTCGGACCGCATTTTGAGGACGGCATCGCGGATGCGGGCGGAGTTTTCGGGGGTGATGGGCACCATCTCGCCATCGATTTCAACGCTCTCGCCCTGGATGAGGGATCGAATGCGGCGGAAGGTTTTGGGGGAGATGCGCACAACCTCGTTGAGGCGGAACCAGGCGGCTCCGAGCTCGTCGAGGTAGCGGATCTGCTGGTCGGCGGTGTCGCGGCTGATGCCGAAGTACTGGGGACAGAACTGAGCCCAGGTGAGAGCGAGCGTCTTGTGATATCCGGATTCGCGGAGCTGCTTCAGGCAGGCGGCTTGCGCCGCGGTACAGCCCTTGGCTATGAGCCCAAGGACTTGAACTTTGCCTATACAGGCAGCGTGGTCGGTCTGGTTGGTCGTCGGTTCCATATGGCTTCTCCGAAAACGGTGATAGTTTTCACCGTTTTTTGGGAGCGAATGTTGAAAACACTTGGGTTACACGAATTCCGCAGTGAGAGTTTTCACCATTTTCCGGTGGATTCGACTGCGGAAAGCGCCCCGGCGGAGTCAGGGGCCGGAGCGCAAATCCCTTCCTGATTTAAAGCTAGCAGACAGGTATGCGGCAACACGCGTGTGCGGCGCGGCCGGGAGCGAGTAAGTGGCTTTAGAATGAGTGAAAGGTGCCTGAAAAATAAAGTTCCATCCTTTGTGACCCAGTTATCCGGCCCAAACGTGCTGCACCAATGAACTGAGCGTAAGCGATTTAGAATCAGCCATTTGGCCGGATAACTGGATTTTATCCGGTCCAATCGATGCCTGCGCCCCTCAAGTGAAAGAGCCATAAGTAGTTGCAGGCTAAAGCGGGCAGTCGATTGGCCGGTTATGCCGAGCTCGGCATAACCGGCC
>Ga0116222_1000981_pt1 | contig 16421 bp, 17 predicted proteins | sample Sb_taG_12_FD_88963 | JGI IMG/M metagenome (GOLD analysis project Ga0116222, IMG submission 88963) | Peat soil microbial communities from Weissenstadt, Germany - Sb_50d_9_AC metaG | ecosystem: Environmental > Terrestrial > Soil > Wetlands > Peat | place: Germany: Weissenstadt | collected 2010-09-21
CAGCCGGAACACTACCCTGGCTAGGTTTTGACCGAGTACAGCCAAACAGATCGATTCTTCACGGGAAGCATTGGAGGATCAACTGATTGGATGGTGTTGCATCGACCGGTTGAACCGGCAGCACTTATCGGAGAAGTGGAGTACTTGAACCCAGATGTCCGGCAAGGCGACTTATCGTCCAAGTGGGATTACTTCGGAGTTGCTTGTCCTCCGTTCCGAGCAACGGCGATGGCCAGTTGGTGACCAATATGGAGCTTGGCATGGCCCGCTCGAATTCTTAGCATACCGACTCGTGAACGCACGTGTAAACAAGAGCGGAGAGGGAGCGGTGGACCCCGTCAACTGCTACGAGGATGCCAACCGTGCCAGCGCGTATGCCACGCTTGAGTTTGCCAACACCTACTACCTTGCGTTCCGCGACTTGCCCGAGATTCTGAGCGCGCATGTAACCGGTCGAAGAGCCCTTGACTTCGGTTGTGGCACGGGCAGGTCGACACGGTTTTTGAGGAGACTCGGGTTCGACGTGAGCGGAGTCGATATCTCACAGGACATGCTGCGGATCGCACGGACGAGCGATCCTTCTGGTGATTACCGCCTCGTACCAGGCGACAATCTCAATCAATTTGCCGCGGGCGCCTTCGATCTGGTGCTTTGTGCGTTCCCATTTGACAACGTTCCCGGAGAAATGAAAGCGAGACTTTTTCGGGACCTTAGAAGGCTGCTGGCGCCCACGGGAATCATCATCAATCTAGTTTCGTCACCGGAGATTTACAGGCATGAGTGGGCTTCCTTCACGACGAAAGAGTTTCCGGAGAATGCGGTTGCACGCAGCGGAGATGTCGTGCGCATTGTCGTGACCGACCACCAGGATCGGAGGCCCGTCCAGGACATCCTCTGGACCGACGAATCGTATCGCGCGGTATACGGGGAAGCAGGTCTCGAAGCGGTGCAGGTGTTTGAGCCACTAGCCAAAGGCGACGAGCCTTATTCGTGGATGAGCGAAACGAAGGTCGCTCCGTGGGTGATCTACGTCTTACGACGTGCTGCCTAGCTCTGGGACTTCACTTGGAAAGTTGGTTGTTCCTAGGGGCACGCGGTCGGGGGGCTCAGAGCGGGACGAAGGATGCGAACGGAAATACGAGAGATGAAGGGTCGTGCGGTGTTCCAGCGCTAAAGCGCTTCTTCAGTTGCGAGGTTTTTTCCCGGAACGCTGAAGCGCTCCTTCCCCCACATGAATGTGGGGGCTGCCACCTGGCCTCAGAGCCCGCCGACTACTGAGCGGATGGCGTGATCGAAATCTGTGTTGCCGTCTAGATATGGTTGCCAGTAGGCCTCTAGGACGCGCAGATAATCTTCCCAGCCGCGGGTGTAGAGATTGTTGCGGTAGGCGTACGGCATGTAGGACGCGGATTTGGTTCCTGCGCCGGGTAATTGCAATTTGCCTTGAGCGGCGGCACGGCGGACCATTTCGCCGGTGGTGTAGAACAGCAGCGCGTGCCACAAATCGCGGGGGATGGGAATGTCGCGCTGGCGGCAGGCTTCGGCGATGGCGTCCTGCACAGGAACTGCGAGAGCGTGCGATGCTTCGTGAAATAGAATTTCGAAACCTGCCAGTCCCTCGTTGCGCGGGTCGCCGCTTGCTACCGTGATGTGCGTCGGATCAAGCGTCGTATAAGCCCCGAACGGACCGCCATAAATCACCACGTCCACGCGAATGGGCTCGCGCTGCCACGGCTTTTCGTAAACGGCAGATAGCTCTTCAGCGAGGGGCAGGCCGATCCGGCGGACTAGCGGCGCGTCGCCGTCAATCCAGTCGCGATTCGCGCGGTCGTGTTCGCTCCACCAGCGCGAGCGGTAAATCGGCGCGGCGGCTTCGAGTGCTGCAATCAAATTTTGCTGCAGGCCCGAGGTGCAGGAACTCATCGTGCGGCCCGAGAGATCCGGGCACGTTTCCAACTCCGCCAGGCGACTGCCGATCAGCACCATGCCCTGATCGAAAAGCAAATCGCGATGCGCCATGTTCTTGCGGTAATAATCCACTGCTGATTGCCAGGCGGCAGGCGCATCACCGCGCGCATTCGCATCAGTGGGCGCAGATTTCGCTGCTCCGCCGCCCTGCGAAGTCTGCACTTTTTCCGCAAGGCGCGCTTGCTCGTAGAGGAAGTGATGCAGATTCAGCCAAAAGCCGCTATGAAACTCGAAGATGGGGCGTGGGCCGGAGGTCGCCTCCTGTGCTTCGAGCGGGCGCGTGGATGAGCCTTGCTGCGGAACAGGAGTTTGCGCAAACGCAGGATGCGCCGGAACAGCGCAGAACAGCGCGACGATCGCGGCGGCCGTACCGACGCGGCGCGCTGTGACTTGCCGAATTGGAGTTTCGCAGAGAGGCACCGTAAGAGAGTTGACGCGGTGGGGCGCGAAGCGGTTCCTCACCAGGGTTATTGTACCGTGATCTCGCGCGCGGGCGGCAGAGGCGAGCCATGATGCGCGACGAGCTTCCATTCGCCCTCGCGCTTCACAAAGATATTTGTGGCTTGCACCAGCGCATCGTCGAAGCCGTCGGCAAAGGCGCTCGTGACTTGCTCGGTGCAGGCGACCCAGCCGACGTCGCCCTCAGCGCGAATCCAGACGGCGCCTAACGCGATTTTCATGCGCCGCGTATTCGAAAATATACGCATGTAGCTTTCGCGCACTTCGTCCCAGCCGAGCAGCAGGTCCCAGCCCGGATGCACGCATTGCACCCACTCTTCGTGCGCCCAGACTTCTTCGAGCGCGGCGAGATCCATGGCTTCGAAGGCGGCGTAGAAACGCCGATTCGCGTCGCGAAGAGCTTGCTCGGAAGTAACGAATGCTAAACCGGTCTCGGCAGGCATAAGGTTGCGCTCGATTCTATACCGGAGGCGGCCGGGCGCGAACCGAATTCGTGGCGGGGTCCGGTAGCGCTGGCGTCACGCCGGCATCTGGCGAGGACGACTGAACTACAGGAAACAGACACGCGCGGACTACGTAAACCAAACAATGCCGCTTGTTCGAATCGACCTTCCGCGCACGATCGCGGTTCTTGCCGACACTTATGCTCGTAAGATGCCGGCGGGACGCCAGCGGTACCAACGGCCGATCTTATTGTTCTGATTTCGGTGAAATTACTGGATCGTCGGTGGTGGCCATGTCGCCGTGCTTATCGGCTCCGTGCAGCTTTCTGTCGGAATCGACGATGAACGAACGCTTGCCGTTTTTGCCGTACTGCTCGGGAGTGGCGGCGACTTCATAGCCCGCCGGATTTCCGTCGCTATCGGAAAGGACGCGATAGCTATAGCGATAGCCCTCGTGCGCGCCGGCGGCCATATCTGCGCTGATTAGATTCGCTTGATCGGGCGAGACTTCATTCTTGGGTGCGGGGCCGAGTTGCGCGAGCGACTCGGGTAATTGACCGAAGGCTTCATGGTAGCGATCGATTGCGTCGGCAAGATCGAGCAGGGCATTGGCGGCGCTGATTTCGTGATTTTGAGCGTCTTGATCGGCCCAGCGACTGGCGAGCTGCGGAACGTCGAACAACAGGATGCCTACCGAGAGCAAACGCCAGCCGCCGGATTCGCGCACTAGGCCGAAATCCGTGGGATCGCCTGCGGCGGAGCGCACGGGAATGAAGGCGAGATTTTCGTGCGCGCGGGTGGCGCCGAAGCGAAGCTCGGAAGTTCCGGCGGATGCTTCGCAGCGGACGACGGTGTGGCCGTCGGCGTCGCTTGAGAGCAGCGGCCGGCCTGCGCTATCGACGAGGGAAAGACGATGGAGGACGGTCATGCGCTGGTCGGCGGGCAAGCTCTTGAACGCCGCCGAATTGTCGGCTGTGAGATAGGTGGAGAATTGCGTGTCGTTCTGCTTGCAAGCGGCGGTGAGCATGGAAGCCAGTGCGACGGCGGGATCGGTTTCTTTCCCGTCTTGCGCGTGCAGCGCCTGCGGGAGGGCGATTGCCGCTAGGAGCGCGATGGCGAGAGCTTTCATCATTGTGGTTTTGTGGCGGAGGATTTTGCGCCGGCTAGAATCGTGGCTAGATTCACGGTGAATTTCGAGCGCGGCATCACTTCGCTGCAGCCCGCTGCTTTGGCGCGTTCTGCGAGTTCCGTTTGCACATGAGAGAGATAGCCGATCACCGGCACCTGGTTGCCCGAGGCGTGCAGGCGCTCGACGGCGTCGAGTGGGTTACTGCGGGCGTTGAGATCGACTATGGCGAGCGACGGCGCGCTGCGCGCGATTTCGGCGAGGAATGCTTCGCCGGTGCCGCAGAGCTTTAGCTCGACGCCGGCGTGGCGCGCGGTCTCCACGATTTTCGATTGGAAGAAAAGATCATCCACGAGTGCGACTACGTCGGCCAAGCACGCCTCCTGTTTTCGCCGTTCATTCTACCTCACCGGCGGCGCTGCGAACTTCTCTGCGCCGCTGTGGCGCTTCCACTCTTGCGGCTTTGTGCGTTATAAAGATTCTTGCGGTTGAGAGGTGCTTATGTCCATGTCGCCATCGCGTGCGGAATATGCTTTGCCGGGTCTGGCGGTGCTGGAGCAGTCGCCGATCATTATTGAGAAGATCGTTCATCTGGCGAGCGACGAGCAGATGCATTGGAAGCCGGCGGCGGATCGCTGGTCGATCGGCGAAGTGCTCGGGCATCTGGCGGAAGTCGAGGTGATGGGCTTTCGCGAGCGCGTGGAGAAAATGGTGGAGAGCGAATCGCCGGCGCTTGAGTCGTACGACCAGAACGCGGCTTACGCCGAGGGGCGATATTCGAGCAAGAAGGCCGTCGAGAATTTGCATACGTTTTGCCACGAGCGCGATCGCTCGCTTTCTTTTTTGCGTTACCTCCCTTCCACCGCCGCTTCACGCTCCGGGAAACACGCGAAGCTTGGGACGATCACCGTTGGGCAGCTGATGAATGAGTGGGCCTTTCACGATCTCGGGCACATCCGGCAGATTTCGGAACTGCTGCGCTCGCGCGCTTTCTTTCCTTACATCGGGCCGTTTCAGCAGTACTACTCGATCCGGCCGTAACTTTCTTCGACCAGACCGGACGCGGCCGGTTTGAATCCAATAGATCGGGATTCGCGTGTTCTCCGGGAGCCAATGATGATTCACGATCTCGCCGCGAGAGTGCTGAGAATTTACGATGAACTGGAGCGCGAATCGCTCGATCTGCATGCGATGTTCGAGTTTACCGAGGCACATTCACCGGAGAAGCAGGAGGAAGTGCTCAGCGCGGTGGCGGAATTGGTCGGCGTCGGGTATTTGCGCGCGGGCGAGGGCGGCGATTTTTATTCGCGTACCGAGGATGGGCGCATCCGGGTTGCCGGGCCGCGGGACGTGACCTTGTATACGCGCGACGGTTGCCATCTATGCGATTCGGCGAAGGCGGCGATGGCGCCGATTCTGAAGGAATACGACGCGCGGCTTCGCGAGGTTGATATTGATGGCGATCCGGTGCTGCGGCAGCGCTACAACGATGATGTGCCAGTGATTTTTGTAGGCTCGCGCGAAGCAGCTCGCCACAAGCTCGATCCCGCAGCATTTCGCCGCGAGCTACAGAAGGCGAAGTAGGCCTCGTGTCCGGATTATTCGCGAGAAAGCCGGGCGCAGCAAGCGGCGCCCCTACGAAGAAAAGGCAACGGCAACGGCAAATGCATATCCCTCACTGCGTTCGGGATGACAGCGTTTCCTTGGAGCTCGACGGAACATGTGCGGAATTTTGAGATGGGGGCGGTTCCTTGGGCGTGCGGGAATACGTGGCGAAGTTTTTTATGATGGCTTCCTCGGAACGGAGCCGGCGGGGACGCCAGCGCTACTTGGAGGCGGCTTCGCGGCGCTTGCGGGCTTCTTCTTCGCGGCGGGCGGATTCGGCGGCTTGTAATTGGTGGAGGATGGCGGCGGTTGGGGCGCTGAAATTGTTGGCGGCCCAGTTGTGGACCATCCAGACTGGGTCGAGGGCGGCTACTTGTTGGAATTGAGATTTGGCTACGTCTTTTTTGTCGGTGCGCCAGGAGATTACGGCGCGAATGGCTGACTGGGTGGAGACGAATTCGGAATTGTTGTCCATGCCGTTGTTGATCGAGAGCGCTACGTCGTTCTCGGCGTCGGCTTGATGGCCATAGTCGGAGTCGACCCAGGCTTTCCACAGGATTGCGGGGCCGAAGTTTGGGTAGGATTGATGCGCGGCTTCTAACTCGGCGAGTGAGTCCTTCAGATTTCCTGCGCGATACATCCACCAGGCCATTTCCGTGCGGAGGGTTGCCTGCCACTGCGGAGAGTAATCGACTGTGCTAAGCATCCTGCGATAATCTTCCATTCCGTAGGGACCGCGGCCGGGCGTTAGACCATCGAGTTGGACATGATCGAAGGACATGATTGTTGAGTCCAAGTCTGGCCGCAGTACCGCTGCAATCAGTGTATCAACCGCCTCTTCGCGATTCGCAACAGAGCCAGAGCGCGCGAGGATTCTGAGATTGTCGTGGTTGGCGTGTCGCTCTGCGGCGGCGATGGCCGCTTTTTCGGCGGCGGCGGCATCTCCGGAGCGCCACTCGGCCAGCGCAAGTCCGTCGAGCGCGGGCTGATTCATGGAATCGAGTTGGATGGCTTGTTCGTAGGTGGCGATGCTTTTCGCGAATTTGCCTTGCTTGTCGAGAGCGGCGGCTTCTTCGGCAAGAAAGATGGGGCGCAGCTCGTAGGCGCGCACTGGCGCGTTTGCGTTCCAGTTGCGCGTGGCGATGATCTGCTCGAGGGCTTGGAGGCGTTCGGAAGCCGGCGGATGCGAGCGGAAATATTCTTCGAGAGATTGAAAGGGGACGCTGGCGAATTCTTCTACGGGCGAGCCCGCGGCGGCGTGCATCTCGCGATCGAGTTTTTCCAGTCGGCGCATCGCATCCACCGCGCCCTTTACGGAATACCCTGCATCATGAACCAGTCCGATGCCGTCGCGATCGGCTTCTGCTTCTTGTTCCTTGGTGTAGCCGGCTTCGTAGAGGAATTGAACGGGTTGGCCGAGACGATAAAGGCTTTCGAGGCCGAGCTTGCGGCTGGCGAGTTGGTATTGAAGGCGGCCGATGGCGTGGCGTTCGTCGACGTGGGAGATCTCGTGGCCGAGGATGAAGGCTAGTTCGTCTTCGGATTCGAGGATGGATAGCAGCCCGCGGCCGATGACCACGTAGCCGCCGGGAAGCGCGTAGGCGTTGACGAAGTAAGGATTGTTTTCGACGCAGAAAGTGTAATGAATGCCGGTGCGCAGGACGTTGGGAGTGAGCGATTGGCCCACCTTGGAAACGTAATCGCGGATCTTGATGAGTTCGGGGCTGTCGTGTGAGCCGCGCGTCATGCAGACGTTGTTGCTCATCTGCGCGCCGACGCGCATTTCTTCCTGATCGCTGATCTGCGTGGCTTCAAGAGGCAGGCGCTCGGCTTCGCGCTCCGCATCGGCGACGAGATAAAGAGCGGGAGCGGGAGTGATGGGAGCGGTGACTTTGTGGCGTTGAAGAAGAAAGAGAACAGCCCCGCCGGCTACCAGGATGACGATGAGTGCGATGCGGCGCGCCATCACAGCACCTTCCTCAGCAATTCGCGATGGCGCGCGTAGAGGAAGCTGACGATCAGGAGCGCGGCCCCCAGGCCCATGAACGAGACGATGCGGCCGAGCTGGTCAAGCGTCCAGACGTCGATGAGCACGATGCGTCCGACGCATAGGAGCAGCAGGATCAAAGCGCACCAGCGATACGAGCGCTCATTCACTCGCAGGGCTACCAGGAACACCACAATCGCCTCTGCGCCCCACGCTGCCGTCAGATAGCCGTGATGTATCTCGGTGCTGAGCAGCCGCGTGATCAGGATTGCAGCCGTAAAGAAAAAGAGGTGGTAAGGATGCCGATCGATCCAGGCAATCCAGGTGCGCACGCGGGCGAATTTCAAATTAGCAGCTACGGGCTTCGCGGGATCTGCGAGGGCCGGAGTGGATTCTTTGATCCGGCGGCTGACGAATGCGAGCGCCAGAAAGATGACCGAGACCGCAGTCACGGTGGCGATGCGCACGTTGGTGAAATGCCACGGCACGCGCTGATAGAAATTGTCAAAGGCGCAGCGCACGGCGGTTAGGACGGTAAATGTGTAGCACTGCAACCGCATCGTGCTGAGCTTCCACCGCTGGCCTAAAGCGTAGAGCGCGGCGGCGAGCAGCGCCCAGGCTACCGCGACCCAGGAAAGAGGCAACTCGAAGCGGGCGAGCGCGGCGATGCCAATGGCGCCGAACCAGAGGAAGGTGGAGCGCCAGAGGGTGGGGCCGGATTTTGAGGCGGCCCAGTAGAAGATGGCGGCTAGGACGGTGACTGTTAGCGTGCGGGATGTTAGCGGGCCGATGTGGGTGGCGGCGTTTAGATCGGCGAAGAAAATTCGGGCGAATGCAGCGATTAGAAGCAGACGGCCTTGACCGATCAGGCCGAGGCCTTTGAATTCTTCGCCGGTTTCAATCAGCGCGACGGCGAAGACGCCCCAGGCCAGCGCCACGCCTGCGTTGGCTACTTCTTCCCAGAGCAAGAGCGAGAGAAGAAGAGTGGCTGAGCCTGCGTAGAGCACGGGGAATCCGCCGAGACGCAGGAAACCTTGCCAGATCTGCGATTGCCGAAAATCGGTGAGCTTTGATTGCGCGAGCTTTGCTGCGGGTGCCGGCTCGGTGGCGGAGCGCGGGGCCATTAAGTAGAAGATCGCAACGCTCGCGGCGACCGTCATGAGCCGCACGCTATAGCCGTAATACGTGGTTGTGCCGGGGATGTTGACGAAGACCAGGCGGATGACGGCGCTGGCTGCGGCGGCGTAGGAGCAGTAGCGCATTACGGCATCGCGGCGGACGCGCGCGACTTCCAGGAGGATGCCGGCGGAGACGGTCCAGAAGAAACCGGCGAGCATCCAGTGCAGGCCGACCCAAGATGCCGCGAGCAGGAAAAACGTGGCGACGATCGGAGAAACGGTGAGGGCGGCGTCTTCGAACGCGTCAACGGTGTCACGAATTAGGCGGCGCCATTCGGCATTGAGATAGAACGCTACGGCAATGAGAAGAAGCAGCCAGCCGAGTCCGTGATCGGGCGGATGCCATTTGTCGAAGCGCGGGCCGAGGTCATTGAAGAATACGTAGACGCAGAGAACTATGGAGGCGGCCCAGCCGAGGCGGCGGAGGTGGCGATCGGCTAGCTTCCAGCCGACGGCGAAGAGCGCTTCGATTTCCACTAGCCAGAGAATTTCTAGACGAGCACCGGAATATTTGTAGGGAATCGCGGCCACCAGCAGGCCTGCGCCCAGAGTAGTCGCAAGCAGGTAACCGAGCTGCCGCTTTTGACGCCGCGCAAGATAGGCAACGATAAGATAAACCGTGCCGGCGAACAGTAGAAAGCGGAGGCGCCATTCTGGATGGAATGATTGTTGGTGAAGAACGACCAGATAGCCGAGCGCATTGAGCAGGAACGATGCCGTCAGCCAGCGCTTTTCGGCGGTGCCTGCATCGGCGCGGAGAAAATAGGAGGCGATGAAGATTAGCCAGTAGATGGTGAGGATGGCGGCGCTGGCGGTGAATTCTGGGAATGGTTTGTGGCCGCCGAGGCGTTGATAGATTTGCGTTAGCCAGATCCAGTGGACTATGTAAGTGGCGATTACGGCGAATGGTTCGATGGCGTACCAGCGGCGTTGGCGGAGGATGAAGACTAGCGAAGCGCCGAGTAGGGCGCTGGCGATTAGCGCGCCGAAGGGGATTACGCTGACGGCTACGCTGAGATAGGCGAGGAGGAAAGCGAAGCCGGTGGTGACTTCGGAATGGTAACGCAGCGAGTGCGCGACCATGGCTGCGGCTACTGCGAAGAGTAGGGCGAAGCCGACGACGGGATCGTCGATCAGGCGGACGCTGGCGATATTGTGCAGGGCGTAGGTGGTGAAATAGGCGAGGGCCCAGCCGCCTCCGAGAACGGCGCGCGCGCCGATGCGATAGCGCTCGTTCCGTTCGCCCAAGACGCCCAGAGCCAGGAAGAGAATGGCGATGCCGTAGCCCAGCGCGATTTTTCCCGCTGGTCCGAAATAGTGCAGGGAATAATTGATGAGCAGAGCTACGCCGATTACGAAGGCGGCGGTGCCGATTTTGTTGAGCCAATTGGTGCCGAGTTTTTCTTCTAGGCTGGCGAGGCGCTCACCGTCGGCGGCTTTTGCGGGTTTCGGAGCTGAAGCGCGCATCGCGGCGAACATCGGCGGGCTTGCTGGTGGCGGAGGAACTGCCGATGCGGGCGGCGGCGAAGGCGGTTGGGCGATCGGTTGAACCGCGGCTGGGAGCTTCGTCGGGATTGCAGGAGCGGTCGGCGGAGGTTGGGCGGCGGGCGCGCGGGCCGGCGCAACTTCCTCGCGCTTCTCGGCGCTCGCCGGTTCAGTGCCCGGAGCGGCGACTGTCGAAGGCCGGGCGCGGAGTTCCTTTACGGCTTGTTCGAGGGCGTAGATGCGGCCGATTAGAGACTGAACGTCCGTCGTTTTTGCCGAATCGCGGGCCAGACGCGTGGTCCGTTTCCAGGTGAGGATGGGAAGTATGAAAATGCAGAAGATCAGCAGAAGGACGATCAGGAACGCAAATGGAATCCAGAAGGACTCGTCCAAGCTGGGTGACCTCGAGAGTGGGCGGAGTATAGCAGATTCGGAGTGGAGTGGGGATTAGAGGACCATTTCGCTGAGTGTGGAAACGTCGCGGTCATTTTTGAATTTGAAGACGTCGCGATGCCGACATAGAGGTCCGCCGATGAGTTTGAGTTGTTGCGGGCGATTTGGATCGTAAGATGCCGGCGGGGACGCCGGCGCTACTTGACAGCTAGTGATCTTCTTGCGGCTCTACGCCTAGGGTTTCGTCGGGGTCGGCGCCGGGGCGGCCTTTTACTCGGTCGTAGACGCTGTAGTGGCAGGTGGAGCCTAGGGCTTCGTTGTAATAGGTGGGAACGCCTAGGACTGTGCGGAGTTCTTCGTTGAATTTGCGGAGATTGACTAGTTGCTCGCGATGGGCCGGGAATTTATGTTCGTCGTGCGTGACCAGGAATTTCTGGTAGCCGGCGTCCCAGAGAAGCGTGAATTGGCCGTTGAGCATGATGGTGGGGAGCTCGGTCATTTGGTAGATGCCTTCACCGGTGCGGCGGAGTTCGGCGCCGCAGCCGTATTTTTCCACGCGGGCGACGCCGCGGGTGTTGCTGACGGCGAAGCCGGCGGGAGGGAGCTTTGCGAGATCTTCTTCGGTGAAGATTTTTTCGACGTACCACATGCTTACAGCATAGCGAGCCAAGCCGCTGGATGTAAATCGCTAAGTACCGCCGGGGCTAACCTCAAGCCGCTTGAGCTTGGCATCTCTGTTACACTTTGATCAGAGTTTGAAGCGCGGGTCTTTCCGACGCATCCAATCTGACAGGGGCGCATCAGTTAGATACTGGCCAGAGGCGGTAGCCTCGCCGTGCCGGGGCATTTCCGAGGGAATTTTGGGCGCAATCAAAAATGCGGTGGCGAGCGATTTGCCGGGCGTGTTGCAACGCGACGCGCGGGAGAATTTGCTCGATTGCATTGGGAATACGCCGCTGCTGCGGCTGGAGCGCATTGGGCGCGAATTTCCGCTCGTGGAATTTTACGGCAAGGCGGAATGGTTCAATCCGGGCGGATCGGTGAAGGATCGCGCGGCGCTGCGGATGGTTCAGGAGGGTGAGCGCCGCGGCGAGTTGAAGCCGGGGAAGACGATTCTCGATGCGACTAGCGGGAATACGGGGATCGCTTACGCGATGATTGGGGCGGCGCGCGGGTATCGGGTGAAATTATGTTTGCCGGCCAGCGCTTCGGAGGAACGGAAGAAGACTCTGCGGGCGTATGGAGCTGAGTTGGTGATTACGCCTGGGGATGAAGGATCGGATGGGGCGATTCGGCGCGTGCGGGAGATTTTTTCCGGAGAGCCGGAGAGATATTTTTATCCCGATCAGTACAGCAATCCCGCGAATGTCGAGGCGCATATGGCTACTACGGCGCCGGAGATTTGGGAGCAGACGCGGGGGCGCGTGACGCATTTTGTGGCCGGGTTGGGGACTAGCGGGACTTTCGTGGGGACGGCGCGGAGATTGAAGCATTTGAATCCGGAGCTTCGGGCGATTTCCGTGCAGCCGGATTCGGCGTTTCACGGGCTCGAGGGAATGAAGCACATGGCTTCGGCGATTGTCCCGAAGATTTACGATCCTTTGATTGCAGACGAGGATTTGTTGGTGCGGACTGAATGTGCTTATGCGATGGTGAAGCGCCTTGCGCGTGAGGAAGGATTGTTGGTGGGGATTAGTTCGGGGGCAGCGGTTTGCGGATGTTTGGAAGTGGCGCGGAAATTGAGGACGAGCGAGCGGGCTGTGATCGTTACCGTGTTTCCGGATTCCGGGGACAAGTATTTGTCCGAGCGATTTTGGGAAGAGGCTTAGAGGCGCCGATGTTGAGGATTCGCGAGGAACTTTCGGAACGCATTCGGCAGCATGGGGCGAAGACTTATCCGCATGAATGTTGCGGGGCGCTGCTGGGATCCGATGGCAATGGCGGGCGCGAAGTTGTTGAGGTAGTGTCGCTCGAGAATCAGAGAAGCGATTCGCCGCGGAATCGCTATTCGATCACGCCGGATGACGCGCGCGAGGCAGAGGTGGCGGCGCGCCGGGCGGGGCTCGATCTTATCGGCTGGTACCATTCGCATCCGGATGCGCCGGCGCGGCCGAGTGATTACGATCGCGAACATGCCTGGCCGTGGTACAGCTACGTGATCGTGAGCGTGCAGGAGCGCGTTCCGCGGGAAATGAATTCGTGGCGGCTGGCAGATGATCGCAGCCATTACGACGCGGAAGAAATCGTGATTGATACGCGCGCGAATAGCGCAAAATCGAGCGCGTGAGGGGATTTCAGGGGGAAGTGAAGATGCCAATCAAAGTGATGATTCCGACGCCGTTGCGGGCTTATACGGGGAAGAAGGACAGCGTCGAGTTGCAGGCTCGGACCGTGGGCGAGGCGCTCGCGGCGCTGACTTCGGAATTTTCGGAATTGCGAAAGCATCTTTATGCCGAGGATGGGCGGCTGCGAAGCTTCGTGAATGTTTATCTGAATGATGAAGATATTCGGTACCTGCAGAAGGACAAGACGGCATTGAGTGACGGGGATACGATTTCGATTGTGCCGTCGATTGCCGGCGGGATGCAGTGCACATGGTGTGAACGGTAGTTATGCCGACGAAGGCGGGCGGAGCAAGCCCCGCCCCTACGATCGGATAAGACAATTCACCTGCGAATTTAGAGTAACCTAACCGAACGCGGTTTAGTGCATCGGGCTGGGCGCGTTGGGACGAACCTAGGGAGAAATGGAAATGGCAACGAAGACTGGTCTTACGGCGCGAGTGGGTGGCGTGCAAGCGCTGCCGACTTTATCGAACGAGGAGATTTTGCGTTATAGCCGCCATCTGATCATGCCGGAAATTGGAATGGAGGGGCAGCTCAAGCTGAAGCGCGCGAAAGTGCTGCTTGTTGGGACGGGCGGCTTGGGGGCGCCGCTGGGGCTTTATCTGGCGGCTGCTGGAGTGGGACGAATCGGCGTGGTGGATTTCGATAAGGTGGATTTCACGAATTTGCAGCGGCAGATCATGTTTGGAACTAGCGACGTGGGGCGGCCTAAGATTGAAGCGGCCGGCGAGAGACTCGGCAATTTGAATCCGGAGATTCGGCTGGACCGATACGAAACGGCGCTGACGAGCGAGAATGCGCTGGAGATCATTCGCGATTACGACATTGTGGCGGACGGCAGCGATAATTTTCCCACGCGCTATCTGGTGAACGATGCGTGCGTGCTGCTCGGCAAGCCGAACATTTACGGCTCGATCTTCCGTTTCGAGGGGCAAGCCAGCATTTTCGGAGCGCCGGGCGGGCCTTGCTACCGTTGCCTCTATCCCGAGCCGCCTCCGCCGGGACTGGTGCCTTCGTGCGCCGAGGGCGGCGTGTTGGGAGTGCTGCCGGGAATTATCGGCTCGATTCAGGCGATGGAAACGCTGAAGCTGATTCTCGGGAAGGGCGAGCCGTTGATCGGGCGGCTGTTGCTTTTCGATGCGCTGGGGATGAAATTTCGCGAGTTGAAGTTGCGCAAAAATTCGCATTGCCCGATTTGCGGCGAGCATCCCACGATTACGAAGCTGCTTGATTACGCTGAATTCTGCGGCATTCGCGGCGAAGAGGCTCCGGCAGCCCATTCGACGGTCCCGGAAATGACGCCGCGGGAGCTAAAGGCGCGGCTCGATGGCGGCGATGACATCTTTGTGCTCGATGTGCGCGAGCCGCACGAATACCAGATTTGCAATATCGGCGGGCATTTGATTCCGCTTGGCGATCTCCCGCAGCGCGTGAATGAACTGGACAGTTCGCGGGAAATCGTTGCACACTGCCGCAGCGGTAAGCGCTCCGCCGAAGCCGCGGAATTTTTGCGCAAGGCGGGATTCAAGAAGTTGTGGAATTTGAGGGGCGGGATTTTGGGATGGTCGGATGAAGTGGATCCCACAGTGCCGAAGTATTGATTAAGTGCGGTGGCGTCGTTGAGCCGGGCTCGTGTGGCATTTTGAGACTGAGGCGGTCCGGCTGAAGCCGGGCGCTACGGAAGAGAGGAATTTCGATGGCGGATGTGAAGATTACTGTGCGGCGGAACGGTCCCTTCCGGGTTGAGGCGCCCGAGGGCGCGGTGGAAGTCGTGGACGCGGACGGGAATAAGTACGACCTGACGGGGAAGACTGCCTTTTCCCTGTGTCGCTGCGGGGGCAGCGTGTCGAAGCCATTTTGTGACGGGACTCACAGCAAGATCGGCTTTCAGGCGGCGGCGGCGGCCGTTCGCCAGGCGGATACGAAAGATCCTGCCTCTTAGGCCGCGCGTCAGCACTCTCCGGAGCGCCGAAATCGTGCCGGAGAGGCCCAAAATGGGCTTCCACAGGCATGTGGAAAACAGCGGTAAGCGTGTAACTTTTCTATACGATATGGGTAGCCGCAAGGCCCGCTCCAAGTCGTCAATAGCCACCTGAAAACATAAAGCCAGTGGGGAGTTGACTTTAGGTAGTACTATACGTACTATAGCCTTGGCAGGCTGCGTGCTCTTCATCGTCTGTGGGGGCAGCCTTCAAGGGGTTCTTGGTGGCACGGCCGGGCACATTTTGGGGTGGGTTGCACAAGTTCCGGGTGGTGATCATCTGGACGATTTGTGCTGCAGCATTCTTGTCCCTCGTCTGGACTCTGCGGTTCTCCAATTACACGACCGATCCGCTGTTTGACACCTACCTGCAGATGGCTGGCGGGTTGGTGGCCTTCACTTTTGCCGCGAATGCCCTGGTTCGATTCCGAGGGACACATGATCGCGTCTGCCTGATTCTGGCGTTCGGCTTTGTGCTGGCAGCTCTCGTGGAAGCCGGCACGGCGATGACGGCATACCACGCCATGGCGCGGTCGGATGCCGGGCCGCAGCATGTTTCGCTCGCGTGGATGGCTGGCCGCACGATTTTGGGAGTGCTTCTGCTGGCCGCGTTGGGAGTAGAGCGGCGGCGGCCGATTGCGCGTGACCCGGGACGAGATATCGCCACAGCGACGCTGCTTGTGGGCGGCGTGGCTTATCTGACCAGCGTGATTTATTTCAGCGTTCCGCCGATGCGAATTCACTCGGCGTCCATTATTCCGCGGCCGTGGGATCTGATGCTCGCGGCGCTGTTTCTATTTTCAGCGATCGGGTTCGGATGGCGGTTGCGACGTATGGAATCGGCGTTCGACCGCTCGCTCTATATCGCGGCAATCTTCAATGTGGGGTGCCATCTGGCCGCGGCGGAATCGGCGCGCGCGTTGGATGCGCCATATATCCTTTCGCATTTCCTGATGGTGGCGAGCTATACGATCGTCCTAGGCGGCACGCTGCTCGACAACGCGCATCTTTTCGATGAAGTGAGCCGGCTGGCGAAGAGCGATTCGCTGACGGGCCTGGCGAACCATCGCCGCTTGATCGAAGCGCTGGAATCGGAACTGCAGCGCTCGGGCCGCACGGGGCGGCGATTCTCCGTTCTGCTGCTCGATCTGGACGGCTTGAAGAAAATCAACGATCGCCTCGGGCATCTGGTAGGCAGCCGCGCGATTCAGCGCGTTGGGCAAGTTCTGAAGAATAATTGCCGCTCGTCCGATACAGCAGCACGCTATGGCGGCGATGAATTTGCGCTGGTGCTGCCGGAGGCGGGCGAGGACGAGGCGCTGCAGGCGGCGGCGCGCATTTGCGATCGAGTTTCGGATGACGGGGAGCGGCCTGTTCTTTCCGTCAGCGTGGGAGTGGCGGTGTATCCGCAGGATGGCACGACGATTGAGCGATTGCTTTCAACCGCAGAC
>Ga0116222_1000985_pt1 | contig 16393 bp, 16 predicted proteins | sample Sb_taG_12_FD_88963 | JGI IMG/M metagenome (GOLD analysis project Ga0116222, IMG submission 88963) | Peat soil microbial communities from Weissenstadt, Germany - Sb_50d_9_AC metaG | ecosystem: Environmental > Terrestrial > Soil > Wetlands > Peat | place: Germany: Weissenstadt | collected 2010-09-21
TCCCCAGCGAGTTCGCGCCTGCGCTGGAACGCTCCGGAGTCTTTTCCGGCACCGTGGCGTACTCGACCGACGGCTTCAGCCTCACTTACGACGGCCGCGCGGAGCGCGTCCAGGGCGAGGTGGTTTCGCCCAATTACTTCACGTTCCTCGGGCTGGAGCCGTTCCTTGGACAGGGCTTCACGCCCGATGTCCGCGCCGGGCGGTGGGCAGCCGAAGCCGTCCTCTCCTACCGGTTTTGGGCGCGGCGTTTCGGCGGCGATCCGCGGGTGATCGGCAAGGGCGTTCACGTCAATACCTATCCGTTCACCATCGTGGGCGTCTCGGCACCGGGCTTTCACGATCTCCAGCAAGGCTACGACCCCGACCTGCGCATGCCCGTCATGCCGGAAGGCATGCAGATGAAGGAGAGCGACATGCTCAGCAGCGGGGTCTCGACCGGTATGGCCCGCCTGGCGCCGGGGGTCGCCATGGCGCAAGCTGAAGCCGCCACGGACGCGCTCTTCCAGGAGTTCCTTCGCACCGGCCCCCCGCAGGTGCGGCGCGCCGGATACCTTCACGTCCGCGTCATGCCCGGCGCGACCGGCTCTGCGGGCGAGCTCCTCCAGTTCCAGACGCCGCTCTTCGTCCTCATGGCGCTGGTGGGCACCGTGCTGCTGATCGCGTGTGCGAACCTGGCCGGGCTCCTGCTGGCGCGCGCCACCGCGCGGCGGCGCGAGCTGGCGGTGCGGTCCTCGATCGGCGCCGGCCGTCTGCGCCTCGTGCGCCAGATGCTCGTGGAGAGCGTGTTGCTCGCGATGCTCGGCGGAGTGCTCTCCATCCCCGTGGCCGCGTGGTCGGCTGACATGCTGTTCCGCTTCCTGCCTCAGGGGCACACGCCGCTCACCGTCGATCTCAATCCCGATGCGCGTGCCCTGGCGTTTGCCTTGGCCGTCTCCCTGCTGACCGGCGTGCTGTTCGGACTGATTCCCGCGCTCCAGGCGACCCGCGGCGATCTAACGGCCACGCTGAAAGCCGATTCCGCGGCGGCCATCGGCGACCGGCGCGCCGGCCTGCGCAAACTTCTCGTGGTGGCACAGGTGGCTTTCTCCATCGTGCTCCTGATCGCCGCCGGCGTTTTCATACAAACCGCGGCAAAGCTTCGGCCGGCGGACTACCACGTTTCCGCCGATCGCGTCTTGCTATTCACCATGAAGCCGCAGCAGGAGATCTACAGCCCGGACCGTGTGCGCGCCCTCACGGCCGAGCTGGTGCGCCGCGTATCCGAGCTGCCGGGTGTGACCCACGCGGCGCTCGCCGAGAATGGACCGCTGGCCAGCCGGTCGAGCGGGGGCTCGGTCGGGACACCCGTGCACGACCCGGTACGCGCGGTATTCGATTTCGTTACGCCCGGATTTTTCGAGACCATCGGAGTGGCGCGCATCGCCGGCCGGGACTTCACCACGGCCGACCGCCAGGGCTCGCCGCCCGTCGTGATTGTCAACCAGGCGCTGGCTCGCGCACAGTTTCCAAACCAGAGCCCCTTGGGCCGCACCCTCGTGTCGCCGTGGGATAAAACGCGGGTCTTCGAAATCGTGGGCGTGGTGGCGGACACGCACTACTACGACGTGCACGGCGACGCGCCGCCCGGAGTGTGGTTCGCCATCCAGCAGGACACGCCCTACATGCCGACGCTGCACGTGCGCACGACATCTCCCAACACTGGGCCCGACACCGCCGGAATGATCGCCGCCGTGCTCCGCGAATTCGATGCCATCGACCGCGGCTTCCCGGTGTTCAACATCCGCACGCTCGAGCTGCGTATGGAGGACGCCCTCTCCCGCGAGCGCATGGTGGCCGCGCTCTCGGCGGCTTTCGGAGTGCTGGCGCTGGCGCTGGCCGCCATCGGCCTCTACGGCATCATCTCGTATTCCGTATCGCGCCGCACTCGCGAGATCGGCATCCGCATGGCGCTGGGGTCGAGCGCGGGATCGGTGGTCTGGCTCACAGCCCGGGAAGCGCTGGCGCTGGTAGCGGCGGGCAGCGTGCTGGGGATGGGAATCGCGATGGCCCTCTCGCGGTTTCTGGCGCAGTATTGGTTCGGCGCCTCCCCGGTGGGTGCGTCGAGCCTGCTGATTTCCGCGGCGGCAATGCTGCTGATCGCCGCCATCGCGGCGGGCGTCCCGGCGGCGCGGGCGTGCCGGATCGATCCATTACTTGCCTTAAGGAACGAGTCATGACCATTCCTCCTATCGGCCAGGGCACCTGGATGATCGAAGGCGCACGCGACGCCGAGCGGCGCGCCGTCGAGGCCCTGCGTGTGGGCATCGACCTGGGCCTCACCCACATCGACACCGCCGAGTTGTACGGCAACGGCCGCTCCGAAGAGCTGGTCGGCGAAGCCATCGCGGGCCGCCGCGATGAGGTCTTCCTGGCCAGCAAGGTGCTGCCTTCGAATGCCAGTTTCGACGGCACGCTGCGCGCTTGCGAGCGCAGCCTCAAGCGGCTGGGGACGGACCATCTCGACCTCTACATGCTGCACTGGAAGGACCGCTACCCCATCGCGGAAACGATGCGCGCCATGGAGCGCCTCATCGACCAGCGCCAGATCCGTTTCGCCGGGGTCAGCAACTTCGACGTCGCGGAGGTTCAGGAGGCCCAGGCCGCATTGCGGAATCATCGGCTCGCTTCCAACCAGGTGTTGTACCACCTGCGCGAGCGCGCGATCGAGCGCCACCTGATCCCCTACTGCCAGGAGCACCAGATCGCGGTCGTGGGCTACACCCCATTCGGCCGGGAGAAGTTTCCGGGACCCGATTCCGCGGGTGGCAAAGTGCTGGCCGAAATCGCCGCGCGCACCGGCCGCACCGGCCGGCAGGTCATCCTGAACTTCCTGACGCGTTTGCCGGATGTCTTCACGATTCCGAAGGCCGCGAGCGCGGAGCACACGCGCGAGAACGCCAGCGGCACGGGCTGGAGGTTGTCTGCCGAAGATATCGCCGCCATCGACCGCGCCTTCCCGGTGCCGAAATCCGACCGCCCGCTGGCGATGATTTGAGCCAACCGCTCTGTGGCGCAGGCACTCGTGCCTGCCGCGTCGAGACTCGTCTCGACGCCTGTTCCCGATCATGCCACAGTGTCGAAAGGCAGCGTCGGCATGAGTGCCCGACCCAGAGGGTACCCCGGCAGGCATGAGTGCCTGCGCCACGTCACTGAGAGCTAAGGCTTCCGCGCGTGGATGACCACCCGGTAATTATTCTCGGCGTTCAGGTTGATCAGCGACACGAACGCGCGGCCCTGATAGGTGCCGATGGTTCCGGATTGCGACACCCCGGCAACCTCCCAGCCCGCGGGCAGCAGCACGGTGTTGCGCAGCCCGTGCAGCGTGCGGTCGAACACCAGGTCGCCCGATCGCACCGTGTAGGCGGCGTCTTTCAAGGCGCCGGTGATCTTGATGTGGGCGCTCTGGCGCTCATCGACGATCGGCACCTCCAGCTTGACCACCGTGACCTGGCCTTCCTTCGCCGGAGTGAACTCCTTCGCGGTGTCCAGGTCGACCACCTTGAGGTCCTGCAGCGGGAGGTACGCCAGCGAATCGAGCCGGGCCTTGTCGCCCTTGCGATAGTCGCTGTAGATCTGCTCCACGCGGATGGAGTGCGTTTCCGGCGCATCCAGATCGTAGAGCGTCTTGATGTCGTCGAAGAACATGTCGGTGTAGGGAAGCGGCGTGAAGTTGGCGACCGTCTTGCGCGCGTGGATCGTCACCGGATTGCTCTGGCCGCTGGGGTTGGCGAAACGCCAGCTTCAGGCGTCCGTCCGCCAGCGTGGTGAGCTGCGCCGCCACATTCGAGGAGATGAATGCGAAGCCCTTCGGCAGCACCACACCCAGCCGGTAGCCGCTCAGGCTGCGCACCCACACGATGTCGTCGCCGTGCATCATGTACGTGCGGGCATCTTTGTACGTCTTGTAAATCAGGACGCGGCCGATGCCGCCTGGCGGGACGGGCATCGGAAGGGTCGCGTGAATCGCGTGGTTCTCGGGATCGTTTCCCTGCTGCTGGTAGGTGAACTTGAGCGGCTTGCCGGTCCGCGGATCGTAGACCTCGATGTCCGATCCTTCGCTGCCGCCGCGCGTGGCGTTCACCAGCTCCGTGGCCCCGGCGCGGTTCTCCTCGGGCAGGAAGCGAATGCGGAATTGTTCGCTGCCGGGGGCGAGGATGGCGTACTCGGTGTAGGCGTCCTGGGTAAACAGGCGGCTGACCGGGTTCGCCGGCCGCAGCGATCCATCGGGGTTGAACTGTTGACCGGCGGCGGTGAGGGCGAGCGCCAGTGCCAGCGCGAAAGTGATCTTTCGGAAATGGCTCATGGCTGATAGTCTAATGCAATGATCGCCGTAGTCACGGGAGCCAGCCGCGGAGTCGGACGCGGCGCCGCCATCGGCCTGGCAGAAGCCGGGTTTCACGTCTTCGCCACCGGCCGCAACATCGACAGCGCGGACCTTCCGGATGGCGTCGTGCGGATTCGCTGCGACCACTTGCGCGATGAAGAAACCGCCGCGGCGTTCGAGCGCATCGCGGAAGCCGGTGCGCCGGATGTGCTGGTCAATTGCGCATGGGGCGGCTACGAGCGGATGGTCGAGGACGGCGTCTTCACCTGGCCGCTGCCGTTCTGGGAGCAGCCGGCCCACCGCTGGACCAGCATGCTGGATGCCGGGGTGCGCGCGGCCTTCGTGGCCGGGTCGCACGCGGCCCGGCTGATGGCGCCGCGGCGCCGCGGGCTGATCGTCAACATCGGCTTCTGGGCGGCGCAGAAGCATCTGGGCAACGTGATCTACGGCGTGTCCAAAGCGGCCACCGACAAGATGACCGCCGATATGGCGCACGAGCTGCGGCCTCACGGCGTCGCGGTGGTCTCGCTCTATCCCGGTTTGGTGCGGACCGAGGCTGTGATGGCCGCGGCGGCGGGCGGCTGGCTTGACCTGTCGAACAGCGAGAGCCCGGAGTTCATCGGGCGGGTGGTCGCGGCGTTGGCGAATCGCCCGTCGATCATGGAATCGAGCGGTAAGGTATTGGTGGCGGCGGCGGTCGCGGAGGAGTTGGGCGTCCGCGACATCGATGGGAAGCAGCCGCGGCCGTTGACGCTGGAGACCGTGTGAGTGTGAGGGCGCTCAGCTCACTCCGCCGCTCAGGATGCTCTCGACAAAGGCGCGCTCGATCGGCCAATAGCCGAAGACGCGGCGGCCCTCGCTGCGGAAGGCGCCCGAGGCCAGGATGCCGGCGAGGTCCGCTGGACCGGGCTTCTGGTGCTCGCGCTCGAGCATCTTTTTCAGAGTCAGGGTTGCGCCGGCGAGCTGGCCCGCCACATCCGCGGCATCGTGCTCGTCGCGGCAGCGGACTTCCAGGCGGGCCGCGATGCGGTTTCCGTCGGGACCGAAGGTGAGCAGCACATTCTCGGCCTGCTCCAGGCTGCGGGCGAACATGCGCGTGCCTGTGGGGAGGTTGGCCGCGGATTTCAGAACGGAGGCCGGTATGGAGAGCCACACCGGGGCGCTGGGAACCTCGGGGTCGGGGCCCGGCCTGGTGGTCTGCAGTTCCAGTACCGCGGACTGGTCGGGGCTCACGGCCAGCGCCATCAGGCCGGATTGCACGGGGAAGAACGAGATGCGCCGGTCGGGAGCGCTCCCGGCGGTGCGGCAGAGCGAGTTGTAGCACTCGCCGCCCACCGAGGTGGCGTAGGCGCGCAGGCTCTTCCAGACGAAGTGCCCGCGGGCGAACATGAAGTTGCCGGTGGGGGCGGAGGCGACCAGCAGCGCGTCGAGGTCCTGCTTCCAGTCGAAATCGATCTGGCGGGCGAAGCTCTGGTATTCGGGATCCTCCTCGATTTTGGCGCTGTCCAGGGGTTGCAGAATGCCGCTGCGGCGCAGCTCGGCGAAGTCGACGTAGACTAGCATGGCATCGCGCGTGGGCAGGCGCTTTAACAGGCGGGCGGTGCCGATGGGGCGCCCGCGGTACCAGACCACTCCCCAAACCGATCCGCCGCACAGGACGGCGACGAGAGCGATCAACAGCCAGGCGCGGCTCTTTGGGTTCACGAGAGCAGTATCACACAGCCGGAGTGGACAAGCGAACTCCCTAACCCGGACGAGCCGGAGCTGTGGAAGCGGTGTACTTGACGCGGAGGCGCGGAGCACGCGGAGGAAACGCGGAGAAAACCAAGAGAAAGTCAAAACCTGAGAGCGCGGAGGAAGCGGAGAGCGCTGAGAAAGCCGAGCGCGGAGCCGATGGCAGGTTACGTATCGCCGTTGGCCGAGTTAGTCCGGTTATCGAGGACTTCCCGGACCTTTTGCGAGAGGGCATCCGGAAGGAAGGGCTTTTGCAGGAACGCGATTCCGGATTCCGGAATCCCGTGGTGCACCATGGCCTCTTCGGTATACCCGGAAATGTAGAGGACGCGCATGCGCGGGCGGAGGCGCGCGAGCTGCCGGATGAGGTCGGGACCGCTCATCTCGGGCATCACCACGTCGACCACGGCGAGGTCGATCGAGCCCTCGTGGGTCTTGGCGAGGCGCAGGGCTTCGCGCCCGCGGGTGGCCTCCAGCACCGTGTAGCCGCGGCCGGTGAGCACGTCGACGATGAGCTTGCGCACGCGCGCTTCGTCTTCCACCAGGAGAATGGTTTCGGCCCCCGTGAGCGACCCGCGGGCGGCGGTCTTCTCGCTGGCCGCCTGGGGCTTGGGCTCGGCCAGGCGCAGATAGATGCACGCGGTAGTGCCCTTCCCTAGCTCGCTGACGATTCCGATGGCGCCGCCGCTCTGGCGGATGATGCCGTAAGCCGTGGCCAGTCCGAGGCCCGTTCCGCGGCCGGGATTCTTGGTGGTGAAGAACGGCTCGAAGAGGTGGCTCTGGATCTTTTCGTCCATGCCGGTGCCGGTGTCGGCGACGGAGATGGTGACGTAGGGTCCGGGCCGCACGCCGAGCTGCTTGGCGGAGAAGGCATCGTCCAGGCGCGTGGTTCCGGTCTCGATGGTGAGCTTGCCGCCATTGGGCATGGCGTCGCGCGCGTTCACCACCAGGTTCATGATGACCTGCTCGAGCCTTCCGGCGTCGGCTTCGACGGCGTCCTGGGCGGCCGCGGGGATGGTCACCAGCTCGACGTCCTCGCCGATCAGCCGGCGGAGCAATTTTTCGACTTGGAGGATGAGGTCGTTGATGCGGATGGTGCGCGCTTCGAGCGGCTGGCGGCGGCTGAAGGCCAGCAACTGGTGGGTGAGCGCGCCGCCGCGTTCGGCGGAACGGCGGATCTCCTGCAGGGCGGTGCGCTGCGCCTCCTTGAGGTCGCGGCCGGCCAGCAGCATGTCGCTGTAGCCGGTGATGACGGTGAGCAGGTTGTTGAAGTCGTGCGCTACTCCGCCCGCCAGGCGGCCCACGGCCTCCATCTTCTGCGCCTGCCGGAACTGCTCTTCGAGGCGGGTGCGTTCGCGGCGCAATTTGGCGGCGCGGATTTCACGCTCCACGGCGGCGTTGAGCCGCATGAGGTTGCCGCGCGTCAGGTGATCGGCGGCGCCGGCCTTGAGGGCGGCGAGCACCTCGGAGTCCTTGATTTTTCCGGAGACTACGATCAGGGGGAGATCGACGCCCTTCTCCTGGATCACGCGCAGGGCGTCCAGGGCCCCGAAGTCGCCCACGGCGAAATCGCTGATGGCGATGTCGCAGCGGCCGGAAAGCGTGCGCCGGAGTTGCTCCTCGGTGACTACGCGCTGGAAGAAGGGCGCATAACCGCCCGATTCGAGCTCTGCCGATACGACTTCCGCACCGGTCTCGCCAATAAACAGCACACACAATGGCTCTGACATGGCTTTGGTCTTCCGCGGCAAATCACTAGGGTAATGGATGGCGCAGCGCTTCGCGCATCCCGCTCGATTACGAGTGTGTTGTAGCTAACATCGCAGCGCATAGGAGTACCGGTACTATGCTCTACATAGATATCACCGGAGTTACCGGGGCAGCACTTGCAGCAGGCTCGGGAACATCGCCTGGATGAACTGCACGCCCGTGTTGGTGGCGGCATCGAACTGGTTATCGATCACCGGCACCACGATCTTCACGATCGAGGTGTCGCTGCGGCGAAAGCGGATGGCATCCATCACCAGCCAGAACCGGGCCCAATACTCGCTGGCAATGATGCGGTTGTGGCCCTGGTACCAATAGAGCGTGACGCTCTTTTCGTCTCCGCGCTCGGTGACGTACTTATTCACCTCGATGGGCGAGCCCCATTCGGGAACCGCGACCTGGATGGTGGAGCTTTCGATGGGCTCATAGCCCGCACCGGGCAGGCAGTTCTTGGGAGAGTGGGGAGACTGCCCATAGCGCTGGGTTTTGAAGAATGCGATGAAGAATACAATTCCGGCGGTGTGCGAGGAGTTGACGTACTCGCGGTTCAACGTGTCATCGGCCTTCAAGACCTCCTGCACTTCCGGTTCGATGGGAAACTCCTGCGTCATGCTCCATCCGTTCAGGCGGCTCGGAAAAGACGCCAGGGGAGTGGCCACGGGCGTCAATTCGGAACGCGACGCGACCGCGTAGTAGACGCCTCCCTGGAGCAGCAGCACGAGCGTCAGGATGCGGGCGTACCGGTTATCCGGAAAGTGCATGGCTGCGCCTCCTCGCTTCCAGGTAATGGGCCGCGCGTGCGACGGTTTGGTGGAAGATGAACAGGATCACCACCGCCGCGAAGAAGGTCACCATGCCGGTGGATTCGTGGAAGAAGCCTTCCGCCAGCTCGGGCTTGATCTGGGTGAGGATGCCGGTAATGGCGACGCGGCTGCCGTTGGCCAGAATGGCGATGGGGATGGTGGCGGCGAACAGCAGCAGGCGAAGCCACTTCCTGCGCTCGAAGAAGTGCCCGTAGACCAGGGACAGAAAGGTCAGGGTCAGCAGCGAACGGATGCCGCTGCAGGCCTCCACTACCGAGAGGCGGTGATTGGGCAGCTCCAGAATATTGCCTTCGCGCACCACCGGGATATCGATCACGGTGAGCGCCCATTCGGCAAACTGGCTGGCCTTGATTTGCAGGGGAAAGGTGATGCGGGTGTAGACGATGGTGGGAATCGGCACCATGAAGAACAACAGCAGGAGCGGGAAGGCCAGCTTCTTCAGAATCGCGGTGCCGCCCAGCATCCAGACCATCCCGATCAACATGACGATCAGGGCCGTGCGGGCCAGGAAGAGCTCCACCCCCAAGGTGGCGGCGATGAGCTGGCAGCCGCCGACGAGCACCAGCACCAGGCCCCACCAGTTGGGTTCGGGCGCGATGGCCAGCAGCTCGCCGCGTTTCTGCCAGGCGATATAACCCGAGACCAGGGGCACGAAGTATGCGTGACCCATGTCCGCATCGTTCCACCAGGCGGCCACCAGGGCCTTGAAGACCGGCGCGAAGCAGGCGATTAGCAGCAGCCCGAACCACGCGATCCTGGTCCACGGGATTTCGGACCGGGCGGGGATGGTTACGGCGGTGGTCATGACAGCCACCCGATATGATAGCAACCGTTTCCCGGCATCTACTGCAACTTAGTACTAGCGCAGTAAGCCGCGAAGGAACTGCGGGTCTTTCCAGTCCCAGGCGCGCGCGGCGTTGACGCCGGGTTCGTTCCAACGCTCCACATCCCAATTCACGGCGCCCCGCAAATGGATTCCGAACGCGATCAGCACGGCAATGGTGAAGGCCGCCACGGCCATCCGCGGCGCACGGCCGGCTTCGAACGCCGCCAGCACGGGTATCAGGAAGAACATGAAGATGGGGGTGACATCCGAGAAGTAACGGGGGCCGAAACTGAAGCCGGCGGTCCAATCGACGAAGGCCGAAATCGCGATCCAGTGGAGCAGAAGAATGGCAGCCAGATAATATGCCAGGGGCGTCTGCCAGTTGCGGCGGAACGCCATCCAGATTCCCAGCAGCGCAAACAACAGGAATGGCGAGAACACAAACACTCCGCGCGAAGGACTGATGCACTGACCCGCCAGGGCTGACACGAAGGGGCCGGCGTTCCGCAGCGCAGGCTCCAGGAAACTATGCAGCATGAAGTACGGCGACAGCGGGCGGCGATACAGGGCGAAATTGTAAGCCAGGAAGGGTGCAGCCGTGGCGGCCGCGAGCAGCGCCCACTTGGCGAAGCGCTCGCGATGATGGACGAGGACGAAGAGCCCGAGCACGGCAAGGGCAATGGCGCCGGTAGGCCGGATGAAGTACGCAAATGCCAGGGGCATGGCGCTCCACGGGACACTCCACGAGACCGGGGAGGGCCGCTGGCGCGCCTTCACCAGCAGGTATATCGCGATCGCGAACATCAGCATTTCCGGCCCGTGCTGCCACAATGCTCGGCTTCCGGTGGACCAGGCCGCAGTGCCGTACGCAAAGAGCAACGCCAGGAAGACGGCCATGCGGCGTGACAAAAACTCGCGGCCGGTGAGGAAGACGAATGCGGCCGCGACCCCCATCAGGAAGGACGCGAGCACCATCTCCACCAGCGGACAGGTGTGTACGTAGTCGCGGCTGAGGAAGGCGCGGACGGCCGGCGAGATCCGGTTGTCTGCCGCGTGGAGAAGTGGAGGTCCGGCAACTCGAAGCACCACGTCCATGGCCACCATGGGAGGCAAAGCGGCCACTGCGGCCCCAATCGGGTAAAAACCATAGTAGTGGCTGGCTGGCGGACAACCCTGGACCGGGTCGGGAGCCGTGATCCGGTACTCGCGATCGACGCAATCGATGCCGCGGTAGGTGTGCTCGCGAAGGAGGTCGGGATATTCGTTCAGGTCCGTGTTGCCTTGGGAGAGCAGGCTGACCATCTGGGGCACGATCCAGTGGGAATCGGAGGACGTGGCATTGGGGGAGAGCGAGTGGGTCACAAAAACCAGTGCGAACACTGCGAGGGCCGTACGTACCCGGTCCAGCGGATTCGAGAACTTGTCCGGTTCCTTCGCGCCCACTACACTAGATTACTGACGAAGAGGTGAAGGATGCACTTCAAGAGGGGTTGGGTAGCTGCGGCTCTGTTCGGTCTTGCGATGGCGGGGGCGAACCGGGCCGCAGCACAGGAGACGCAACAGGCGCCGCCCGTGCAGGGCGGGCGCGGGGGCGGACGCGGCCGGGCGGGCGGATTCATTCCGGGGCAGCAGCGGCCGGCGGGCGACCCGGAGCAGATTGCGCGCGGGAAGACGCTGTACGGCATCAACTGCACGGGATGCCACGGCGCAGACCTCCGCGGCGGCGACATCGGCGGGCCGAACCTGCTGCGGTCGCAGGTTGCGCTGAGCGACCAGGACGGCGAATTGATCGTCCCCATCATCGAGGGAAGCCGGCAGAGCATGGGCATGCCCGCGATCGAAATGAGCGCCATCGACGCAAAGGCGGCGGCGGCTTATGTGCGGAGCGTGCTGGAGACCATCGGGAGACAGGGGATGCCGCCCGCGGTCGGTATGGCGCCCCCGAGCATTCTGGTGGGCGATGCGAGCGCGGGGCAGGTATTTTTCGACTCGAAGTGCGCGGGCTGTCACTCGGCGACGGGCGACCTGAATGGGATTGCGACGAAATTCGCGGACCCCAAGGCGCTGCAGAATGCCTGGGTGTCGGGAGGCGGCGGCGGGCGGGGCGGACGAGGCGGCGGACGTGGCGCTGCGGCGCCCGGCGTGCCCAATCCTCGAGCTGTGACGGCCGCGGTCACGCTGCCATCGGGAGAACTGGTGGAAGGGCTGCTCGTGCGCATCGACGACTGCTTTGTGACGCTGCGGTTGGCGGACGAATCCGAGCGCACCTTCCGGCGGATGGGCGATGTGCCGAAGGTGGAGACTCGCGATCCGATGAAGGGCCACAGGGACCTGCTGGCGGTGTACACGGACAAAGACATGCACGATTTGACCGCATACCTGGTGACGCTGAAATGACGATGCGAAAACAAGGCAGGCCACAAGCGAGGAGCCAGAATTCAGGAGCCAGAAGCCAGAATGGCCCGGGCTTAACAGAATCTTCTCAAGCGGGAACAAAATGGAGCTACTGTAATATACCGATACTGGCGACGGCGCTGCTGCTCCTGCCGGCGTACCTCGCGGGACAGGGGCGCGGCGTGGACCCGGCCGAACTCCTCAAGCCGCTCAAGGACTCTTGGGCGACGTACAACGGAGATTACTCGGGCAAGCGCTACAGCGCGCTCACGCAGGTGAATCGCGCCAACGTGAAGAACCTGACGCTGGCGTGGATGACCCGCGTGACGGCGGGTCCGGGCGGCGGGGGGGGGGGCGGAGGTCGAGGGCGCGGCGGCGGAGGGGGTGGCGGCAATATCATCGTCGGTGGCGAGGGTACGGGGGACTTTGGCGGCGGCGGCGGAGGGAGCATCAAAGCTTCCGCGCTGCAGGTGGACGGCACGCTCTATTTCACGATGCCGGACAATGCCTGGGCGGTGGACGCGCGCGACGGGCGCGAGCTGTGGCACTACTTCTGGAAGACCAAGGGCGGGACGCACATCGGCAATCGCGGGCTGGCGATGTGGAACGGCTACCTGTACATGGAGACGCCCGACGATTACCTGGTCTCGCTCGAGGCCAAGACCGGCAAGGAGCGCTGGCACAAGGTGATTGCCGACCTGTCGCAGGGGTACTTCTCGACGCCGGCGCCGGTGGTGGTGGGGAATCACGTGATCGTGGGCACGGGCGACGATATCGATGCGCCGGGCTTCCTGCAATCGTTCGATCCCGAGAGCGGGGATTTGCAGTGGAAGCTCTACACCGTGCCGATGAAGGCGGGGGACCCGGGATTGGACACGTGGGCCAGCCTGGACGCGGCACGGCACGGCGGCGCGCAGACGTGGATCCCGGGCGCGTACGACCCCGAGACGAAGCTGTACATTTTCGGCACCGGCAATCCGACCCCGGCATACACCACGGGAACGCGCGGCGAGGGAGACAACCTGTTCACCTGCGCGCTGGTGGCGGTGAATGTGGACACCGGCAAGATGGCCTGGTATTTCCAGACGTCGCCGCACGACATGCACGATTGGGATTCCGCGCAGACGCCCGTGCTGGTGGACGGAACCTTCAACGGCAAGAGGCGGAAGCTGGTGCTGACGGCGTCGCGCAACGGCTACTTCTTTGTGGTGGACCGCGTGACAGGCGAGCATCTGCTGACCAGCAAGTACGGGTCGGCGACGAACTGGGCCAACGGCCTGAACAAATTTGGCGGACCGCTGCGCAATCCCGGAAAAGACCCGACCGTTCCCGGCTCGCTGGTGTCGCCGCCGGCGGGCGGCACGATCAATTGGGAGCCGCCTGCGTACTCGCCGGACACGGGCCTGTTCTATGTCGCGGAGGGCAACGGCTACGCGATCTTCTACCTGACCGACGTGGATCCGCGGGGATCGATGGGGCTCGGCGGGAAGGAGGAAGTGGGGGTCGGATCGGGCGGGACATTCCTGACGGCGATCGATTACAAGACGGGGAAGGTGGCGTGGAGGCATCCCTATTGGGGTGGCGGCGGCGGGGGTGGAGGATTGCTGACTACGGCGGGCGGGCTGCTGTTTGCAGGCGACGGCGGGGGCAACCTGGTGGCGCACGATGCGGCGACGGGAAAGCCGCTGTGGAATACGCGCATCGGCGGGGTGACGAACGCTCCGCAGACGTACATGCTGGATGGAAGGCAGTACGTGATCGCGGCGACGGGGGATATGGTGTGGTCGTTCGTGATGTATTGAGTGTCAACAGCCGGCAGTCACAGCCGTGTGTCAAACCGATCCGCGGTCTGCTCCCGGCTAACGCCTTCCAACACATCTTTGACGACGGTCACCAGCGTGTTGGGCAGAAATGGCTTGGCGATGAAGTGCCAGCCGTAATTGAGAACCAGCAGGGCACCATCGGCTTGGCCGGACATCAGGATCACGCGCAGCTCCGGCCGTATTAACTTCAACTTGACGGCCAGCTTGGGGCCGGAAATGTCCGGCATTTCCACGTCAGAGAGGAGCAGGTGGATTAGCCCCGGAAAGCCGGCTACCAGCCGCGTGGCTTCGGACGCAGTGTTGGCGGGCAGCACTGTAAAGCCGGCACCTTCGAGGATCAGCGTGACGAGATTCAAGACAGCCTGATCGTCTTCCACGATGAGGATGGTTTCCGAGATGGATGGGTTCACGTGAAATTCGCTGCTTTCAAGCCGCGCGGCGACCACTGACGAAGTGCACCACTAATGAAATCACCGCAATGATCAACAGCAGGTGAATCAGCCCACCGGCAACGTGGAAGGCGAACAGCCCCAGCAGCCACATGAGAAGCAAGATAACAAACACCGCTAGAAACATGGAAATCTCCTTTTCTCCTTTATCAAAGTCGCGTTTTTCACGCCTGCGCCGGGACTTCGCACAGCTTGTCGCCGTCACCGGCGGAGGCGTGTTTCAAGATCAGCAAGGCCGATTGACAATCGGCCTGCAGGTTGACAACCTGCCCCACAGAGCTTTCAGCAATTAAACCGAAAGAAGACGGCCGAAAAAGGACCGATAGCGCTGCAATGAAAGCCGGAGATTCTCGGTGGACACGCTCTCGTCGCGCTCCCATTGCCCCTCGAGTTTTGCCCGTTCCTCCGCGAACATTTCCGTTAGACGACTCATCGCCCCGGCGACCAGGTTGTCCGCCTGCTTCACGGCCCGGCGGGGCTCATCCACAAAGCCTCCCTGAATCGTATTCCAGTTATCGCGGAACTCCTGCGCCTCGCCGGGCGTAAAGAGTGGCGTCGCCTCAGGGGCCATAGCGGCCGCGGCTCCGGCAGTCGCGAGTACCGCGTATCCCTGCTCTTCTTCGGTTTTCTGTTCTTCGTTCATAGAGTTGCCTCCACCTTTTTGTGTGTTCTTCAAGCTCACGATGCCGCGTTAGTCACGGCCGGCTCGTTCACCAGCTCCTCGAAAAGCGTCCGGTAATGAACCATCGCCTGGCGCAAGTCTTCCGTGGTGGCCTTCCCCAGCGTCTGCCGAAGGGCGATGCCGTGAGCCGTCCGGTAGTTTTCCAGCACCAACGGATGATCCACGGAGATATCCGCGGCCCGCTGTTCAAAGTCGCTGACCGGATAGCCCCGCTTGGACATCACATCGCCGAGGAGTTGGTCCGCTTGCGTTACCGCAACCGCGGGGCCGTCAACGAAGCGCGCCTGGACTGCCCGCCACGACTCTACGAAGCGCGCATGATCGCCTGCCGTGAGCGGCTGGACGTGAAAGGCTTCGACTCGTTGTGCGCGCTTTTCGAGTCCGGCCTCGGCATGCCGCACGTTGCCACCTATCTCTACGGCGCGGGCATATTCAGCGCCACCGAACTTGGCGCGTAGTTTTTCCGTCCGTCGCTTTCGCTGCCAAAGGAACGCGGCGATGCCGGCAACGAGAACCACGACGAACGCGATGATTAAAGCTATTTCTGTGGTTGTTGTTATACCCATGATTGATCTTCACCTTCCTGCTTTTGTTTAACCTCAGTACCTTGGAGCGGAGCACCCCCGCCGGCGCGTAGACGCAACACCACACGAACGGCCGATAGGGTCAACATGTTTTACCTTTTCCCGGTTCTGGTGAAGTGCAGTTGGGGCACCATAGCGGAATGATGCAAACACAGGTAGCGCGGGGGCGCCTGAAGGTGTCATGCGCAAGTCCTGCGTCCCAAGGTGCAGGAAGTGCTGAGCTGTTGGCAGATCCGGAGGTCGCGGCCGGCTTGCGGAGTGCGGACGGCACCTGACCGCGGGCAAACGGAGGCTACGCCGCCACCGCCGAGCGAATGAAGCTGACGATGGCGTCGAGCGAGGCACCCGGCTGGAAGATGGCCGCCACGCCATCGCGCTTCAGCGTCTCGGCGTCTTCGTCGGGGATGATGCCGCCGACTACCACCTTGACGTCGGTCATGTCCTTTTCGCGCAGCAGTTGCATGACGCGCGGCACGATGGCACTGTGCGCGCCCGAATGAATCACTGGCTCCTGGGATTCACAGCGGTGCCGCCGTGCTGGTGCCGGCTATCATCTACTACGAGTTGCGCCGCGAATTGCTGCGGGCAAAGAAGAACGCCAACTCGCCCGGCTTGACGCCTTCGTTCAAATTGATTTCAGCCGGATACCCATCGCTGTCGGATGAGGCATTGCGGCTCGTCGCAACGCTTTGGGCAGAGGCCCGCCAGCAAGGGCAGCCTGCTTCCTCGGAGGGTAATGCGCCAAAGGTGCGTTGACTACAGATTGCAACCGACCAAACTTCCTTGGCGCCAGAGTGCCGAAGGCCCTTATGGATTCTCTGCTCCCACAGGGGCGCGCAAAGTGATCAGAGATACCTGGGACGTGCGTTGCTGGAGATTCCAGGCTGACAGTGCGGCGAGGCGTTTCATAAAATCCTTGGGAGCCTTCGTGTAAGGCAAGCGGGACA
>Ga0116222_1000992_pt1 | contig 16326 bp, 18 predicted proteins | sample Sb_taG_12_FD_88963 | JGI IMG/M metagenome (GOLD analysis project Ga0116222, IMG submission 88963) | Peat soil microbial communities from Weissenstadt, Germany - Sb_50d_9_AC metaG | ecosystem: Environmental > Terrestrial > Soil > Wetlands > Peat | place: Germany: Weissenstadt | collected 2010-09-21
CTCGTGTTCGGTCCTCGCATATTGGCAGTTTTTGTAATGTATCGCCACGCTAAGAGAGAGGAAACTCGGGAAGCCCAAGCGCAGGCCGCACAACCGTACCTCTCTTTCGCGGACGATTGAAACAGTTGCTGGCGCTAGGGAAAGGAGTAGCCCGATGAACACTCAGCAAAAATTCGTTGTCTGGGGATGGGTCCTGATGGTCGTTGCGTCGGGCAACTTCCCGCCTTGGACTGGGCTATTCGGCGATCCCCCCGTCCCTTATGCGTATGGATGCTATCCGATTTTCTCGCCGCCTTTTGGCCCCTTCCACATCGACCTGTTCCGACTGGCGGTGGAGTGGATCGTTATTACAGCGGTCGGAGCGGCCCTTTACCTTGCATGGCCGACTCGGCCACGGAAAAGCTCAGCCTCAACCGGAAAGACGAAGGAGCCTCCCGACCACGCCGTGTTTGAGGCAATACCCGACGTGGGGCCGCAGGCATCACCGACTGAGGACTTTAGGGCAACCGCCGTTAATGGGGGAGGGGGTTCATCAAATGTCGCAACTGCAACAGAACTCGGATGCAGCCAACCGGATGCGCCCCACGTCGACGTTCACTTCCTCCAGCCGTATGGCGTCAGAGGTTGGCTCCTCTGGTGCGCGGTATCGCTTGCGTTGAGCTCGCTCTACTTTGTCGCGACCGTCATTAACGAACGCGACAGTCTAGCAGGCGTTACCGTGCCGGGGCTTGAGTCTATTGTTCTAGCAGAAACGGTTGCCTACGTAGTTCTTGCTGCCATAAGCCTTACAGCGTCGGTGCTGATCTTTGTGAAAGCCCGCATGTCTTTGTTGGTTACGCAAACATTTCTCATTCTCCAGCTAATCGTGCCCGTAACGCTTGCTGGCCTAACTTCGAGCAGCGGTGAATTGATCGAAACGACCAAGGGTGTTCTTGTTGGTTCCTACGTGCAGGGGGCGACCAGGGCAGCAATCGTCTCCGCTGTTTGGCTGCTGTATCTAGTACGCTCAAAGCGTGTTCACAACACGCTCCGAGTACGTCCAATTCGAATAGTGCCTTCCCGGGGCGCGGAAGCACTCTGTAGCTAGCTACTGACCCACATCAAGGAGCCAGGAATGGCGCAGAATCCGCTTGGTTATCCGGGGCCACCAGAGCGATGAATCGTGGCGCTTCGGATCTACCGCCGAAAGGATAACCACCACCATGAACGAAGAAACTAACGCCACGGCCGTCGAAAAGCTCATGAAGGCCACCAACCTCACCGCCAGCGCCGCCCTGCCAGAGGTTAAGATGGCCAACGCCAAAGCGACGGCCACTGTTGCGCAACAGGGCGCCTAGGTTGCGCCGGAGAAGGGAAGAACGCCAGCCGCAAAAGGGGCGCGCCCAAAGCCAACAGGGGCGGGAAGGGAGCAACCGCACCGGCCTCGAAGAAATCCGCCTACAAGGGCGCCAGACCAGCCGCCACCGAGAAGTGCGCCACCGACCCCCGCGATGGCAGCAAGAATCAGGTGATCCTGGACCAACTGCGCCGCAAGCAGGGCGCCACGCTTGCCGAGATCGCCATGGCCACCACCTAAAGGGGGAGTCGGGCGATCCCTCGGCATCGTCAATGGCGCCAGCCATGGGAACCAGTCGAAAGCAACCGCCAGCCCCGGAACGGGGGCGGAAAGAACGCGCCCCGATCCTGTTAGTGCGCACCCGCACCTTCTCGACTTAGAGACCCCCGCGTCGCCGGTATATACTGGCTCCTTAAGGTCAAAATCCTATGAGCGGTATCCCCACCAAAATCAGTGTCCGCGCAATCGCGCGCGACGGCAAGTTTCTCGGCGATGATATCGGAGGCGCGCTGATTACCGTCCGCGACGCCCTGACTAAGGAACTGCTCGCCCATGGAGTCACTACAGGAACATCCGGCCCCAACGAGCCGGTTGGTGTCATGTGTGTGAGCTTGCGCAGAGGGCAGCCTCTTCCCACTACCGGCGCTTCCGTCTTCAACGTCTGCCTCGATCTCGACCAGCCACGCTGCATCGAAGTGACTGCCTATGGGCCGCTCGGTGCGCGCCAATCCGCCAACACGGTCTCCGCCACGCAGTGGATCTATCCCGGCAAAGACGTCGTGGAAGGCAACGGATTCCTGCTCGAAATACCCGGCCTGATCGTGCAGATCGTCGATCCCCCCACTCACTTCGCGCCGGCAGTCCTCCCTGAGTTGCACATCCGCGCGAACGTGGCCATGATGTGCGGCTGCCCGATTTCGCCCAAAACTGGAAAAGCGAAATTCTGCCCCGGCCTGCCCGGCAAGGACCAGCCTTGGCTGCCCGAAGAGTTCGAGGTCAAAGCCATCATCCGGTCCGCCGGCATGGACCCGGTCGAGATTCCGTTGGTGTTCACCGAACTTCCGCCTGGCAATCCACCGGGCCAGTTCACCGCGACCTGGACCCCTCCCGCGGCCGGCGGCATCTTCGCCATCACGGTCTATGCCTACCAGGCATCCACCGGGAATACCGGTGTCGACCTGGCAACCGTGGTCGCCCCGCCCGCCTGATGGCTACTCCCGCAGACCGTACACGAACAGCGCATGACCCGCGGCGATGGCCACGTACTGCTTGCCGTCCACCTCGTAAGTGATCGGCGCCGCCGAAACTTGGCCCCCCACGCTGGCCTTCCACAGCAGCGCTCCCGTGCGCGCGTCCAGAGCCTGAAAATAGCCTTCCCGCCCGCCCGTGAACAGCAGGTCCGAAGCCGTCGTCAGAATGCCCGAGTCAGTCACATCGGTCATCTCGAATTTCCACTTCCTCTGCCCCGTGACGATGTCCAGCGCCAGCACCGCGCCATGCCCCGCCGCTTCCGTCGCCGTATTGATCGGAAAGCCTCGTATCGATGGAACGGGCGAGCGCGGAATCGGCGACAGGGGCCGCCCTCCCATGAAGCGCCGGCCGGCCTGGTACTCGTTCTCCTCGGGCGCGAACAAGGTGGCATAGTCTTCCCACGCCGAAACATAGAAGAGTCCCGTCCGCGGGCTGTAGGATGGCGAGTACCAGTTGGTCCCGCCCTGTACGCCGGGATAGACCGGCGCTTCTGGCGGCTGCGGCGTGGCCACGGGCTTGCCGCTGTCGTCCAGGCCGCTGGCCCAGTTCACCTTCACGAAGGGGTGTCCCGACAGGAACTGGCCGTTGGTCCGGTCGAGCGCGTAGAAGAAGCCGTTGCGATTCGCCCATAACAACAGCTTGCGCATTCTTCCGCCCCACGTGGCGTCCGCCAGCACCGGGATCTGCACCGAATCGTAGTCGTAGGGATCGTTCGGGCTGAACTGGAAATACCATTTCAGCTTGCCGGTATCGGCATCCAGCGCGACCGCCGAATCGGAATAGAGATTGGCGCCCTTGCGCTGCGATGGATTCCAATCCGGTCCCGGATTGCCGATCCCCCAGTAAGTGAGATTAAGCTCGGGGTCGAACGAGCCCGTGACCCAGATGGGAGCGCCCCCGTGCGCCCAGGAATCGTCCGCCGGCCAGGTGTCGTGCCCGGGCTCTCCAGGTCCGGGGATGGTGTAGAACCGCCACGCCTCCTTGCCGCTCTTCGCGTCGTACGCGGCCACGAATCCGCGAATCCCGTACTCACCCCCGGCGACCCCCACCAGCACCTTGTCCTTGACCACCAGCGGCGCCAGCGTCATGGTGTAGCCGGCGTTGTAATCGGCGACCTTGGTGTTCCACAGCGGCTTTCCGCTCTTGGCATCGATGGCGATCAGCCGCGCGTCCAGCGTGGCCAGGAACAGCGTATCGCCTAGAATCGCCAGGCCGCGGTTCACCGATCCGCAGCATGGCGTGGACCCGGGTGCGGGCCTGTACTGGTAGATCCAGAAAGCGCGCCCGGTTCTGGCGTCGATGGCGATGACATCGTTGGGCGGCTGCGTCACATAAAGGATGCCATCTACCGCCAGGGGCGTGGCCTCGAGTTTCTGCAGCGATTCCACTTGGAACACCCACTTCTGCTCCAGGGTCTTCACGTTCCCGGGCGTGATCTGGCTCAGCGCGCTGTAGCGCTGGCTCATATAGCTGCCCGAGTAAGTCAGCCAGTTTCGCGGCTCCTGCGAGGCATGGAGCAGGCGGTCGTAAGAAACCTGCGCCGGGAGTGAACCGGCGACCAGAGACAACACTAACAGCGCCCTCGGTGACATGCTCAGTTCACTCCTTTCAGGGTCAGAAGATACGCCAGCACATCCGCCAGTTCCGCCGCACTGAGTTTGTCTTTGTAAGACGGCATGGCCGACGTCTTGAGCACCGCGTACTCCCGCAGATCTGCCTTATTCAGCGACACCAGGTGATCCCCGGCATCCATAAGCTGCACCGAGTACGTGTCCTCATTGAGCCGCCGCCCGGTGATCGCCTTCCCGTCGCGGGTCACGGCACGCACCGAGCGGTTGATCGGCAACATCGACGCGGTGGGGTCGAGTAGCGATTTTTCGAGCAAGTCCGCCGAACGCACTGCGCCGATCTCGCTCAAATCCGGACCGAATCGCGAGCCCCGCGCGCCGACCCGATGGCAACCCGCGCACCCGCCCGCCCCTTCGAACACGCGCTGGCCGCGGCCGGCGTCGCCGGTCATCACTGCGCCAACATTGACGTCCCGCATCGACCGTATGTAGGCCACAATACCGGTCAACTCGGCCTCGTCGAACTTGTGCGGCGGCATGGCCGTGCCCGGAATTCCGGCGGCGATCACGCGGCCCAGGTCTTCATCCGAAGCCGCGTGCCGGAACCGGCCGCCGCGCAGGTCGACATTGGGGACCGTGTCGCCGCCAACCCCGTGGCAGAACTGGCAATGGGCCCCATAGAGGCGTGCGCCCCGCTCCACATCTGCCTGGCTGAAGTGGCCGGCGTGCTGCTGTGCCGCGAGCGGCGCGCAAAGCAACGCGGTCCCGAGTACTCGCGAAAACATCCCTCTGTACATGGGATAGATTCTACGCGCCCGCGGCCGCTACTTCAAGCCGAGGATCCCGCTTAGTGTTCCCCACCGCCCGGAATGCTGCACAAATGGTGGGGCGGACCCCCTGGTCCGCGCGGGTCCCCCTGGACCCGCTTTTTGCACAACCGAATCAGCCCGATTTCGGGCCCGGTCTTCTGCCGCCAGAGGCGCTCCCGATCCGAGACGGAATTTGCGCCGCTCAGACCGTTTCGCCGTAGAATCGGGTATGAAACCTGTTCTCTTCATGTTGCTCGGGGTCGCCTCCTTCTGCGGCGCGCAGAGCCAACCGCCCAAGCCGCGGCACGCCACCGCCGCCGTTCTGCGCGCGTTCGATGATCACAACATCGTGATGTTCGGCGAGGCGCATGGCTGCAAACAGGAATACGAGTGGTTGCGTGAACTCGTCGCCACGCCCGAGTTTGCCGATCGCGTGGACGATATCGTTATGGAGTTTGGAAATTCGCTCTATCAACAGTCGGTGGACCGCTATATCGCGGGCGAGAGCGTTCCTTTCGCAAAGGTACAGCAGGCGTGGCGCAATGCGATCGGCGCGATTGATGCACCGTCGCCGGTGTACGAGTCATTTTATAAAGCCGTGCGCGAGGCCAACCTGAAGCGTCGGGGCAAGCACCAGGTGCGCATCGTACTCGGGGGGCCTCCTGGCGACTGGGACAGAATTGAGAATCGGGAACAGTTGATTCCGTTCTTGGCAGATCGCGATACTTGTTATGCGCGCCAGGTAAAAGAAGAGGTTCTCGCCAAAAACCGGCGCGCGCTGTTACTCATGGGCGCGGGACACTTCCAGCGCATAACTCCCAGAGGTCCAGGTCTGCATTACATCGAACAACAGCTCCGCGCCGCCGGGGCCGGCACCTGGCTCATCGTCTTTGACACCAGGATTTATGACGATCCACAGAGGCGCTTCGCCGCGTGGCCCATGCCGGCGATCGTGGATCTTCGAGGCAACTGGGTTGGCGACATTCCCGCGAGTGGAGAGGACTCTCCGGGCGGATCGCCCAAACTCGGCGACACCGCGGACGCGCTGCTGATTGTCGCCCGCGCGCGGGAGGACCTGACCGTGCTTTCCGTGCCGCGAGCGGAACTGGAAGGCACCGCCTACGCCAGAGAACTGGATCGCCGCATGATGATCCTGCACGGGCGGCGCCTGACGCTTCCGGAGAAGGCGGAAGAGCCTCTGGAGCCTCGATAGCCGCCTCGATAGCCCCTCACTTGAACGTGATGGTCGAGTCCGAGCTGTACTTCCCATAATCCCGGAACTCCATTTCCACTTTCGTTAGTGTGCTGTGATAGCGCGCAATCTCTTCCACCGCCTGCGGCAGCAAAAACTCCTTGCCGGCGATATCCACCAAGCCATAATGAACATCCACCTGTAGCCCGATCGGCTTACCGTCCGATATCTCCGTCTCGAGTTGGAGCCGCATCACGGCGCCGGTCCCGCAGTCGGCGTGCACAAAACCGTGGTGCCCCAACCCAATCTCATCCCCGTTGACCGTCACTGACCATGTGGAGGTCGATCGTGGCACCCGGTAGCGGAACACGCAAATGCGGCGGCCAGGTAATGCCTCCTCGTGGTCCCAATCGAACTCCGCCTTGGCCTTCGGGTCGAAAACCTTGCGGAAGTAAGAACCAAACTCGCTTCCGGGGGTGAAATACCCGCCCTTGATTTTCTTTTTCTGATCGTCGGTGGCCGCCTTGCCGTTCACCTTTAGCAGCTTACGGCCCTCCCTGTGTGCCACATACGTAAGCTCCTGCTCCTGCGTTTCGAGCCGCTTCCAGCGTGTGTGGGCGCCTAAGCCGCCGGCGCTGCGAATCGTAACCTCTATGCAAACGAAGTCCTGCAAACGGTCGGCATAGCCGATCGCTCCCTCGCGGATTCGAGAGAGAATCGACTGTTGCTCGGCGACATCGGGCGTGGACGGCTGACCATAAGCGGATAGCGTTAGACCGGCGTACGCCAGCAGACCAGAGATCCTCATAGAAATAATAATACTATCTTATCCGATTAGCAGAGCTCCGGACGGCCTTAGCCGGACGAGAGCACGCCATCATGATTCTCGCGCCGCAACGGCGGTTCTCGGCCGGCGCGCCGCAGTCCACCGTTCTGGTGCGTTCAAACGTCCAAACCGGCGCCGTTTACGTCCGCCGGATCTCGAGGACCGAATGGTCTCTAAGGGCCGCCCTCGATCTCGTAAGAAAAATGTGGAGTTATCATGGAAGACAAGGAACCCAAGCATGACGACACGTGAAGCGCTCCACCACCTGGTTGACGAGTTGCCCGAGGAGCAAGCGGAGTCTCGCGCGCGTTTGGCTGGAGGATCTCCGCGAGGCCGCTGACGAGAACGGCCCGCAACTCGAGGCGGAGACACTTGCCTCTATCGACCGCGGGCTGGCTGATGTCGCGGCAGGTCGCGTTAAACCCTCGAAGATTACGAGCGCGAACGCGGCCTATGAACTGCCGCGTCATCATTGCCCACGAGGCTGAGAAGATTCTCGACCGCCTCGATCCGCCTACGAAACGCCGCATCCGACAGCGCATAGTCCACGGCCTGACAGAATCCGAACGCCGCTTGCTGGAGTCCAAGCTGTCACTACTCCGCGAGTTTCTGAACGATCTTTCCTCCGATGCCGAGTGGAATGTGCAGACGGCATGCTCCTGAAGAGGGGGCCGGGCAGGTGGGGCAGGCGCTTCCGCCTGCCAACCCCCGGCTCCGTTGCTATGCTGTTTCTAACGGATGCCCGGCCAGACCATCAGTGAAAAAATCCTCTCCGCGAAGTCCGGCCGCAACGCCCGCGCCGGCGATGTAGTAGTCTGCGAGGTCGATTGTGCCCTCGGCACCGATGGTTCCACGCCGATGGCCCTCGATTACTTCGACGCCATGGGCGGGCAGCGGGTCTTCGATCCGCAACGAATCGTCTTCGCGCTCGATCATTACGCGCCGCCACAAAGCACGGCGACCACTCGACTGCACGACCGCATGCGCCGGTTCGCCGCGCTCCACGGCATCGCTCTTTGGGAAGTGGGCGAAGGCATCGGCCATCAACTGATCGTCGAATCGGGACGCGCCGCTCCTGGGCGCCTGGTGGTGGGGGCCGACAGCCACGCGGTGACTTACGGCGCGCTGAATGCCTTCGCTACGGGAATCGGCTCTTCGGACCTGGCGGCGATTCTGATCGGCGGGAAAATCTGGCTGAAGGTGCCGGAATCGATTCGCGTGACGCTGACCGGCGACCGGCCGCCCGGCGTCTACGCCAAGGATGTGGCGCTGGCGCTCGCGCGCGAACTGGGCGCTGACGGCGCGGCGTATCAGGCGCTGGAGTTTTCAGGCGAGGTGCTTCCGGGCAAGGCATTGGACTCGCTCGATCTCGACGACCGGCTCGTGCTGTGCAACATGGCGGTCGAGATGGGGGCGAAGAACGGGATCTTCCCCGCGGATGGCGGAGTGGCCCCGGACGCCGATGCCCGCTACGCGCGCGAAGTGGCAATCGCGCTCGATCGGTTAGAGCCGCTGGTCGCGCTGCCCCACCAGGTGGACCGCGTCGCCGCGATCGCCGATACGCGCGGCACGCCCGTGCAGATGGTGTACCTGGGCACGTGCACGGGAGGCCGGACGCGCGATTTTCACGAGGCGCGCGACGTGCTGAAGGCCGGCGGCGGCGTCGCGCCCGGAGTGCAATTGGTCGTGACCCCGGCATCGCGCGCGGTGCTCGAGACCCTGGCGCGCGATGGCACCCTTGCCGATTTCATCGCCATGGGCGCGGTGATCGGGACGCCCGGCTGCGGCTCGTGCTGCGGCACCTGCGGCGCCATTCCGGGCGATGGCGTCAACGTCATCTCCACCGCGAATCGCAATTTCAAGGGCCGCATGGGCAACGGCAGCGCCGCCATCTACCTGGCGTCGCCGGCCAGTTGTGCGGCTGCCGCGGTGCGCGGCGCCATCACGGACCCGCGGGAGATCGGGGCATGACGGGACGTCATCAGGTAATGACGGGACGGGCGCGCGTCTTCGGCGACGACATCAATACCGACTACATCATCACCTCGCGGCGCAAGCGCGAGAGCCTGGATCCGCAGGTGCTCCGCCAGTTCCTGTTCGAGGAGATCGATCCTGCTTTCGCGGCATCGGTGGCATCGGGCGACCTCATAGTTGCCGGCAAGAATTTCGGCTGCGGATCGGCCATGGAAGTGGCCGTGACCGCGGTGCTCGGCGCGGGAATTCGCGCGGTGCTGGCGCGCAGTTTCTCGCGCACCTACTACCGCAATGCCGTGAACAACGGGCTGCTGCCGGTGATCTGCGACACCAGCCGCATCCGCGAGGGCGACCGCATCACGCTTTCGGGCGATCTCGTCCGCGACGAGACCACGGGCGAGACGATTGCCACTGACCCGCTTCCCAAAATCATGCTGGACATCATCGGAGCGGGCGGACTGGTGCCATACTTTCGTGAGAGGGGCGGATTCCGTGATTGATTCCGATTACCGTCTGCGGCTGCCGGGGCCGACCGCCGTGCCGGAACGCGTGCGCCAAGCCATCGCGCGGCCGGTGCTCAGCCATCGCGGGCCCGAGTTCCGCGCGATTTTTGCCAGGGCGGAGGAGCTGATCCGCCCCATCCTGGGAACCGTCAACCCGGTGCTGTTCTTCGCCAGCTCAGGCACCGGCATGATGGAGGCGAGCCTCGTCAACATCCTGGCGTCGGGCGAGCGCGTGCTCATCTCCACGCACGGGATGTTCGGCGAGCGCTTCGTCGCCATCGCGCGGGCGCTGGGCGCGTGCGTCGATACGCTGGATGTGGCCTGGGGCCGCGCGCCCGATCCTGCCGATATCGAACGCCGCGTGGCCGCGCAGGATTACCGCGCGGTGGTGATCGTGCACAACGAAAGCTCCACCGGCGTGGTCGCCGATCTGTCGGCGATCGGCGCCGTGCTGCGCGAGCGTCCCACCCTGCTGCTGGTCGATTCGGTGAGCGGCCTCGGCGGAATCGAAATGCGGCAGGACGAGTGGGGCATCGACATCGTAGCCTCATCCTCGCAGAAGGCGCTGATGTGCCCGCCCGGTCTGGGCCTCGTGAGCTTGAGCGCCAAGGCGCGCGAGGTGGTGAATCGCGACGACCGGCTGCCGCGATACTACTGGGACTTCCGCAAGGCGCTCAGCTCGCTGGAGGAATCGGGGACACCGTTCACCACGGCGGTATCGATGATGGCGGGACTGACGGAAGCTCTGGAGATGATCCACGAGGAAGGCTTGCCGCGGGTGCTGGACCGGCACCGGCGGCTGGCCGCGGCCCTGCGCAGCGGCTGCGAGGCTCTCGGGCTGCGCTCGTTCCCGCAGTCGGAAACCGTCTCGAGCACCGTGATCTGCCTGCACGTGCCCGAAGGGCTGAAAGGCGGCGACATCGTGCGCGGCATGTACGAGCGTCACCGCACGGTGATCGCCGGCTCGCGCAACAAGCTCGAGGGGAAGGTCATCCGCATCGGCGCCATGGGCCACATCGATGCCGGCGATATCTTCACCGACTTGCTGCATCTCGAAGAGACGCTGCGCGCGCTGGGCTGGAAGGCGGCGCCCGGCGCGGGTGTGGCGGCCGCCGCGAAGGAGATTCTGGATGCCCGGTAAGGTGGGATTCCGCGTTCATGCCGGTTGGCCGCGGCCGGATGCCGCGCTGCTGGAGGCGTTCGGTGCGGCGTCGAGCGCGCAGGTGGCCGACTCGATGATGCGGCTCGGCGGCATGGATCGGGACATACGGCCGATCTGGCCATCGCCGCGCATCATTGGTCCGGCCATCACGGTGTGGTGCCATTCGGGAGACAACCTGATGTTGCACAAGGCGCTCTCGCTGGCGGCGGCGGGCGATATCGTGGTGATGAACACGCAGGGCAACGTGGGAAACTCCGGCTTCGGCGAATTGCTCGCCACGAGCGCCGTGAAGATCGGGGTGCGCGGCGTGATCGTGGACGGCACGGTGCGCGATGCCGACGCGCTTCAGGCTCTCGGCCTTCCGGTCTATGCGCGCGGCCTGTGCCCCAACGGGTGCAATAAGGACGGCGCGGGCGAGGTCGGCGCCATCATCGCTTGCGGGGGAGTCGCGGTGCGCCCTGGCGACGTGATCGTGGCCGATCGCGACGGTGTGACGGTGGTGCCGCTCGACGACGCGGCCGAAGTCGCGAGGCTGGCCCGCGGGCAGATCGAGCGCGAACAGAAGCGGCTGACGGAGATCGCGAAGGGCGTACTGGTGCGGCCCGAGATTGACGAAGCGCTCCGAAAGCTGGGAGTCATCGGGTAACGCCGGGCCCAAAGGGCACCCCCTTGCCGCCGGCACCCGGGCGGCTTGATGACCAGCCGTGGCGCACGCACTCCTGCGTGCAGCATCGACACTCGTGTCGATGCTTGTCGGCGGCGGGAAAGGACGCGAACCCATTTGGGTATCGGCTGCTTCCGCCACCGATCCCGCCGGTGCGAGATAATAAAACTGGAAACCCCATGACGGAAGGCGACAAGGAAAAGGCCAGAGAAATTGCCGTGGCGGGAGTTGGCGCGGGTGCGGGTGGCGCCGGTGGCGCCACGGTCGGCGTCCTGGAATTGGCCGCTCAAGGAGCCGCCACGGGACTCTCGGCCGGTATCGTCATTGGAGTGGGAGCGGTTGCCGGCGCCCTGGCGTTCCTCGCGGGATACAAAGTGTACCGGCATCTCAAGAAGCCGAAAACCTGACTCTTCCCTCTATTGCTCCCGCAAGGAACTGACGGGATCGATGCGCGCCGCTTTCCACGCCGGTACGAAGCAGGCAATCGCCGCCGCCGCGATCATGAACACCGGCACAACAATAAACGTCACGGGATCCAAGGCGCGCACGCCATAAAGCAAACTCGAAGCCCAACGCGCCAACGCCGCGGCCGCCAGAAGCCCCACCGCGAGCCCCGCGCCCGTGAGCGTCAAACCGTGCCGCACCACCATTCCGACCACCGCTCCCCGGCCCGCTCCCAACGCCACGCGCACGCCGGTCTCCGCCCTACGCTGCCTCACCGCATACGACAACAAGCCATACAACCCAACCAGCGCCAGGAAGACCGCGATCCCCGCAAACGCCGCCAGCAGCACCGTCTGAAACCTCCTGCGCGCAGAGGCCTCCGTGGTCCGGTCGCGCATCGTCTGTATGTCCGATAGCGCGACTGCCGGATTGATATCGTGCATCACGTGCCGGACCGATGCAATTACCGTTTCCGGCGGCAGGGCCGTGCGAACCGCCAGCGCGTCGGCGAACCAGGAAGGCTCGTAGAGGGTCGGCTGCGGAGATTTTTCGAGACTCGAGTGGCGTACATCCGCGACGATCCCCACAATCGTCGACCACGCGTTGCCCGGCGCCCCGTGCTGCACGCGGCCGCCCACCGCATCTCCGCCGTGGAAGTACAACCGGGCGAAGCTTTCGCTCACCACCACCCCACGCGGCACGCCGAAGCCTTCGGCCGGAAAGTCCCCGGAGTTCAGGAATCGCCCGGCCATCAGCCGCATCTGCATCGCCTGGAAATAGTCGCCCCCGATGCGACGCCGATCGCGAAGACCAAGCCGCCGAGGCCACCCGTTTCTATCTCCTCAAGCGCGCCCCCGATGGCCAAAACCTGCCCGTCGACCGTTAACTGCACTTAACGATAAAACGATATGTAAAGGACGTTATTTGCTATTAAAAGTACCTCCTCTCCCTACAGCGTTAGTCTAGGATGAATAGGTCGGATTGAGAAATCCTGTTGAAACAGGATGCCACCGCGGCGGCTTGAAGCGATAAAATAGGAAAGTTGAGCTATGGCCACGGCGCCGCCGAACAGGACGGGGCAGAGAAACCGCGTTTCGGGGATTTATCACTCGGTGTGCCATGGCGCGGGACGGACAGTTCTCGAGGGTCAAAACTTCCCGAGATGCGGTTATTGCAATAGCGATACGAGCTGGACCTTCGCGCAACGAAGCTCTGCCATCGGGTTGGCGCATATGCGGGGAAGGGTCTGGCTAAGCGCGCCTGATGAACGTATTTCAAGACAGAATTAGGTCAGCGGTCCCAGCCCTGGCCGACGCCACCTGTCTAATCGTGCGTTTAAATCATAAAGAAAGAATAAGGATTGGGTTAGGCTACTGATATATTAACACCTTCGCCAACCAAGGCCGGCAGAACTGCCAGCAGGAACACACTACTCAAAGGATCACTTTCTTTCGCACCGCGTACAGAACGATCTCGGCCGTATTGTGGAGGTTCAGCTTCTGCATGAGGTGCAGGCGGTGGCTATCGACAGTGTATACGCTGATATCCAGAATATTGGCCACCTCCTTATTCGACTTGCCTTCCGCAAGGAGTTGCAGCACCTCCTTCTCTCTTTCGGTAAGCAGGTCGTAGGAATCCTGAAGATTGCGCTGCTGAAGGAACCGCATGTAGTCCTCCAACATGGTTTTGGTGATTTCGGGACTGAAGAATGGCGTGCCCCGGCACACCGAGTGGATGGCGCGCACCAGGTCCTCCTCGGCCGAGCCCTTCAGGAGGTAGCCTTTGGCACCCGCATTCAATGCGGAGAGGAGATAGTGCTCGTCCGAGTGCATGCTCAGAATGATCACGTGGAGAGACGGATTGCGCTTGACCATTTGCGCGGTCGCTTCAATGCCATTGAGCAGCGGCATTCCCACGTCCATAACGACAACGTCGGGATTGGTGGTTTCGGCGAGCCGGACGGCGTCCCGGCCATCGGCCGCCTCACCGACGACCTCCATTCCCGGTTGCCGCTCAAGCAGGAATCGCAACCCTTTGCGGACTACGCCGTGATCATCTGCCAACAGAACTCGAGTACTCAATGGGAGGTACCTCCGTAGGGATGGGGATCTTAGCTGAGAGTACGGTCCCTTTGGATACTTGCGAGACAACTGTCAATTCGCCGCCGAGATCCATCACGCGTTCCTGCATTCCGGTGAGCCCCAAGCCGCGGCCTCGGACTTGGCCGGGGTCGAAGCCGATGCCATCGTCTTTGACGACTACGGAGATCCCGACGCCCGGCCCGTCGATCACGATATCGATAGTTTTCGCTTTTGCGTGGCGCGCACAATTTGTGAGGGCCTCCTGCACAATGCGGTAGATGCAGGTGCGGTGCTCTTCCGGCAGCGGTTCGTGGAGCCGGTCCACGTTCACATTAACGGGTATGCCAGTGTGCTTGGAAAACTGCCTGGCCTGCCATTGGACCGCCGGCCCAAGCCCGAGATCGTCCAGCAAGGAGGGGCGCAGCCCCATCGCTATGTCGCGCAGGGAGCGAAGGGACTGCTCGGCGAGACGCTTGGCGCCGTCAAGGTGAATGATGAACTCTTCTTCTGGCGCGATGCGGAGGTCCTGGAGGCTTCGCAATTCCATTCGCAGTCCCGTCAACATCTGGCCGACCTCATCGTGAAGTTCGCGAGAAATCGACTTACGCTCTTCCTCCTGGGCGTGCACCAACTGGCGGGAGAGGCGGCGGAGTTCGCGCTCGGCCTCCACCGTTCGCAGCCGCTGCTATTCGGAGTGTCGCTCGAGCTTAGTCATGCGCAGCACCGCGATGGCGGCGATACCGAGTCCTATCAGTACCGTAACCCCCACCATGCGGCCGATGAAGACGGCCATCTGAGCCTGCTTGCGGTCGATCTCGCGGCGCTGATCGTCGAGGTTGGCCTGAGTGAGCCGGGAGAACTCCTGGGCCATTCCTAAAGCCGCCTGCCTGTGAGGTAGCACTTCCTGACGGAGGAAGGCCCAGCTTCGGGCGGCCTTTTCTTCCTCGGTCCACTGGAAAAGTGGGTCGAGCGCATCCCAATAGGCATTCACTTCCATGCGGAGACGCTTCAGTTCGGGTCTATTCGAATCCAGCACCACCCCGCTGAGTTCAGCGACCTCTTTCTCCATGGCCGAGCGCTCTTCGACGAGATCGGCGCGGTATTCGGCGGCCGGGACATTCGAAGGATCGAGCAGGTAATCGCGAGTCAGGAGGCCCACCTTATAGATGCCGAAGGCGATGCCGTTGAGCACGCGATCGGTGCGGCGGTAGCGGTCGTTCAGCCGGGAGACATCGAGGTAGGTCTCGCGGGCCCGCTGCAAGGCGCTGACACCAGTGAGAGCCATCAGCCCGATCAGCATTCCGAAGCCGACAAGCAGGATGGGAACCGAACGATTTACACGCATGTGATTTTCAACTACCCCTTGAGGCGCTTCTCATCCGCCCCGGGCCACACGCTTCAGGCGACTGCGCCGTAGCCGTCACCACTCATGGTACGACTCGTGGCCCTCTCAAGGACATCCTGTAAAGACCTGAAATCCTTTGCACGCCGCGGTTTGCCAAGCGTAGAAAGCGCAAGCTGCGTGAGGGCCGCCAGCGGTCCCGTGCGTTCGGGCTCACACATGTTGTCAGCGTATTTTGCATTCGAGCTATGAAAATCACTGCTCTCGACAAAATCTGAAATCTCACCCATTTACAGGATGGCGCGGCCGACGCGGATCTTTTATTGTATGGGCATGGGTGAGTTGATGCGCCCTTCCGAGGCGGCAACATCCCGCGAAAACCAAGCAACCGTGCTGGTGGTAGACGACGACATTCGGCTCCTCGGGGTGACCGCAGCAATGTTGCGCACCGAGGGCTACCGGGTGCTGAAGGCAGGCACCCCCGAAGAAGCCGTGCGAGTCTTCGAACAGAGGCCAAGCGAAATAGACCTGCTTCTTTCGGACGTCCAGATGCCGGGAATGAGCGGGCCGGAACTGGAAACGCGGCTTCACCGTATAAGGCCGGATCTTCCGGTCATTTTCATGACAGGGCATCCGGGCCAGATCGCGGCTCTCGGCGAGGTGCTGGAGAAACCCTTTGGCATGCACGACCTGTGCGGAAGAGTTGCCGCGGCCCTCGGTGGTCCGGCGCCGCTGGGGATGGATCGATCATGGCTAGATCGGATGAGGAGGTAAGAAGGCATGTTGTTTCGTGTAGCGGCTTTGGGCAGTATTCTCTGTTTCGCCGCAGCAAACGTTCCGGCGGATGAGGTGGCGGACCGATCCAAACTGGCCGGTAAGTGGCAACCTAGAGCCGGCGAGAAGAGCGATGACGGGACCTGGACGTTGGAGGACAACAACGGTTCGATTCGGATTACACAGGAGTCGAACGGCCGGAGGATCGCGGAGTACGAATGCAACACCATGGGACGCGAATGCAACATCAAAGAGGCTGGCCGCACGGCAAAGGTGTCGATGTGGTTCAACGGACCCAAATTGGTGGAAATGCGAACCCGCGGCTCCGAAGTAGTCAAAAGGCGATTCTCTGTAACCGGCGACGGCGACATGCTGGAGTTGGAGGTGATTCCGATTGCGC
>Ga0116222_1000998_pt1 | contig 16266 bp, 11 predicted proteins | sample Sb_taG_12_FD_88963 | JGI IMG/M metagenome (GOLD analysis project Ga0116222, IMG submission 88963) | Peat soil microbial communities from Weissenstadt, Germany - Sb_50d_9_AC metaG | ecosystem: Environmental > Terrestrial > Soil > Wetlands > Peat | place: Germany: Weissenstadt | collected 2010-09-21
CGTGCGGCTCATCGGCATTCGTGCAGCTGGCGATGACACCCACCCCGGCCCTGTTCGAGCGTCACTCAAAGCGCTTGTACAAGCACCACGAGGCGCACCTGTCGCGCGAGCGCCGAGACCACCCGCAGGTGCGCGATCGCTCGATGGTCGAGGACGCGGAGCTGCGCGGTGGCCTCGAGGTCCAGCACAGGCCGCTGTTCTTCGCGGAGCTCCGCGTGATTGCCCCCGAACGCAGGGTCTGCGAGCAGATCGCCTCAGAGCTGCGCGTGGAGGGAGCGGAGAACCGGCTCGTGGAGCGCGGCACCGCGGTGCGCCACAGCCTGCTCGGCCTGTATGGCCGCCGCGTGCGCCGGGGCGAGGGCAATCCGCTGCCGTCGTTCCACAAGGGCGTGATGGCCTCCACCGAGTTGGCCGCCCTGTGGCATCTGCCGTCGATCGACTATGGAACGGTTCCCTTCGAACGAGCGGCGCTGCCGCTCGCGCCCGCGCCACCCACGATCAACCGTCCCCGAGACGGACGGGGCACGCTGCGCGATGCGCTCGGGGCGGTCTCGATCCATCCAGAGCTGCGCAAGCAGAACACCGCCGTGCCCGGTGCGGTCGACCAGGGCAAGTCGAGCTATCTCACGGCGACCGTGGCGGAGGACCTGCGCCGGGAGCGCTGTGCGGTGATCGTGCTCGACCCCAAGGGCGACGCGGCGGAGGCGGCGGTGAGCCTCGTGCCGGCGGAGCGGACATGCACGCTGCTCGACTTCTCCCACCCGACATGCGGCTTCAACCCACTCGCCGTCGACGCCCCGGCCGACGTGATCGCCGACTACGTCGTCGCGGCGCTCAAGAACCTCTTTACCGATGCGGACATCCGCGCCTCGTCCGACCGCTACCTGCGCAACGCGATCATCGCCGTGCTGGCGCATGACCGCTCCTCGACCCTGTGGGACGCGGCGCGGCTCTTGACGGTGGGGGAGGAGGGTTACTCCTATCGGGCTCGCGTCGGAGCACGCGTGCGGACGTTGCCAGAGTTCAAGGAGATCTCGGAGTTCTTCACGGCCGAGCTCACCGCGCAGCTCGCGGACTCGCGCAGCATGACCACCGCCAAGCTCGACGCGCCGGTGAACAAGCTCGCGCGGCTCCTCAACTCATCCTCGATCAAGCGGGTGCTGCTCAACGAGTCGCTGACGATCGACTTCGATCGGGTGATCTCCGGCGGTGAGGTGCTCGTGGTGAAGGGCGCCATGGGCGCGATGGGCGCGGGCAACACCTCCGTGCTGATGCAGCTGCTCGTCGGGATGCTGGACGCGGCGCTGGCCCGGCAGCAGGACCTCGTGCCGGCCGAGGAGCGGATGGCCGTCGCGTTGAAGGTCGATGAGGCGCCGCTGGTGCTCAACCGGGGCTTCGCCGAGACGCTGGCGCTGAAGCGCTCCGCGGGTCTCGAGACGGTGGCGTGCTGGCAGACGGAGGCCCAGTGGGTCGACCGCGAGGTGCGCGACCAGCTCGACGCGCTGTTCGCGCACCGCGTGTACTTCGCCACGGCTTCCGTGCGCGACGCGCGCGCGGCAGCCAGCATATTAATGGCCGAGTTCTCAGACACCGTCCGCCCGGGAATCGAGCATCTCTCCGTCCTCGGCCATCCCGACGCGCGCCTGCATCTACCCAAGCACCACGCGATCGTCAGCTGGACGACCCCCCAGGGACGCCAGCCGCCGTTCATCGCCGAAACGATTCCGCTGCACGTCGACCAAGAGCGCCTCGCGCTGCACGCCGCGCGCCAGGCCGAGCGCGGCGGTCGCCACCGCGCGGACCTGCGCCAGCCACACTGGGATCGCAAGCACCGTGAAGCCGAAAGCCGAGAGACCGAGAGTGCGCAGGCCGTCAGCCAGGCGGATACGCTCGCCGCGCCCGATCGCCCTGGGCGGCAGCTTGGCTCTCCCGAGGAGGCCCCTCCCCCGGTGACGACTCCCGCCCGGGCTGAGGCTTCCCTCCCGGCGGAGCCTTCCGTCCCGGCGGAGCTTCCCGTGCCGGTCGAGGCTCCAGCCTCAGTCGAGAAGCCTGCGGGCACCGAGGAGCCACGACCATCAGTTGACGGACCGGCGCGGGAGAAGGCCTCCGCCGAGAAGCCGGTGAGCGTGCCGGGAGTGCCCGCGGACAGCTATCGCGAGCTGGTCGAGCTCGATGACGCGCACAGCGTGCGCTGGGCCAAGCGCGTGGAGTCGCCCCGAGCGCTCGAGCCCGAGATATTGGACATGGAGATGCTGGCGCTCGTCGCCAGCCTGCGCCATGTGCTCTCGAGCCAGATCCACCGCCGCTTCAATCCAAAGCGCGCCGCCACCACCACCCAGCGACGACTGAAGCGCCTATCGGACGCCGGCTTGGTGAGGCGCTTCCAGTTTCATCGCCGCGACGGGGGAGGAGTGCCGATGTGCTACGCGATGACCGCCGCGGGCCTCGAGCTGCTGCACGCTCATGGCAGGCTCGAGGGCCTCCATGAGGAGGACATCGAAATGCCGCCCGGGTCCTCTTCCGCGGCATCGCCGGTGGCGGGCGACCGGCTGCTTCGCCAGGCGCGCCACGACGTGCACGCGGCCGGCTGGGCGCTCGCGCTCGAGCATGCCCTGGACGCCGCTCCGCTGGGGCTGCGCGGACCCGTGGAGTCGGTGCTCTCCCCGCCATCGCGTCGCTCAGGTGATGACGGGCGCGTGGCGCTCGGGCCCGGCGATCTCATTCTCCCGGGCGGGCGAGCCGCACACGATTTCCTGCGCACCGACGGGACGGGGGAGAGGGTCGCGCTCGAGCGCTTTGAGACGGTGCGTCCCGATCTGACGATCGAGCTGTCCGGGCGCCTCCTCGAGCGCGTCGCGGCGGCGGCGCGCGCCAGGGAGATGGGTATCGCCGAGGGCATCAGCGCGGAGGACATCATGGTCACGGAACCAGGCGCGGGGGTGGGAGCCGCGGCCTCTCAGGCGGGCGCGATCGACCTGCTCATCGAGCTCGACGACCGTCTGCTCACCGGACGGACGGTGGGCAAGCTCGAGCGCTACGACCACCTGCTGGCCGGCTGGTCCGTACACACCACCCGCTACGGACGCCGCCAGGACGCGCTGCCGATGGTCGTGTTCGTATGTCGCGATCGCACGAGGGCCCGGGAGTGCGCGAAGCGAGCGGACTCCGTCCTCGTCGCCTGCCGCGCCTACGCCGGCGAGTATCCCGTCGACTGGGAGTATCCCGGTAGGGAGCGGACCCTGTTCGTCGCCGAGCGCGATGCGCACGAGGGGCTCCTGCGCGCCTACGGCATTCCCCGGCTGCCGCCCGAGGTACGCATAAGCGCCGCCCACGGCGATCCCCGCGCGGGGGAAGCGATAGCAGAGCCCCGGGAGATGCTTGGCGCGTTCCCAACGCAGGCCGGCGAGTAGGTCTCTTAGAGACACAAACCAACGAACGCCGGTGGTGGTACGGTATTTCGCGGGTCGAAGGCACATGGGAGCGCGATTGAGACAGATGGTCGTTCAGAGAGGCATCGTAATGTCAGGTAGAGTCGGCGTCCCACGTCGTCCTGTCCTTGCCGCCGGCCGCGTGATCCTGTCCGTATTCGCGCTGGCGCTCGCCGCCCTTGCGCTCTCCGCTTCCTCTGCCTACGCGTCGACAGAAGAATACTCGTTCGTCGCCGAACGCTACCCCGTCGAACTGGAAGCGATCACCCACGACGACGGGTTCGAAGTTACCGGTGGCGTCGGCATCTGCGAAACCGCTACGTACACGACCGGTCCGATCGCCGGGCCGAGCACCTCGGCGTCCGTGAGCGCGACATACAGCGGCTGCAAGGGGGAGATCGGCGGGAAGATCTACAAAGCCTCCGTGGACATGAACGGATGTACCTACAACTTCCATCACTTCGTTTTCGAAGGCCACCAGACAGTCGCCGGGAAAGTCAGCGTGGAATGTCAGTCCGGTCATGAAATCGAAGTGAAGATCCCCGAACTGAACGCGAACTGCGTTGGCAGGATTCCGGCTCAAACCGAACTTCCCGGGACGACGTACACGCTGGCCACGAGCGCAACGGGGTGGCCCACGATCGACGCTGCCGCTGCCCTGACCGATGTCGAATACTCGAGCGAAGACTGCCCGGGTATCGCGAAATCGAGCAAGGAAACAGGCGCAGAACCGGGCAGGCTGGAAGCGGGGGAACTCACCGGTGAAGGACGACAGATCAAACTGACCGGAGCGCCGCTCGAGGCCGAAATCAAGGGCTATGAGGCCGGCGCCGCTCACGAAGAAGCGAACGAGATCGGCGTCGAAGGGCGGATAGATCACGCGATCGCCTCCGGTGGCGGCCAGATCGCGGGTACGGTCACGAGCGAGCTGGCTGCCCCGATCGAAGGCATCGGCGTCACGGTCTTTGGGGCGAGCGAAGCAAACTCCGGCTTTTACGGCTCCACCACGACGAATGCAGACGGCGAATACATCCTTTCGGGGCTCCCGGGCGGGGAATATAAGGTCGAGTTCTCCACGCTCCATGGGGGTGGCGTCGACTATGCGACCCAGTACTACAACGGTACGGAGTCCTTCCCCCAGGCCGAAGCGGTCACGGTGACCGCAGGCGAAACGACGGGAGAAGTCAACGCGGAGCTCCAGCCCCAATCGCTGCAGACGCCTGGGCAGATCACGGGGACGGTCACCAGCGCGGTGACGAAGGCTCCGCTCGAAGGGGCCGAAGTCGAGGTAGTCCAAGCGGCCACGGAAAGCTTCGTGGCCAGGCGCTCGACCAATGCCCAGGGTCAATACACCGTCCCTGGGTTGGCGCCCGGCGAATACAAGGTCCAATTCTCAGACGAACCGAACTGGGTGCACCAGTACTACAACGACAAGAGCTCGTTCGCGGCGGCTGAAGCGGTCGAGGTGAGCGCCAGCGGTACGACATCGGGAATCGACGCGGAACTCCAGAAGTCCGGGCAGATCACGGGCCAAGTCACCTCCGAAGCTTCCGGCCAGGGCATCGAAATCATCGAAGTCGTGGTCTACGAAGCCGGAGCGGCAGGCAAGAAGGTCGCCGAAACCCAGACACATGGAGGCGGTGACTACACGGTTCTGGGCTTGCCGCCCGGAGAATACGTGGTGGAGTTCTACTCAGGCGTGCCGGGATCGAACGAAAAAAATTACGCCAAACAATACTATCCTGGTCAGTCCTCGCGCGCCACAGCCCAACCCGTCAAAGTGACTGAAGGCGAGACAAAGTCGGGGATCGACGCGAAACTTCAGAGCGGCGGGCAGATCAGCGGGACTGTCACAAACGCCCTGAAGGAACCGGTCGGAGGTGTCGCGGTCGTCGTCTATGACGCCGAAGGCGGCGAAGAACAGGCCTCCTACACGAACGCGAACGGCGAATACACCGTGCCGGGGCTGGCGAGCGGCAAAGACGAGGTCGAGTTCATCAGTGCCCAATACGTGACGCAGTACTACAAAAACGCGTCTTCGCTCGCCGACGCCAGCCCAGTGACGGTCAAAGCGGGGAAAGAAGAAACGACCTCGGAAATCAATGCCGAATTGATGGCTGCAGCCCCGCCCGAAAAGGCCAAATCGCCCGTCGTGAAGGGTACGGTCGCCGTGGGCCAGACGCTCACGTGCTCGAGCGCGTGGACGGGCACCCCGACGCCCGAAGAATTCACCTACCGGTGGCTGAAGAACGGCGTGACGGAAATCGCCGGGGCGACGAAAGAAACCTACAATGTTACGAGCGTCGACGAGCGCCACGCGCTGGCCTGCGAAGTCACAGCCAAAAACAGCGCCGGCGAAAGATCGGCTCAGAGCCCTGTTACCCAGGCGGTCTCGGTGGTAAAGCCGGTGAGCATAGGCCGGCCGATGGTGAGCGGGACGGCGACTGTGGGGCAGAGGCTCACCTGCTCGCACGGGACATGGGAAAGCTTTCCGGCGGGCTACACATACAAGTGGCTGCGTGAAGGCGCGGAGATCTCGGGAGCCGTTTCGAGCGCTTACACCGTGCTGATGGCGGACGAAGGCCATAGCATCTCGTGTGAAGTGACGGCGAGCAACAGCGCGGGACCGTCGGCTCCCGAGCCCAGCGCCAACAGCGATAGCGTGCCGTTACTGCCGACGTTGCCTGTGAACATCGTGGCGCCTGAAGTGGCGGTGCAGGGTGGTGGGGCGGCTGTCGTCGGGAAGACGTTGTCGTGCTCGAGCGGCACTTGGGCGGGCACTCCGACACCGACGTTCAGCTACAAGTGGTTGCGCGACGGCGTGGCGATCGGTGGCGCCGAATCGAACACCTACACGGTGACGGCGGCCGACGAAGGCCACAGCATCTCCTGCGAAGTGACGGCGACAAACACGGCCGGAAGCAAGGGCGCGGCGAGCGCCAACAGTGCCGCCATCCACGAAGAAGCCCGTGAAAGGCGCGAAGCAGAAGCGGCTGCAGCCAAGAAGCACCAGGAAGAAGAAGCCGCGGGCATAGCTACAAAGAAGCAGGAAGAACAAGCCAAAATCGCAGCCGCCGGCAGCGTGTCGCTCGCGGGGTCGGCCATCGGCATCCAGAGCGGCGGCAAGGCATCGGTCAAGCTCAGCTGCACCGGCACAGCGACATGCGTCGGCAAGCTGACGCTCACGGTCAAGAGCACGACCGGGAAGGGGAAGAAGAAGCGTTTCAAGACGACCACGATCGGAACGGCTGCGTTCTCGATCCCCGCGGGCAAGACCGCGACCGTCACGGTCACGCTCAACGCGGCGGGCAAGGCACTCTTGAAATCCGCTCACGGCAAGCTCAGCGCAAGCCTCACCATCCTCGAGTCTTCCCCCGCCCCGGCGAGCACGCAGCACAAGACCGTCCAGCTCGTGCAGAAGACGGCGACCAAGGCGAAGACACGGAAGAGATAGGCGTCACGTTGAGCTAAAGCAGGTAGAGCGATCTAGAGTTCAGCGATTCGCTGGGCGAGGAATTGTCGCTCCCGCGCGTTGTTGGTGAGGCTGATGGCCGTTTCATAGGCGGCAACGGCTTCGAGCGGCCGGCCGAGGCGGCGAAGCAGCTCGGCGCGTGTGGCGTGAAAAGGGTGGTAGTCGGCGAGCTCGAGATGCAACTCATCCACGAGGAGGAGCGCCGCATCGGCGCCTCTGATCTCAGCTAGGGCGATCGCGCGGTTGAGAGCGACTATCGGCGTCGTCGGCGTCAGGGCGAGGAGCCGATCGTAGAGCGCCACGATCTGGTGCCAATCGGTTGGGTGGGCAGGAGAGCGGTTTCGCGCCAGGTTTGGTGTGGTGAGGCCCGGTTTTATGGAGGATCGGGGGTGGCGAGTAGGTGACGATCGAGTGTTTCGTCGCAGGCGTGGCCTAACGTGGTTGGCATGGACTTTTGATCCGCCTCAGGAGTACGATCACTCCGCTCGGCACCAAGATTGCGCGGCCCGCGTTTGTCGCTCCGGGTGGCAGAGGCTTGGGTTGAATCCCGGCACGGTTCTGATACGGAATCGTCACATATGTGTGTGTTACGTCACATTTGTGCCAGTAGCGTGTGGTTCATGGTCAGAACCCCTGAAGAGTTTGCCGTGGATCTCTTGCTTGCGTCGCTGCGGTCGCTGGAGCAGAGCGTGAACCAGCTTCGCGGGAAGCTCATCGACGAGCTTGCCGGCGCTCTCACGATCTCCGAGGCGCGCTGGGACGGCGACCCCCAGACCGTTGTCCACATCGATCGGTTGATCCCGACGCTCGCGGTCCCCGAGGGCACGGTCGAGAACGAGAACGACGACGCGGACACCGATGCCCGCTGGCGTGTGCTCACCGCCAAGCCGCCGCACCTCTATGGCTTCCCGGCACCGACGAGCGCGCTCGAGGAGTTCCACCGAGCCGACGCCAGGAAGGGACGCCGCCTGCTCGTCCGCGACCTCGACGCAGGTCAAGTTGCGGCAGTGCTTGCATGGCACTTCGAGCAGGGACCGCCCGAGGACGCGAAGCAAAGGCGCAGTCGCAGACAGCGAATGCGACCACACCTGGTGACGAGCATGGCGGTCCGCGGAGACACCACCACGGCGGTGCGCGGTGAATATGTGGTGATGCTCTGGTACCTGCTCCTGATCGTCGCCGCAGTCGATCGCATAACGGTCAACCGGCATCGCGTCGGTGTCGTCGCTGACAACGCGATTATCCTCACACCGGACGAGCTAAGGGCGCTCGGCTTACGTAAGGGCCCGTCCGGCAAGCACGGTGGATACTCCGGCCGTGCTTACTACGAGCTCTCGACGTAGCGCCGGTAGATGTGCTCGGCCCGTTTGGCGTACTTCTTGGGCAGCGCCTCACGCAGTTCGGCCAAGAACGAGTCCTGTGGCGCCGGCTGCGGCGCGGGATGGAACTCGGCGAAGTAGCGGTCGATCTCGACACGAATTGCGTCCTGGCGAGCGGGATCGTCAGCTGCGCGCTCCAGCAGCCCACCGGCGACCTCTTCGACCGACGCACGACGAGCCTGCGCGGCGATCCTCAACACATCGACGATCTGCATATGCTTCTCGACGCCGCCCCAGAGCTGGGGCTCGATGCCGAGCTTCGTTACCGCTCGGGTGATCCCCGAAGGGTGGATCTCGATCAGCTCCGCGGCCTCCTGATAGGTGGGAAGCGTGCGAACGACGCCAGCTCGTGCGGATGTCTGGGTGGTGGCCATCGGGAAAGTATAGTGCACGCGACGCAAGTCTTGCAAGAGCCGCTGCTGGCGATCGGCACGCTCGACCACTGCTGAGGCATCGCGTCCGCGAGCGCGGAGCTGCTCGGCGATCGCGGGCGTGTACATCTCGTCGAGGACGAGCTTCACGGCTCAGGCGAGCGCTGCTTGCGTGCGCTTCCACGTGGCGTATTGCCGCGCCATCTCCTCGTGGTTGAAGGTGATCCGCGCGTCCACCTCCTCGGGGAAGTCACCGTGCTACCGCCCCCGCGGGCAACCCACCGCCGTCTGTGCTTCCGCATGCCTTCCGTCCTGGAAGCTGAAGGTGGTCGAGAACCGAAACCTCCGCGCGGGCAGCTGCGGGGCAGGCCAATGCCCGCGGGGTGGTAGGCGACCTGGAGCTGCACGCAGAATAAATTCTGCTTGGAAATGGTGGGCCCATTTATCCCGGAGTTTTTTGAGAAGCAGGCCCGACCTTCGGCTGGCAGAATCAGCGCGCGAAGTCGCGCCTGCCGGCCGAACGTCCAAGACCCGCGAAGGCGTACCCAGCCATCTTCGCAGTACTTCTTTACCTCTTAGGGCATGGAGCCTTGTAGGTGGCTTCCGCGGTTTCACCCAGTACGTGGGGGTTGCTTACGTTCCCGAATTCCATCACTGCCTTCAGCGGAAACCCGCCTCTTGGGCACTTCTTCGGCACGGTGATGTAGTAGGCCTTCTTCTTTCCCCTCTTGTACGCGGCGCCGACCGTGACGTTGATTTCCTGCGCTGAGGCATCCAGCGCTCCCGGTACCGATTCGATCAACGGAACTTCGGCGACCACCGTCGGGCCGAACGGAGGGGCAGCGTTTAGGACCCTCCCTTTCGACAGGATTTCGATCGAAACCGGGGTGGTCCCGTCCACATAGAACTGCAGACGCCCACCGGGGGCGAAGAATGGCTGTACGGATACGGTCTCGTGCACGCGTTCGGTCCCGAAGCTCACGACCCCTGACGCACTCCCCTTCGGGCCCGCGAGAGACTTCTTCGAACAACGCCCGGGTCCGCTCTGTTCAAGCGTGGTCGGTGCGCAGGTGGCGAACCCCTGCGGATGAAGCTTCGCGCCGTGCGGGCCATAGAACTTGACCCCGATGAGCGGCGCCGGGAAGCCACCGTATTCGCTCCCGGAGATCGTGAACTTGGACTGGAGTGCCGCGCCTGCACCGAGAATGTTGCCCGTGTGCGGATAGCCCTTGATCGGGACCGCCTTCGCGACCATCGTGACCGTGGGCGCGGCCGTGACCGCGGACGGCAGGGCGAAAGCGATCCCGAGCACGACCAGACAGGCGAGCATCCTGCGCGACCACTGAGTGCCTCTGATCCTGGACATGCGATTCCTCCTCTTATATGTGTTCGACAGCTCTGTGGGCGCCTGATCCGCGCGTCCCCGCACGCGGCTGAGCACAGGCATGTATCGCTGTCGTCTACCTGTAGAACACTTCATCCGCACCCGAGTCGCGCTCAGTAAGCGTTTACGAGCGCGAATTGTGCCCTGTTAGGGGAGAGGGGTGGCTCAACTTGGAGAAGCAGGACCGGCCTTCGGCCGGCCTTTGTAATAAGCACCTGCGTATTCCCCATTATTCCCGCGCATCGCTTAATACCAGCTACGCCAATAATCCTTGGAAACACGTAGCTGAAGAGCCTTCGCAGGTCTTTAGACGTTCGGCCGAACGGGCCGACTTCGCGGCCCGATTCGTTCGGCCGAAGTCCAAGCCTGCTTTGCTTTTACTTAGAGAAGCAGGGCCGGCCTTCGGCCGGCAGAATCAGCGCGCGAAGTCGCGCCTGCGGCCGAACATCCAAGACCTGCGAGGATTTTCCTACACAGCCCACGTACTACACAGCCCGTGTAGTAAGCTGGACGCTCGATGGCGACCGCAGGGCTGATCGATCGCGAGGCAGAGATGGTGGCGCTGCGCAGCGCCGCGTCACAGGCCGCCGCGGGGGTGCCCCAGCTGGTCGTCGTGTGGGGCAGGCGGCGAGTTGGCAAGACGTTCCTGCTGTCTCACTTCGTGAGAGACCGGCGGGCTGTGTTCTTCGGAGCGACGCAACAGGCACAGGGCGTTGAGCTCTCCCGTCTGGCGGACGCGGTCCGCAGAGATCTCGGCGAGGAGGCTGCCGACCTCGCCGGGGGTGGCTTTTCCAGCTGGGAGGCGGCGCTGCGCTTCTTCGCGGCCGTTGCCCGCGAACAGCCGCTGGTGGTGGTGCTGGACGAGGTCCCGTATCTTACGGCCTCCACGCCGGGCTTCGCGAGTGTGGTGCAGGCCGTGTGGGATCACCTGCCGGCGGGCACGCAGCTGACGCTCGTGCTGTGCGGGTCGGCGATCGGCATGATGGAGGCGATGATCGGCGCCGGCGGAGCGCTCCGCGGCCGCCCGACGCTCGCGCTGCGGCTCTCCCCGATCGAGCCCGTGCCGGCGCGCGCGTTCCTGCCCGAGCTCGAGCCGGCGGCGTTCTTGGAAGCCTATGCCGCGTGCGGTGGTTATCCGCTGCATCTGCGGGCATGGGATCAGCACGTCGGCTGCGAGGCTAACCTCTTGCGTCTCGCTGGCGCTCCCGGTGGAATCCTGTTGGAGGACGCCGAGTCGATGCTCGCCGAGGAGCTCACGCACGCCGGCGGCTACGCGCGCGTGCTTGCCGCGATCGGCCGGGGACGTACACGTTACGCGCAGATCGCCTCGGAGAGCGATCAGCGCATCGAGCGCCCCCTGGAGATCCTGATGCGGGCCGGGCTCATCTCAAAGAGATTGCCAGTGGGAGCGCCTCGCGGAGCGCGCGCGACGTATGAGATCGCCGACCCCTACCTCGCCTTCTGGTTCAGCGTGCTCTACTCAGACATCCCCCAGATCGAAGCCGGCCAAGGCCAGGCCGTATTGAGTCGCAAAAACCCATCCTGGCAGCGTCATCTCGGAGCGGTGTTCGAGGACGTCGCACGAGCGCACGCCAGACGACTCGCGACGCGCGGGGTCCTGCCATCCGATCTCGTAATCGATCGCTGGTGGGCAACCAGCGGCGAGCCGTGCGAGGTCGATGTGCTGGGAACCCGTGGAACACGCTCACTGCTGCTGGGCGAGGCCCGCTGGCAGAGCCGTCCACTCCGAGCGCGCGACCTGGCCCAATTGCAAGCCAAGGCAGTCCGTGTGCCGCGGGCCGTCCAGTCTCCAATCTTCGCCCTGTGGGGCCGCGAAGGCATCGACAACGCGATCCGCTCAAAGAACGTCCTCGGATTCGACGCTCACGACATGCTCACCCCTTGAGGCGAACGCTTTCCTTTTGTCAATCCGCTCGTAAACGAGTCGCCATAAGAGCCGTCGGAAGGCAATCCTACGCAGGTCCCGGCACATTCACCCGGCAGGCGCGACAAGCGCGCTGATTCTGCCGGTTGAAGTACCGGCCTGCTTATCTTAATAACCAGAGCAGGCTTGGACTTCGGCCGGAGGATTGGATACCCGCCCACCCCGCGAAGTCGGCCCGTTCGGACGAATGTCCAAGACCTGCGCAGGCTCGACCCTTCCAGCTTTGTGACCGGCGACACTCACCTTTGGGGCGGTCGACTCGCGACCTGGTCTCCCAAAAAGATCCGTCAGAATCTCGCCAGTGCGCGATCTGCAGCTGGTCATCTTCGACTGCGATGGGGTGCTCGTCGACAGCGAGGTCATCTCAAACGAAGTGCTCGCCCGAGCGTTGTCAGCTAAGGGTCTGCCGACGACGCTGCCGGGGGCGCGACGCGACTTTCAGGGTCTGTTGCTCGCCGATATTCGCTCTCGCGCTGAGGCAAAACTCGGCCGTGAGCTGCCCGATGATTGGCTCGAGCGATACGAGCGCGACCGAGACGAGGCTTTTCGCCGAGAGCTCAGGCCCATATCCGGCGCGGCCGAGACGGTACGGCGTATCAGTGAGGCAGGGGTCGCGGTTTGCGTGGCTTCTCAGGGCAAGCTCTCAAAGACGCGGCTCTCGCTCGGCCTCACCGGGCTGCGGGACTTATTCCGCGCGGAAGCGCTGTTCTCAGCGTATTCCGTGCCGCGAGGCAAGCCGCACCCCGACCTCTTCTTGCACGCTGCCGCCGTCATGAAAGCCAAGCCTTCTCGCTGCGTGGTCGTTGAGGACACGCCCTCTGGAGTTACTGCCGCAGTATCGGCCGGGATGCGCGTGTTCGGCTACGTCGCCGACAGTGATGAGTTGGCATTGCGAGAGGCCGGCGCCGAGATCCTGCGGTCGTTGGGGGAGCTGCCGGCGCTGCTGGGGCTCGGCTGATGTCGCTGGCTTCGAACAAGTGAACAAAGTGAAGTGGAAAGATCAGGCGATGTCGCCTGATCGGACCACCGCTCGCTTGGGTTTCGCGGCGTTCAGGCCGATGCTCGTATCCATTGGCTGCTCCATGGTGCGCCGGCCTTCGACGCAGAGGCTATACGCTGGCGAGTGCTGGTGCCACGGTGTCCGAGTCGACGTGGACGACCTCTGGCAGCGTGATCGCGATCTCGCCGTCGGCGTCGATCAGCGACTTGGCGCCCACGATCGTCACGCCGACCAGTCGCCCGTCAGCGTCAAAACGCAGCGCATGACCCTCGGGCGACTCGTCGAACTCCACAGCCGTCGACGGGTCGCCCACATGGAGGTAGAGCACGTCGACGTCCGCGTCGTAGAAGACGTTATCGAAGGTGGATGAGCCGATCGTGATCGTCATGGCATTGATCTCCTTGCGAAGGGCCGTGACGATTTGCCCACGACCCTCGACATAGGCTACGACGACCTTCAGCCAATTGCTAGGCCGATCGGTCTTCAGATAGAACCACTCCTCGTTCGCAAGACGGCCGGATATGTGGTGATCGGGTGCTTCGACTGCCCGTAGCACGGTCTGATGGAACGACCGAATCTCGGGGTGACGCTCGACGACGTGACTCCACCGCTCCTCGGTCAACTCGACCGGCCGCCCATTGAGATCCTCGATCGTGGCCCGAACCGTCACGCCGCCGATCATAGAAAGTTAGGTCTCGTGACCAACGGCGCCCTTCGGCCGCCGGCCGGTAGGCTCGCGCTCACTGTGGGGATCTCGCCATACATCAGATGTCTGCGCGAGCAGGTCGGCCACGACTTGGTGCTGCTCCCATCAGTGGCTGTGCTTGTGTGGGATGAGGAGGGCCGATTGCTGCTTGTGCGGGAGGCCGAGACAAGTCTGTGGCAGACGATCGGCGGGGCGATCGAGCCGGACGAATCTCCAACCGAGGCCGCGATCCGCGAGGCAGATGAGGAGGCTGGCGTGGTTGTGGAGCTCGCTGGCATCCGCGGCGTGGTGGGTGGGCCGCAGTTTCGGATGACCTATCCAAACGGCGATCTCGTCAGCTACGTGCCCACGATCTTCGACGCGCACATCATCGATGGCGAGCCCCACCCCGATGGCGAGGAGACGATCGATGTTGCCTGGTTCACGACAGGCCAGCTCGCGGACGCCGCCCTATCTGAGTTCACGGTCGCGCTGCTCGGCGACCCGGCGGTGGCCATCCTCACTGCTCGGTAGCTGTGCGTGAGCTGAAGATGCCGACGCAGATGGACGCGGTCGTGGGCAGGCCTCACCGCCGCTGCGCGCGACCGTAGAGTGCTCCTAATGGATGCAGATGGCTTGCGCTCGAGTCTGACTGAGCTGCTGCACTTCGCGGTTCCGTCTGCGCCCAACTTGGTCGTCCGCGCCGAACGAGAGCGGGACGGGTACGTCGAGCAGGTGGTCAGCTACACGGGGGTTGAGGGTGACGTGCCAGCGCTACTGCTCCTACCCGAGCATCCGTGCGGCGCGGGCGTGCTGGCGCTCCATCAACACAACAGCCAATGGCATCTGGGCAAGAGTGAGGTTGCCGGGTTGGCGGGTGAGCCGCTGCAGGCGTTCGGGCCCGCGCTCGCGCGCGCCGGAATCGTGGTGCTCGCGCCAGACGCGGTCGGGTTCGAGGATCGCCGTTACACCGGCCCAGGTATCGACGAGCGCGAGGACGACTGGCTTCAGTACTCCAACGAGATGGCCTACCGGCTGCTGTCCGGCCGCCTGCTGATAACGACCGTGCTCGGCGACGGGGCTTGTGGGCTGTCCGCGCTGATCGCCGATGAGCGCGTCGAGCGCTCAAGAGTCGGGGTGCTCGGGCACTCATATGGTGGCAATGTGACCATCATGCTGGCCGCGCTGGACGAGCGCGTGAGCTGCGCGTGCGCGAGCGGCAGCGCGTGCAGCTACAAGCAGCGGATGCTCGATCGGACCGGGATCGAGTTCACGCATGTGATCCCCGGGATTCTCGAGCTGACCGATATAGGGCAGCTCCTCGAGCTGATCGCGCCACGGCCCTTGCTGTTGCTCTCAGCGACCGAGGACCGCTACTCAGCCGACACTCCACAGATCGTGCAAGGGGCCGCACGCGCCTACCGCGAGGCGGGAGCACCGCAAGCCCTCGAGCATCACCGCGCGCAAGGCGGGCACACCCTCACCAAGGAGCGCTTCGACACCATCATCGATTGGGTGATCGCTCAACTGAGCGAGAACGGGAGCATGGGGTCATGACGTTCCGCTGCAGGCGATAGCCGATCTCGGCCGCCTCCCTTGCCGGCCTTTTGTAATAACTCAGCTGGCTTGGACTTCGGCCAGCAGAATCGGCGCGCGAAGTCGCGCCTGCCGGCCGAACATCCAAGACCTGAGTAGGCCTCGACCCTCCCACCCCTGTGACCGGCGACGCCCACCTTTGTTTCGGGCGACTCGCTTTGTTGTCTCCCACCCAAAACACCCGCCCTCATCCATCGTTTAGCATCCAAGGAGAACGTGCTACGTGACGTCGCGCTTTGGCTCAGACCAGCAGGGTGGCCGCTTCTGCCCGAGGCGGCGCGCCGTCGGACGTTGCTGTTGGCGTGTGCTGCGATCGTCGCCCAGGTCGTGTTCGTCGGCGGGTGGGTGGTCGGTGGCGCTCTCGAACCCCGTTTCTCGCAGATTCGTCAGTACATAAGCGAACTCGGCCGTCAGGGGGCGGCGAACCCCTGGCTCTTCACGATCTTCGTCGGGATCTGGGGACTTGGCTTCATCGCGCTCGCGGTTGCGATCATGCCGTCGCTGAGTACGCGGCCGTGGCCGCTGGCGATGTCGTTGTTTTTCGTGCTCGCCGGCGTCTGCGCGATCCTCGTCGGATGGCTGCAGATGGACTGCTCACCGATATTGAGCAGGGCATGCAAATCACGCTACGACGCGGGCGCAGCCTCCTGGCATTTCTACGCGCACGCGTGGCTGAGCGTCGGCATCAAGGTCACACTCCTGCTGACGGGCTTCGCATTTGCCCGCTCCGCTTGGCCGAGCCGGCTCGGGCGACTCGTGTTGAGCGGCGCTCTCGTGATCCTGGTCGCGGGGATCGTCACGTTTTTTCTGCATGACTCGTTCGCTCCCTACCAGGGACTCGAAGAGCGCCTGTGGGCGCTCGTCGCCCACCTCTGGGCGTTGCTGTGCGCGACCGTGCTGATCCTCGAGGCGACGCTCGAGCCAGGCGCCCTGCGGGCGCACGAGGCTTCCATGCAGCGACATGCGCCGGGCGAGCTCGCCGTCTCTTGATGGGAGCCGAAGGGCC
>Ga0116222_1001007_pt1 | contig 16130 bp, 12 predicted proteins | sample Sb_taG_12_FD_88963 | JGI IMG/M metagenome (GOLD analysis project Ga0116222, IMG submission 88963) | Peat soil microbial communities from Weissenstadt, Germany - Sb_50d_9_AC metaG | ecosystem: Environmental > Terrestrial > Soil > Wetlands > Peat | place: Germany: Weissenstadt | collected 2010-09-21
AACGAATGCAGCTCCCAGATCGAGATCTTCGGCGCCGGGACTCCGTCCGGCATCGCCTCACGCAGGGCCGCGGCCCTGCGTCCATCGCGAAAGCTCTCCCAGGCGGCCAATGAGTCAAAGACGTTGAAGACGAAGTAGCCCTCGCTCTCTCGCGCCGCGGCCATGTGAACCAGCAGACCCTCAGGGGGATTCTCGGACAACCCTCCCATCGCCGCATTCGCGGCGTCATAGGTCTCCAGCCCCGTGCCCTCGACCTCTACGAGCACCGCAACAGCCATCCGATCACCTCTCTTGCTCGGGGATTTGGACCGCAAGCATATGCCAGCAGAATGCAGAAGCGCTCCCAGTCCCGCGAAGCGGGCCGGTCAGACGTTGATCCAGGGCCTGCGTCGCTACCGCGCCACCGACGAGGCGTCGTCAACCCCGAGATGAACGGTTCGTCAGAGCCGCCGAGAAGGCGTCATATGCCATCTCGTCGTACAGCCAGAACCGGGCCTCCTGGACTGACCTGTGCGCGCTCAACGCCCTGGAGGTCGCGCTGATCGCAACCTCGGCGGCCAGCCCGATCGGATAGCCGTAGACGCCGGTGGAGATCGCGGGGAGGGCAACCCGGCGGCAATCATGCTCCGCGGCCAGCGCGATCGCCTCGATGTAGCAGGAGGCGAGCAACTCGCTCTCGCCCTCGTTGCCGCCGCGCCACACTGGTCCGACCGCGTGGATCACATGACCCGCCGAAAGCCTGCCGGCGCCGGTGATCTTCGCCCGGCCGGTCTCACATCCACCGAGCTCGCGGCACTCCCGCAGGAGCTCCGGGCCAGCGGCCCTGTGGATCGCGCCATCCACCCCTCCGCCTCCCAAGAGGCTGGAGTTCGCCGCGTTGACGATTGCCTCGGCCTCGGCATCGGTGGTGATGTCGCCGAGGTAGAGCGTGATCCGGACCGCCATAAGGCGTAGAGGCTAGCCAGTCGAGGCTGGTCGTGGCAAAGTCTCAGCCGCCCACCGCTGCTCAGCTGGGTAGAGTCGGCGAACCTCGCCAGTGAGCCCCGCGGGCGGCGGGGCAGAGGGTGCGGCACTGGACTGCCGGATTGCGTACTTTTCTATCCGGTCGGGTAGAATACTGCGGCGATGGATTTGAGCCGGCCCTACACGGTGATCTGCCCGACCTTGGAGGGGCCTGTCCTGGACGTGCTCGCCCACACGACCCGTCCGCTGACGGGCCGCGAGATCGCGCGCCTTGCGAGTCGAGGTTCGGAGCGGGGCGTGCGCCTCGTTCTTCACCGGCTGGTCGCTCAGGGGCTGGTGACTGCGCGGGAGGCCGGGTCTGCTTCCCTCTATGTACTGAACCGCGAACATGTCGCGGCGGGCATCCTCGAGGGTCTGCTGCGGCTGCGGGCAGACCTGATCGAGCGTATCCGCGGCGAGGTCGAGGGCTGGTCCAGCCGGCCGGTCCACGTCTCCGTCTTCGGTTCCGCGGCGCGAGCAGACGGTGACACAGAGAGCGACATCGACCTCTTGATCGTTCGCCCCGAAGATGTCGCCGAAGACGATCCGCACTGGCGGGAGCAGCTCCACCGGCTTGCCGAGCGGATCGAGCGATGGTCGGGCAACCATGCCTCTCTGCACGAGGTCTCGCCCAAAGGGCTCAAGGCTGCTCTGCGCCGAGGAGAGCCCGTTATCGCGTCGCTGCGCGACGATTCCATCGTGCTCGCCGGCCCCGAGATCGCCGCCCTGCTCGCCCGTCGCAAAGAGAAAGTCATCGCGTGAGCACTCGACACCCGGGGCGAACGCAGAGATGCGGACGCCCTCAAGCGGCCACTCGGCTGGCCCATGCCCACAAGTTCTTCGATGCAGCCGAGCTGATCGCGACCGATGTCTCCGACGATGAGGCGAACGCCAGCGTTGCCGCATCGCTTGCCGTCCTGGCCGGGATCGCCGCCTGCGACGCAGCCTGCTGCGCCAGGCTTGGCCGCCGATCGCGCTCACAAGACCATCACGACGCGGAGCGCCTGCTCACGGAGATCGTTCCCGCGGGACGCGACGCCGCCAAGGATCTAAGGCGCCTCCTCGACCTCAAGGACGCCGCACAGTACGGCGTGATTCACGTGAGCGCAACCGAGCTGCGGTCCGCCCTGCGCCGCGCACGCGCACTCGTACTCTTCGCAGCCGACACCGTTACCGACGGCGGCACATAGCACCTCGCGGTGTCGGCCCGGGCCGAATGGCTGCTTGTCTCCTTTGCCCATGCCGGCGACGCGCGCTTCTGCTTTCGGTAGCGAGCGGTTCCAAGCAGGAGGCTTCGTGGCGAGTCGGTGACGCCGCGGTGGACCTACGAGATGGAGTCCTCGTCTGGGCGGGTAGCGACGCGGGGCAGCACGAGCAGTGAGCAGCGCGCGTGGCGCTGCAGGAAGTCCGAGGTGCTGCCGAGCACCAGCCGCTTCACTGGACCGTAGCCGCGTGAGCCGACCACGAGGATGTCCACCTGATCACCGAACGCGGCCAGCTCCTCACCGGCGAGGCCGTAGACGGCATGACCCTCGACGCCTCCGAGCTCCTTCATCCGGATCTCTGCCTCCTCGATCAGCGGCTGGATGTTTTCCCCGATCGGCGGAGCCATCAGCCCGGCATAGGCGTAGGCCGGAATCGAGACGACTTCCAGGGCGTGAACGGTCGCATTGGTGGGCGCGGCGAGCTGCTGGGCGAGGGTGAGCGCAGCCTTGCTCTCCGGTGAGTCGTTGTAGGCGACACCAACGTTGGAGATCTGACTGCCTGCCCCGCCCGCCCGCTCAGCGTAGCCACGTGAGGCGACCGCGACAGCGCAGGGAGCGCCGTTCAGCGCGGCGCGTGTGTCGTCGCCGAGCATCGCGCGGCCGAACGCGCCGTGGCTGCAAGAGCCGACGACCAGTAGGTCGGCGTTCTGCTCCTCGGCCTGCTCGTGCAGACCACGACCGGGGCTCATCGACACGATGCTGATGAGGTCCGCTTTGACATTGGCCTCGGCGCGCTCTGCCTCTAGCAGCTTGTGAGAGGCCCCGCGCTCCTCTCTCACCAGACCGGGCGCGATCGCGTGGGACGGGCGCAAATCGCCGGTGTGGACGTGGGCGAGCGTCAGCTTTCCGTCGGGGTCTGTGAGGAGGGAGGCAAGCGCAATCGCGTCACGGCCGTTTGGCCTGCCGTCCACTCCCACGAGCACGTTCTTGAACATCACGAGTCTCCTTGTCGGGTTCGGCTACACGCTAGGTGCCACACAGTCCCTGCGTCATCCGGGAGCGTCCCTGCGAGACCTGTGGAGTATTACTGAGTGCGCGAGCCTTGGCGTGAGCGTCAGCTCACCGTGTAGCGAACCGGCACCTCACGCTCGGACTGCTTCGGCGGGCGCAGGTACTTGCGATCCTGGCGCGGCGGGAGCTTCGGCGACCTGCCGTCGTCGAGGTGCTCATAGGGGACGAGCGAGAGCAGGTGGCTGATCAGGTTCAACCGCGCGGCGCGCTTGTCGTCGGCCTCGACCACGTACCAGGGGCTGGACTCGGTATTGGTGTAGGCGAACATCCGGTCCTTGGCCTCGGCGTAGTCCACCCAGCGAGCGCGGGCCTGCAGGTCGATCGGGCTGAACTTCCAGCGCTTGCGCGGATCCGACAGCCGTTTCTCGAAGCGCCGCTCCTGCTCCTCGTCTGAGACCGACAGCCAGTACTTGACGAGCATGATCCCTTCGTTCTGCAGGGCCTGCTCGAATGCCGGGCAGAAGCGCAGGAACTCTTCGTACTCGTCCTCCGTGCAGAAGCCCATTACGCGCTCGACCCCGGCGCGGTTGTACCAGCTGCGGTCGAACAGCACGATCTCCCCGGCGGCCGGCAGATGCGCGACGTAGCGCTGGAAGTACCACTGCGTGCGCTCGCGACTGTCGGGAGCCGGCAGTGCCACGATGCGAGCGGTGCGCGGGTTCAGGTAGGTCGTGATGCGCTTGATCGCGCCGTCCTTGCCCGCGGTGTCGCGCCCCTCGAACAGCACCACCAGCCGGCGGCCCTGAGCGACGATCCACTCCTGCATGTAGACGAGCTCGGTCTGCAGGCGCAAGAGCTCCTTCTCGTACTGCTTGGGACTGAGCTGTTCTGAGGCTGGCACCGACGGCATCCTCGCACCTCTGAGATCGGCTGTCAGGTCGATGTGGTTGTCGTAGTGCGCCGCTTCTGCCGGCTCGAGTGCTCGCGCTGGCGCCTGTGTGCGGCATCGACGATCTCGCAGACTTCCGATGGCTGCTTGACTACCTGCAGCACCGCGAGATCTCCGGCGGCGATGCGTCCCTCGGCGAGCACGCGGGCGCGCAGCCACTCCAACAGGCCATCCCACTCGCCATCGCCCAGGAGGATCACGGGGAAGTGGCGGATCGTCGCGGTCTGGATCAGCGTGAGCGCCTCGAAGCACTCGTCGAGTGTCCCGTATCCGCCCGGCGCTATCACGAAGGCGCTGGCGTAGCGGACGAACATCACCTTGCGGGCGAAGAAGTGGCGGAAGCGAAGCCCGATGTCCAGATAGGGGTTCAGCGCCTGCTCCCGCGGGAGCTCGATGTTGCAGCCGATCGACAGCGCCCCGGCGTCGCGTGCGCCACGGTTCGCCGCCTCCATCAGCCCAGGACCGCCGCCGGTGATGATCGCGTAACCGGCGTGGCCCAGGCACGCGCCGACCTCGCGGACCAGCGTGTAGTCGGGGTGCTCGCGCGGCGTGCGCGCCGATCCGAACACCGTCACGGCCCGCCCAACGTGGGCCAGCGCGTCAAACCCACGAGCGAACTCGCCGGCGATGTCGCGGATGCGCTCCGCGTCGGCGGCTCGCACTCCCGCAGGCTCGTCGCCGAGCCACAGCAGCAGCTCCTCGTCAAAGGTCAGCTCGTCTGTGGTGCCTTCGGTCTCGTGTGCCACGGGCCAAGCGTAGAGTCTCCTCTATGACCGACGAGGCGACGGTGACAGACGAGCCTCTCTCGCGTGAGGCACTGCGCACGTTGGACGCTTATTGGCGGGCGGCGAACTATCTGTCCGTCGGGCAGATCTACCTGCTCGACAATCCGCTGCTGCGCGAGCCGCTACTGATCGAGCACGTAAAGCCAAGACTGCTCGGGCATTGGGGCACGACCCCTGGTTTGAACTTCATCTATGCACACATGAACCGTGTGATTCGCGAGCGTGATCTGAACGCGCTGTATATCGCGGGTCCTGGCCATGGTGGCCCCGGGATCGTTGCCAACGTGTACCTGGAGGGCACCTACAGCGAGGTCTACCCCCACATAGGACGGGATGAGGAGGGCATCCGCAGGCTGTTTCGCCAGTTCTCCTTCCCCGGCGGCATTCCGAGCCACGTCGCGCCGGAGACTCCCGGCTCGATCCATGAGGGCGGCGAGCTCGGCTACTCGCTGCTGCACGCCTATGGGGCGGCGTTCGACAACCCCGACCTGCTGGTCTGTTGCGTGATCGGCGACGGCGAGGCCGAGACGGGACCGCTCGCGGCGAGCTGGCACTCCAACAAGTTCCTGGACCCCGTCCATGACGGAGCGGTGCTGCCGATCCTTCACCTCAACGGCTACAAGATCGCCAATCCAACAGTCCTCTCACGCATCCCCGAGCAAGAGCTGCGGGCCCTGCTCGAGGGCTACGGCTACGCCCCGCGCTTCGTCGAGGGCTCCGATCCGATTGCGATGCACCAGCTGATGGCCGCGACACTAGATGAGGTAGCTGAGGAGATCAGAGATATTCAGACGCGCGCGCGCGAGGATGGAAACCCCGCCCAGGATGAAGACCCCACCCACCCGCGCCCGCGCTGGCCGATGATCGTGCTGCGCACCCCGAAGGGGTGGACCGGCCCAAAGATCGTCGATGGGCTCCCGGCGGAGGGCTCGTTTCGCTCCCACCAGGTGCCGCTCGCGGACCTTGCCGGGAACCCTGAGCACTTGGCGCAGCTGGAGGAGTGGCTTGCCTCCTACCGGCCCGATGAGCTGTTCGACGAGGAGGGTGCTCCGCGCGGCGAGCTCGCCGCATTGGCACCCACGGGCGGGCGGCGTATGGGCGCAAACCCACATGCGAACGGTGGGCTCTTGCTACGCGAGCTGGAGCTCCCAGACTTTCGCGACTACGCGGTCGAGGTGGCCGCGCCGACTGTGAGCATCAGCGAGCCCACGCGAGTGTTGGGCGCATTCCTGCGCGATGTGATCCGTTTGAACCTGGACCGCTTCCGCATCATGGGCCCAGACGAGACGGCCTCCAACCGCCTGGGCGCGGTGTTTGAGGTCACCAATCGCACATGGGAGTCTGAGCGGCTACCGACTGATGACCACCTCGCGCCCGACGGGCGGGTGATGGAGGTGCTCTCAGAGCACCTGTGTCAGGGCTGGCTGGAGGGTTACCTGCTCACCGGCCGCCACGGGCTGTTCAACTGCTACGAGGCGTTTATTCACATCATCGACTCGATGTTCAACCAGCACGCCAAGTGGCTGAAGGTCACCCGTGACATCCCCTGGCGAGCACCGGTCGCATCGCTGAACTACCTGCTCTCCTCGCACGTGTGGCGCCAGGACCACAACGGGTTCTCACACCAGGACCCCGGGTTCATCGACCACGTGATCAACAAGAAGGCCGAGATCGTGCGCGTGTACCTGCCGCCGGACACCAACTGCCTGCTGTCGGTCGCAGACCACTGCCTGCGCAGCCGCGACTATGTGAACGTGATCGTCGCCGGCAAGCAGCCCTCGCTGAACTACCTCTGCATGGAGGATGCGATCGTGCACTGCACCCGTGGCCTGGGGATCTGGGAGTGCTTCTCGAGCGAAGGGGAGCAGGAGCCCGACGTGGTGCTGGGCTGCGCTGGTGACGTGCCGACGCTCGAGAGCGTTGCCGCGGCCGCGATCTTGCGCGAGCACCTGCCCGAACTGAAGGTCAGGCTCGTCAACGTCGTTGACCTGATGCGCCTACAGCCAGAGAGCGAGCACCCCCACGGGCTGCCGGACCCGGAGTTCGACGCTCTGTTCACGACCGACCGGCCGGTGATCTTCGCCTACCACGGCTACCCCTGGCTGATCCACCGCCTCACCTACCGCCGCGGCAACCACCACAACATCCACGTGCGCGGCTACAAGGAGGAGGGCACCACCACGACACCGTTTGACATGGTGATGCTCAACGACCTCGACCGCTTCCACCTCGTGATGGACGTCATCGACCGGGTGCCTGGCTTGGCCGAGCGCACCGGCCAGCTGCGTCAGGACATGGCCGACGAGCGGTTGCGCCACCGCGCCTACACCCGTGAGCATGGTGAGGACCCGCCCGACGTCACCGACTGGTGCTGGCCCGCTGCAAAGGACCCCGGCACGGAGCAGGACGCGCAGGCATAGGCCCGGGGATGCGAGTCCTGGTCGTCAACGCCGGCTCCAGCAGCCTCAAGCTCACGCTGCTCGCCTGTGCCCGTGAGGGTGACGGCGATGACACGACGATCGCCGCGCGAGAGCTCGAGGCGCCGCGCGCACAGATGGACCCGGAGGAGCTGCGCGCGGCGCTCGACTCGTTGGGGGAGGCGGACGCGGTCGGCCACCGGATCGTCCACGGAGGCGAGCGCTTCCGCGAGGCCGTGAGGATCGACGCCGACATCGAGGCGGCCATGCGCGAGCTGACAGACCTCGCCCCGCTTCACCAGCAGAAGTCCCTCGCCGCGCTCGATGCCGTCACCGAGGCGCTGCCGGGCTTGCCCGCGGTCGCATGCTTTGACACCGCCTTTCACACGAGCATGCCGGCGGCGGCATCCACCTACGCTCTGCCGGCGGAGTGGCGCGAGCGTTGGAGGCTGCGCCGCTACGGCTTCCACGGGCTCTCGCACGCGTGGGTCGCGCGGCGCGCGCCAGAGGTGCTCAGAGAGGACGCTTCTGGACTGCGGATCGTCAGCTGCCATCTGGGGGCCGGGGCGTCGCTGTGTGCAATCGAGGACGGTTGCTCGCAGGACACAACGATGGGCTTCACTCCATTGGAGGGCTTGGTCATGGCCACGCGCTCGGGGAGCGTCGATCCCGGAATGCTCCTGTGGCTGCTGGAGCACGAGGAGTGCTCGGCGGCGGAGCTTGCCGACGCGCTCGAGTACCGCTCTGGGCTCCTCGGCCTCGCGGGCAGCGCTGACATGCGCGAGATCGTCGTGCGGGCCGCGGAGGGTGACTCGCCCGCGCGGTTGGCGCTGGATGTCTATGTCCACCGGGTGCGTGCCGGGATCGCCGCGATGGCCGCGTCGCTCCGGGGTCTCGATGTGCTCGTGTTCACCGGCGGCGTGGGGGAGGGGTCGGCGATGGTGCGCGAGCTGACCGTCTCCGGGCTCGAGTTCCTGGGATTGGCTCTGGACCCGGAGCGCAATGCCTCGGTGGAGGCGGCGGCGGACTCCGACATCTCGGCCACGGATGCATCCATGGCGACGCTTGTGATCGCCGCGCGCGAGGACCTCGAGATCGCGCGGCAGGTCAGGACGCTGCTCTCGCGCTGAGAGTGGGCGAGAGCGAGACTTGCTCCAGTCGCAGCGTCCGGTCGCATGCTTCGGACAGGGAAGGGTCGTGGGTGATGAGCAGCACCCCGCGTCCGCTGCTCTGGCTCAGGATGTTGTGCACAACGCGATGCGCGAGCTGGGCATCGAGGTGGGCGGTCGGCTCGTCGAGGATCAGGAAGCGCGCGTCTGAGAGCAGCGCGCGGGCGAGGGCGATGCGCTGGCGCTGTCCGCCGGAGATGAGCTCTCCGTCTGCTCCGACGAGTGTGTCGATTCCGGCAGGCAGTTCCGCCACCCAGCGGCTGAGCTCAACCGTCTGCAAAGCCTCCGCGATCTCCTGGTCGGTCGCTTCGCGTCTGGCGAGCAGGAGGTTCTCGCGGATCGTGGTGTTGAACAGGTGGGCGTCCTGATCGCAGAGCAGGACCGCGCGGCGTAGATCGTCCTGGGTCATGTCGCGTACGTCGAGGCCGTCGAGCGTCACCTGGCCCGCGTCGGGGTCGCGGAAGCGCACCAGCAATTCGGTCAGGGTGCTCTTGCCCACGCCGCTGGGCCCCACGACCGCCACGTGCTCCCCTGGCCCGAGACACACGTCGAGACCGTCGAGGACCCACGGCTCGTTCGGGCCGTAGCGTAGCTTCAGGTCGTGACCGCGAAGCGCTCCCCTGCCGCACGGGGATAGCGCCAGCGGGGGATCGAGGACGGCGGGGGGCTGGGCGCAGACATCCTGCAGTCGCCGTGCCGCTGCCGCGCAGGCGCGTAGCCCGCGCGCGGCCGCGGGGAGCGGCATGACGCTCTCGTAGGAGGCCAGGAACAGGAAGGCCAGCGCCGCGAGCAGCACCCCGCTGAGCGCCCCGGAGTGGACCGCCGCGATCGCGAGCGCCAGCACGACCAACAGCCCGATGCCAGTGAGCGCGCCACCGAGAGCGGTGGCGAGCGCCGCGGCGAGCGCGTCACCGCGACCGAGTCGGGACAGCTCGGCGTCGGTGGCCTTCAGACGCTCTACACGATCGCCTGAGCGACCGCACATGACCAGCTCGGTGGCACCGTCGATCGTCTCGATGAGCTCTCCGAGCAGGCGCGCTCTGACCGTTGCCTGGCGGCGTCCTGTGCGGGCCGCGACAGTCGCGCTCAGCCAGGGCAGCGCGAGCGCGGCGAGCGTCAGGGAGCCGAGCACGGCCGCACCGGCGGCCGGCACCATCAGCCAGGCGGCGATGCTCGCGCCCGCGATCACGAGCAGCGCGGCGAGCGCTGGGATCAGCGTCCGTAGGTAGAGATCCGAGAGCGTGTCCACGTCGCTGACGAAGCGCGCGAGCAGATCGCCGCTGTCGCGGCGCAGCTGCCCGGGGAGCAGTGGCGCGAGACGCTCGTAGAAGCGCACGCGCAGCCTCGCGAGCTGACGCAGCGCGAGGTCGTGAGAGGCCAGCCGCTCGCTGTAGCGCAGCGCGGCGCGGGTCAGGCCGAAGGCGCGCACGGCGACAATCGTCACCATCAACGCGAGGATTTCCGGGCGCTGAGCGGCGCGGGAGATCAGATAACCAGAGGTCGCCAGCAGCCCGATCGCGGCGGCCATTGCCCCAGCGGACAGCGCCACCGAGAGCAGCAGCCGGCGGCCCTCGCCGCGGCGCAGTCCCCCGACGGCGCGCAGGGCCCGCGCGTTGGCGGCGATACCCACCGGAGCGTCTGCTGGCTTCACGAGACTGCCTCCATCACCGGCATCGAAGGAGCCTGGAGAACAGGCGTCTCTAGGCTCAGCCGGCCTGCGTCGAGCCTCAGCACCCGGTCTGCATGCTCGGCGAGCGCCGGGTGGTGGACGATCAACAGCGTGGTGCGTCCTGCCGCCAGCCGGGTGAGCGCATTGGCGATCGCGTTCGTGTTCTTCTCGTCGAGGTTGGCGGTCGGCTCGTCGAGTACCACCAGACGCGCATCGCGCAGAAACGCCCGCGCGAGCGCGATGCGCTGGCGTTGTCCAGCGGACAGACGGCGTGCGGCCTCCCCGATCGGCGTTTCCATGCCCTGCGGTAGCTCTTGGATGAATGCGAGGGCGCCCGCGGCGCTGGCCGCCTGCTCGACCTGTGCTACATCGGAGTGCGGTGCGCCGAGGCGGATGTTCTCCGCGACGGTACCCGCGAACAGTTGCGCGCGCTGTGGCACCCAGGCGATCTGCTCGCGCCAGCGCTCAGGGTCCAGGTCGCGCAGGTCGACTCCGCCACAGGTGATCTGCCCGTGCGTCGGGTCAGCGAGGCGCATCACGAGCTTGGCGATCGTGCTCTTGCCCGCGCCGCTCGGACCGACCAGCGCGGTGATCTCACCGGGGGCCAGCTCCAGATCGATGGCGTCAATCGCGCTGCCCGGACGGTCAGGGTACTCGTAGCCGACGCCGTGCAGCCGGATCGCCTCGCGCGCGGGGTCCGGCGTCGGGAGGGTTTGGGTGGGGTCCGCGACGCTCTGGGCGCTGACGTCTGGCGTGAATGATGAGTGGAGGATCGCCGCCGGGCGGTCGAGGACCGCGAAGATCCGCTCGGCGGCGGCCGTGCCGTCGGCGCTCGCGTGGAACTGCTGGCCGACATTCCGCAGCGGTCCGTAGAGCTCGGGGGCGAGTAGCAGCACGGTGAGGCCCGCGGTCAAGCTCAGATTGCCGCCTACCAGCTGTACGCCGATCGTCGCGGCGACCAGCGCTGTGCCGATCATCGCGCACAGCTCGAGTACCAATGCTGAGAGGAACGCGACGCGCAGCGTGGCCATCGTCTCGGTGCGGTAGCGCTCGCCGACGTCGGCGAGGATCTGCGCCTGGGCGTGCTCGCGGCGGTGCGCGCGAAGCGTCGGCAGGCCGCGTACGACATCGAGGAAGTGCGCGGACAGCAGCGACAGCGCCTGCCAGCGCCTGCGTGTCTGGCTGCTGGCGCCCTTGCCGACCAGGACCATGAAGACGATCAGGATCGGCACGGTCAGCGCGAGGATGCCCGCCGAGATCGGGTCGACGGTGGCCGTCCAGCCGAGCACGGTGAGCGGCACGAGCGCCGCCAGCACGAGCTGGGGCAGATAGCCGGCGAAGTAGGACTCGAGCGCGTCCACGCCCTGAACGGCGGCGGCGGCCAAATCCCCGGTGCGCTCACCGGCGGGAAGGCCGCCGGGGCACACCAGCAACAGATGGCGGGCAAGGCATCCACGCAGCTCGGACATCACCTCGTGGGCGCCGAGGCGCCCGGAGAGCTCAAAGCCGCCGTTGACGATGGCCCGCGAGAGCAGCACGGCCGCAAGCGCGAGGAGCTCCGGTTCCAGGGCTGACACGGTGGCGTGGTACATGGCGGCGCGGTCGATGATGTACGCCAGGAGCACGGCCTGGGCGATGATCAGCCCGGCGCTGAGGATGCCGAGCAGCGCCGCGAGCACCAGCTGCGTGCGGGCGGCGCGACTCTCTGCCAGCAGGCGGCGGTCGACGGGTGAGGCCATCGGTCAGGCGGGGGCCGGCGGCTCGGCGGAGGGCAGCGAAGCCTGATCCTCGGCGCCAGCCGATTGCGGCGGCCGGCGCGCGTTACCGTCACCGATCTTGCTCAACACCGCGATGGGCGTCAGCGGACCCTCGAAGTCATCGCGGCCGAGGCGGTGGCGGAAGACCCAGTAGGTCCAGCCCTGATAGGCGAGCACGATCGGCACGAAGATCACCGCCACGACCGTCATCACCGTCTGGCTGTAGTGGCTTGCTGAGGCGACGGGGAGCGTCAGGTCGTATGCGTGTGCTGTGCTCGAGGGCAGCGCGTCGGGATACAGCCAGACGAACAGGCTGGTGAACAGCAGCGCGATCGCGCCGGCACTGAGCGCAAACGCCCAGCCGTCACGCTCGCGGGTGAGCAGGAACGGCACGATGGCCGCGAGTGCCACCGCGAGGACGGCGATCGCCTGGGCGGAGAGCTTGCCGCCGCCGCTGTCCTGGTCCAACGCTGTCCACAGCACAAAGGCGCCCATCAGCACGACCGTCACGATCGAGGCCCGCTGTGCCACCCCGCGCGCCCGCTTGACCATCTCACCGCGGGTCCGCAGCGAGAGGAAGATCGCCCCGTGGCCGAGGAACAGCGAGAGCGTGGTGAGCCCGCCGAGCAGCGCATAGGGATGCAGCAGATCGAACAGCGAAGCTGTGACGTTGTGGTGGGCGTTCATCGGGACGCCGTGGACGATGTTCGCCCAGCCGACGCCCCACAAAAGCGCGGCGAGGAAGCTGCCGATCACGGCCGTCCACTCCCACGTTGCGCGCCAGCGCGGGGAGTCTTCCTTGCCCCAGAACTCAAATGAGACGCCGCGGATGATAAGCGCGGCGAGGATCAAGAACAGTGCCAGGTAGAAGCCCGAGAACAGGCTCGCATACCAGCCGGGGAAAGCCGCGAAAGTCGCGCCGCCGGCCGTCAGCAGCCACACCTCGTTGCCGTCCCACACCGGCCCGATCGTGTGGATGATCATGCGCTTGTCGGTCTCGTCGCGACCGAGCGCACGGATCAGCATCCCGACCCCGAAGTCGAAGCCCTCGAGGATGAAGTAGCCGATCCACAGCACACCGATGAGGGCGAACCAGAGGGTCTGCAGGAAGTTGGGGTCGTGCACGGCCGCGTCCGTTTCAGTAGGCGAGGATGAGGTCGGGGCGTGTCGCGCTGCCTGGCGTCCGCGGCGGGGAGTCGGTCGGCTCGGGTTCCGGGCCGTGAGCGATCTCGCGTAGGAACAGTCGTCCGCCGACGATCAGCAGCACGCCGTAGAGCAGCGTGTAGCCGACGATCGTGATGATGATCGAGCCCGAGCCGACGAGCGGCGAGCGTGCGTCTGAGGTCTTCAGCAGGCCGTAGACGACCCAGGGCTGGCGGCCCATCTCCGTGAAGATCCAGCCCGTCAGGTTCGCGAGGATCGGCAGGAAGGCGCCGCCGACGCAGACCCACAGGAACCGGCGCGAGCGCTCCAAGGCTTTGCGACGCATGAGCAGCAGGCCGATCAGCGGGATCAGCAGCAGCAGTACCCCGACGCCGGCCATGAGGCGGAACGTCCAGTAGGTGACGCCGAGGATCGGCACGTAGTCACCCGGGCCGTATTTGGCCTGGTCTTCGGCGTTGAGCTGATTGACGCCCTTGACCGTCCCGTTCCACGATGCGGTGCCGAGGATCGACAGCAGATGGGGGATACGGATGTCGGTGTTCAGGCGCTTGGGGAAGTGTTCGAACGGGCCGACGGCGAAGATCGACAGGCTCGCTCCCTTGGTGGTCTTGTACAGAGCCTCGGCGGCGGCCATCTTCATCGGCTGCTGCTTCTCCATCAGCATCCCCTGCGTGTGACCAAACGCGCCCGTGAGGACAGCCGCCGCCAGTACGAGAGGCAGTACGTTTCGCACCGAGCGGGAGTAAACGTCGATGTTGCGCTTGCGCAGCATGCCGTAGGCTGAGATCGCCAGCACGAGGAAGCCTCCGGTGCACATTGCCGCGAAGATCGTGTGCGGCAAAGCCAGCAGCACGGTTGAGTTGGTGAGCACCGCGAAGATGCTCTTCAGTTCGGCGCGGTGGGTGACGTGATTGATCACGTAGCCGACGGGATGCTGCATCCACGAGTTGGCGGCGAGGATGAAGTACGCCGAGAGGATCGTGCCGAAGGACGTCAGCCAGATCGTGGCCAGATGCACCTTCGGGGAGAGCTTGCCCCAGCCAAAGATCCACAGCCCGACAAAAGTGGACTCGAGGAAGAACGCGGCCAGGCCCTCCATCGCCAGCGGAGCACCAAAGATGTCCCCGACATAACGCGAGTATTCCGACCAATTCATGCCGAATTGGAACTCCTGCACGATCCCGGTGACGACGCCGACCGCTACCGAGATCAGCATGAACTTGCCCCAGAAGCGGGTCATCCGCAGATAGATCTCGTCGCCGGAGCGGTAGTAGCGCGTCTGGCAGTACGCCACCCAGGCGACCAGGCCGATCGACATCGGCACGAAGATGAAGTGAAAGAGCGTTGTGATCCCGAACTGAAGCCGGGCGAGTTCGAGCGTGTTCACAGCCGCAAATCTACGAGCGTCGGTCCGGCGCGTTATCCGTCCGTTTCACCCCTACTTCTACGGGTAACTACTGAGGCACGAAGGGGCACGATGACCGTCAGGTGACTGAGACTATTGTCTCTGGCGTCGCGTGGCGGCGGAGCAGCCAGCGGCGCAGCTCGTCCGCGCCCCAGACGATGAAGGGGTAGGGAAGCAGGAAGGCGAGGTCATGCACAGGGAGCCCGGCGGTCCCAAGCAAGGACTGCAGCGGTGGCGCGTAGACGAATACCGCGGCGAGCAGCAGCTCTCCCACGATGGCGCCGAGCAGGTAGCGATTGCTGAACACGCCGATCGACCGCAGCGATGCCCGTCGTGTTCGTACAGCGAACGCGGTGCCGATCTGCCCGGCGATCATCCCCACGAACGTCATCGTGGTGGCCTGTAGATAGGCGTGATGCAGTGGATGCCCGACACCGACAGGGTCGCCGGGGTGCCATCCGGCTCGGGTTAGAACGTAGAAGTACCCGGTGAGTGACAGGCCGGCGACCATGACGCCGAGGAACAGCCAAGCGCGCACGAGCATTGGGCCCTGGATCACGCCCTCCGAGCGCGAGCGTGGTGGGCGGTCCATGCTGCCAGGCTCGATCGGGTCGCGGCCCAGCGCAAGCGACGGCAGTGTCTCTGAGCCGACGTCGAAGGCGAGCAGCTGAAGGACCGTGAGTGGCAGCGGGATGGCTCCACCGGCGAGCGCGAATACCAGGAATGGCGCGACCTCGGGGGTGGCGTGGGCGAAGATGTACTGGATGAACTTGCGGACGTTGTCGTAGACCTGACGACCGGCCTCGACCGCCACGACGATCGTTGCGAAGTTGTCGTCGGTGAGGATCATTGTCGATGCCTCGCGGGCGACGTCGGTTCCGGTGCGGCCCATCGCCACGCCGATGTCCGCGCGGCGAAGCGCCGGCGCGTCGTTGACGCCATCGCCGGTCATCGCCACCACGTGTCCCTGGCCGCGTAGGGCTTCGGCGATCTGCAGCTTGGTCTCGGGTGAGGCGCGGGCGAAGATCACCTCGCGCCCGCCGGCGAGGATGTCCTTCACCTCCTGCTCATGCTTGTGGTCGAACGCCTGGGCGTTGACGACGAGCGGGTCCTCGCCGCCGATGCCGACTTGACGCGCGATCGCCGCGGCCGTCAGGGGATGATCGCCGGTGATGAGTACGATCCGCACGCCGGCGCTGTGGCAGCGAGCGACCGCATCGATCACCTCGGCACGTGGCGGGTCGCGCATCGTGACCAGCCCGAGAAAGCACAGCTCGCTCTCGGCTTCGTCGCGAGCCGGCGGTTGCGTGCCGGAGGGCAGCGACCGGCGCGCGAGCGCCAGCACTCGCAGGCCCTGACCGGCGAAGCCCTCCACCTGCTGGGTTACCAGCTCCCGCTCGGCTGACTGGAGGGGGTGCGCCTCACCGTCGGCCGAGAGAGCGCTGGTGCAGCGTGGCAGCACCGACTCGGGCGCTCCCTTGGTGTGCAGCCAATCGCGACCTTCCGCGGCATCCAGGGTCGACATCAGCTTGCGCTGCGGGTCGAAGTTGTACTGGTGGATGCGCCCGCGCTCGCGGCTGGCGGCATTGTGCTCAAC
>Ga0116222_1001009_pt1 | contig 16116 bp, 14 predicted proteins | sample Sb_taG_12_FD_88963 | JGI IMG/M metagenome (GOLD analysis project Ga0116222, IMG submission 88963) | Peat soil microbial communities from Weissenstadt, Germany - Sb_50d_9_AC metaG | ecosystem: Environmental > Terrestrial > Soil > Wetlands > Peat | place: Germany: Weissenstadt | collected 2010-09-21
GGACGGCTCCATGGCCGGCACCATCGGCGGCGGGTGCGTCGAGGCCGAGGTGTGGAACGCCGCGCGGGAGGTGATCGAAACGGAAAAGCCCAAGCATCTCACCTCCAACCTGGGCCAGGACGCGGCCTACGACAACGGCCTCATCTGCGGCGGCCAGCTCGATGTTTTCGTCGAGCCGGTGCTGCCTGTGCCCCACGCCTACATTTTCGGAGCGGGCCACATCTCCAAGAGTCTCTCGAAGGTCGCCACGCTGGCGGGCTTCTCCACCGTGGTGATCGATAACCGCGACACCTTCGCCAACCGCGAACGCTTCCCGGAAGCGTCCACCATACACGCGGCCGAGTACGAGGAAGTCTTTCCCGCCCTCCCGATCAACGAGACCAGCTACGTGATCATCGTGACGCGCGGCCACCGCGACGACATGCGGGTGCTCAAGCTGGCGATCTCGACTCCGGCGCGGTACATCGCCATGATCGGCAGCAAGCGCAAGGTCCTCAACGTGGTCCGCGAACTGGAAAAGGAAGGCCTGCCGCGCGAGGCTTTCGAGCGGGTTCACGCTCCCATGGGTTTGGATATCGGCGCCATTTCTCCCGAGGAGATCGCCATCTCGGTGGCGGCGGAAATGATCGCAGTGCGCCGCAACGCAGCTTCCAACTGGCGCGCGCTTTCGCTCTCGGTGTTTGCCGGCGAAACGCTGCCGGCCGCAGTCGCCAAGTGAGCGCCGGACTGATTCTGGCCGCCGGCGAATCGCGGCGCATGGGTTCTCCGAAGGCATTGCTGCAGTATCGCGGGGAGACATTTCTCGACACGTTGTGCGGCCTGTTCGCCGCGCGATGCGCGCCCGTGATCGTGGTGCTGGGCGCCGCGGCGGCGGAAATTCGCGCGCGCGCCTTGAGTCCCGCTATCTTCGTGGTGAACCATGATTACCAGAGCGGCCAGACCAGCTCGATGCAGTGCGGCCTCCGCGCCGTGCCGCCCGATTCCGAAGGCGTGCTGTTCACCCTGGTGGATCATCCGGCCGTCACGCCTGGGACGATCGACGCGCTGCTGGCCGGCCGATCTAACGCCCTGCTGCGCGTTCCCCGCTGCCAGGGCCGCCGCGGGCATCCCATCTGGATTTCGCCAACGCTCATCCCGGAATTCCTGGCGCTCCCCAAGGATGGCGCGGCGCGCGACGTGGTGCGCCGCCACGCCGCCGAGACCGAATTCATCGACGTCAACGACCCCGGCATCCTCGCCGATATCGACGACCCCGAGGCTTACCGCAGCCTGATCGGAGCCGGCGTATGAAGATCCGGACGCGCACCGTTTTCGCAATCGCCGGCACGGCAGCGGGGTTGTTCTCGATAGCTTGCATCGCAGCCCCGTTCCTGAACGTGGACCAGTTCGGCAAGCGCCTGCAGACCTCCCTGGAACGTGCGCTCGGCAGGCGGGTCGAACTGGGGCAGGTGCACTTCAGCCTCTACAAGGGCCCGCGCTTTTCCGTGGGCACCGTCACCATTCACGAGGATCCGGGCATCGGCATGGAGCCCATCGCTTACGTGCAGGACACGGGGAGCCTGGAAGTGGTGCCGAGCCTGTGGCCGCTGCTGCGCGGCCGGTTTGTGATCTCCTCCATACGGCTGGACGGCGCCAGCATCAACCTGACGAAATCCGGCGCGACTTTGATGGAACCCGGCTCCGCCGGCGACCCCGGCCGCTGGAATTTCACCTCCTTCGTCAATCGTTCGGTGATGAGCAGCGTGCCGGCGATCCACATCCGCAACAGCCGCATCAACTTCAAATTCGGCGACACCAAGTCGGTCTTCTACCTCACCGAGACGGACCTGGATATCGCGCCGCCTTCTTCTCGCGGAAAGGGCTGGAGCGTGTACTGCTCGGCCAAGCCCGCGCGCACCGACCGCTCCTCGCAAGGGCTGGGCTCCTTCAGTTTACGGGGCCACTGGTTTCTGGCGCCCGAGCGCGTCGACATGGACCTCGAAATCGACCGCAGCGGCCTGGGCGAAATCACCGCCCTGGTACGCGGGCAGACGGGCAACATCCACGGCACCGTTTCGTCGCGGCTGCACCTGGGAGGGCCGATCCACAATATCGGCATCAACGGACGGCTCACCATCGAGGACGTGCACCGATGGGACCTGCTGCCGCCCAAGGGGCAGGGCTGGCCCATCGACGTCGAGGGCATCCTCAACCTCACCTCGCAGCACCTGGAATTGCAATCCAGCTCCGCCGCCAACACCACGCCGCCGCTCACCGTGCGCTTTCGCGCCACCGATTACCTGGCGCAGCCGCACTGGGCCGTGGCGGTGAACTGGAACCGCTTTCCGGTGGCGCCGCTGATGGACCTGGCCACCCACATGGGCGCCGAGTTCCCGCCCAAGTTGAAACTGAGCGGCACCATGGATGGCGCCATCGTCTATTCGGGCGAGGGCAGCTTCCAGGGGCAGTTGGGATTCCACGATGCCGCGGTCACGATTCCCGACTCGCCGCCGGTCGGCTTCGAGCAGGCTTACGTCATCGTAGACCACGGGCACATACGCCTCTCCCCGGCCGTGGTTCACATGGCCGACCAGGACGAAGCCGAGATCGAGGCCGACTACGCCTTGGGCCAGGAGACGCTCGACCTCACCATCTCCACCGAGGTCATGAAGGTCGCATCGCTGCGGTCGCAGGTGGCACTGGCGGCTGTTCCGTGGCTGGAGCAGGTCACTTCGGGCCAATGGGGAGGGCAGTTGCACTATCACTGGCAGCCCGACCGCAATGGCTGGACCGGCCGCCTGGAACTGAGCGACGCCCAGATTCCGCTGCCCGGCCTGGCCGACCCGCTGCAACTGGCCTCGGCCCGCGCGCAGATCGACGGCTTGCGCGTGGTGCTGGACCAGATCGATGCGCAGGCGGGCAAGATCGCGGTGACGGGCTCGTACAGCTACGAACCGAAAGACGCGCGTCCGCATCGCCTGCGGCTGCGGATCGAAGAACTGGACGCGGCCGACCTGGAGGCCGAGTTGATGCCGACGCTGCGGCACAGCACGGGGCTGATTGCGCGCGCCCTGGGGCGGACCACGGTGCCCGACTGGCTCAAGGAGCGCGCGGTCGACGGAACCGTGCAGATCGACGCTCTCCGGGTGGCCGGGACCGACCTGCAGAACGTGCGCGCCCGCCTGGTGTGGGACGTGACGCGGGTGGAACTGGACAACCTGCAGGCGAAGCTGGACCGCGCGGCGATTACGGGCAGGCTGGCCATCAACCTTCGCGGCAGCCGGCCGGTTTACAAGTTGACCGGCAAGGTGAAGGGCCTGACCTGGCAATCGGGCAAGGTGGATGCCGAGGGAACGCTGGAGACCTCCGGCACCGGGGAGGAACTGCTGGCCAACCTGACCTCGGAAGGCACGTTCACCGGATCGGCGCTGGATTTCGGCACCATCGCCCCGTGGCGGAGCGTTTCGGGAAGCTATAACCTGGCGTGGTCGCCGCGCCTGCGGTTGACCGGCGTGAACCTGAAAATGGAAGACGAGACCTTCACCGGCCGCGGCGCCACGCAGGATGACGGCCGCCTGCTCATCCAGCTCACGAGCGGCAGCAAGGAAATGCGCATGAGCGGCACACTGGCCAAGTTGAAAGTGGAAGAACCGGCCAAGCCGCAATAGCTATTTCAATGTCGCGTTCAGCACCGCGGCCAGCCGCGCTCCCGCCTTTTCGATCTGCAGTTTCACCAGCGGGTCGGCCAGTTTCTCGTAGTCCGCGCCCAACGCAATCGGAGCGTCGCCGGAAGCCTTGGGGAGGTCGCCGTAGACCACCTTCTGTGACGCCTTGTGCGCCTGCTCCGCCCAGTCTGCGACGGTCCCTTTGGCCCATTTCTTGCGGTGGCGCGCCGACTCCTTGGAAAGTTCCGGGAACAACTGGTCCTCGGTCCCCATCCTGCCGAGCAGACCGCTGTCCCAAACACTGTGCAGGTTGGAGCGGCGGTCGAAGAACATAACCCGGACGCCGTTGCCTCCGCGATCCTTATTGTCGGAGCAGTGCAGGGGCTGGTGCATGTCTCCGATGAAATGCACCAGGAACATGAGCGCCTCGCGCCGCTCGACTTCGGATGCCGCGGGGTCCTGCAGGGTCTTGCGGAGGTCGGGGATTTTGGCGATGACGCAATCGTTCTTGGGGCAATCGCGGGCCATGTCGAGGTGCGGCTTGTCGATGGGGATATCGATGTAGTGCCACGGTTCGGTTTGCGGCCGGGAGCGGCGGACCTCGTCGGCCCAACTGGCAATCGAAACTATCGTCTGATCGGGAGCCAGGATCGCCGTTACATGCTCACGGGCCGCGGGGGTCAGTTGCTCCCAGGCAATCCGGGCCACCAGACGATGCCCCTCCGGGCCCCATCCGTATGCCGGCAGGAGGAGGACCGCAAGGGCGAAGAAAACTCGCATGAATCTAGAGGGTATCACGGTGCGGAAATCGGAACTTAGTTCCGGTCTTTCGCCCCTAAGTTTCCCCTAAGTTATAGATTCTGCGTTCGAGGGCCGGAACTTTAGTTCCGGTTTCAGGCCGTGCACAGCCCCACGCCGTCCAGCCCCGCCGTGTCCAGAAAGCCGTTTCGGACGGCGAAGATTCCGGGGAACCGCTTCTCCCATCCGGCGTTGGCGGCGGGGACGTTCTCGCGGGCATTCGCCTCGAAGGCCGAGACGCCGGGCACGTGCGCCGCGATCCCCACTGAGTGCACCAACGCCGCTCCCGGACACGTCAGGTCCTGCACGCAGCGGAACATCTTGTACTTCTGGGTGGCGGCGGCCAGCAGCAGGGTCTGGGATTGCCCTTTGCAGGCCTTGAGCGCGGCCCCGGTGTATCCCATTTCGCGCGCCAGCAGCAGGGCGTCCAGGCCGGTGAGCGATTCGTCGATCACCACCGGGCGCAACTTGGCCGCTTCGAACATGGTGTTTTGGCGGTTCGAAGCCAAATCGCGGGCGGTGGGCTGCTCGATGTACTGCACGAGACCGAACGCGGTGGGCGCCTTGCCCTTGAGGCGCTGCTCGAACTCCAGCAGGTACTGCACGTTGGGGCACTTCTCGTTGAAATCCAGCGAGTAGATCCAGTCGCGGACACCGCGCCGGGTTTGGGCGGCGGTGGTCACGCGATCGATCGCGGCCACGCGGTCCACGTCCCACGCCAGGTCGTTTCCGTTCAGCTTGATTTTGATCGCGGTCACGCCGCTGTAGGGAATCCAGTCTTCGAGAGTCTCGGGCAGGCCGTCCGAAATTGGCTTCGTTACGTCACCTGCGGCGAGCGGGTCGGACGCCCCCACCGAGTGATACATCCGTATCCGCGGCTGCGCTTTACGCAGAATGTACGGGTCCAGGTATTCTCCGCGGAACTCCGCATTCAGGTAGTGGGCCAGGTCGTAGCGCACGAATTCCTTGCCGCACACGGTGAAACTGTTGCGGCCGTGGAGGCGGCCGAAGGCATCGTGGATGGCAGCGTCCACGGGGCTGGCGGTCACCAGGGTGCACAGCTTGGGAATGGCTTCCGGCAACTGCATCTCGCGCGCGGTTTCGACAGCGGCCTTCAGGTACTCGGGCTCAAGCGCATGGTTGATGTCCAGCGGATGGGCGTACCCGGTGAAGCTCCTGGTGATGCCCGCGATCTTCAGCGCCAGCAATTTCATGGCGGCGAGGGTCGTATCGTAGGGAACGATCGCGGAGGGGAAGGACCAGACATTGCCCATCGACATGGCGGCGAAGCCTTGGGCCGTCTTGCCCGCCTTCGTGCGCAGGCGGCAGTGGACGTTCAGCATGGTGACGCGGTCCACTTCCTTGCCGCCGAATTTGTACGGAGCGCGATAGCGGTAATCCGCAAACTCCGTGCGGATCTCCTCGATGCGCGCATCGGTGGCACGGGCTGCGATCAGAAACGCCGGCATCGCCAGAAGCTCCCGGCGCGCAAATTTCAACGGATCCTGCAAATCCCAGTATAGGACGACCTGGGCAGGCCATTTCTTTACAGGGTGAACACCAGTATGCCGCCGGACGATGTTGCGGGGGTAAGCAGCACCTATCCATTGATAGGCTTGCCAGATTGCTCTAACTGGATTACTGTTTTTCCAGTAAGTACTGTAAGTACTATAAGTACCGAAAGGAGGCGCCGTGCGGATCCATCTTAATAAGTCGCGCAGGCTCAATCAAAAGAGACGGCGGCAACGCGGCAGCCAGGTGCTCGAGGCGGGGCTGGTGACAGTCCTGATGTTCGGGATACTATTCCTGCTGATCGATCTTTCGATGCTGGTCTTCGTCAAGAGTACCTTACAGGAAGCCGTGAAGGACGGCGTTCGCTCCGGCACTACGAGTCAACTCGCAACGGGCACGTCCTACCTCAACGACTCGATTGTGAACACAGTGCAGAGCAGGTCGTTGGGATTTCTGGCGGGCGCCGCCGGAGCCTGCAAGATAACGATCAACTACTACGACCCCTACACCGGCGCGCTGACTACCGATTCCGGCGGCAACATATTGGAAGTGTCGGTACAGAACTATAACTACACGCCCTTGGGCGCGATCCTCAAGCCAGGCACTCCCTTGTCCATTACGGTTCGAGCCGCCGACATCATGGAGCCGTGCCCCTTGTCGGGTTGTCCGACCGCGGTGAATCCCAATGGGCCGGTGTGTCCATAGAGAGAGGTGATTTCGATGAGGAACCTTAGAGCCAGGCAGCAGGAGCGAGGGGGCGTCCAGATCGAATTCGTGTTGGTGTCCGCCTTTTTCTTCGTTCCCCTGATTGTGGGGACGTTAGTCGTCGGGTTCAGCCTCATTCGCCTGGGCCAGACCATACAGACGGCGCGCGACGTCGGGCACATGTGGGTCCGGGGCGTGGATTTCTCGCAGCAGGGCAACCAGGACATCGTGACCAATCGGCTGACGCCGGGCATGGGTATGCAGGGGACTACCGGCAGCGTGTCTGGAGGAACGAGCGGGAATGGCGTCGTCGTGCTGTCGATTTTCACCAAGGTCCCGGCCACTTGCAGTTGCACCAACTCCGGCCACATTGTTGTGATGCGCCGTATCGTGATTGGAAACCATACTCTTTTCACGACAACTTTCGGGTCGCCGGCCAGCATCAACGCCACCACCGGTGACGTACCGAATTTCAACACCGACACCACGGCGAGGGCGGATAACGTGGCTAATCTTATCACCATGAACAGCGGAGATATCTGCTATCTCTCGGAGAGCGCCTTTACAGGTGTGGGCCTGTCGATGCCAGGTATTGTAGACACCAGCGGCGGGCTTTATGCCCGAGCAGTGTTCTGAACGTGAAAGGAGGCAATCCTCATGAGGAATAACACTAATCGCGGCCGGCGAGAAAAAGGCTTCGCGGTTCTGCTGACCACTCTGACCATGTTTGTGACGATCCCGCTGGCCGGCCTGGCGTTCGATCTGGGGACGTGTTATCTTATCCGCGCCCGGCTCGGCGTGGCGGTGGATGCTGCGTCGTTGGCCGCGGCCCGGGCACTCAGCCAGGGGGCGGATCAACCGACGCAGGACGCCAGCGCCAAATCCGCGGCGCAAACCTATTTCAGCGCTAACTTTCAAAATGGCGTGTGGGGCGCCTTCAACACGCAGTTCGCGCCGCCGGTGGTGGACGACTCCTCGGTACCTAACTACCGATCGGTAACGACGTCAGCTTCCACGCAGGCGCCTCTTTACTTCATGCGCGTTCTGGGCCAGAAGTCCTCGACCATAAACGTGTCCGCCCGCGCCTCGCGCCGCGACGCCTTCGTGATGGTGGTCCTGGACCGATCGTCTTCCATGCTCTACAAATGGAACGGAACGCAGACCGCCTGCAGCGCCATGATTTCGGATGCCGCGCAATTCGTCAGCAACTTCGCGCAGGGGCGCGACATGGTGGGACTGATCATATTCGGTTCGAGCATCTTCGTATACCCGCCGACCACATCTTTCAACACAGCGGATAAAAACGGCAATACGATCACCTCCCTCATCAACTCGATCCAATGCGGGGGAAATACGAACACGTCCGAGGCCATGAACACCGCCTATGCCCAGATCCAATCCATCAACTCCCCGAACCGGGCGAACGTCATCGTGTTGATGACGGACGGCAGACCGAACGGGTTCAAAGCGGACTATTATCCTTACGTCTACAGCCCGACCAAGTGCGGGGTGCAAAACGGAAGACTGGTGGGCGTCATCTCAGAGTGGGCCGGCGGCCCTTTCGACACTGGAACCGTGGCCGGCGTCATGAGCGACACCACCACCCAAGCCAGCACATCGAACGAGGTCCCAACGCCGGATGGCCCTGGATGCCAATTCTATAACAGTAACAATCTCACGTTAGTGCCCAACGACGTCAGGTCCGAGCCTAGCAGCGGCAAGGACTTTTTCGGTAACAGCCTGACGGGGCCGTACAGCGTGGAGAACACGAATTTCCCATACAATGGCGCTGCGCCGGACCTGGCGATCATAACCTCTCCCAGGCAGATCATCATCGCTTCGACCAACGCCGTGGATAACCAGGCAACCCTCATCCGGCAGGATAAGTTTCTTTATCCGGCCATTTACACCATCGCTCTGGAAGGCAACGCCGCCAACGACCCGCCGGATACCAGGCTGTTGAGGAAGATGGCCAACGATCCCACTATGGAGACCGATCAGGATCCGCTGCTGCAAACGTTCTTCCAGCAGCAAAAGGGTCAAACGAAGGGTTACTTTGCGGACTCACCCGACCCGTCGCAGCTCTGCTCCGCCTTCAACACCATCGCCGATCAGATCGTCCTGCGGCTGTCACAGTAGGGGGCCGGGGGTTGGGGGTTAGGGGTTAGGGGTTAGGGGTTAGGGGTTAGGGGTTAGGGGTTAGCACCCGGCCCGCCTATCGTCCCCACCAGTGAAGATCCTCCTTGACAGTCGGCCGCAGGCTCCCAGCCGGCCGCCAGCCTGCCCACAACCGGAACCGATCTGTTGCGGCTGGGTGACAGACGACAAAAAGCGATCCCGGCTTCGCGCGGGCAAGCTGTCTGTCCCACCTTGAGCAGTCTGGCAGCCCAATGCCACTTACCTTGGGATTTTGCACAAAAGACTGGCGACCTGTGGCAGAAAGAAGTAGAAACTCCTTTCTGGGAGTTGCCGACGGGCCGAGTTACTTGGCCTTGCCGGATACGGCGGCGCCGACGCGGCGCATCCAGGCCAGCTCCTCGGGATTCATGGGGCCGAGTTGGAGGGCGAGGAGGGCTTCGTCCATTTGGGCGGCATTGGCAGGTCCGGTGAGGCAGACATCTACCTCGGGGCGCGCCAGGACGAAGCGGTAGCAGTCGGACGCCGTGGGAACGCGCTCGCCGCGGGGGATACGGGACGGCTTGAGAAGCTGGCCCCAACTGGTCGCGGTGAACGAGACCATGCCGGGGCGGGCGGCGGGCAGGTGCGGGAAGATGTCGGCTTCGGCTCCGGGGTGGGCGGCGTTGTAGCGAAAGTGGAAGACGTCGAGATCGGGTTGCGCGGCGAGTTGCGGCACGAGGGGGCGGTGGTGCGTGGAGACCCCCAGAAAGCGCACCAGGCCGCGGTCGCGCAGGGCGCGCGAGGCGTCGAGAATGCGGCCGGAGACCGGCTTGTTCCAGAGGCCGAGAAGCAGGATGTCGGCGTGGTCCATGCGCAGGTGGCGCAAGGCTCGCTCGAGGCTCAGGCGGAGAAGGGAAGGAAAGCGCGAGTAGGATTCGACGACCAGCACGAACCGGCCGCGGCGCGGGGCGAGGTTGCGGAGCGCCTGGGCAAATGCAGCGCGGCGGAGGCTGCCCCAATACAGGTAATTGACGCCCCGTTCAAAGGCCCGTTCCACGGCGGCTGCGGGGACGCCGTAAGAGGCGGCGATGCCCAGGCGCGCGACGCGCAGGCCGGTGCGTCCGAGGGTGCGCTCTTCGAGGGGCATCGAGGGCATGGTAGCATTCATGCGCGGGGAGGCTGGCGGGCTTGAGCCGGGGGTTGGGGATTGGGGGTTGGGGGTTGGGGGTTGGGGAAGGTGGCTCGCTCCGCTCGCGTCTTTACCTGCCGGGCCAGGCAAGTGACAGGCGACAAAAACGATCGCTTGTCCCACCTGTGTTACATTCGCCTGGAGGTGTGCGATGCGACTGTTGGTTCTGGCGGCGCTGGTGACCGCGGGGCTCTTCGCCCAGGAAACTCCGACGGAGCGGGAAGCGGCCCGCGACGTTCTCAAGAAGATGGGGGAGCTGGAGAAATCGGTGGACGTCTCGGGGTGGGTGACGCGGCTGAGCGCGGCCAATCCGGCGCGCGACCAGGTGACCGCGCGGGCGAAGCAGCTCATGGATAGCGAGCTGCTCGCGATGGGTGACGACATCACGAAACATCCCGAGATCGGCTTCGCAGAAAAACGCTCGGTCGAGGTGCTGACCGAGTATCTGAAGCGCCACGGTTTCGAGATCACGATGGGAGTTGCGAGTCTTGCGACGGCCTTCGTGGGCCGCTACAAGGGCAATAACGGGGCGCCGGTGCTGGGAGTGATCCTGGAATACGATGCGCTGCGCGGCACGCAGGGCGCGTTTCACGGCGATCAGCACAGCACGCAGGGGCCGATCGGGATGGCGGCCGCCATCGCGATGGCGGAGTACCTGGAGCGCAGCCACGCTCCGGGCAGCGTGGTGGTGTACGGCACTCCGGGCGAAGAGATGATGCCGCCGGTGGCCAAAACCGATATGTTCAAGGCGGGGGTCTTCAACGGCGCCGATATCATCGTGCGCAGCCATTCGACGAGCGCGAGCAGCCGGCCCGCGCCGGGATTCGGCACCTGCTGCCTGAACATTGACGGAGTCAAGTACACGTTCTCCGGCGCGCCGGCGCACCAGATGACGCCGTGGGCGGGGCGCAATGCGCTCGAAGCGGTGATCCACTTGTTCAACAATATCGATGCGGCGCGCACCACCATGCGGCCGGAAGCGCGCATACAGGGCGTGATCACGGAGGGTGGGGCCGCGCCCAACGTGGTGCCCGACCGCACCGCCGCCGACTTCTACATACGGTACCCGGACGCGATTTACCTGGCGCAGGTGCGCGAGGCCGTAGATAATGCGGCCCGCGCGGCCGCGCTGGCCACCGGCACGAAGGTGAAGATCGACAATTACGGGCAGCTCCGCGACGGTGTCTCGGTGGGCACGCTGGACGAGGTGGGCTTCGCGCACATGAAGCGCTTCGGCGCCACGCAGATTGCGGACGCGCCGGGCAAGCCGCAGGGCTACGAGGAGACGGGCACGGTATCGAGCGCGATCCCGGGAATGGGCTTCAGCGCGCGCACTTCGACGGCCGCCAATCACACCTACGAGATGGAGACTGACGCGCTGGCCGAGGTGGGTCATCAGGGCTTCGTGGTGGATGCCCAGGCCATGGCGGCGCTGTTGTTCGACTTCGCCACGCACGCCGATTATCGCGCCGCGGTAAAGAAGGAATTCGAGGGGATCAAGGCGCTGTTCGGCGAATACCAGGAGGCTTTGAAGAAGGTGTATACGGTGCCGCGCGTGCCAGACCCGCGGTAACGCCCCGCGGTAACGTATGATGGCAGAAGGACGCCTAATAAGCCTCATTTGAATGCCCAAACAAGACGTGAAACCGAAGATGGCGGAGCCTGCCGGAACGGTACGCCCGGTAGCGGCGGACAGGATAGCGGCGGAAAAGCCAGGAACACAGGCAGGAATGCCTGTGCCACAACGAGGAGGCTTGGCCCGCTGGCCGCTGCTGGTATTGTTCGCGGGCAGCGGATGCTCCGCGCTGATTTATGAAGTCGTGTGGTACCAGTTGCTGCAACTGGTGATCGGATCGACCGCTATTTCGCTGGGGGTGCTGCTGGCCACGTTCATGGGCGGGCTGTGCCTGGGGAGCCTGGCGCTGCCACGGATTCTCTCCGCGCGCAAGGAGCACCCGCTGCGGGTTTACGCCAAGGTAGAAGTGGGGATCGCCATCTGCGGCGTGCTGGTGCTGCTGGCGATGCCGCTTCTGGACGGCGTCTACACGGCGGCGGTGGGCCACGGGCTGCCGGCGATTCTGCTGCGCGCGCTGGTGTGCGCGCTGTGCCTGCTGCCTCCGACGTTCCTGATGGGCGCGTCGCTGCCGGCCGCGGCACGCTGGCTCGAGACCAATCCGGAAGGCGTTTCGTGGATGGGGCTGCTCTACGGCGCGAACACCGGGGGCGCGGTTCTGGGTTGCGTGCTGGCGGGCTTCTACCTGCTGCGCGAGTTCGATATGGGGACGGCCACGTTCGCGGCCGCGGCGATTAATGTGGCGGTCGCGCTGGTGAGTTTTTCATTGGCCCGGCGGACACCGCAGCGCGCCGCGGGGGACGCGCCGGTTACCGATCGTGCTACAGGCGAGCCCGGCTACTGGCCGGTGTACGTGACCATCGGGCTTTCGGGCGCCACGGCGCTGGGCGCGGAAGTAATCTGGACGCGGCTGCTGGGCCTGATGCTGGGCGCGACGGTCTACACGTTCTCGATCATCCTGGCGGTGTTTCTGGTGGGGTTAGGCATTGGCAGCTTCAACGGGTCGATGCTCTCGCGGATGGTGAAGCCGCGGCTGGCGCTCGGACTGAGCCAACTGGCGCTGGTGGGCGCGATCGCGTGGACCGCCGTGATGCTGAGCAAGTCACTGCCTTACTGGCCTATCAACCCGCTGCTTTCCACCAGCTTCTGGTACACGTTTCAGGTGGACCTGGTGCGGTGCATCTGGGCGATTCTGCCGGCCACGCTGCTGTGGGGCGCGAGCTTTCCACTGGCGCTGGCATCCGCGGCGTCGCGCGAGGAGGATTCGGCCAGCCTGGTGGGCGGCATCTACGCCGCCAACACCGCGGGCGCCATCGTGGGCGCGTTGATCTTCAGCCTGGTGCTGGTGCCGTGGATCGGCACGCAGGGATGCGAGCGCCTGTTGATCGTGCTGGCGGCCGTGAGCGCGCTGTTTGTGCTGACGCCGCTGGTGGTGCGGTCGAGGACGGTGGCCGGTTCGCTGGGCCTGGCGGCCGCGCTGGTGGTGGCGGGGGTGCTGGCATCCAATGTTTCGGGCGCGCCCCCGATGCTGATCGCGTATGGCCGGCGCATCATGACCTCGATGAACCGCTCGCAAATCTTGTACGCGGGCGAGGGTATGAACTCGTCGATCGCGATCTCGAAGTGGGATGACGGGGCGGTGCAGTTCCACGTGAGCGGCAAGGTGGAGGCGTCGACCGAGCCTTACGATATGCGGCTGCAACGGATGCTGGGCCACTTGCCGGGGCTGCTCCATCCCAATCCGCATTCGGTGCTGATCGTGGGGTTCGGGGCGGGCGTGACGGCGGGCACATTCGTGCTTTACCCCGAGATCCAGCGGATCGTGATTTGCGAGATGGAGCCTCTCATCCCACCGACGGCCACGGAGTATTTCGGCAAGGAGAATTACAACGTGATGCACGACCCGCGGGTGCAGATTGTCTACGACGACGCGCGGCACTTCGTGCTGACCACGCGCGAGAAGTTCGACATCATCACGTCCGACCCGATTCATCCGTGGGTGAAGGGCAGCGCGACGCTCTACTCGAAGGAGTATTTCGAGCTGGTGAAGGAGCACCTGAATCCGGGCGGACTGGTGACTCAGTGGGTGCCGCTGTACGAAAGCGACGCGGCGACGGTGAAGAGCGAACTGGCCACCTTCTTCGAGGTGTTTCCCAATGGCACGGTATGGGGCAATTCGAACGGCGGAGGGTACGATACCGTCGTGATGGGGCAGGTTGAACCGACGAAGATCGACCTGGACGCCCTGCAGAGGCGCGCGGACCAGCCCGACCACGCCGCCGTGGCAAAGTCACTGAACGACGTGGGATTCAACTCACTGACTGGCCTGCTGGCCAATTACGCCGGGCAGGAGTCGGATTTGCGGCCGTACCTGGCGGGGGCGGAGATCAATCGCGACGGCAATCTGCGGCTGCAGTACCTGGCGGGGTTGGCTTTGAACACCAGCATGGAGGGGGCGATTTACAACGATATTTTGAATTACCGGAGACCTCCGCGGAATTTGTTTGTGGGGTCGGAGGATCGGCTGCAGGCGCTGGAGGTGGCGATGCAGCAGGTGAGTCAGTAGGGACGAGGCTATTCTCGCAACTCCTTCATCACCTCTTCGCCGACGATCTCTTCGAGGGTGAAGGGACAATTTCCGGGGAGGTCAACCGAAGGCCATTCCACGTGGAGGGCCTTCAATGCTTCCCGGTGCGCCTTGCTCAGATCCATGTTACGAAGATGGGGCTTGAGACTCCCATGCATTTGAATCAGGCGAAGCAATCGGCGCCGCTGCTCGTCAATGGTGCCCTGCCAGCCACGCGCATTTCGCTCGCGGACGGCCTCCGGAATCTGCTCGCAACGCATCTTCAGAAGGTGCTCCAAGGCGCGGATCAGACGGCTCTCTGCCTCATGTTGATCGCTTCGACTCATCTCGGCGAGGTGCTCGTCAAACTTCAACATCGTCCATCTCCAACGTTTGGATGGAGGTCAGAAGATCGTCCCGGGAATACGGACACCGCTCGGGTAGCGGAGTTCCGCTATCCCGCTCGACGTTCTGCCGAACCCATTGGTAAGCTTCGTCGATCACCTGGTCGCTCAGAGCATCGCGAATGCTGGGGGCAGTTCTGAATAGGATGCTCAGTTGAACCAGGGCTCCGGCCACCAGCGACTCGCTCTCCTTGCGATCGGTCGCCGTGTATCGCAGACGCAGCTTGCCTTTCAGGAGATCCTCCAGGTACTCCTCAAGTTGCCGCTCCAGCCCGGTGTACACGGATTCGATTTCGTCTACCAGGGCATCCATGTCTACGGCCGCAAGATTGCCGGCCTTGAGAGCCTGAACAGTCTCCTTTGCCCACTTGTATCCGTCTTCGAGGTTCTTCAACTTTTCCACGTCAACTCCTGACTGCCGGCGCGCTTGCTTACGAAGCCATTATACGAATACTGGTGAACCATCATCGGATATACTGGAGGCGGAGTACACCATGGGCGCTTTGCGTCAGGTCGAGGACTTGTTGCCGGCTCTCACGCGGTCGGAGAAGGCCCAGTTGCTGCGCATGGTTGTGCAGGATTTGGACGATGCCTTCCCGGGTGTTGAGTCGATACCGGGAGTGTGTGGGGGCGAGCCCTGCCTGGTCCGCACCCGCATTCCCGTGTGGGTGCTGGAACAAGCGCGTCGCTTGGGGACGACCGAAGAGGAACTGCTGCGCTCCTACCCCACGCTTCGGGCCGATGACCTCGCCAACGCATGGGCTTACGTCCGGTCCCATCGCCTCGAGATTGAAAAACAGATCCGCGACAACGAGAGCGCGTGAGCATGGCGCGGCTTTACGCAAACGAAAACTTTCCTTTTCTCGTCGTCGCGGAACTCCGACGTCTCGGTCACGACGTTCTGACCGTCCAGGAAGCCGGCAAAGCGAACCGATCGACCTCGGACCGCGAGATTCTGGAGTTTGCCATTTCGGAAAAGCGGGCTGTCCTGACCCTCAATCGGAGACACTTCATCGCTCTGCACAACCGGAGGCCCGGGCACGCGGGCGTCGTGGTGTGCACGTTCGATGTCGATTTTGCGGGCCAGGCGCAGAGAATTCATGAGGCGCTTGGTGCGCATCGGGACCTGTGCGGCGTCTTGGTTCGGGTGAATCGTCCGTCCTGCTGACAGCCCGCGAAATAAGGGGATTACTCGTACCGGAGCGCTACCACCGGATCGAGGCGGGCAGCCTTATTGGCGGGCCAGATTCCGAAGAACAGTCCTACACTCACCGACATCACGATGCCGGTGGCCGCTGCCCACATGGGGACGCTGGCCGGCAGCGACTCCCACACCAGCCGCGCGATCAGTGAGATCAGCCAGCCGAAGGCGATCCCGACCAGCCCTCCGAGGCCGGTCAGCGAGGCCGCTTCGATCAGAAATTGAATCAGGATGTCGGCCCTTCGCGCGCCGAGAGCCTTGCGGATTCCGATCTCGTAGGTCCGCTCGGTTACCGATACCAGCATGATGTTCATGACCCCGATGCCGCCTACCAGCAGCCCGATGGAACTGAGCACCACCATGACCAGGAAAGTCACCGCGGTGATCTGGCGGAAGTCCGAGACCA
>Ga0116222_1001010_pt1 | contig 16113 bp, 12 predicted proteins | sample Sb_taG_12_FD_88963 | JGI IMG/M metagenome (GOLD analysis project Ga0116222, IMG submission 88963) | Peat soil microbial communities from Weissenstadt, Germany - Sb_50d_9_AC metaG | ecosystem: Environmental > Terrestrial > Soil > Wetlands > Peat | place: Germany: Weissenstadt | collected 2010-09-21
CATCGCGTTCACCCATGACAACGCCTTCCTGGTGGCGAGTACCTTTCCGCCGAAGGCCGAAACCGACAAGGCCAGGAAGGACCGCAAACGGCCCGACGAGATGCCGCGCGGCGGCATGATCGTCGTGAACCTGGCGGCGCTCGGCGCGGCGCGCGTGGCAGACGTCGCGAGCTTCCAGGTTCCCGAGTCCGGCGACAGCGTCGTCGCTTACCTCCACGGTCCGAAGACCGCCGCGGGCGGCCCATCCACGGATGGCCCCCAGGACTACGACCAGGCTCGCGGCGGGCGAGGCGCCAACGCGGCGGGCGGCCGCGGGCCGCGCAACCCATACGGCTCGGATCTGGTCCTCCGCGATCTTCCCTCGGCAAAGGAGCGAACCTTTGAAGACGTGCTCGAATATTCGATTGCCAAAGATTCGAAGACGCTGCTCTACGCGGTCGGATCGAAGAAGGAACAGACCGACGGCGTGTATGCGGTAGCGCCGGGGTCGGACGCCGCGCCGGCCCCCCTTCTCACCGGCAAAGGCCACTACACCAAACTCACCTGGGATTTCGCGGGGCGCCGCCTGGCTTTTCTGAGCGATCGCGACGATCAATCTTCCAAGCCGGCGAAGTTCAAAGCTTACCTTTGGGATCGCAGCGTCAGTGTGGGGCAGGCGCTTTCGCCTGCCAACCCGGCTCCCGTGGAGATCGTCTCCACGGCCACCGCCGGGTTCCGCGCCGGCTACGGCATTCTCGATCGCGGCGCCATCAGTTTCTCGCGCGACGGTTCGCGCCTGTTCCTGAGCTGCGCGCCGCTCGACCAGATCGCCGCGCTCGAAAAAGAAGCTCCTCCGCCGGCTCCCGTTCCCTCGGACGACAAGGTCCAGGCCGACCTGTGGAGCTGGCGGGACGACTACGTGCAGGCCATGCAGAAGGTCCGCGCCGTGCAGGATCGCTCGCGCTCTTATCGCGCCGTCTACCGCCTGTCCGATAAAAGCTTCCAGCAGATTTCCGACCCCACCATGGCCGGTCTGCTGCCGAGCGACGACGGCCGCGTAGCGCTGGGCACGGACGATCGCGCCTACCGTCACATGGTGGATTACGACGGCGCCTACAACGACGTGTACCTGGTCGATACGGCGACCGGCGCCCGCCACCTCGCGCTCAAGCAGTTTCGCGGCGCGGTGGGGACTGGTGGTGGACGCGGTGGCGGCGGAGGTGGAGTGCAGTTGTCGCCCGACGGCACCCACGCGATCGCCTTCAAGGACAAACACTGGTGGTCGATCGGCGTGCCGGACGGAAAGATCGCGAACCTCACGTCACAACTGGGAGTAGCGGTCCACAACGAGGATGACGACCATCCGGACGAGCCCCCGGCTTATGGCGCCGGTGGATGGACCAAAGACGGAAAATGGGCGCTGCTCTACGATCGCTACGACGTCTGGGCCGTCTCGCCGGATGGCGCGCCGCCGCGCAAGCTCACTGACGGCCGCAAGTCCCAGCTTCAGTTCCGCGTGGTGCGGCTGGATACCGACGCCCCGGACGAGGAGCGCGGCATCGATGCCTCCAAGCCTCTGCTGTTGCGCGCCGAGAACCTGGAAACGCGCGACACCGGATTTTATTCGCTGGCCAGCTTCGGCGCCCCGCCCCAGAAGCTGCTCATGGGCGCCAAGAACTACCGCACTCTCGGCAAAGCGAAGGACGCCGACGTGATCATGGTCACCGCGACCACGTTTCACGACGAGCCCGACATCCACGTCGCCGATTCGTCATTCCGCTCGCTGAAGAAGGTTACGGAAGCCAATTCCCAGCAAAAGCAGATCCTCTGGGGATCGGGCGAGATGATTCATTTCCGCAATGCCGACGGCGTGGAGCTGGAGGCCGCGCTCTATAAGCCGGAGAATTTCGATCCGTCGAAGAAGTATCCGATGATGATCTACCTCTACGAGCGGCTGTCGCAAAACCTGAACACGTTCGTACGGCCGGCGCCGGGGCACTCCATCAACATCACGTACTACGTGAGCAACGGGTACCTGGTGTTGACGCCCGACATCGTCTATTCGACGGGCCACCCGGGGCAGAGCGCTCTCAAGTGCGTCCTGCCGGCGATCCAGGCGGTGGTGGATAAAGGCTACGTCAATCGCGACGCAATCGGAATTCAGGGTCACAGTTGGGGCGGGTATCAGACCGCGTACATGCTGACGCAGACCAACCTGTTCCGGGCGGCGGAGGCCGGGGCTCCGGTGGCCAACATGATCAGCGCCTACGACGGGATCCGATGGGGCAGCGGCTTGCCGCGCCAGTTCCAGTACGAGAAGACGCAGAGCCGGATTGGAGGAACCATCTGGGAGTATCCCTTGCGTTTCATCGAGAACTCGCCGATCTTCATGGTGGATCGGGTGACCACGCCGCTGCTGATTCTGCAGAACGACGCCGATGACGCAGTGCCGTGGTATCAGGGCCTGGAGTTGTTCCTCTCTCTGCGGCGCCTGGGAAAGGAAGTCTACCTGTTCGACTACAACGGGGAGCCTCACCACATCAACCGGCGTCCCAACCAGAAGGATTACACCGTTCGCCTGCAACAGTTTTTCGATCATTTCCTGAAAGGCGCGCCTGAGCCGGAGTGGATGCTGAAGGGCATCCCCTACATCGAGCGCGAGCAGGAAAAGGAAAAGTTCAACGCCGTCTACGAGAGCTCCGCCGAGGATAAGAAGGACGTGAAGAAATAGCTCCCGGCCTTTCAAGGCGCGCCGTTTGCAGTCCCCCGATCGGGTTCGAAACAGGTTACAATTGCCCAGGTGTTGCAACCACAGAGAAGGGCTCTATGACGAAACGGTTACCGATCGCACTTGCTGTTCTCTTCGCGACCATCCTGGCCGCGCCCTGCGTCGGGCGCGCGCAAACGTTCAAGGTTGAAAAGTTCGACATCAAAGGCGAGGGCGGCACGGACTACGTGGCCGTCGAAGCCGCCACGGGGCGCGTGTTCGTTTCCCGAGCCAGCCACATGATGGTGGTCGAAGGCGCCACAGGCAAAGTGCTTGGCGACATTCCGAACACGCCGGGCGTGCATGGCGCGGGCATCGCCACCAAGGCTGGTCACGGCTTTACGACGAATGGCGGCGACCAGACGGTCACCATGTTCGATTTGAAGACGCTGGCAGTGATCAAACAAATCAAGGTCGGCCCCGGTCTGGACGGCATCATGTACGATGAGCCGGACGAGAAGATCATTCTGACGAATCATAGCCGCCCGATCGGCACACTCACCGCGATCGATCCAAAGAGCGGCGACATCGTCGCCACAGTCGAGTTGGAAGACACGGCACCCGAAGGGGCCGCGGCCGATGGCAAGGGACACATCTTCGTCAACAACGAAGGCAAGAACACGATCCAGGCGATCGACGTGAAAACGTGGAAGGCGACGGCCTCGTGGCCGCTCGCGCCGTGTCAGGGGCCAACGGGAATCGCGTACGACAAAGCATCGGATCGCATTTTCTCGGGTTGCAGCAACACATCCGTCGTCGTCGATCCAAACACGGGCAAAGTCGTGGCGACCATCAAGAACGGCACGCGCGTGGACGCCCTGGGATGGGATCCGTCGAAGAAACTGATTTACATTCCGAATGGGGGCGAGGGCAACGTCACGGTCGTCCACCAGGACTCGGCCGACAAGTACACGACGGTTGCGACAGTCGACACGTTCGCCGGCGCGAAGACCATCACGGTCGATCCGGCGACGCACAACGTGTATCTCTTCCAGCCCGAGCGCGGGCCGGCTCCGGCGCCGCCCCCTGGCTCGGAGCCACCGGCGAAGGGCGGACGTGGTGGCCGCGGTCCACAGGGTCCGATCGTCGCTGCGTGGTTTATCGTCATCAAGCAGTAAGCTGCTCGCTCACGATATTGAACTGCCAGCGCGGCTAGAATCTAAACGTCGAGGTGTTTCCGAGAAGGTCGGCCCAGCCATTCGGGAGGGGGCAGAATGGCCATCCGGGTAGAAGCCGCCGCGGAGCGCCAGGTGAACCTTGTTGAGCGTGGCGCCCCTGAGAGTTGTTTTGCCGTGCAACCAAGGCCAAACCCGCAAATGAGGAACCGCGTCGCGTCCCCGGCGCCGTGCTATATTCCGTAGCGGTGCACCGCATACTCCGGCCGCGATTGCTTCTGGCGATTTTGGCCTGCCTGGCCGCCGCCGCTCAGGATGCCCGCCAGGACTCCGCTAAGGCTAAGCCGGGCGAGTGGCAATCGCTCTTTGACGGCAAGTCGCTCCAGGGCTGGCGCGAAACCCCGTTCACCGGCCACGGCGCCGTACGCGTCGAAAAGGGCCAGATCGTTCTCGGCCCCGGAGCGCCCATGACCGGCATCACGTGGTCCGGCTCCTATCCCCGATCCAACTACGAGGTGCGCTTCGAAGGCGCGCGGCTCGCCGGCGGCGACTTCTTCGCCAGCCTCACCTTTCCCGTCGAGGACTCCTTCTGCACCTGGGTCACCGGCGGTTGGGGCGGTGACATCGTGGGCCTCTCCAGCATCGATGGCTGGGACGCGTCCGACAACGAGACGCGCTCCTATTTCGACTTCGAGACGGGCCGGTGGTACTCGCTGCGGCTCCAGGTCACCGGCGATCGGATCCAGGCCTGGATCGATGACCGCCCGATCGTCGATGTGAACATCGCAGGACGCAGGATCGGCCTCCGCTTGGGTGAGATCAAGCTCTCCGCGCCGCTCGGCTTTGCGTCCTATAACACCACGGGGGCGCTGCGCAAGATCGAGTACCGCCTGCTGCGCCCCCAGTAAGCCGCCGCGCGCTTCTCCGCTTCCTCTGCGTTCTCGAACCCGCAGCCGAGCCTGCCAATTCACACGAATCCACTCTTCTCCTCCTTCCAAGCCTTCCCCTCCGCGCAAATCTCAGCGCCTCCGCGCCTCCGCGTCAAATCGCCTATCGCCCTAACTATAAAGTTCCCCCGCATCCCGCCGATCTACCTAATGTGTCATCGCAAGTCTCCAACGCAGGTGCCTCACCCCGGGATGTCCGTGAAATCCTCCACACCCTGGTGCGCAATTTCGATCGCGATTCCTCCGGCTATAGCAAGCAGATCCGGACTCTGGCGAGTCAGGATCGGCAGGCGTTCTATGCCACCGCGATCGAGATCCTGGCAACCCAGGAAGATTCGCGCGGCGTGCAGCTTCTGGTGACGATCCTGGTCGAGAATCAGCTCCTGGTGAACGCTTTAAGCGACCTCGTGCTGACACGGGAGCAGGCTACCGCGCTGGCGCGCGCGGCCGCTCGCGCCGGACAGATGGTGGACGTGGCCCTTGTTCATTACCTGGCGGCACACGCCCCCGCGATCGTCGGTGAAGCCTGCCCGCCCGAAATGCAGCGCCTCATGGATATCATTGCCGAGATCTCCGATGGAACTCGTATCCTCCCCGGTCTCATGGCGCTGACCCGCCTGCCCAATCCTTATCTGCAATCCAAAGCCGTGCTCATGATCGGCCGCATGAATCGTAACGTCAAGTGGGTACAGAACCGTCTCTCCGAGCCGGACTCGCGTGTTCGGGCCAATGCGATCGAGGCTCTTTGGGGCCTCGACACCGAAGAAGCGCGGAGCCTGTTGCGTGCCACTGCCCGCGATGGCAACAACCGGGTTGCCGGCAATGCGCTTGTCGCCTTGCATCGGCTGGGCGATTGCTGGTCGATTCCGGAACTGATCGCCATGGCGAGCCATGAGTCTCGCCGGTTCCGCGCCACCGCCGCCTGGGTCATGGGCGAGACCGGCGACCCGCGTTTCGCCAGGGTGCTTGCCCGCCTGGTCGGCGAGCCCGACCTCGCCGTGCGAACGCGTGCCTTCGCCGCACTCGGCCAGATCAAAACAGCCACTGCGCAAGCCCGCCAGGCGGGCGAATGGCGTGTGCTGGCCCGCTTCCGGCCCGCTCGCCGCAGCGGATGGCGGGAACTCCAGGTGGAGGTCTGCTCGAACGATGGCCGCGAACAGATTAAGGCCCTTCCCACCCAGTTCATCCTGACCGAAGACGCGGAAGCCGTCACCGGTTACCTGGTGGAAGAGCGGCCCTCCCTCCGAGGGCTTGCCGTAGCATTCCTCTTTCCCAGAACGCCCGATCCCGCCGATGCGCCCTTCAACCTGGGGGCGCTCCGCGCTCTCACCTGGAAACGGCCATCCGATCTCTGGTCCGCCGTCCCGTATGTCGCGGCCGCCGCGGAGCTGCATGTGACGTTATTGCAGGAGAAGATCTCCTTCGCTGCGGAAGTAAGTGAGCCTCAATCAGATGTCCCGCTCCAGTTCACCTGCGACCCCGAGCAGGCCAGGGACGCTCTCCTGAAAGTCCCGCCCAAGATGGACTGCACCGATCTCTGGAGCGCCATCCGGCAGTCGGTTCAACTCGAGACCGGCCCCGCCAGGGGACAACGCCACCTGATCGTCTACAGCCAGCGGGAGACCGCCCAGCCTGCCGGCTATCCGGAGCTCGCCTCGGCCGCCATGACCTCCCACACCCTCGTGCACGCGATTTCCTTGACCGCCAATTCCGCGTTGGAAAACCTGTGCCAGACCACCAAAGGAACCTTCCAGATCGCCCGCTCCGAACAAGAAGTTCCTGCCTGCGTCGAGCAAGCCTGCCTGGGATTACTGGCTCGCTATGCAATTCGCTACCAGCCGGCCAACCCCGCAGCGGCTTTCCTGGGAATCCGCGTGCAGTCCCCGGCCGGATGGGGCGAAGCCAGCATCCCCATTCCCCCGCAGTGACCGGCAAGAACGCAGGCGACGCGCCCAACGCCGCTTACCTTGGAATTCTGCACAAATTGTGGGGCGGACCCCCTGGTCCGCGCGGGTCCCCCTGGACTCGCTGTTTGCACAGCCAAATCAGCCCGATGCGATCCGCGAGAGGCCGACGAGGGCGCTCCCCCGAGGGGACCCCGGCGGACCGGGGGGTCCGCCCCACAATTAACGCAGAACGTCCGATTGTGGACTATGTGGCATTAGGCAATCTTGCCCCGGGGTCCCCTCTGGGGGCGCCTTCAGGCGGCTTTTACGGGCCGCGGGCGGGATTTCGTGCCCGCCAAACGCCGGCTGAAAGCCGGCGGCAGCCAGGATTGGCTACCCCACTATTTGTGCAGGATAGCCGCGAGACTCAAAGTAAGCGGCATTTGGCGAAACCGCCTGCGCCACCACCGCGAATCAACAGTCTGCGACTTTGGTATTACAGTAGCTCCATTTCTTTCCTCCTTGAGAAGGTTTTCTTTAAGCGGCAGGGGCCCCCGCTTGCTGATTCTGGCTTCAGGCTCCTAATCTGTGACTCCCAGTCAAGTCCTTTATTTTCAACGTCGGCCAACACCGGGAAAATGCGCTCCAGAACGTACAAGGGGACATGGCCGGAGTCACAGATTGTTCAATCCGGCCCGACCGGAGGCGCGGCTGAATTCTGGCTCCTCGCCCCAAGCATTTGGTTGCGGCTGTGCCGCTTTTGCGGGGCAGGCATTCACCCTGCCGGGACTTCTGCGGACCGAGGGCCGTGATCAAGAAGTCGTGGGATGACTTCAGTCCTTCGCGCCGCCGCCGGACGAAGGAGAAGGCGGAACATCCAGCGTTTCGGTCCAGGTGACCATCATTTCATCCTCGCTCCGGTCACCCCAACGCACGGCCTTCGCCGGATCGGGATTCGCTCGGTTGTTCGGGCTGTTGTCGTAGTGAAACGTCACGACCATACGGCTGCCCTTTTCCATGAGCACCGGATCCTGGAAGCGGTATTGCAGTTGCCAATCGAAGTTATACTGTGGCACGGCGAGTAAAATCTCGCGCCGCCCCCCGGCGTGCACCAACTCGTAGGTTGCATCCTTGCCCCGGTAGTGCATGTGAGGCGTAATCGCAACCAGCCATTTGTCCTGCTCAACGTCGTAGCAGCGCTTCACTTCATGTTGAGAAGCGCCCGCCGGAATGAGAAAGAATCGGTTCCGCAGATCCACACGCTTCAGGGGATTCACAGGCGGCTTGGCGGCCAGATACAACCCTACCCTGGTCCGGTCCGTATCCGCCTGGTCAACCTTGGCGTAATGAATTTGGAACCGCAGCCGGGCACCCGCCGGTAAGTATTTTGCCGTGCTCCCGTCTCCGAAAACATCGTACAGATCGGGCGGCTTGCCCGGCAACATGGTCGCCAGCGACCCCTCCTCGAAGCCCGCCAGGTTGGGCAGTCCGCCGTCTCCGGCGCAGGCATCGTTAATCACCGGGGCATCGTTTCGAACCCTCGATAGCCCGTTCTCAACCTCGAGAAAATCGCCGAGCTTGGGCGCGTTCGCCGTTGTGGTTCCGGCCACAGACCGGCCTTCCCCCGCCATCGCGTAGACATGGGCGTGATGAACCAGCTTGCGATTCCCCGGCAGGACCTGCGCCGCACGAATCCACTTGCCTTCCGTCAGATTTGTCGGGACCACGAAATCCGCGTACAGATCCCTTCCGGCGGGGACCGGAAAATCCTGTCCGATATCGATCACGAGATCCGGCTTACCATACCGCCACCCATCCGCGAAGGCGGGCGGAGCGGGCAGATCCGCGGGATTTCCCTCCGCGGCGCCACCATCTACCCACGCCTTGACGGTTTCAATCTCCCGCTCGCTGAGGCGCGGGTCGTTGGAGAAGTGGCCATACCGCGGATCGGCAAACCAGGGTGGCATCTGGCGCCGGACGACCGCGTCTCGAATCGATTTCGCCCAGGGGCGAACCGTCTTGTATTCGAGCAGCGACATGGGGGCGATCTCCCCAGGGCGATGGCAACTCACGCAGCTCTTGTAGAAGATAGGCGCGACATCCTTGGTAAAGCTGGGTGCCGCGATCGTAATCGACGCGGTCGTTAATCCTAGCAGCAGCACTCGCATCTTCCGCGGCCCTTCTCTTGCCGTCCCAAACCCCAATCAGTATACAGCAGTTGGCCGATGAGAGCGCCGTACCCTTAGGCAAGGCGCCAACAGCCAATCTGACTCGTGAGTCACTGACGGTCCGCAGCCGGCCGCCCTGCCGCCCGAACTACCTCGATCCGGTTCAGCGTGTGCTTCCACTCCACAACTCCGAACGGCTCGCTGTCTCCGTTGAGGAACAATTCCTGCCGATAGACTCTCCACATCCTGGCGCGCGACTCCGCCCGCACCGCCGCGCGCTCCCGCTCCGCCACCGCACTTTCGTCGTAGCCAAAGGCCTGGATGTCGCTTCCCACGCCTTGAACTAACGGTTGTTCCCGGATATACGGCGGGCGGTCATCGAGTCCGTCGGACTGTGACACCACCTTCACCACTTCGCGAAACGTCGCCGCCGCCGGCAAATTCTTCCGCCGCGGCTGGACCCGGTAGGTGACCGCCGCCACTGCCCCTACGAACCTCTCGATGCAAGCGGAGGAATCCCCGCTGCCCGAGTAACACAACTCTTTTCCCGGGTTCAAGCTGTTGTGAAAAACCAGCCGCCCGCCCACGTACGGAGGGAAGAACCGCACGCCCATCTCGATGCGATAATCCGCTGTGTCGAGCCGGTAGACCGCCTCCCGCTCCTCGGCCCCGCATCTCCCCAGAGCCAACCACACCAGCAAAACCATGCGCACGGAAACGCCGGGTATTCGCGCGAGGCCCGCCGCAGCCAACAGCGGTGCCCAGACGAGTGCTGCGAGAATCATTTCCCCCTCCTGCCGCATCCCGCGGCAAGGAGGAGTTTGCAGCGCGGAGCCGCCGGTTGGAATGGCGCCGCAGTGACTTGTTCATGATTCGTGGATGATCTGCCAGGATACTGATTCGCGCGGACTTAGCCCGCATGTACAGGATCCGTGATACAATCTCAGTACATTCGGCATGGATGAGCTTTTCGACCCCCGCAGGTCTGGCCGATGTTTCCCGGCCCCGGCCTCAACGCGGAAGCGAATCCGCGGCAATCCTTCACCGCTGTGAACTGGCTGGCGGAGCCCAAGTCATGACCCGCTTTTTTCGCTTCGGCCCTTTCGAGCTCGACGTTCGCGCCGGTGAGTTGCGCAAGCACGGCATCCGCATCAAGGTCCGCGGCCAGCCCATCCAGATCCTCCTCATGCTGCTCGATCGCCCCGGCGAGGTGGTTCTGCGCGACGAGATCCGGCTTCGGTTGTGGCCCAACGACACCGTCGTGGAGTTCGATTACGGCATCAATGCGGCCATCCAAAAGCTGCGCGACGGCCTGGGAGAATCGGCCGATAAGCCGCGCTACATCGAGACCGTGGCGCGCCGGGGTTACCGGTTCCTGGGCAAAGTGGAACCTGCCGGCGAACCGGAACCCGCGCCCCAAACGGCCGCGTCGGCGGATGGGTTAGACGTGGATAATGTCGGGTTTGACGGGGATGATGTCGCGTTTGACGTAGATGATCTCACCGGCAAGGTCTTCTCCCACTACCGCATCCTCGGTAAGCTGGGCGAGGGTGGCATGGGGGTCGTCTACCGGGCCGAAGATCTCAAGCTCGGCCGCCAGTGGCGCTCAAGTTCCTGCCTTGTGGAGCCGGCGAATTGTCCGAGTCGATGCGCCGGCAGTTTGAGTCGGAAGCTCGCGCCGCGGCGGCCCTGAGCCACCCGCATATCTGTACCATCCACGGCCTGGAGGACTTCGCCGGACAACCTGCCATCGCGATGGAGCTAGTGGAAGGCGAAACCCTGGCGGCGCGCTTAGGCAAAGGCCCGCTGCCCCTGGATCAGTCGCTGGCGTTGGCCTCGCAGATCGCCGGCGCACTGGCCGAGGCCCATCGCCGCGGCATCGTGCATCGCGACCTGAAGCCGGCCAACATCATGCTGACCGGTCCTGGAGGGCGCCCCGGCGCGAAGGTGCTGGATTTCGGGCTGGCCAGGATGGAGCGGGCGGCAGCATCGGTCCAAGGGGAGAAGGCGCAGGCGGGTGCGGTCGGCGGCACGCTGCATTACATGTCCCCCGAGCAGACGCAGGGGGAGGAAGGGGACGCACGCAGCGACATCTTCTCTTTCGGCCTGGTGTTGTACGAGATGCGGACCGGCCGGCAGGCGTTGACCGGCGATTCCGCGGCGATCCTGGAGCATCCGGCGCCTTCGCTGCCGCCGGCGGCACCGCCGGACCTGGCTTGGTTGCTGCAGCGGTGCCTGGCGAAAGATCCGGACGACCGCTGGCAGACCGCGCGAGATCTGAAAGCCGGGCTGGAGCGGATCGCGGCTGCGCCCGCTGGGACAACCTCGCCGGCACGAAGCAGGCGCAATTATTGGCCGGCAGTGGCCGGGTTCTGCATTCTTCTCGCGGCGACGTTCGCGCTTCTCTGGCGCTCTCATCCGGCGCCGCCAATGCGGGCGGTGGAGTTCGAGATCAGTCCGCCCCCTGACAGCGGGTTCCAGAATCCTGACTCCGCCACGGCAATATCGCCGGACGGCCGTTGGATCGTCTTCCGCTCACAACCCAGCAGCGCGCCCGCAGCCACTCTATGGCTGCGCCCGCTGGATTCGCCCGTGGCCCGTTCGCTGGCCGGCACCGAAGACGGAGATTCTCCGTTCTGGTCGCCGGATAGCAAGTCATTGGCGTTCTTCGCCAACAAGAAGTTGAAGCGTATCGAAATTGCCGGCGGACCTCCGTTGACGCTGTGCGACGCGGTGCGGGCAACCGGTGGTTCATGGAGCCGGGAGGGCGTGCTTCTCTTCACATCGGGCGAACGAAACCTGCTGCGCATCCCGGCTTCGGGAGGGGAGCCGGTGAAGGTGACCGAAACCGACACGGCGCGCAACGAGATCAAGCACATGTGTCCGCAGTTTCTGCCGGACGGAAGGCATTTTCTGTACCTGATCAAGGGAGCGACCCCGAACACGACCGGAATCTATGTCGGCTCGCTGGACCATCCGCGGGAACGCCGGCGCCTGCTTGCATCGAGTTATAAGGGAATCTATACGGTGTCCCCGGACATCCACTCAGGGTGGTTGTTATGGCTGCGGCAGCAGACGCTCATGGCGCAGCACTTCGACGCCGCCGGCCTGCGACTGACCGGCGAGCCGGTCCCGATCGCGGACAAGGTGATGGTCGACCGGTTCGACGAGGCGGCGTTCTGGGCGTCGGACGCGGGGATCCTGATCTACCACACCGGCGCCATCAACTCGGCCTTGGGCTGGGTTAGCCGGGAAGGCAAAATATTGGAGAAGGTGGAACCGGGCGGCCGGTACGACGCCCTGGCGCTTTCCCCGGACGGCAAGCGCGTGGCGCTCTGCCGCGCCGACGCCGACAACATCAGCGACATCTGGATCTACGAATTCGGCCGGAAAGTCATGACCCGGCTTACCTTCGATTCCGCCCCCGTGGATTCGCCCGTCTGGTCTCCGGATGGCCGGCAACTCGCTTTCGCTTCGAGCCGCAACGGGAGCTTTCAAATCTACCAGAAGAACGTCGACGGGAGTGGCCAGGAGGAACAGCTAACCGATGGGCCGGGCGACAACTATCCGGATGACTGGAGCCGCGATGGCAAATACCTGCTCTATCAGCACACGATCCCCGAAAAGTCCTCTGAGGTCTGGCTGTTGCATATGGATGCCAGCGGCAAGCCGGTCCCGCTGTTACAGGCGCCGTCCCTGCAGACACTGGCGGTCTTCTCCACCGACGGAAAGTGGATTGCGTACGAGTCGCGCGAATCGGGCGTCATTGAAGTTTACGTGCGGGCCTTCTCCGCTCCGCCACCGGTTCTCGGTGGCAAGGTGCAGATTTCGGCCGGCTATGGGGGGTGGCCGCGCTGGCGCAGCGACGGGAAGGAGGTTTTTTACCGCTATTTCAGGAACCCTTCAGCGTTAATGTCGGCAAGGATTCTGACCGGGAGCGGCGAGATCGAAGCAGCGGCCCCCGTCCAAGTGTTCCCTTTAGGGGGATTCGCTTCCAATACTGCCCGCGCGTGGGACGTGGCGGCCGACGGCCAACATTTTCTGCTCGCGGGTTTGGTTGAACCATACACCCACATCAGCCGGCTGAACGTGGTGGTGAACTGGCAGGCACGGTTGAATCGGTAATCCGTAGCGCGTGGTCGGGAAGCGACAGGAGCCCCCACTCCGTCGGCCGCCCCAGCATCACGCGAGCCAATCCTGTTCGTAGATGTGCGAACATAAGAACGTGCCGCAGACGGACATAATCTTCTACAAGGAACGTCAGAAGATCCTGTTCCGGGAGTGGCTTGGTGGTTTACCTGTCTCGGCCCAGTCGAAGTGTTTGAATTACATCCGGCTTCTCGAAACCTTCGGCCACGACTTGCGCCGTCCACATGCTGACTTTCTTCGGGATGGAATCTATGAGTTGCGGCCCACCTCGCAGAACGTGAATTATCGAATCCTGTATGCATTTGTTGGCAAGCAAGCCGCAATTGTTTCTCACGGGATCGTAAAAACGGCCAAGGTGCCCGATGTAGAGATTGATCGGGCCATCGAGCGTGTGAAACGATATCGGAGCAACCCATCGGAATATGGTGCGCAGTATGAAGAAGAAAAAGAAGAAGACTCTCATCCAGGCGATGATCGATGATTTCGTCGCTGGTGATCCCAAACGCAAAGCCATGCTGGATGAAGACAACTTGAACATCCAGGTCGCCCAGATCATCTACGACATGCGTACAGCGGCGGGCCTGTCGCAACGGGAGCTAGCCAAGAAGGTGGGGACGACTGCCAGCGTGATTTGCCGGTTGGAGCGCGCGGATAGCGGCCACAGTCTTCCCATGCTGACCCGTATCGCATCGGCGCTTGGGCAGCGGATCGAGCTTCATGCGGTTCCCAAAGAAGCGGCGTGAAGGCTCACCCGAAATACGCCGGCACCATCCCGGCGTTCGACGGCCGCAGCCCCAGGTGGTCACATCCAAACTCCGGTGACCGTGGCTGATTGGATCTGTTGCAGCGTACACCTTTACCGTCTCGAAGATACTTTGGGCTGTCATGCTCTCCCCACACAGCCGGTCCCGTTTGTTCACTGGACGAAACCCGACCCGAAGTGAGGCGCGCCTCCCGGGTCCAAACGTCGATTGCTGCCTTTGCGAATGACGGCGTGGGAATGGAACGAACACGACCGGAAACTCATGGCAGCGCGCACCCTGCCGGCGTCCAGGCTGCGCGAGCTGAAAATGCCCGTCTTGTTCATTACCGGGGCGGAAGATATCGTGATTCCTCCGCCCCTGGTAGAAGCGCTCTCCACGGTGGTCCCTGGAGCGAAGTTGGAGATCGTTCCCGAAGCCGGGCACTCGGTCTACTTCGAGCGCGCGGAGCGATTCAATCGAGTGGTGGACCAATTCCTCACTGAGTCGCTGGCTGTTGGCGCGCGGTAGCTTCACTTCCCACCCGCCACGGGAGTCAGGTACTTCTCCGGTATCGGATTTCCCTCGCGCTCCGCATCCCAAAGTATCGTCATCACCTTCCACACTCTGCCGTCCTTCACCAACTGGAAGCTGTTGATGCCCCGCGCAAATGGCTTTGCCCCGGGCGCCCGCCGCGATTCGTACGTGCTGAACACGTGCGCGATACTCCCGAACGTCTCCACCTTCCGGGACACTTCCCCTTCGTAAAATGCCGTCTTTTCAAAGCTCGCGCCGGCTTGCTTGGCGTAATCGTCCACCGTCAGCACCCGCGGCGTCGCTCCCTCCGCAGTCACCCGCATTGAAATCAGCCGGGCTCCGTCCGCGAACAGGGACCGGAACCGTGCCCAGTCGCGAGTCCCCGCCTCGCCCGAAATCACCTCGTAAACCGCGCGCACGATCGTCTCGGTCGAGTCGTCGTCCGCGGCCCTCGCCACTGGGCCCACCGAAACCGCCATCAGAAGCAGTGCAATTCGTCGCATTTATCCCCCCGATCGGCCATTTTATACAAAAGTGACCCCTCGAAAAAACCGAGTCACAAAATTTGGGGAAATATTTTCGTTTTGTTTTCAACAACTTAGTTCATGGAACCTGCTTCGATCGCAATGATCGTCTGCTAGCTTTAAATCAGGAGAGGAATTGCGAGCGGTTTTAACCCGCAAGCGGGGCTTCACCCGCAAACGGGGCTTGAACCGCCAACCGGCCTTCCGCGATTTTCGCGAAGGCCGGTTTTTTATTGGAAAGGAGCAAAAACATGACCAACCAAGAAACCGAAGATGCTCCCACACCGGAAGCCGCCGAAAACGGTCCGCAGCCGGAAAAATCAAAACCTGCCCTCAAGCGTGCGTCTTGCCGGGGCTGCAATCTCTGGGATGAGGTCAAAGAGAGGGTCCGGATCACGGAGCTCCTTGAGAACGCCATCGAAAAAATGGGCGACAAACTCAAGGCCGAAGAGTTCAAGCCATCTCTCGCCGATTACCTGAAGCTCATGCAACTGGAAAAAGAATTCGAACAGGAACAAGTAAAGGAGATTAAAGTCACATGGGTCGCACCGGCACCGTCGAACGAAGAATAAACTACGACGCGTTGCCGTCGCAGAAAGACTTCCATGACTTGCCCCACCCGTACAAGGGTTTTTCCGGCCCCATCGGCAGCGGCAAGAGCATGGCATTGTGCCACGAGGCCATCCGTCTCAGTTACGTGAATCCGGGGCGCATGGGCCTGCTCGGGGCGCCCACGGTCCCCATGCTCCGGGAAGCCACGCAGACCACCCTGTTCGAAATCCTGGACGACAACAAGATCCCTTACGAGCTGAACAAGGCGGAAAACACTCTTCTCATGCTGGATACCAACTCCAAAATCGTGTTCCGTCCGGTCGACGAGTACGAGCGCCTCCGCGGTACTAACCTCGCGTGGTTCGGTCTCGACGAGCTGACTTATAGCTCTGAAGAAGCCTGGTTCCGCCTCCTGGGCCGCCTGCGCGATCCGCAAGCGACTCGCAAGTGCGGGTTTGCGTCATGGACTCCCAAAGGCCATGACTGGGTCTACAAGCGGTTCATCGCCAATCCGACTCCGGACTATAAAGCCATCCAGGCGAAGCCGGCCGAAAACCGGCACGTGCTTAAATCCACACCGGAGTTCTACGATCGCCTCAAGGAAAGCTACGACGAGCGGTTCTACCGCCAGGAAGTGCTCGGCGAATACCTGAGCTACGACGGAAACTGCGTCTATTCCTCCTTCGAGCGCAACACTCACCTGACCACCGATCTGGGTCCGGACCTGAATCGTCCCCTGTGCTGGTCCC